>Ga0315904_10009144_pt1 | contig 13002 bp, 10 predicted proteins | sample LakEriMetagenome_6_FD_203529 | JGI IMG/M metagenome (GOLD analysis project Ga0315904, IMG submission 203529) | Freshwater fungal communities from buoy surface, Lake Erie, Ohio, United States - Buoy 12 MA120 | ecosystem: Environmental > Aquatic > Freshwater > Lake | place: USA: Lake Erie, Ohio... | reverse complement strand
ATCCCGACGGATCAAAACCACCATCAACCGCCCACGGATCAAAAGCTCCATCGCTTAAATCTTTAGCCGCCGCACACAAATCCCACACGGCGCGAACATCATCTGGACAATCGGCAATCGCAACTTTTCCGCGCCGCAACCGTGTCACCCATGAATCATCTTTGTATGTCGAAAAATCCCGATCCACATCTTCACAAAATTCAATCACTGTTTCCATTGCGCGATCTAATTGCGCACCACCGACAGATTGCGAAAAACAATCCACATCCACAATCGTTCCCCAAACCGGAAACTGTCGACGCAGATGATTCATGATGCAACCCTACCCGCGCTTACAAGCCAGCCTGTGTGAGCGCTCCCTGCAACGATGTGTACCAGCCGTAACTTGTATATGACGCACCCGATACCCCTTGAATGTTGGCACTTTGCGCCGCCAAGGTCTGCTTCTTTAAAGTTGGAACCGCCATATTTGTGTAGCGATCATTTTTTCCACTAGGAGCAACAACAGCCACCGCATCAGTGATTCGCCCATTTACAACGGTGATTTTTACTTGAACATTTCCGTAGTTCACATTTATTGACGGCCCAGTAAATGTTCCGTTAATACTTTTTGCAGAAGTTGTCGCAGGGGCACTAGTTGCCGGTGCTTGGGTCGCAGGCGCAGTTGTCGCGCCCGCACCAGAATTCTTACTTGGCTTTGCACTTTTTGTCGCAGCAGCTGTCGCCTTAGTTGTTGCGATCGCCGTTGCAGAAGATGATGATGAAGCAGACGCACTTGATATAGCACCGGTTCCAGCCATATGAGCACCGGCAATGTTTATTGCACTGGTTGTTCCTAATTGAGGCGGAGTAATCGCTAACACCGCACCGAGGCCCCCCACAGTGCCTCCTGCGATCAATAGCGCCCGCTTCATCTCATATCCTCACTTTTGCTTTTCGTTTCTCGCGCTAAACCCCTCGAATGGTTCAACAAGCTCACTTAAGCCCACCGACCTGAAAGATTTCTGTGAACCCCCGCAACCCAACCGCAGAGTACTTGCTGACATCTACTCCTTGTGAAAAGCGAAGGCTTCATCATGGAAACGGTTCTTGGGCACACCAAGATCCTCGGCCGCCTTACGCACCGCGCTGACTAAAGGCTCTGGCCCGCAGATATAAATATCGCTATCGGCAAAGGTTGGCACCAACGCTTTCAATGATCGCGCATCCATCGGATGATCCTTGCGCGAGCCCACCAAGTAATGAATCCGCATCGACCCACCACTGCGTTCAGCCAAATAATCCATCTCGGCCTTTAAAACTAAATCCTCTTCACGAGAAGCTCGAAAAATAACATCGATTTGTGCTCCGCCATTGAACTCATCCATCAATGCCCGCACCGGAGTAATTCCTACTCCGCCACCCACCAACACCACACGTGGAGTTGTCGAACGCCCGGCAGTAAATGCACCGTATGGTCCTTCAACAAACACCCGAGTCCCCGGTTTCAAAAATGCTAACGACCTTGAGTGATCTCCTAAATCCTTAACAGTAATTCGCAAATGATTTTTCGTAGGAGCTGCAGATAATGAATATGGATGCGACATCAACGCATGTCCGCGAGCAATAAATCTCCAGCCAAAGAACTGCCCGCCTTGAGCCGCCAATCGATCTAAATTGCGACCCTTCATAATTACTGAAACAACTCCGGGTCCTTCGACAACAACTTTTGCAACTCGCAAATCAACTTTCAGTGATCGCCAAATAGGAACCCAGAAGCGCCAGTACCCAATTGATAACGCCATCACCACATACAAAGTAATCCAGTACGCCCTGTTTAATGGATGATCAATAAACATTGATCCGTTTGTTATCTGATGCATAAATGATGCAGCAACTGCGGCATAGGTCAGAATGTGAACCAACCACCAGGTTTCATAACTCATCTTGGCCCGGGCTTTTTTATATGAAGTCACACCAGCCATCACCATCAAAACAAATCCAGCCAGTGCAAACCACATCCAGTCATAGGTGGTTAAAAACTGCCACATCTCTTTATATAAAGGAATTTGATCTTGCCCCGCAAAACCCAACACAATGAAAAACACATGGGCACCGATTAAATACAAAGACCACGGCCCCAGCTTTCTGTGCCAGGTCACTAATCGATCATGGCCAACTCCGCGCTCGACAATTGGAATTCGAGCCACCAAGAAAATGCCGACGACAGACAGATATGTACCCACCAAAGCAGCTAACCGACTTACGGTCACAACAACTGAATAAAACTCCTTGAAATCCCCACTGCGCAGCGTCGTGGCCTGCAAGGCCAAGGTCAGCCCCAATCCAGCACCCAACATCAGCGCCGCCCAGTCAGTACCCGCTGCCGAATGCTTATAAATGCGGGTTGCCTGCGTCATTACCCAATTACACCGCAGAAGACTGTGAACCACCTGAACCGCAACAGGGATTAGCACTTAAACCACCGATACCCTTAACCCATCATGAAGTACGCCCAACTGATCCGCCTTCTAGTCGGACGTGAACTGACCCTTCGCTACAAGCGCAGCGTTATTGGTATCGGTTGGACCCTCTTGAATCCAATCCTTACCAGCTTGGTTCTTTGGTATGTCTTCTCATTTGTTTTTGCTTCAAAACTTCCATCAGGACAACAATTTGCGCCATATCTAATGGCTGGAATTTTGATGAACACATTTTTCAACCAGAGTTTGATGCAATCGGCAGAATCAATTGCAAGTAATGGCGGAGTCCTAACCAAGATTTATGTACCACCACAGATTTTTGCAATCTCATCAGCACTTGCAGGCCTTGTTAACTTCTTTATTGGTTTATTTCCGCTGGCTCTTGTCTGCTGGGTCGCGGGTCAACCTCTGGCAATAAGCGCGCCACTGGTGCTTGTCGTAGGTGTAGCTCTGGCACTGCTAACCGCCGGCCTTGGCTTAGCACTTTCAATCATGTTCATTCGCTTTGATGACACACGAAATGTCGTCAACGTTCTGCTGCTGATCTTGATGTACTTAACACCGATTTTCTATCCAGTTGGAATCATGAATGAAACAATGCAAAACATCATTCATTGGAATCCACTGACAAGTTACCTAGATATCTTCCGTTGGGCATTTTCTAACAATGCTACGCCAACATTATTCAGTTGGATTTATATGAGCATATGGAGCATATTTGCACTACTGCTTGGAACCTATGTATTTAAGAAGTACTGGCCAAGAACGGTGGCGATGCTCTAATGCCTGTCATCGAAGTTAAGAATTTAAATGTTACCTACCGGGTCTTAATGAACAAATCTGGTTCGCTCAAAGAATTATTCCGTGATGCAGTTAAGGGCAAGGCCCGTGTAGTTGATTACGTTGCAATCCATGATATTTCTTTCACTGTTGATAAGGGTGAAGTAGTTGCAATCCTTGGTCGTAACGGTGCCGGTAAATCAACACTGCTTAAAGTTCTTGCAGGTGTTCTGCCTCCGACTAAAGGAACATCAAAGGTTGATGGCAAGATCGCTCCAATGATCGAACTGGGTGCAGGTTTTCACCCCGAAATGACTGGTGCTGAAAATGTGCTGTTTTATTCAGCTTTAATGGGCCGCGATGTTAAACAGGTTAAAAAGCGAACACCAGCAATTGGTGAATGGGCAGGGGTCGCAGACCACATGGAATTCCCGCTGCGCACATTTTCTTCAGGAATGGTTGCCCGTTTAGCTTTTGCAACAGCAACCGATGAAATGGCCGAAGTTCTTTTGGTCGACGAAGTCCTATCGGTAGGGGATGCGGATTTTCAAGAGAAATCAAAAGCACGTATGCATGAATTGATCAAAAGTGGCGCCGCTGTAGTTCTGGTTTCACATGACATGAAGGCTGTAAAAACTTTGGCTACCCGCGCAGTCTGGCTTGAAAATGGTCATGTAAAAATGATTGGCAAGCCAGCCGAAGTTGTTGCCGCCTACGAAGCAAACTAGCCATGCGAGTTTTGCATGTAATCGCCCGGCTTAATGTTGGTGGTACCGCTCGTTACATCACTCAGTTGGCACATGAATTACCCAAGCACGGAATCGAAACCTTTGTCGCAACTGGTTTTGTGCAAGGTGCAGAGGTCGAAGATGATTCCGCGCAATCAATTGATCTGATCCGCATTACATCTATGGGTCGTTCCATCAACCCGATCAAGGATCACTTTGCTCGCAAGCAGTTAGATAAAATCATTGCCGATATAAAGCCTGACATAATTCATACCCACACCTTTAAAGCTGGCTATGTAATCCGAATGAAGAAGCAACCAGTACCGGTTGTTCACACCTTTCATGGTCACTTACTTGATGATCCAGAGTTTTCAGGGTTAAAGGCAAAGGTAATTGTTCAACTAGAAAGAATGCTTGCAAAGAAATCTGTAAAGCTTGTAACCGTTGGTCGACGTGTTGCTGATGAATTACTAGAACAAAACATTGGTGAACGATCCCAGTTTGTAAACATTCCACCCGGCGTTGTGCCAGTTGATGTAACCCCTAAACAAGCGGCGCTATCCAATCTGGGTCTTGTCGATGATGGCACGCCACTTGTCGGTTGGATTGCACGCGTTACTGGAGTTAAAAACCCAATGCGTGCATTAGAAGTTGCCGATGCATTGCCAGATACCCGTTTTGTCTTGGCTGGCGGCGGGGACCTGCTGGAACAAGTAAAAGCAGCAGCGCCAGCAAATGTCAGCGTGATTGGCTGGGCCCAGGCCGCTGACCTGTTTGGCGCAGCCGACATCATCTTGTCCACCAGCGAAAATGAAGGCATGCCCGTGGCTTTAATTGAAGCTCAATTAGCTGGCAAACCAGTTGTTGCCACCGATGTGGGCGCTGTGTCCGAAGTAATCCTTAATCATGAAACAGGCATAGTCACCAACAAGAATGCAGGATCTATTGCATCAGCGGTTGAATCCTTAATTCTTGATAAAACTACCCGTGATGAAATGGGTCGACTAGCCACCGCCCGCGCCCGCGCCTTGTTTTCAGTCGAGCGCATGATTAATGCTCATATCGAGCTGTACAAATCGATTGTGAAATAAGGTTTACCCATGCGCGTTTTCATAACTGGTGGTGCCGGATTCATTGGATCCCATCTGGCAGACCACTATGTAAATGCTGGACATCAAGTGACACTGCTTGATAATTTCTCAACTGGCTCAAAAACAAACATCGCACACCTTGCTGACAAGGTATCAACAATTGATGGTGACATCCGCAATGTTGAATTAATTGATCAACTAACTAAAGATTCAGATTTAGTGCTGCACATGGCCGCAGCCCTTGGCGTCAACACGATTCTGGAATCACCGTTGGAATCCATGAGCACAAATATCACGGGCAGTGAAGTTGTTCTTAACGCTGCTGCCAAGTACAACAAAAGAATCATCATCGCTAGTACATCAGAAATTTACGGCAAGAACCCAAAGCAACCATTGCAAGAAACCGATGACCGAGTCGTTGGTGCGCCGCAAAAGATCCGCTGGACATACAGTGATGCAAAAGCGATTGAAGAAGCGATGGCCTTTGCTTTGCATCAAGAAAAGAATCTACCTGTAACAACAGTTCGGTTGTTTAACACCGTTGGCCCGCGCCAAACAGGTCGTTACGGAATGGTTGTTCCCCGCTTTGTGCAAGCAGCGCTAAAGAATGAGCCAATCACTGTTTATGGCGATGGCACCCAGTCACGAGTTTTTTGCCATGTTCAAGACGCGGTACAAGCCATTGCAGCTATGGCAGCAACAGAGGCAACAATTGGCGATGTTTACAACGTTGGTGGCACGGGTGAAGTCACCATTAAACAGCTTGCAGAGCAGGTTCTAGCCATTACCAACTCACAATCGGCAATCACATACACCCCGTATTCAGCTGCCTATCCAGCAGGGTTTGAAGATATCCAGCGCCGAGTACCTGATATCTCGAAAGTTAAAGCGGCGATTAACTGGGCACCCACAAAAGATTTAGCGCAAATAATCAGCGACATCGCTGCACAGTAAAACTAACTGAACTAAATACCTTGTGCGCCAGCAACAGTGCCGGTGCAATCAAATACAAACTTTGAAGCCTTAATCGCAGCATCACTGACGCCATCGTGCCTAGTAACAACTACTGCAATATCAAAGGCCGCCATTGGTGTTGATTCTTCACCGCGCCATGTGCCTACTAAATCATCGTGCCAAACAACGTTGGCTCCTTGTTCGCGCAGTAAATCAATAACAGCAGCAGCTGGCGTCTCGCGAGTATCTGCAACATTGCCCTTATATGAAACACCAACTACAACTATGGATTTACCCTTAACCGATCCACCATTTGCTGTCACGACTCTTTTAACAACATATGCCGGCATTGCAAGATTTACTTCATTTGCTCGCTTGATAAAGGTTGCGGGTATTCCCACTTGGTTTGCAACATGTGCCAAATAAGTTGGATCTACCGGAATACAGTGCCCACCCACACCCGGACCAGGTGTAAATGGCATAAAGCCATAAGGCTTTGTCGCTGCAGCTTCAATTACTTCGCGGCTAGAAATACCAAGTGCATCAGAAATCTGTGCAAACTCATTAACCAATGCAATATTGACCTGACGAAAAGTGTTTTCAAAGATCTTTGCTGCCTCTGCAACTTCGGGGGATGAAACTTCGATGATTGAATCGCAGAAAGTTGCATAAAATTCGCGAGCTTTGGCAACAGCCGCAGGTGTTAACCCACCAATCAAACGTGGGGTGTTCTTTGTTCCCCACTGGGTATTGCCCGGGTCGACACGCTCTGGCGAAGATGCATACAGGTGCTCAACTGTGGTGATTCGAGCCGCAATCTCTGTGCGCAGAGTGCCTGGATAACTAGTTGATTCATTAACAATTAGCGCTGGATTCTTTACATACTGATTAATCCATTCACTTGCCGCATGAACAAAGGACAAATCAGGGTTGCGATCAGCATCTAGCGGGGTAGGCACAGCAATAACAATTACATCTGATCCATCCAATACAGCGGCATCTGTACTTGCACTGTACAAAGCTGCAGATACAAACCCAGTTAAATCTTTATCACTGATGCCTTCGATATGAGATTTACCAGAATTTAACTGTGCAACTAAAGCATCGTTTACATCAAAGCCAACAACTGTGTGCCCGGCACCTGCTGCGCCAACGGCAATTGTCAGACCAACATACCCCTGACCGACTATTGCTACGCGCATTGGATTAGATTACCGACTTATTTCAAAGTTGGATTTAATGGATCCAACCGTTTCATTTCTACTTTAGCTTTTGCTATTTGTTCTGGTGTCGCCGTACTTAGCTCTGAAGCCAGCGACCAAAGACCAAACTCATTTGGAAACTTTAGTAACCCTGCGTCAACAACAGTCTGTGCCTGGGCATCTAGTTTGTTTGCCTGCAGCACCAGACCAACCTGCCCGTATCGCATTGGCTCATCTGGCCATATATACGCGGACTTTTCAAGTTTAAGTGCATCGCCAGATTCTAAAGCAGATTTGAATTGAGCTGATGCAATAAGTGGTGGAAGCCCGACTAACAATCCAACTACGGCGCCAGCAACCATTGAAACCAAAGTTTTTGGTGAAACGCTTTCACCAACTTGCTTTTTTACATTTCTGCCCTTGCTCACAGGTGACTTCACTTCCTGCAGTACTTCCGCTGGACGAGTATTTATCTCGTAGCCAATAATTAATCCAGAGATAATCCAACCCCACACTGCCAGGCCTAGTTGATTCAAAGAGATTATGGATTGAGCCTGGTATGCGATCCACACAGCAATCAATCCAGATATCGCAGGGTCAAAGCCATTGCTGCGCTGTAGTAATTTGATCCCAGATTTAACTACAAGCACCATCAACGCTAAATAGATAATCACCAGCGGGAAACCACCATTTGATGAGAAATCTAGCAACACATTGTGGGCAGCATTGGATGTGACCTCTGGCCCTCTGCGTAAGGTTGCCTCTAGTGTTCTTGCTCGGCGATACCAATCGCCATAACTATCTAGACCAACACCCAAAAGTGGGTGCTCTACAGTCATTTTCCACCCTGCTCGCCAATAGTCACCGCGGTATGTAACAGATGCCTTGTATAGCAGTGATGCTAACGGTCCAGAATTGAGAGACCCCAGGGCAACAAAAACAACTCCAATACCGCTAAGGACCAATGCAGGAATGGTTGCAACTTTAAATCGTGAACGGGATATCCAAATTATTCCTACAATCATAATACCGCCGGCAAGTACAAGTAAGCCTTGTTGAGAATCCGTTTTAACAATTACAAAAATTGCAAGTAGTAAATAAACCAAATAACAGACACGCCAAGAGCTCTTTATCCCCTGCGCAACGACAAACCCAAAAGCTAGTACCCCAGAAAATCCAACAAAGGATGATTGAAAATTGGGATTACCCAAAAAGCCAATCACGGGGCTGTATTGGTTCACCCACTTAATCGGGTCAGCACCGAGTGCTTGGATTAAGCCATATCCAATTGATAACCCTCCGGCTATTAACAAAAAACGAGAAAAAGTAGAAACAAAATTTGTTGAGGCAACGACAACAGCGCCGAGCATCAAAGAAGCTAAAGCTATGTAGGCAACAAAGCCAGTTGACCGCCCATATGTACCAAAGAACTCTTGATAAGGATTAGTCCCTGCAAACATCAAGACAATAATCAGATCCAAAACAAATAGACCAATCAAGATTTGGACTGCGCGGTGCCTGCGAACAAATAAGCCCTTCGCATTTACCAGTAAGGCCCCTAGCGCGATAAATCCACCGAGCGTGATGACTGCCAACTTAGGCACATTTATCGGATCAACGGTTGCCCAAGGGGTAATCGCCAGGGTCGCCACAATTGCAGTCCAGGCAATAACCCTGCTAATTGCCGACGATTCCACCTGTGTGCTCACGGCCTAAGGGTACTAACGCTGGCCATCAATACCCAGTTGCTGGGTTCTAGTTTTTAAGTTTATACATTTTCGCGAAAACCTTTTGGAAATGCCGAAACCCGGCCCCCTCTTTCGAGAGAACCGGGCTTCGGACTAGAGCTAACTCCTAAGAGTTAAGTTCCTTGGAAAGCTTTGGGCTTACGCCTTTACCTTCTTCTGGATCTTGATTACTAGGTTAGTTAGAGCAGTGATCTGCTTCTTTAGAGCATTGACCATCTCTGTTACCTGAGTAGCAAGAGCAGCTACTGCATCTGCTGCATCTTCTGCTGCAGCTGTTGCTGCTTCTGCTGCAGCTGTTGCATCATTTGCTGCATCAGTTGCTGCTAGTGCTGCATCATAAGCATCAGTTGCTGCATCTGCTGCTGCTTGTGCAACATCTGCTGCAGAGTTAACTACAGTTGCAGTTACAGTGATAGTTGCCTTTGTTGTGCTTGATGTGTCAGCTCCTTCTGTCACTGTGATTGTGAAATCACCTGTTGTTGCAGGCGCGAACAGTGTCTGAGTAGCTGAACCAGCTAGAAGTGTTGTTGATGTGCTTACTGTTCCACCAATTGCAACGTTTGAAGTTGGTGTAGTGATCAGTGCGCGTGCACCATCTGCAACTGGCTTGCCATTTGCATCTGTAGCAGAAACTGTAAGAGTCATCTTCTCCCCTGGAGCATAAGATTCCTTATCAAGTTTCAGAGTAACAACCTTTGCAGTTGAACCTGTTACTTCTACAGTTGTTGTGCCAGTAACTGTTGATGTCGCAACTGTGCTTGCATTTCCGAATGTAATTACAGAAGTACCAGCGGCTACGCCAACTAGGTTGAATGTTGCAACACCTGTTGCAGAAGTTGTAGCTGAAGCGGCAATAGTTGCTGTTGCTTCAGTTCCACTGAATGCGTAAACAGTCGCGCCGTTGATAGCAAGACCGTTCTTATCCTTAGCAGTAACTGTGATTGCTCCAGTGTTAGTTCCAACAGCATATGAGCTTCCACCAAAAGTGGCTGCCTTAGCAACTGTGTATGAATCAAGTGCGTCTAGGAAGTTAACTGTGAATGTTCCAAGAGTTACTGTTCCTTGTGTGAAAGTAACTGTTGAAGCACCTGTTGATCCATCTGAAACAAGCGCAAATGACTTCTGGAGGTAGTTAACATCGAAGTCTGTGCTGAGTTCGGTGTAAGTCTTGCCTTTAACTGAATCTAAGTACTTAATGAAACCAGGACCAGTAACAGTTGCTGTAACAGGGAATCCAGCTGCATTGAAATACATAGTAGAAGATGGGTTACCTGTACCTGCATCACGCTTTGCACCAATAATCGATGATGCTGTGATTGTGTCGCCATTTCCTAGGATTACACCAAAGTTAGCAACAGTTGAACCAGCTGTGTTAACTCCGCCAACATAGTTAAGAGTCTTAACATTGTTAGTTGTGTCTGCATCCTGAGTTGCAATGTGCGCACCAAGTGCAGTGAGGAATGCTGCTGGATTTGCGTATGTTCCAACAGCGTTGTCTGTTTGCAACTTATTTTCGCAACCGTTTGTGAGCAATAGAGACTCAGCTGAGGCTCCGTTACACCATGCTCCAGCAGCATATCCGCCAGCTTGCATGTACACGCGTGATGCAGCAGCTGTAGCGCCTGTAGTCGCGTCTGCAATTGTGTATGTCAATGTCAAAGGAGTTGCAACGCTTCCAGATTGTGGTGAAACCTTGAATACGTATGTTCCCTTAACCTGTGAGTTAAGAACCAACTGGAAGTTTGAACGAACAAATGTGTTCGCTGCAACTGAACCCGATGATGCAACAAGAGCTGTTGCAATATCTTGAACTGGTGAACCAGCGTTTGTTACGCCAGTTGCCAATGTTGTTGACCATGTTGGTAGAACTGAGTTACCTGTTGGCATAGAAATGATCTGAACAGTTGCTGTAACTGTGTCAGATGTTCCTGTTGATAGATAAGTCTGTGTAACTGTGATCTTTGCATCAACACCTGGCAGCGCTGTGGCTGTCGTTGCTGATGAAGTCAACGTATCTGCCTGTGGCACTGCTGATGATGGAGCAACAGCAACAAGGCTGAGTCCCAACGCAGCAACTGCAACAAGCGCGATGCGCTTGAAAGTTGTCTTTGTAGACATTTGTTTCCTTTCGATTAGTCGACTCTCGGACGTTCCGAGCGCCGGCTTCGGGTTAAAAATGCCGTCTCATATGTCATGAGAGAGCCTTTTTCACCCGTTTCGATGAATCGCACGTGCTGATTCACCAAATTCCCCACCGTGTATCCGGACGCGGCGAGGAAACCTATTTAGTTTTTATTCACCACCTGGACCGCTTGCGCGAGGATGGTGGTCTTGCCTGAGTTCAGTAGAACTCGTGTAGTGATCGAAGCTGGCGCATCAGATAGGTCATATCCACGTGAACCAGTTGGGATCGAAAAGCTAGATGGCTTCAAGTAGCCGATATTGGCTGTTGCAGTAATCAAGTGCTGACCATTTGCAAGGCGCTCGATAGTTGAATCAACCGAGTTGATCTCAACTGCGCTCCAGTTTCCACCGAAGCCAATATTGATGTTGTTAATGCTGTAGTTAGTGCCTGTTCCATCGATTGTGATCAACTGATCCATAAGGATGTTTGGACCGACTGAGCCTGTGATGAACTGGTTGTTGATCAGGATCCCTGAAGTACCAACGGTTGAAATTCCCTTGGTAAGACGAGCCTTACCAAGTGCTCCATTTTCATCAGTAATCGCAAATCCTGTTGGGATGCCGTTCTTATCAAGTCCGACAAATGAAAGCGCTGCAATCTTGGCGTTAATCGCTGCTTGCTGTGCCTTCTTCGCAGCAGCTGTTGCAGCAGCTTGCGCCTTTGCCTTTGCAGTTGCTGTTGCCGCAGCTGTTGGGGCAGTTGGTGACATTGGTGAAGACTCTGTTTCAACCTGAGCAACAACTGGCAGTACTGGGCTTTCATTTCCAGTCATTGAGTTAAAGCCTAGGAAAGCAGTGAAAACTAGTAGCAATGAAAGTGCCGCCTTTGATGACTTCTGTGCGATTTCAACTGTCTTTTTGTATGTAGTTGAAAGTGCGTTAAGTGCTGTCAGGCCAGTCTTTTCATCAACAATCCACTCTTCAAGAACGCGGACCATTGACTTGCGAGCGCGAACCAAAATGTGGCGAACATTTGCTGGGCTTGTGTTAAGCGCAGTTGCGATTTCTTCTGTTGTGCGGCCTTCCATTTCCCACATAACTAGCGCTGTGCGCTGGTCTGGGGTTAGGCGAGCAAGTGCTTCGCGGATAATCGCGGCATCTTCGGCTGCAGTAATAGTTGTATCAAGATCGATGTGGTTTTCAGATGCGATCTCGTTCAGGCGCTCCTGAGTTGTGTCAGCATCAATTGCAACCAAGTTAGGACGGGCACCGCGAGCGCGGATTACGTTTAGAGCAAGGTTGTTTACTGATGTACGAAGGTATGCAATTGCACGATCTGCTGAATCTAGATCTGGAGCTGCAAGCATGAACTTCAGGAACGCTTCCTGAACTACTTCGTTAGCTTCAGCCTCGTTCTTTGTGATGCGACGAGCCTGAGAAACAAGCTGTGTGCGGTGCTCTGTGTAGATTGCTGATAGTTGTGCGATAGACCAATCAGCTGCTGATCCTTGAGCTGGTGTTTCCATAAGAGCGTCGGCGGGATTGGCGCTCAAAATGCGGGCGGCATCGGTCGCTGCAGCTGCTTTCGCCGCTTTCGACTTCAATAGTGCCATTTGAGTAACTCCCGCGAGTTTCATAATGAAGGCAACGTCTTGCCCTCTACTTAGTAAGACACCGCTGGGGGCCAAATGTTGTGCCCTTTTGGAAACTTTCTTTTGACCCATTGGTGACCAAGGGGACCATTAAAAGATCTGATGGTGTCTAGGTGGATAGTTGGTTGAGTTGAGCGTGAATTGATCTATTGGGGGGAAGTACGAGCAGGGCTTTCGCCGAATGGCAGCGAGAAACAAGCCTGCCGGAATCAGGTCTCTAGTCTATGGGATGGGCAAGGGTAAAGTGCGTATTGAGGGTTT
>Ga0315904_10009142_pt1 | contig 13004 bp, 10 predicted proteins | sample LakEriMetagenome_6_FD_203529 | JGI IMG/M metagenome (GOLD analysis project Ga0315904, IMG submission 203529) | Freshwater fungal communities from buoy surface, Lake Erie, Ohio, United States - Buoy 12 MA120 | ecosystem: Environmental > Aquatic > Freshwater > Lake | place: USA: Lake Erie, Ohio... | reverse complement strand
GCCCCCTGTAAGAACAATTGACCCCACTTGACCAAACGCCTGAGCAAATTGATCGGATAGGCTATTTTTAAACTCTGGATCTTGTGGGGCTACTTCATCAATAGCGTTATTAAACCAATCTCCGAATTTATTAAGTGCGTCACTTACTGGCCCCTCCTTAACTCTTCCGCCAGTCATTGCTTCTGTTCCGTATTGAACAACTGTGGCAAGACCTTTAATTGGATTGCCAATAAGATTTTTGTAAAATCCTCTATCGAGAGCCGATACTGTGTTAGCAAGCCAGCCTTGTTCGTCTTTGGCTACCCTTGTTTCAAGTTTTGGCGCAAGCGCTCTTTCGGCTGCTTTCTCTTCGGCAACTACTTTTGGTGCGGCGGGAAGTCTTACTCCTGTAGTACTAATGGCTGGCCTTTGCGCCTGCTCCATTTTCCTTGTGAGTAGCGTATCTTCCCCGACAACCTTGGGCTCTTTAATTACTTCAGCGGGTTGCCTTTTTGCTGGTTTTAATTCTCCAAAACCCTTACCTGAATCCGATGGGGGAGCGGAAATACCAACTTCGCCACCAATCTCTAACTTGTCCCCAGAAACTTCTTTTTTTTTTAAAATACCTAGAGGGTCAGCCTGCTTTTTAGGTGGCTGCTCTCCCAATATTCCAAGTGGATCGTTTTGTGGCATAGTTATTTTTTAATATAAGGAGCTATTTGATCTCTTGTATAACCCATTCCTAAAAGCTCTTGCTCAGTATACCTTTTCCCCTTTATCTCATAAATGTTTCCCTTTTTAGGGGCTGCTGCGGGAACTGGCACTTCTCCAGTTAGTGCGCCACGTTTTCCCTTAACATCTACTTGAGCACCTATATTTATGTCTTCTTTTGTAAAGGGAACCAATGGCTCATTTGTTTGGACGTCTACAATATAGTTCTTGCCATCAGAGAATTTCTTTACATAAATCTTTTCTTGGCTATAGTCATCTTTTCCCGTAACATCATTAGCCAATTTTATGAGTGCGTTTTGAGCTGCACCGCTTAATATATTTACTGGAGCTCCTTTATCAGCTTTTAATCTTTGCGGGCTTGATGTTGCCCTGTCTATTTCTGTGTAAAGATCTCTTACTGGTCCTTGCGCGGCAACTCCACCAGTTGAAACAGAAATTTTTGGCGTTTTTTCAATATCTTGAGATTTTCTTCTTTCTCCCTCTATGATTGCTTCAGCTAAAGCCACCTGCAAAGGGTCGTTACTTAAATCTGCATCTAACTGCATATCGGGAAAATAGCTTTTTATTTTTAAGCCATACTGAGCTAGCGTATCTGCTGGTAAATTTTTTGCTCTAATAGTATAATAACTTTTCTTGTCTTCATCAGCATCAATTCCCCGCACAAAATTATCTGCAATTAAACCAATAGTTGGCTTAGAAAACCCTTTTACAATTGTATTGAATTTAGCACCGGGAATTACTTCTAGCTCAGATACTGTTATACCGGGGCCTTTGGCTACTTCATCAAATTGTTTTTGAAAATCAAATGGTGTTTCTCTGTAATAAGAAGCGTTTGGGTTAATATCTCTCCTTGCTGGAATGCCTAAAGCCTGAACACCCTGAAAATCTAATGGCATATCGTGAATTGCCAAGTCTTGCATCATTCTTTCAGTATTCAGCTTCTTTCGATTTTCTGGATTCTTCAAAGCCTCTCTTGTTGGTTTTGCCAATTCATCCGCCTGCTTACTTTTTTGGATATACAAAAACATTTCATCCCCTTTCTTTTGAAGCTCTAATCTTTTAAGGGGATCTCTGGTGCTTTTGTATTGATTAGATAACTGCCTAAAATCATTTTGCATTTTAAGGAAATTAGGCACGTCCTGTGCCCTCATTCCTGTAGGTGTAAGCTTTTTATTTACATCCTCTAAGTAGCCGTCAACAGCCTCTTGTTCGGCGAGCGCTCGTTTAGCTCTTCTATCTTCAAGCTTTTGAATATAATCAAAGAGAGAGCGGTTATCCATTACTACCGCAGCGCCACTATATATCTCTGGGGAAATAGGAACCATTTTTTATTTTATTTTACGCTCCAGTTGAAGCACCTCCGCTCATTCCGCCAGACATTGATGCTCCTGCTTTAGCCATATCTGTAAGGCTTCCAGTAATATTAGTAAATCCTGCCCGCTGAATAGCTGCACGACCAGCGGCTTTTGCTGCGGCTTGTCTAATGCGCTGCTCTTGCTTCATTAAGTCTCTCTGTTGCTTCATCACATCTTCCCCGCGCATCATTTGCGCAGCCGCACCAAGTTGACCGAAACGGCGATTTTGTTCTTGTTCGGCAGCTACATTAGCTCCAAGTTTCGCCCTTAAAAGTGAATTTAAAATAGTCGAAGTGCCGCCAAGTCTTTCTCTTGAACCCCTTAGTTGAGAAACGGCTCCAGCACCAAATCTTTCAATATCTTGCATCTGCTGCTTGTACATTGCTGTTTGCGTTGGAGAAACGCCGTAGCGCTGACGAGCTTGCTCATAATACTCTAAAATACTGGGGCTTTTTAAGTATTCTGGAATTGCTTCAATCTGCTTTGTTAAATCTTTTTCCGCTTTTCTTTGTCCGCTAAAAAGTACTTGACCAATGCCTAGCATTTGTTTTTGCTTAGCGGAACCTGCCTGAATTATCGCACCAAGTGTAGCTGGATCTAATGGCATAATTTTATTATTTAACTGTCAGAGGGCTGTCGGTAAACCTTGCCGAAACCTCTGCCAAATTTACTAAATTATTTGCATTTGATTTTTGGAATTTTACGACCAAATAGTTCCCTTTCATAAAGTTGCCGTTTACCTTCCCGCCTGATGAATTAGCATCCCTTTTTATAGCCGCCGAGGGGTTGCCTTCCAAGAGTTGGAATTCGGCCTCGACTAGATTGCTGACCTGTTTGGTAGTGCCGTAGGAATAGGTATTGGTGTTCATAGTTGGCACCGTCCAAATGGTATTGGCTATCTCCATAAGGCTATTCCAAGACTTTTTGGTATGGATATTTGGATTAAACACTATTGTAATATAGGCATCGTCTTGGGTGCCGTAGAACTCACAATAGTCGGTTGTGTTGTCGTGTTTGTACAATTCTCCGTCTTTCCAAGTGTACACTATATCTTGGGCATTGTCTAACCACTCCGGGTGGTAGCCAAAGAAAGAAGTGTAGCCGTTTCTCATTTCATTGAAGGAGAAGGTGTAGGGGGAAATCGTGCTTAAGGGTACAAGTGTTAAAGCCGAACTTCCGTAAATGTAAGACGTGGTAAGTTTTCTAATGGTAAACCCGGGATTTCCATTATAGGTTACCGAGGTGGCGGTAAAGTTTCCCCCAGCATTAACAGCCGCAACAATGGCGGTTATCATATCGGATATCGTATTGCCTGCTCCAAAAGTGTAGGTGAATTGCGTATAGGGAAGTGGTGGCGATGGTGGGTCTGACGAAACGCTAGCCGTTACCACATCTCCCGTTTGGGGTGTTCCCGTAAAAGTTGTAATCATAGCAGGGAACTCTACATAAGACTCTCCTGTGACAACAATTCCCGGAACATCACTACCAATTTGAATTGCTGGATTTCCCAAATAAGTGGTTGAGGTAGCGCTAAACTGTCCAGAAGGGTTGATGGCCGCTACTGCAGCATTAATAATATCGGTAATTGTCCAGCCAGCCAATACAACAATTGGGTAATCAAGGGCTGGTCCGTAGTTATATCTTAAAACAAAGTGTACCACATCTCCGGCTATGGGAGTTCCAGAAAATGAAACGATGTATGTGTAGGGGCCTGTATTCCCCTCAAATGGCAAAACTAATGTTGACGGCGTATTGATATCTCCATCTGCAATAATGCCATTAGCAACTGTCCTTAGTCTATTTGAAGGATAAAGGCTACCGCCCTGCAAGGAGCAGATATATTCTTCATCAAAGTAATTGTAGGTGCCAAGTATCTTAGACTTGTAAAGGGCTGGCGTTTCGTAATTTTTATTATAGGGAGTAAGTAGGTCTCTTATGTAAAACTGACCCTTGTAAAGCTCAGAAATTGGCGTTAAGCCGTCTGCCGCCCTTCTTACTTGATACCCTCTTACGGGATCTACAAAATAGTGCGAACCCTTGCTTCTTACAAGACTTGTTGGCTGATCTCCAAGGCCATACATTCCCACAAGATATCTAACGTTATTAGTTGTAATAATAACATTTGTGGTTGTAACTACGGCCTGTCCAGCGGTGTCCTGAAGATACTTCGCATAAATTCCGTACACCCCCACTCCCCTTTCTTGATATAAGTAAAGCGTCCTATCCTCTACCATCATTCGTCGAATAGGACCTCTTGACCTATCTACCTCGTCAAAATCGGCTGGCCTAAATATGTTTAGCTGGTTGATATCGGTTCCTTGCTCATACATTCCACCCCACCTAACCATTGCCTGATTGTATATGGTTTGGGCGTCTGGATTGATAGTCCACGCCCTTCCGTTGGAATTTACGGCGCTAGGGAAATAGTCGTTGTAATTAGCGTCCATAAAATATTCGGAAGTAACCGAAGATGTGTTGGTGCTTATAAACCATCCTCTTTCTCTGTAATAAACATCGCCTTCAAACCACTGAAAAGTAGCTGGGTTGGTGGAAGTTTGGTCTCCTGTTTGTCCCTTGTGATACCGTACGCCTCCTTGTGTGTAAATATTATACTTTTCTCCAAATTCATAAAAGAATTGTCCTTCGTCTGATACCACGGGCCTTGGAGTGTAAATCTCAATCAACATTGTCTGAGAGTATGCAACTGTCGGAAGTGTTGAGGGTTTTGTAACTTTTAAGAACTGGCCGTTTGTTAAGGTGTTTGGGGCGGTCATTGTTCTTTGAAACGTGCCTAAGATTTCAAAGTCAAGTTGAAGCGGGGCTCCGCTTCCGTTCACATAAGGAACGAAATTTCCGCCAGTATAAGCCGCCATAACTCGAACCCTATCTCCTTCTGCGAAATCATAAGAGGGAACAAATCCCGTATTCTGAGTTTGCTGGTAAGTTAAATTCTGGATACAGAAATATAAAAATCCGTCGCCGGGATCAAGATAGTCATTGGTTACCCAATATAAAAAATTATTAGGCTTTAGGTCGGCTCTTACCCATTGGTAAGATACCGCCCAATCTGGAGGGGTATGATTTATAGAGGCGGATATAAAAGGTACTTGTATTATATTGGATGCAACAGAAAAGACAGGGGTAGTTATCGCAAAATCATTTGTATCTATGGGGTCGCCCACAAAAGATACCACTCCATTGGTTTTTCCAAATTCGTCAAAATAAACCAGCCCTAATCTTTGAGGGCAGTTCCACTTCCAAGAAGCTTGCGCTACCTCGGTGCCCGCGGTTGATACGCTAACCGCTACATTGGTGATTGTTCCAGCTCCCGTTGACGTAAATACCCGAAATACTCCAGAAGTGCCGAAATCATCTACCGATATGTTAGTGCCTTGTATAAGCGCCTTTAAGCCAGCTACAACATCATCTATTGTATCTCCCCCAACCGTCGTGTAGGTTACGTTTCTAGGAGATGAATCGCCCGTGGTTCCAGAATTGTAAGTAAAATAAACGGTATACTGCGCACCTGTACTAATCGTACTTCCTATGATAACAATAAAAGAATTTGGCCCCGTGTATGAAAAAGATATACCCGGTGTATTTGGGTTGCCTACCCCAGTAGTTACGGTGACATCCACATCTTCCCGCGCAATAGCATCATAACCTTCTGTAATACCTCCATAAATTAAAGTATTACCATTTAAGAGTTCGAGTGTATTGGCAAGGTCTGGCAAGTAACTAAAATACAAATCGGTCTCTACCGCGGGAACGGTTACATAAGCTCCGTTATTAAAAAAATTATATACGAAGGCTGAATTAGGCGGTAGTTGATATTGCTCTAGATTTATGCTATCTATTTCGAAGAAATCACTCCAAGTATTGTTTACATTTACTTGACCAACAATTTCTATTGATTTACAATCCACGCCACCCGAATAAACCTCAATTTCAATGTAGTTGTTTTGGGTAGCGTTATTGGAAGTGTTTGGGGCATAACCATTTACTGGAAGGGCTATCTTTGATATGGGAGAAAAAGTCGATTTTTCTCCATTTTCATAAACCCATCTATAAGAAAAACGAAACAACTTCTTTCTTAGGTTATTGGTAGTAACTCTTGTGTCGCTTCCGTATTCTGTAAGGGGAGGGGTTAGTGGCGCATTTTTAGCTGCCGTTAACATATCTAATGTGAAAGGTGCGAGGGAAGATACGGTATCGACATTCAAATACTTAGGCGGATTAACTTCGTCAGTCCAGTATAATAAATTCCCTTGGCCTTCGTCTCGGTATACCAGCGCCACAGAATGGACGGGATGGTTAGCGTCAAAATTTAAGACATCGCTAAGGCTATCGGTATTACAAAGAAAAACTTTTGTAATTGTCTCGTTATCTACGTTTAATTGATAGATACCGTGATTTCCCTGACTATTATAGTTAAAAAAGTAAATAAGTTGATTAACCTGATCAAAGTATGAACCTATGCAAATATTGTCTCCGTTGGCGGGAAGTGATGAATTAGGTATAATATAGTTCCCCTTTACATTCTCCGCTGTCAACCCATTTTGACCTCCGTAAAAGCGCAAGTTCTTGGCGTCGATATGTTGGGGAGCAAGGACATTTTCAGGCTTGTCGTCCAAGTTCATTACCCCAGAAAATCTTTTTACGTCAATCATTTCTTTTTACGATTTAACGGCTAGTCTTTGATTTGCAAGGTTCCATTCGTATAGATCAGAAAGCTTCACCGCGTCGTATCTGGCGATAGCAATTCTTCTTTCGTTATAGTAATCCGATCTTCTATCTCTTTTATCACCAAGACTTCCCCGGCGCGATGGAGGCATACTTATCAAATCCTTCCACCTTAAATAAGCGATAACCGCCTCCTTAAATTGGATAGGAATAAAATACTCTCCACCAGAAACAGGCGAAGCAATATACTCTAGCATCACATATTCAAAGTCATAATATTCGTCGAGTACGATAACGCCGTTCTTATTGTCAATCTTAAATGACCCGACAAAAGGCGAGCCGCTAGGAAGTCCATATAAGTTGCTTAGCCCGTACCCATTCCAAAAATTCCACCACACAATTCCTTGAGGGCTGTAACCTGTTACAATCGAAGGGTCTTGAGTTTGGGCAAGACGATTAGGCTGCATATCAAAGGCGGTAGTCAGGTTATTGTTGACCATCAAAGGAATGATGGCGCCTTCGTTATTTAAGATGCCTACTTTGGTATAATTTAGATAGTCGGCGGGAAGTGTTACCGTTAAATTAGGGTTGACGGGAAGTTTTACAGACTTAACACTATAAAAGAAGTCAAGGCCTAGTTCGGTCATTGCCCTATAAGCCAAGTTCCAGCACTTAAAGTACTTGTGGTTGCCCTGCTCGGACTCGGTGAGGTAATCGGTGATCGCCTCGTCTATTGTGACCCATTGTCTATTTTGTGTTGCCATATCTTCCCCTTACATTTTTATTCGGTCGCTAGTATTGCAGCGTCCTCTAACAAATAATGCCTTTCGCCCTTTACATCTACGGGTATTCCCCAGTCCTTCATACGATAAGCCACCTGTCCGGGTTTTAGAGTCATTTTCTTTTCTCTACTACCTCTTCCCACAGCAATAATACTTACTTTATTGCTTTCTTTTCTTGCTGATTCAGGCACAAATATTCCGCCTTCAGAAATCTCGTCTGCTGGGAAGGGTTTTACAAGAACGTGGTTACGAATAGGCTGCATATAATTAGTTTGCTGTTAAATCAGAACCATCGTTAACTAAATCTTGAGGACGTTGCTTCATTAGCAACAACTGCTGCTGCACATATTGGATGATAACAGGCATATAGTCGGAGGGTACATTCAGGACGCTAGTTAAACTTGAAGATACCCCACCACTTACCATCGTTACGCTGGCAGTATAGTTGCTTAAAATCTGGTTGCTTATTACATACACCTTATCTCCTTCGCTATAAAACAAAGTTTTGCTAGGGATATTAGGCATACTCTGGAAGTAAGTTTTTTGATTTTGTGTCAGGGGAACACACGGTTGCGATACGACACCTTGAGAATCCTTGAATTGAAGGGTAGATATTCCCTCACTATATCCTATCCCCACAGGGACTTGAGGAAGGGTTATTTTCCAGAGGTTTCTTTCGTCTCTGACTGCAACCAAGCCCTTAAAAGTAGTATAAAAGCTATTGTTAACAAAGGATATGCCCTCAAGTTTTAAGTTGTCCGTATAGTTTGTTCTGGCCGCTACTGCAATGCCCTGATCAATATATTGGTTGACAAGCATCGGGGTAATCGAAGAGTCCTCTTGCACATACCCTCCGTATACTTGCCTTAAAATCTGCTCTATTAATTGACCCCTCGTCATTATCAATAAATTTTATTCAGGATGAAAATATCGCTGTAGATGTTGTTTCCTGTAGAAGCAGATCCCCATTGAGCTGTAACATCTAATGTATTACTAATTGTTGTATCAAACGTAGTGTTGTTCACTACATTAAACCCAAATCCTTGAACAGAAGCGTTGTTAGTTTTTGTGTAATGAAAACTACCTAGTGATACAATAGATGCTACACCAGCAGTTCCAATTTGTCTAATTGTAAAATCAATATTTAAAGACCACACATCATTTATAACACTACTTCCAAGATTCTGTAGACCACTATCTAAAAGAAGAATAGATCCAGCCCTCACTCTAATTCTAATAGTTTGATTATTACTAGCATTTACAACACCACCAAATATAGCTCTAAAGCTATCCCCAACACTAAATCTGTTAGCTGGTACGGTTAATGTTCCTACGCCTCCATTTATTAATGTAGTTTCTACAGTGGTATTAGTAATTATGGTGCTATTTGCTGTTTGCGCAAAGAGTCCGTAATTTAATGACAAGGTATTAGCGTCTATAACTAAAGAATCCTCGGTTTCGGCAACAGAATAGGTTTTGTTTTTGTAATATATATCGGCGTTAACTCCTGCAGCGGCATCGATATTTTCCCATATAGATATATTGCTAGCTGGGAATGTATATTGTACGCCTGCGGGAACTTGCGGATCTTCGTCTATTTGTATAACAGTTGCCTGAACCTGCGTTGCACTTCCTACGTTAGCCGCTGTCAATAAGGTGGAAAGCGTTTCGGATACATAAAACACTTGACTACCTAATTTATTGCTTGTATTGGGGTAGTAGAATATTGCAGCGTTAACGGCAGCGATAGGAAGCGTAGCTTCCTTTATCATAATATCGCTCGTAAGGAAAGAAATCTCAGTAGCGGACGGTAGCGGACTGCCATCTATTTGATATACCGTTGCTTGAATCTGATTTGCCATTTTTACTGCCCTTGAAACTGAATTTGATTAGCGTAAGCCGCTACATCATTGTACTGTAAATTTACACCAATTAATCGTAATGCGCGAGCAATAATTTCCATAATTGACACGTCATCCCACACGGGTTGTACACTATTGGCTGCGCTGTAAACGGGAACGCCGTTTAAATCAAGCGTGTAGCCCCACACCATATCGGGTGGTTCGATAATATAGCTTATTCTAGCGCTGCCTAATCCAAATGGTGCAAATTGAAAGCCATTGTTTTGTATCATATAGGCGGGCCAGCTATCGATAGGGTCAATTACGCTATTGTAAATTGAGTAGAAATAGTGCTGCTGCACTTCCCTAATTCTCTCGTAGCCATAGGCGCTCCACATTGCATCGGTTTGCATATAAGCGCCGCCGCTTGGTAATTGAGAGGCTGCGCTTGGGTAGGGGGAATAGCCGGTGCTATCAATTGATAGCCAAGTCTGATAAATAATTGGGGTAAGCCTCTGCCGCAAGACGGCATTTTGGCCAAACTCGACTCTTGCGACAGGGCGCCCCGGTTGGTATTGCTGAAAATTACCCAAGAGATAGGATACATAGCCCTTCTGGGCGATATTTATGCTGTTGTTAAAATCCTCTGGTGAGACATAACCCTGCTGCAGGTTCTTGCTCACCGCATAGAGGACTATCTTGTACACATCATTAATATTGTATGCCATCTCTTTTTATATTGTTGCGGGAAGTCCCGATAGTTATGAAATCTTTTTTAACTGATCTCTAAAGGCTTCTCCCTCTTGGGTATTAGTAAGTGCTAGGTTTAAGAGATACTTTTCGGGGGTGTCTTGCTTTGACATTACGCCAATAAGACCGCCTCCGTTTGACCAGTATATCTTCCCCGGCTCTCTACCAATTTCAATTTTAGAATCAAGAATACCGCGTTTAATCATCCACATAATGTCTATTTCCTTAGAGTCCTTAGTTTTCTGGAAATAATCTGGATTACGTTTTGCGTATATCATATATTCCCTCCGCAGACCATCATCAGTCTTTGGTAAACCTAAGTCGTCAATAAGACGAAGACCTAAGAAAGCAGCGTGCTTACGCATTTTTTCGGCTGGCATCTCTTTAGCTAAAATAGCCATTTCAAGTTCCATTGCCTCACGCTTAAACATTTCTTCTTGTTCTCTTGCAGGATCGTACTCGTAAAACTCAAAGTGGCTACCTGTTTTATTGCTAGAGCTACCAACATTATGCCTTGTAATACGCGCAAATTCAAGCGCTGTAGTATCCCATTCTGGGATGCGAAGGATTTTGGTGCCTCTAACAAAGCTAAGACTACGCATATTGTTTCTTACATATTCGGGTGTGATATCTTTTTGTTCTTTTACCCAAATTGTATCAACGCCCGAAAGAAGTCTTATGCGCTCCATCTTGCCTGTAGCTGGATTGATAACGTCATCAATTCCCGGGACATGCACACCACCTTTTCTTGTATTAGCCAATAGCTTAAAGATGTGGTATCTTACTCCCCTTTCTTGTCTTAATTCTGTTACGATTTCCTGTTCCCCAAGTGAAAGAGCTTCTGTGTTTTTTTGTTCGCCGCTAAGCGAAAACTGAACATCTGATAATTTTGCCATTTTATTGGTTTTTTAATTTTTTACCATTTAAGCTGCACGCCCCGCAATATGCGGGCGGTTTATTTTAAAGAGGGAGGCAGGTTCCCCTACCTCCCCTTTTTTTCTTAATAGGACATATTATTAAGAAGCTTGTACGATGACAAACTGGTTGGCCGCTGCTACCCTCGACCCACGATACGTGATCATCTCTACGTTATCGTTCATTTGTCCTGAAGTGGGGTTCTGAGAACCACCGCCCCATTGCCATACACGAATACCATTTCCAATCGTACCTCCACGTGGGGGCTGTTGGTACATAATGGTAATGTTCTTATACAGCTTGCTCGCATCTTTCGCATCGCGAGTTTCTCCTTGAGGACAGATCATTCCGAAGTTGCGGAAGAAGTCTGTAGTAGGAGTAACACCAGTCAAGAACTCGGTGTTAAATGGACGATACTTCTTCACTTTGAAGTGGTAACCATCGATCATAATTGACTTACAACCGTAGTTGATGGCAGCCTCTTCAGACTTTTCGTTAGCACCCCAAACCCATGCACCAGCAGGGAAAGCGGCGAACAATCCGTCAGAGAAGTTTTGGTTTTGGTAAATGTCCTGCAACCACAGGTTCTCACTTACGCAACCATTAACGTCCATAATACGAGTGATTTCGTGGATCTTTGCGATATCCAGATTACCGGGTGTGTAACCAACAGTTTCTCCATCGGCAAGAACCTTGGGGATGATACCCTCAGAACCTACTGAAGTAGAGGTGCTAAGACCTGTGTTGTTTACAATGTTACCGCGCATCAACTTCATCTCTACGTCATCCTTGAAACGGATATTTGACTTAACAAGTCCTTTCAGGGTGAAGAGGGAAGTTCCGGCTTGAGCTCCACCAGCAGGTACATCACCAGAGAAACCGCCAGTATAGTATACTTCGGTCATTTCGGCGAGGTCAGTAGCAGAGAAAGTCTCACGCATTTCGGTAATGGTGTTGGTATACTTCTCGTCCAACTGAATCATAGGCTGATTGGTGTTAGAAGCCTCACCAGCATCCATAATACCACCGAAGATCAGGGTATCAGTTGCAAGGAAGCTAGAGCTACCAGCAGAAGCCAAAGATTGAGTAGAAATCTTGGGACGAACGGTGAAGGTAAAGGCATTAGGAGTAGTTCCTGTAATTGCCAAGATTTGACCTTCTACGTTAGTTGAAGCTACGCGAACAGTTTCACCGGGACGAAGAGGGGCTTGGGTACCGCTGTTGTAGTGGTAACCAGCAGCCAAAGTCAGGGTAATTGTGGCACCGGCAGAGGCAGCTACGTTAGCGGCTGACTGAATACCAGTGATCAATTTACCGCGGTTTTCAAACCAGAAGTAATCACGGTTTTTAACCTCTTCCATTCCAGCGAAAGTAGACAACCACCAAGTGAAGTCTTCGCTGCCATATTTTTCAACGTAGTTTTTGTAGTACTGTGGTGTCAATAGTTGAAGGTCGGACACCAGTTGTCTCGTTACGCCACCGCTAAGGCTAATATTACCCGGCTGTAGTATATTCGAGGTAGGAATTCCAAGAGCCATTGTCTTAAAATTTAATTGTTAATGTTAATTGTTCTACGAGTTCTTCCAGATATACTCAATTTGCTTATCTAACTCTGACTTAGAGGATGAAGGATTGAAGGTTGATTGGGCTGTCTGGGAAGTCACGCTTACGTTACTCGTCTTTTTGATGTACTCGGTCAACCGCTTGGATGCCGCATCATTGACAAATTTTTGGTTCATTTTACCATCGCTTTGTAAAAGCGTTAAGTCGCGGATAATCTGGTTGGTATTTAATTGATACCCTCCTTTCCCATCGTCTTTCAACCACCTTTCCGCCAATACCACATTAGCGTCAAAGTTAGCGTCTGCAAATCGTTCCAACTGCGAAGAAACTACACTTTTCTCTTCGTCTGATACAGCATAAGATAACGGTATCTCAACTTCCTCGTCTTTTACCGATACATTAAA
>Ga0315904_10009141_pt1 | contig 13005 bp, 8 predicted proteins | sample LakEriMetagenome_6_FD_203529 | JGI IMG/M metagenome (GOLD analysis project Ga0315904, IMG submission 203529) | Freshwater fungal communities from buoy surface, Lake Erie, Ohio, United States - Buoy 12 MA120 | ecosystem: Environmental > Aquatic > Freshwater > Lake | place: USA: Lake Erie, Ohio... | reverse complement strand
AAATCGCAGAGATCCGCAGAATGGCATTTCCTTTTGGACGCAAGGCATTGCGTCCCTACTGACCTACTATCCCACTATCCCACTATCCCACTATCCCACTATCCCACTAAAAAAAAGCCCTGGCCTGTACGCTGCCGGTATGGATCACGTTGGTGCCTTCGGGTTTCCGGCCTTCGTAGTTGAGATTAATCTGGATGCTATTGGATAACGTGCGCTGGATGCCGGCGCCCCAGGTGAAGTTGCGTCCGACACGCAATCCCTCGAGTACTTCATACGCCAGCGGAGTGTTTTCCGGAGCGTTGTAATTGATTTCAATCATGTTCATCTTGGCGGTCATCACACCCTGTTTCACACTGCTGTATTTGATTTCGAGACCCAGAGTGTGCTGTTCGGAAAGCTCATTCGCTTCACCAAGCGTATTTTCCTTCATCGCGTACTTGTAGTTAACGGTGGTGCGGAAGCTGACACCGCGCTGGAATCCGAACTTCGGTTCGATACTGTTCTGCTGCAAACGGTAATCGCGGCTTTTGAAAAATTCTGAACGGCTCGATTTGATACCACTCTCGGCAGCCAGATTGATGCTGTACACTTTCGTGATGTTCCAGCGAATACTGGAGACCAGATTTCTCAGTTCGCGTGATTCGAATCCGTTGGTGAGGATGGATTTGTTGCGGTTATCGAGCCAGGTGACATCCGTGGCAAACACCGTGCTGCTGCGGTTGAATGAAAGCGTATTGCGGAATGCTGAGTTGGTGGCCAAAAGGATGTCGCTCGCAACATCACCTTCAAAGGGATTGAGTGCTTTGATGATATCCTCCTGAAGCGTTTTGTTGTCGGTGCGGTAGGAAGTCTGGTTGGAGAAACGCGCGATGAACTTTCCGAATCCTTCGCGTTTCTTCACAATGGCTGCGGGCGATATCACCAGCACCTGGTTGAACTGGTTGGTTCGGGTGCGGACGTATTCATTCGTCGGCAGAAATATTTTCACGTAGTTGGCCTGATCGGCGAAAGCGGCAATTTCAAACTCATCGAGATCCTTCACCCCGTTGCCGTTGTAATCGCCGGCATAGGTGTACACGCCGGTGCCGGGAGCCACTTCGAGAAACGCGTATTCCTTCTTCAGCTCCTGTCCGCTGCCGGCTTCATAAAATACGTTGAGCGTGATGAATCCTTTTTTAATGCTGGCATTGTACTCTAACCGTGTGAGTATGGACTCTTCAGGTTTCACTGCCGTAAGAAGCGTGTCGCTGATCTTCAGGGTACGGTAGTGTCCTGATATGGTGAGTCGACTGCGAGGGTTGCCGGCAAATTCGATCTGTCCGGATGCTTCATCCGCTTCGGTGGTGCGTTTGAACTGATTGCCCCGCACGCCGTAATCGTAGCGTCGCGACACATCAAACTTGTAACGGATCTTCGCGGTGTCGCTCGAGGCGAGAAAGAACTTTCCCATGTCGAACGAGAAGCTATTGAGACGCAGGCTGTCGCTCACGGCATCGGCTATACGATTTCGTTCCTGCTCGTAGCGGATCCCCACCAGGATCTTTCCAACCGGTCGCGATAATGCCGACTGAGAACGGAGGAAGGCAGTGTTGATGGCATCGCTGCTGCTGAGAAGGAAGCTGCCGTTTCCGGTGAATCTGAACTTGGCGAAACCGACATTGGCATTGGCGGTGTTCATGTATCCGCGGTAAGCGTTCCCGCGAAGGAAAGTCCGAAACTGGTAACCGATCTGCTGCTGGGGTTTGTTCAGCGAAAGCGCTATCCCGGCCATGTTCTCATCCTGCGGCTCGGGAGAGGCGGCCAGGTTCCAGTCGCGCGTAAATTCAGCGGGACGGTAAGGCTCCACCGGTTTGAAGAGTTGGTTCACATGCTCGAAACGTACTGATGAAGTCAGGCTCCACCCCTTCACCGAATCGGCACTGAGTCGCCAGGTGTTCTCCATGCCACCAGCGATTGCCAGACCCACATCGTTGTTCTTGTCGAACTTCGAATAAAGGTTGATGTCATTGTTCGACAATGCGCCTTCGATAAATATTTTATTCCGCGCCGACAGTTTATAATCCGCGCCCAGCGTAATCAGTTGCTGCTTCTTGGGTGTGATGAGAAGCGTAACAGGCTCATAACTCCCTTGCGGGATGCCGTTGAGAGGCTCGAGCCACTGAAACACCCGGCCGTTCGCTCCTGATGCCACCGGAACATAGTTGCCCTTGTTGGCTCCCACAAAGCTGAAGCCGAGACGATACACCGTAACGGTGGAATCGGTGCTGTAACGGTAGAACGTATACGAAGCGGAATCAATTTTCGCGTAAAGCACTTCCGACGAGTTGAACGCCACACTGTCGATGTTGGGAAAGAACGCCTGCTGGACGCTGTCGCCGATGGAGGCCAGAAAAGCTTTCTGTTCATTGTCGAGCTCCTGCAGCAATGGCTGATTCTTCGCGTCCTGTTCCGAAAAAATATTTGCTTTCACTTTCCACCTGGCATCTTCGTACTCCTGATTGATGGTGAACATCGTGCGGGAGAAATTCTTGTCGGAGTACTGAAACTCCACCGTGATCCGCTTGTCTTTGGTGATGGGTTGTTTCGGCGTGAACCGGATTTCGGCGGTGTTGTAATCGATTACATAATCGGACTGCTCGCCGCGGGTGAGTGGTTGTCCGTCGATGAAAACCTTTTCGGTACCGGCGAGCACAATGATGAATGTTTCGTTATCGTTGCCGGTGAGTTTATACGGACCCTGGTTGGCCTCGATGCCGTTGAAAGCGTTGCGCGCGAACTTACCTTTTGAGATGGCGCCGCTCACGCCTGTTCGCATCACCTGATCTTTTCTGTCGAACGGCTGGTACTCGGTGGTGATGATGCCGCCCTGTGCTTTCTTGAAGTAATTCATGAAGTAGCTGTCGGGGCGGCGCAGTTCAAAATCACCTGCGATGAGTTTGCTCTTATTCCGCGAAAGCTGGATGAACACTTTATCGAAATCCTGAATCTGCTGCGTGTTGCCTTCGGGCTGAACGGGAATATTATTGTCGGTGATGGCGGCGAGAATTTCCACATCATCACTCAGCTTCCCCGACAACTGAAGATTAAAACTCGAGCTTACCACGGCATCCTGGTTGTTACCAAAACTCACGCCACGCGAAATGTTCCCGTTCGACTGTAGTCCTTCGGTTTTGAAAAACTGTTGACCCTTATCGCGCTCATCATAAGCGAAAGGATTGTAGAGTCCGCCGAAAGTCTGCTCGATCACACCTCGGTCTCTGCGACGGTATTCCTGTGTGAAGAGGATGGGGAAGGCGCGGTACGAAACCACAATGGAGTCGAGAGTGGGGAGTGGTTGAGTGGTTAAGTTGTTGAGTGGAGAGTTGGCTGCCGTGTCCGCAGCCGCTGCTGCCGCCGCTGCCTTTCTGTCATACACCAGTTTGCCTTCCGCGGGAAGCAGCCTGAAGAACGTCGTATCTGTAATGGGGGTGCCGGATGTCAGAAAGAGCCTGACAGAGCCGGGAACGATGCTGAGGGTATCAAGAATGATGGTATCAGACCCGAGTGAAATGGTCTTTTGCCGCAGACCGGAGGCGCGCTGAGCAATGCTAACTCCTTGAATAAGAAGCAGTAAAGAGGTGATTATGAAAAGATTTCGGATCAAAAGTGATGAGGCTGCACTTCAATAACTGCAAACCGGGTGGAAAATTATGAAAAGTTGAGGAGGCAACCTGCCTGTGGCCTGTCTGGGCCCTGCAATCCGGCAGGCAGCATTACAGAATCGCTGAGACAGCACTTTCAGGAAATCTTTAGCGAAGCAGATAACTTTTCCATCAGACCCTTGTTGCAAAATGCAAACTACGGATTAGGGATCCGGTTGCATCAGGTTTAATTGACACGAGATGTCAACGGAGATTTTTTCGTTCATGTTGTATCCTTCAGAAATCTCCAAGAAGATTCCCTGAAAATATTTTGAGTAAATGACAATAGTCAAATGCGTTCTTGATTTATATCATCCCGTTATATTCATCAGTTGTTAGTTTTGCCCATATTCAAAAACTCTCTTTAAACATGAAAATCCTCGTTACTACCGATCTCTCTGCTAACTCAAAAAGCGGTCTGCGTTTTGCCATTCAACTTGCCACGCAGCATAAAATTGACCTTACGTTTTTTCATTCTTATTACGTGATGCGGCCCGCTACCTGGGATGATAAAACCTATTCACTTTTTGCGAAAAAAGAGGAGGTAAAAATCAAAAACAAACTGGAAAGCTTTGTCAAAGATGTTTATTCAAAGATGAATCTGAAGCCCGGAAAACTGAAATGTGTGATCAGCCACTCCATGCTTCCGGACAGCAATATCAGAGAATTTGCAGAAGCCAATAAATTCAATTATATCTGTTTGGGCACCAGGGGAGCCGGTACCGTGAGAAAAATATTCGGGACCAATGCTTCCAATCTGATCCGCTTTTCATCTGTTCCTGTCATAGTGGTTCCATCAGGATACCGTCCCGCCAAGGTAAACAACATCCTGTATGCTTCCGATCTCAGCAATCTTGAAAACGAATTGAAAAAAGTAGTGGCATTCGCCAAGCCATTAAAATCGAAAGTCGAGCTCCTTCACTTCGTTTATCCAAGTGAAGTGGTGGATGCGCAAGGCACACTTTTGAATAAAGCCGTCAAGAAATTTTCGAAGCACGACATCAAACTGCATTTGGAAAACATAGATCTTGAAAAGAATCTCATCACCAATATTGAGGGCGCCATCAGAAAGTCTAAGTCCTCCATGCTGATCATGTTCACTCAGCAAAACAGGACCTTTTTTGAAAGAATGTTTCTCCCCAGCAATGCCTACAATTATGCGTTTAATGTAAAGGTTCCGTTTTTGGTGTTTAATAAGATGTGAAAGCCCGGCTGATTTTCTCATGCGGATATCCCAGCCATTGGCATGATGCTTTAGTGGGCTGATTAACGTTTAACCGTAAAACTTGCTTTGACAATATCGGTTGGCTATCCTCAGCCGCGGTGGTGCCTTTCCCGGCATCCTGGCAGGATCGTTGCTGTTTTCATACTCACTCCGCTTCCACCGCCGCTCCCGTTATCATTCTCATTCCCGTTTCCACCCTGTATCTGTTCCTGTTTCAGGCCTTTCCGTTGCCCTCTAAAATAATATTCAGGATTTCCAGCCAATTGACTCTTCTATCAGGGTAATCCTTGAGCTGATAATCCGGAGGAATTTTCGTTATTTGCAAAAAGCAGTTATTCATCGTCTTTTACCTGTTATGGTTTAATTGACGAAATGTATCTGAGGATATAAATCGTAGGCAGCAAGCATAACCTTTAGCATTTATGAATGCAGAAAAAAATAATTTGTTCGGATTTAATGCTTTTTCTCCCGATGAAATAGCAGAGAAAGTTGAGACCATTGGTGTGAATAAAACCAAACTTCCGCTTTTATCCATGATTATGCTAGGTATACTTGCGGGAGCATTTATTTCTCTTGGCGCGATGTTTTTTGTAACAGTTACTTCTGATACCAATATAACTTTTGGTATAAGTCGTTTGCTCGGAGGGCTTACTTTTTCTCTGGGTCTAGTAATGGTGACTGTTGCAGGAGCTGAACTATTTACAGGGAACAATCTTATTGTGATGGCCTGGGCCGATCAGAAAATTAGTTCGGGAGAAGTATTAAAAAACTGGCTGGTAATCTGCATTTCCAATTTCATTGGAGCCTTGATAATTGCATTCTTGTTATTCAAAGCGGGGCATCAGGAAATGAATCATGGAGCTGTTGGAAAATTGTATTTGGAAATAGCTGAAGCCAAAAGCACCATATCTTTCCAAAAAGCATTTTTCAGTGGCATTCTTTGCAATATTCTTGTATGTCTTGCTGTATGGATGGCCCAGGCAGGAAGATCTGTTTGGGATAAAGTTATTGTCATAATTTTCCCGGTCTCAGCTTTTATTGCTGCAGGTTTCGAACATAGTATAGCCAATATGTTCTTTGTCCCGATGGGAATTTTTTTACAGAGTGAAAAAGCAACCGCCTATAATTTAATTAGCTGGATTGGACTCTTCAAAAATTTACTTCCGGTCATTTTAGGAAACCTGGTAGGAGGGTCTGGCTTTGTAGCCTTTATCTATTATGTGATCTATCGCAGAAAATCCCGTCATAAGTTTTAAGACAGGAGGGTATTCCTAATCACGATCTGATCTCGCTTCAGGTGTATCCATCCGGCTATTTTTCGGCTTTCAGTCCGGCGCGGGAGTTTGTGAAATGGGCTGCTGTGAAAGTGACGGGTTTTGATCAGGTGCCTCCGGGAATGGAAGTCTTCACACTTCCCGGCAGTTTGTATGCGGTGTTTCATAACAAAGGACCGGCTCATAACCCCGCCTTCTTTCAATACAGCCACGGCGTTCAGGAAATGCCTGAGTTCGATGCTGACAATTATCATGTCATCTTGACGGATATATGCTTAAAATTGCACTGTCATTTCCGATAAGCATGATAAAACGATTCCTTCTTATTGTTGCTCTTGTGTGTGGTCAGATTACCAGCCCACCCGGAGCCTTTGCACAACAGAATTCTTCTGACCAGCTAAAGGAATACCTTCATCTGGATACGGACCCCGCTCGCTGGATGTTAGTCAGATTTGGGGAATCGGCAGGAGGTGATGATTACTATTTATTCAATATTCTGGTCGCTAAAGGACAAGGTGGCGGAAAATATTTTGTGTTTAAAAGTACATCGACAGATCCGGCGCTGGAGTTAAGCATCGTCATTCAGAAGGACTATCAAAGGGGAACAAGCGTTACCGATTACATGAATGAACTGATCCGGATTCGTGAAGAGTATTGTATCGGCAACGAAGAGATCAAGGTACTGGATACTAGCAACGGAGAGTTGATATTTTCCGGTAAGTTCGGCAACCGGTGTTTTGGATACAAAACAGAAGAACGAGTGGTGCGGATCTTTTTCGGGGAAAGGCATGATAATATGAGACATGCGTATGTCATTTCCTACATTACAAAGGGAAGGTTCTTTACGGAAACAGAGCGGAGTGTCGCTATTGATTATCTGAAAAGCGCAGCACTTGTTTATTAATGACAATACCATCAACATCTTTACGATGAAATCAAATCCATCCTTTGTTTCTCGACACCTGTTGGCGATGCTGTTATTCGCCTGGATGCTACTGCAGGGAACTTTTATATCCGCGCAGACTTTTAACAAAATGGAGCGGTGCGAACTAAATCTTGATAGCACCATCTGGGAACTGACGGGAATGGATGATTACCAAAATGAGCTCATCTGGGAGTACGCACTGAGGGCGGAAATTAAAGGCAAATACACGCAAGTAATTCGATTGACTGTCACTCCTTACCGGGATTCATATAATACTACTCCCAATGGATGGTACAACAGAGCCGTTAAAAATCTGAATCAGGAATGCCCCGACATTACAGAAAATGAAATTCTGGCAAAAGGAACAAAAGCAATTATTTTTAAAACGGTTTACAAAGACCGTTGCGGACGTCAGAAGCCCGGGGTGGCTTACACCCGAATGTTTGCCGGCCAGTTCAACTACCAATACATGAATTTCTATGAAATCAACTACTTTTTTATCGGCATCACACCGACCGAAGAAATGCTTGATAAAGCGGGAGAAATTTTGACAGGGGCCTACATTACAAAAAAATGAATTCAAGTCCATCGGTCTGATTTTTCGTCTTGAGGGCCTTTGGTGTCAACTTACAGGTTCATTTGTCAGCTATAAGGAAGGAGTAAAACTATTTCCTCAGCCGATTGTTCCCTTTTCTTCCCATGAAAGTGAAACAAAAAGTCCTTCGTCTCCTCCTCGGCGATCAGCTGAACGCCGGTCATTCCTGGTTCAGTAAAACCGATAGTAATGTGATCTACCTGATGGCAGAGATGCGTCAGGAAACAGATTATACCCGTCATCATATTCAGAAGGTGGCGGGTTTCTTTGCGGCGATGCGTGCTTTTGCGGAGGAGCTGAAGCACCAGGGTCACACCGTCATCAGTCACCGCATCACGTCCGCGCAAGCGAAACTTACACTACCGGAATTATTGCTTCAAACCATCCGTGAAAACAACATCACCCGTTTTGAATATCAACTTCCGGATGAATGGAGACTTGATACTCAGCTAAAGGATTTCTGTAAATCACTGTCTATCCCCTTTTCCTCTCACGACACCGAACACTTCCTCAGCGATCGCGATGATTTGCGAAACCTGTTTCCGGGCAACCGCAAACCGCTAATGGAGACTTTCTACCGGAAGATGCGTGTGAAGACCGGCGTGCTAATGATGTCAGACGGTAAAACTCCCGAAGGCGGCAAATGGAATTACGATGCCGAAAATCGAAAGGCCTGGAAGGGAAAGCCTGCCGTTCCTGTTCTGCAACTGCCGGTTAATAACGTGAGTGAAATAGTCGCTGAAATAAAAAAGGCGGGCGTTGATTGCTTCGGCGAAATTGACCCTGTCGGCTTCCAATGGCCGGTGACGCGTCAACAAAGTCTGAGATTGCTCGGGGAGTTCTGCGATCACTCACTGGCTTATTTTGGAATGTATCAGGATGCCATGCATACCGATGAGTCGTTCCTTTTTCATAGCAGACTATCGTTCGCGCTGAACACCAAAATGATTTCGCCCACAGAGGTAGTGACTCACGCCTTGCGGGCATATGAAAATTCGAATGGAGTCATTTCGCTTGCTCAGACGGAAGGTTTCATCCGGCAGATCATCGGATGGCGGGAATATGTGAGGGGCATTTACTGGGGATGGATGCCGGAGTTTGCCCAATTGAATTTTCTGGGCCATCAGCGAAAGCTGCCATCATGGTTCTGGACAGGCGAAACCAAAATGAACTGCATGAGTCATGCCATCAAGCAATCGCTGCAGCACGCCTACGCGCATCACATCCAACGACTGATGGTCACGGGCAACTTCATGCTGCTGGCGGGTATTCATCCCGACGAAGCCGACGCGTGGTATCTTGGCATCTACATTGATGCCATCGAATGGGTAGAGATGCCGAATACCCGCGGCATGAGTCAGTTTGCCGATGGCGGTATTGTGGGTACGAAACCTTACGTATCATCGGCCAACTATATCAACAAGATGAGTAACTACTGCGGCACCTGCTTTTACGATCATCAAAAACGCCACGGTGAAAAAGCCTGTCCGTTCAATAGCCTGTACTGGAATTTTTACGACCGCCACCGTGATGTTTTTGAAAAAAATCCGCGGATTGGCATGATGTACCAGCTGCTCAACAAAATGCCGTCGTCAGAGAAAGCCGATACGATTGAGTATGCGGAGAAGCTGCTGGAGGATTTGGAAGTGCTTTGAGGGGTACGTAAAAATTACAACCAGATAAAACAAAAGGAACCCAGAAAAGGAACAAGAGAGTACTTTGATTCCTTTTCCCTGCCTGCAAGCTTTCGACAAGCAGGTTGTTAAATTCTGTTACCACTTGTTGTCGGTTTTCGCTCTGCGACACTGGGCATTTTAATGTTATTCGGGTTTTTTTTATTTTAGCATCTTTACGTATTTGTAATCCTCTGGAGAATCTGCCCAACCATCAAAACACCTTCGTTTATGCGATTACTGTCAACAGCATTACTCTTAGCTTTTGCAACTTTATCTCATGCTCAATCCATCCTGTGGGATAAAACGATCGGTGGCACCCAGGCCGAAAATATGGGTAAAATCAGAGAGGCAGCCGACGGTGGTATTATCGTGGGCGGGTATTCCTGGTCGGGTGTCGGAGGTGATAAGTCCGAGCCCTTAAACGGCCAGGATGATTACTGGATTGTCAAGCTCAGCGCTACCGGCAGCATCCTCTGGGAAAACGCCATTGGCGGTTCCGGTACCGATCAACTTTATTCCCTTGTCACGACTCCTGACAATGGTGTTGTGGTGGCCGGACAATCCAATTCGCCGGTATCGGGCGACAAAACAGAGGCCTCAGCCAACACCGATGTGTGGGTACTGAAACTGGATCAGAACGGTTCCATTCTGTGGCAGAATACCTACGGAGGCAGCTCCAGCGAAAGCCTGGCGGATATCAAAAGCACCGCCGACGGAGGCTTCATCACCATCGGCTTTTCAGCATCCAATATTTCCGGCGATAAAACAGAAAATTCCAGAGGAGGCCTGGACTATTGGGTGGTGAAACTGGATGGTGCCGGTCAGGTACAGTGGGACAAAACCCTCGGAGGTTCTTCCAACGATTTTCCGGCATCAGTCATTCAAACCAACGACGGCGGCTATTTGTGCTTTGGCTACAGTGAGTCGGGAGCCAGTGGTGATAAAACGGAACCGTTGATAGGATTATACGATTACTGGGTAGTAAAGCTGGATGCCTCCGGAAACATAATATGGCAAAATACCATTGGCGGGACAGTAGATGATGTGGCCACTTCCGTGATTCAGACATCAGATGGGGGCTACCTGTGTTTGGGCAATTCTGAATCCGGCATAAGCGGCGATAAAACCGAAGATCCTGCAGGCGCTTTCGATTACTGGATGGTGAAACTCGATTCGCTTGGTAATATTCTTTTTCAAAATGTCATCGGGGGCCAGAATGATGAAGCTGCCGGAAGAGACCTCGTTCAAACCGCGGATGGCGGATTTTTATTTAACGGAGCATCCCGTTCACCGGCTTCCGGAGACAAATCGGAACAGGGCGTGAACTACGATTACTGGCTGGTCAAAACCGATTCGGCCGGAATAGTTTTGTGGCAAAATACTATCATAGGTGATTTAAATGACAACGGTATTTCGGTAATTCTGTCGTCTGATGGCAACATGATTCTCGGAGGAAATTCGTTTTCAGAAATCGGTTTCGACAAATCCGAAATTTCTAGAGGCGCTTTTGACTACTGGGTCCTGAAACTGAACGGCAACTTCAATCAGATCAACGGCAAACTGTTTGCCGATATCAATGGAAACAATGTACAGGATGCAGGAGAGATTTCTTTGCCGGGAATCACCGTCACCGAACCGACTTCAGGCATTCCGGGCATCTCTTCATCATCGGGATGGTATTCAGTGCTGTTGGAAAATCCCGGCCCTTATTCTGTTTCTCCGACGTACAGTCTGCCATACTACAATGTGAATCCATCCGTGCACACTGCAACGTTCACCGCCATGAATCAGATTGATTCCCTGAATGACTTCGCCTTTCAGCCTGCAGGCACATTTGATGATCTGTGCATCACCCTTTCTCCGCTTACGGTTTTCCGAAGCGGACAGCAGGCCTCTTACCGTATTGACTATACCAACAAAGGGACAACAACACTTACACCTACCGTTATACTGTATCCTGATGCGAATCTGACTTTTGTTTCTTCAGTTCCGTTGGCGGGATCGGTCAGCCCTGATTCCGTTGTATTCAATCTCCCAACCATGAATCCTTTTGAGAGCGGCAGTGCCACGGTGACTTTTCTGACGGCACCGGGTCTGATCTTCGGCACGACCATCACCTCATCCGTTAAGATACTTCCCGTTGCCGGCGATGCGGATCCCTCCTGCAACTACGATACACTCACCACCACCATCATCGGATCATTTGACCCTAACGACATTCAGGTAGATCGTGATACGCTTTACACATTCGAGACGCTCAGTCCGCCCAAGCTCGAATACCTCATCAGGTTTCAGAACACCGGAAATGACACAGCCTTTTATGTTAGAATCAATAACACGGTTTCTCCGCTCATAGATCTTTCTACGCTGGAACTCGTAGCCACATCGCATGAGTGTGTGGTGAGCTGGATGCCTTATGATTCCACGCTTCGTTTCACCTTCAATAACATTCTGCTTCCCGACAGTAACGTGAATGAGCAGGCCAGCCATGGTTTTGTCCGTTACCGGATGCGGCCGTTCAGCAACATACCCCTCGGAAGTCTGATCAACTCGCGAGCCTTCATCTATTTCGACTACAATGCTCCGGTGGCCACTAACACGGCGACTACCGAAGTGGTTCTGCCTACAGCTCTTGCTTCTGCTCCCGATATCAAAAACATTTCCGTTTATCCCAACCCTTCGCGGGATATCATCTACATACAATCCGGAACGATAAACGAATCTTCGGCCATCCGCATATTTGATGCCCGCGGAAGGGCGTTAACCGGACTGAATCCGGATTGTTCATCCTCCACGGGACGTTGTTCCGTGAGTGTGGCTACATTACCTGCCGGACTTTATCTGGTTACGGTAGATGGCGTGTCGGCAGGAAAATTTATCAGACAATAAAACAGAACAACGGGTAAGGATTAAAACGAAAAAAGGAACAAGAGATGCTCTTGTTCCTTTTGTTTTTGATCAATGTCTGCAATAAAGATTGCGGTATCTTTCAGTTGTTTTTTATTTCGATGGTAATTGTTACATTTGATGCATAATCCAACCCCTATGCGATTCATTTCTGCCCTTCTGATCTTGCTCGTACCAGCCACTTCTCTTTCAGCACAAACCACTCCGGTTAAGAAAGTGTTGCTGGAAGAATTCACCACCACCCTCTGCGGCTTTTGTCCGCCGAAGTCGAAAGAGATCATTCAGTTCCACGAAGCGAACCTGACAAACACCCTCTTCATGACCCACCATGCGGGCTTTGGAACGGATTCGATGACGAACGCCCAGGCCTCCGCCTTTGCACAGTTTTTTTCTCCCGCCACCTTCGGATTCGCCCCCGCCATCATGATCGACCGCGATGTGTATCCGTGGGTTGACAGTATTCCGTATATGTCGGTGAACGGATTTGATACGATTGCCACCACCGTCATGCAGCAACCGGCGATTGTAGGCATCGATTTCAGCGGCAGCTACAATGTGAATACCCGCAAACTCACGATTACCGTTTCCTCTGAATTTACGCAAACACCTCCTGCAGGTGATTACAGACTCAACGTGTTCTTTGTGGAAGACAGCGTACTGGGAAGCGGCAACGGCTGGGACCAGAAATGCTATGATGCCAACTGGGCCAACACGAATTATCCC
>Ga0315904_10009140_pt1 | contig 13005 bp, 12 predicted proteins | sample LakEriMetagenome_6_FD_203529 | JGI IMG/M metagenome (GOLD analysis project Ga0315904, IMG submission 203529) | Freshwater fungal communities from buoy surface, Lake Erie, Ohio, United States - Buoy 12 MA120 | ecosystem: Environmental > Aquatic > Freshwater > Lake | place: USA: Lake Erie, Ohio... | reverse complement strand
AGGGCGGCTTCGAAAGCCGAAGGCGTCTGCGCCGCCGGCGCGCTCACGCAGGCGGTGAACAGGAGGGCGAAAGCGGGCGCGAGGGCGGTTCGGAAAAGCATGAAGCCCAGCCTAGAGCGGCGTTCCGAAAAGTGGAAGCCAGTTTTCTTCAGACCGCCGCGACCAACAAAAAAGAAAACACCGCCCCGATTTATCAGGACGGTGTTTTACCGGGTTTCAAAGGAAAGGTCGGATTTGCCTCAGGCCGGGTTCGGCGAGGGATCGATCCCCGGGCGTTTGCGCTTGCCGATCACCGGCACCGAGGAGGACGGGCCGGCATCGTCTTCAGACGAATCCGGACGGCTCGGCGGCGTGCCCTTGATGAGGTTTGCGATCTCATCGCCCGACAGCGTTTCATACTCGAGCAGGCCGAGGGCGACGGCTTCCCAGTCGGCGCGGCTCTCGGTCATGATGCGGCGCGCATCGACCTTGCCCTGTTCGATCAGCTTGCGCACTTCTTCCTCGATCTTGCGCGAGGTCTCTTCCGAGATGTGCGAGGACTGCATCAGCTGCTGGCCAAGGAACACGTCGCCCTGGTCCGAGCCATAATCGACCGGGCCGATGATGTCGGAATAGCCCCAGCGGGTGACCATCGCGCGGGCAAGGCGCGTGGCTTGCTGGATGTCGGAAGCAGCGCCGGCGGTGACGTTGTCGAGGCCGAACTTCAGCTCTTCGGCGACGCGGCCGCCCATGATGATGGCGAGGCGCGAGGTCATCTCGACCTTCGACATCGAGAGCTTGTCGTCTTCCGGAAGCTGCATGACCATGCCGAGGGCGCGGCCGCGCGGAATGATTGTCGCCTTGTGGACCGGATCGGCCGAGGGGACTTTCATCGCAACGATCGCGTGGCCGGCTTCGTGCCAGGCGGTGAGTTCCTTTTCCTTCTCGGACATCACCATCGAGCGGCGCTCGGGGCCCATCAGGACCTTGTCCTTGGCGTCTTCGAACTCGGCCATCGCGACAACGCGCTTGCCGCGGCGGGCCGCGAGGAGGGCAGCTTCGTTGACGAGGTTGGCAAGGTCGGCGCCGGAGAAACCGGGCGTGCCGCGGGCGATGGTCTTGGTCTCAACATCTTTCGCGAGCGGAACGTTGCGCATGTGGACGCGGAGGATCTTCTCGCGGCCGATGATGTCCGGATTGCCGACGGTGACCTGGCGGTCAAAACGGCCGGGACGCAGCAGGGCGGGGTCAAGCACGTCCGGACGGTTGGTCGCGGCCATGATGATGATGCCCTCGTTGGCTTCGAAGCCGTCCATCTCGACGAGCAGCTGGTTCAGCGTCTGCTCACGCTCATCGTTGCCGCCGCCGAGGCCGGCGCCGCGCGAGCGGCCGACGGCGTCGATTTCGTCGATGAAGATGATGCAGGGCGCGGAGCGTTTCGCCTGTTCGAACATGTCGCGCACGCGGCTTGCGCCGACGCCGACGAACATTTCGACGAAGTCCGAACCGGAGATGGTGAAGAAGGGCACGCCCGCCTCCCCCGCAACCGCGCGGGCGAGCAGGGTCTTGCCGGTGCCGGGCGGGCCGACGAGCAGCGCGCCTTTCGGGATCTTGCCGCCGAGGCGCTGGAACTTGGACGGGTCCTGCAGGAACTCGACGATTTCCTGCAGTTCTTCCTTGGCCTCGTCGACGCCGGCGACATCATCGAAGGTGACGCGGCCATGCTTCTCGGTGAGGAGGCGGGCACGGGACTTGCCAAAGCTCATCGCCCCGCGTGTGCCGCCGCCCTGCATCTGGCGCATCATGAAGAAGACGAACGCGACGATCAGCACGATCGGCAGCAGCGAGAGCAGCACCGAGGCGACATTGTTGCGGCCGACATCGGCTTCGACGTTGAAAGGCACATTGTTGTCGCGCAGGATCGTCTCGGTGGTCATGTCGAGCTGGCGGATCTCGCTGATCAGCTTCTGGCCATCTGTGGTGGTGACCACCAGCTTGGTGTCGCCGAGGGTGGCGTCCGCGAGCTTGCCCTGTTCGGCCATCGTGTAGATTTCCGAAAGCCGGACGTTCTTGGCACGGGCGACTTCGGGGTTGCCCCCCATCATCACGGCCATTCCGATCACCAGAAGGGCGAGCGCGCCCCAGACGGCAAGGTTACGAACATTCATGGCAAGTCTCGCACAATAGAAACGGTATTGGAGAAGAAGATAGGGGCCAACCCCTTCAAAAACGACTCCTTTCCTGCGTCTGCGACGAAATCGTGCGCAGAATTGATAAAAAGGCGCCGGAAAGCGTTAATCCGGGCGGTCAGGGCCTCCAGAGACGGCGGATTCTGGCGAGCGCCGGGCTCGGGGGCGAGCTTAAGGCCGGCCCGGGAAGGCCGCAGGCGGACGCCGCCAAGCGTGGCGCCGCGGAAGGCCGGCGTGGCAAGGCTGCGGGCGGCCAGCTCCAGCAGCGCTTCCGACCGGGGCGGGGTTTCGCGGCCGGCGACGCATTGCAGCAGGATGCCCAGCCCGCGCGCGGCGCGCTCGGGCGCAAGGTCCGCGAGGTGGGCGATGACGGTGCCATCCGCGCCGATATGCACATGGCGTCCGAGCCAGTTGGCGAGGAGCGCGTCTTCAAGGCGGCGCAGCTCGGCAAAGTGCTGCTGGCAGGCAAGGGTGCGGTCTCTCAACGCACGGCTTGCGGCGAGGCGTGTGCGGACGCGGACGCGCTCGAAGGCCGGATTGTCATTGGACGGATCGTCGGTCCAGCCAAGTCCCTGCCCTTCGAGCCAGCCCCGCAGATCCTCGCGCGTCTCGCGCAGCAGCGGGCGGGCAATCCATACGCCTTCGCCTTGCGGCCAGACCGGCGAGAGCGACAGCGCGCGCATACCGGCGAGGCCGTACCAGCCGGAGCCCTGGCGGGCGCGCATCAGGACGGTTTCGGCCTGATCGCTGGCGGTGTGGCCGGTGAGCAGGAGATGTCCGCCTGCTGCCTTCAACTCTGCGGCCAGCAAGGCGTGGCGGGCGCGGCGGGCGGCGGACTGGCGCGCGACCGGAGCGTCCCAGGCGAGTGTCTGATGGGCGAGGCCGAGTTCGCCCGCGAGACGCGCCACTTCTGCGGCTTCTGCCGCTGCGGCGGAGCGCAGGCGGTGATCGACCGTCAGGACAAGGAGCCTGGCCCCGCGCGGGCGCGCCCATTGGTGGGCGAGGTGCAGGAGCGCGATGGAGTCGCTGCCGCCGGAGACGGCAAGGCCGATAGGCGCCCCCGCCAGGTCTTCCGGCACGGCGCCAAGCGCCGCGTCAAAACGCGAGGTCAGGTCTAGTTTGCGCACCCGGACCGGGTCCGCTCCACGGCGGCGAGGTCGCGCACCACTTTGGTGGCATCCGGATAGCGCTTCGGCAGCGTATCAAGCGCGGTACAGGCCTTGGTGCTTTCGCCCAGGAAGCGCATGGCGCGGGCGAGGCGGACGAGGGCGTCGGGCGCGCGCACGTCATCCGGATAGGACCGGATCATCGTGGTGTAGGCGGCGCCGCTTTCGGCATAGGCCTGCTGCTGGTGTAGCGCTTCGCCGAGCCAGAAATGGGCTTCGCCGGCCTGCTTGTCTTTGCCGAACTGGTCGATGAAGGCCTGGAAGGCTTCTTCGGCCCCGGCATAGTCAAGCCGGATCAGCCGGGCCTTGGCTTCGGCGAACAGCGCGCCGGCTTCGCCTGGCAACTGGCTGGCCGAGAGAGTACCGAGCGAGCCTTCAGGCAGGCCGCTGCCGGAGGTGAGCTGGGCGGGGCCCGAGCTGTCGATGCCGCGGCCGTTCGAGGCAGGCGCGGTCATCGCATAGGACTGACCGGCCGGATCCACGCCGGAATAGGTATCGGTGACCGGTTCGGGCTCGATGCCGAGGATGACCTGCATGCCGGCGATGGCGCGGGCCTGAAGGTCAAGCGTCTGACGCATCGCCTGCGCGTCGCGGGCCAGGGTTTCGTTGTCGGTAAGCAGTTCTTCGTTGGCTTCGGTTGCACGGCCGAGCTGGAATTCCAGCGACTCGACGCGGCCACTGAGCGTGCTGATCTCGTCTTGCTGGCGGTTGACTTGCACGAGCAGGTCAGCCGCGCTCTGGCGCGCCTGGTCGACCTGCACCGAAAGGTCGCCTGTGGTGACGCCCTTGGTGATCGGTGCGCCGCGCGAAGGCAATGTCACAGTCTGCGACGTGGCGGGGACAACCAGGAGCCCGGCAACGGCCAGACTTGTGAGGGCAGCTTTCAACATGGCGGGGATCCTACGTCGATACGCAAACAGGCAGGGAGAACGGCAGTAAAAGGAACAGCCGGGGCCAAATTATGGCGCCCGGCTGTTTTGGACCATCTGCTTTCGCAGTTATGGGTGGCTTAGCTGGTGGCGCCCGAAACGATCTGCGTCCAGCCGTTGCGGTTCAGAGCCCAGGACTGTTCGTCCGAGCCGGCCACGACCGGGCGCTCTTTGCCATAGGACACGGTGTCGACGCGCGAAGCGGCCACCCCGAGGCTGACGAGGTACTCTTTCACCGCGTTGGCGCGGCGCTCACCGAGGGCGAGGTTGTATTCGCGCGTGCCGCGCTCATCGGCGTTGCCGGCGACGAGGATGCGGATGTTCGGGTAGGAGGCGAGCCAGGCAGCCTGACGCTTCAGGATTTCCTGGTCTTCGGTGTCGAGGCGGTACTGGTCGAGGTCGAAATAGACGCGCTCGCCAACGTTGACGCGGAAGTCTTCCAGCGAACCCGGGGCAATCGAGGAGGTGACGACCGGGTCGGTCTTCACAACTTCGGTTTTCTCTTCGACTGGGGTGGTGTTCTCGACCACCGGGGTGGTGTCTTCCACGGGCTTCGGTTGCGAGGCGCAGGCGCCCGTGGCCAGAAGCGCGGCGGCAGCAGTGAATTTGAGGAATGTATGCATGGTGTCGGGGCTCCTAAGGAATGGACGATGCGAACTCACGTTAGGGGAAGATGATTTCCGGCCCCTGAACAAACTCGACGATAATCACATAATCCGGCTGAAATGGGACGACAACCGTGCGGCTTGCCGATTCCAGCCGAATCGTGTGTCCGAAGCCGATTTAAGCAGGCCGCAGGAGGCGACCGGCTTAAATCGGCGTAATGTTCAGCTATTGCAGCAGCGGAGACCATGCGGGATCCGAAGCATCTGTCTGGGTTACGAGGCGGCGTTCGTTGCGCCCGGACAGGTCCACCGAAAAGAGTTGCGGGCTGGCGCCGGGGCGGGCTTCGCGGAAATAGACGATGACCCGGCCATTAGGTGACCAGTCCGGACCCTCGTCCAGATAGGCCTCGGTCAGCAGGCGCTCGCCTTTGCCGTCGATGCCGATGACGCCGACATAGAACTTGCCGCCCTCCTGCTTGGTGAAGGCGATCAGGTCGCCGCGCGGGGACCAGACGGGGGTCGAATAACGGCCCTTGCCGAAGGTGATGCGGCAGGCGACGTCGCTGCCGCCGCCAGGGCAGGTGCGCTTCGATTTGTCGGTGTTCATGATGTAGAGCTGCGGCGTGCCGCCCCGGTCGGAGTTGAAAACCACCGATTTGCCGTCCGGCGACATCGAAGGTGAGGTGTCGATCGACGGATGGTCGGTCAGGCGGTCGGACTCGCGGGTGCGCAGGTTCAGGATGTAGATGTCGGTATTGCCGCGCTGGGCCTGGCTGAGCAGGACGGACTGGCCATCCCGGGTAAAGCGGGGCGAGAAGGTCATGCCGGGGAAGTTGCCGAGCAGTTCCTGGCGGCCGGTCTCGATGTTGAAGAGATAGACGCGCGGCTTGCCGCCTTCATACGACATGTAGGTGATTTCCTGCGCCGAGGGGGAGAAGCGCGGGGTCAGCACAGTGGAGCGGCCGGAGGTGAGGTATTGCTGGTTGGCGCCGTCCGAATCCATGATGGCCAGGCGCTTGACGCGCTCGGTCTTCGGGCCGGTTTCGGCGATGTAGACAATGCGGGTGTCGAAATACGGGTCTTCGCCGGTCAGGCGGGTATAGATCGAGTCGGCGATCTTGTGGGCGATGCGGCGCCAGTTCTCAGGCGTGGTGGTGAGGCGGCGGCCGGGCTCGCCGTTGATGCGCATCAGCTCGCCGCCATAGACGTCCCAGAGGCGGAAGGAGACGGCGACCTTGCCGTCGGCCAGTTCCTCGAAGGTGCCGACGACGAGGCCCTCGGTGCGGATGATCTTCCAGTCGGAGAAGCGCGGCTCGGCATTGATCGAGAGATCGCGCTGGATGAAGGAGGCCGGGTTCTGCAGGTCAAACAGGCCGGTGGAGGCGAGGTCGGCGCGGACGACTTCGGCGATCTGCTTGGCGAGATCGGTATTGGCGCCGGTGACCTGGAAGTCCGGGATGGCAATCGGGGTCGGCTGGAAGTTGCCTTCGTCGACCCGCACGCGCAGCTGCGCCGAGGCGGGGGCGACCAGCCCGAGGGCGATCACGGCAGCGGCGAGCAACCGCCGCAGGTAGAGCATGGCCCGATGTGTCATTCCTTCAGACTCCTTTTGTTGCTGCGCGCGATCAACCCCTAGCAGGTCCGATCGTCACGACGATGTCTTTCCATTGTTCATACGAATCTTCCGGCAGCTTGTAAGGCTCGCATTTGCGCACTGCCCGCAGCGCCAGGTCAACCGCAAGGCCGGAGCGGCCGACGGGGCGCGGGCGCGGGCTGACGAGCTCGGCGTTGCCGTCCAGCGTGCCGTCGAGCTTCAGCTTCATGCCGATCTCGACATCGATCTGGTCTTCTTCCGGCAGGTCCTCTATGCCGCGCCAGCAATAGCCGATCTGGCGGCGCAGCGAGGCCTGCAGGGACGCGGTATTGCCGGCGCGCTCCCCTGCTCCTTCGCGGTCGCGGTCGGCATTGCCGATGTTCGGCCGGTCGGTGGCTTCCTGCGGTGTGGTGCGCGGACGGGTCTGGCGTTTGTCCTGCAGCGCCTTGTCGAAATCATCGAGGAAGGCGAGGTCGTCTTCCTTCGGCTTCTTCGGCGGCTCTTTCCTGATCAAAGGCTCGGTCTTTTTCGGTTCCGGTTTCCTGGGCTCCGGCTTTTTCGGCTCGGGCTCCTTTGCGGCACGCGGATCGGGCACGGCCTCTTCGGGCTCGGGTTCGGCCGCTTCGGGCTCAGGCTCCGGCGGGGCTTCCTCGACTTCGGGCTCGGGCTCCGGCGGGAGCGCCTCCTCCTTCGGATCGGGGGCCTTGCGCAGCTCGCTGACATTCGAGACAAGGCCGACATCCTCGAAGTCGATCGGCAGGTCGGCCACGCTGGCGCATTGCGGCAGGGCGACGACGATCTCGATGGCGCGGATGCCCGGATTTTCGCGGCGGAGTTTCTCGATCGCCTGGTCGCACTCGGATTCCGCCTGCGGCCACGAGATCATCGCCATGGCCAGGACACTGGCATGGACGAGGGCCGAGACGGTCAAACCGCGAAGCATGGTGCGGGCAGGCTCCTTCCGGTCCTAGCGTTTCTGTTCGGTGATGAACGACATGCGCGTGTATCCGGCGCGGCGTACTTCGGCGGTGACTTCCATCACGCGGCCATACGGCACGTCCTGGTCGGCATAGAGGTAGACCTGCTTGTCATAGCCCTCGCCGACTATGGCCGCGAGCTGGCTGGCGAGGTCTTCGGTCTGGATTTCCGTCTGCTGGACGAGGACCGTGCCGTCGGCACGCACCCAGAGCGTCAGCGGCGCGTCATTCGCCTCGGACTTCAAAGGCGCAGACGTGGTGCGCGGCAGGTTCACCTCCTCGCCGCGGATCAGCAGCGGAGCGGTGACCATGAAGACGATAAGCAGGACCAGCATCACGTCCACGAAAGGGGTGACGTTGATTTCCGCATTGAGGGCGCGCCGGCCGCGCCGCCCGCCATTACCGCCGGAACCGAGGTTAGCGCCCATGGCGGCCTAGTCCCGCGTCGCGTCGGACGCCCGGCGCGACAGGCGCACGAGGACATCCTGGGAGAAGCTGTCGAGCTGGTCGCCGAGCTTGGTCAGGTCGGCGGTAAACTTGTTGTAGAAGATGACCGCCGGGATGGCCGCGATCAGGCCGAGGCCGGTCGCGAAGAGGGCTTCGGCGATCGGGCCCGCGACGGTGCCGAGGCTGGTATCCTGCGCTTCGGCGATTTTGAGGAAGGCGTTCATGATGCCCCAGACCGTGCCGAAGAGGCCGATGAAGGGCGAGGCCGAGCCGATGGTGGCAAGGATGGAGAGCCCGTTGCCGGCGCGGGCGAGCTCGCGGTCCACCGCGGCGCGCATCGAGCGTTCGGCCCGCATAACAATGGCGGAGGCTTCGGCGGGGGTGGCGAGCGACTTGCCGGCATCCTGCCATTCGCGGGCGGCGGAGACGAAGACGCGGGAAGCCGGATCCCTGCCGCCCTGGCCCGGGCGCAGGTCAAACTCGCCGGCGCGGCCATTCCAGAACGCCTCCTCGAAGGCCAGGGCCGACTTTTTGAGGCCGCCGAGCGAGAAGAGCTTCTCGCCGATCACGATCCAAGACCAGATCGAGGCCAGCAGCAGTGCGAGCAGCACCAGCTTGACGACGATATCGGCCTCGCCGAGCAGCGCGATCAGCGAGAAGCCGCTGCTCGTCGCAACGTTGCCGATGGATTCGTTTTCCATGAACGAGGTGTCTCCCAAACTTCATCCGGGCGCGTCGCGCCCGCGTGTGCGGCGGTACAAGGATTCGGCCCGGAGCGATGCGCGGGGACCCCATGTTTCCCGACCTTCTTTCCAGCCCGAATCCGGCAGAAACACGGCGCAGGCCGGGTTTTGCGCAGTCAGATCTACGTTATCGCCCAAGGGTTAAGGCTTCGTGGCAAATTGTTAACCAGCGGGGCGCTGAAATGGCTGCCGGACGCTGCCTTTCCGGGCAGGTCAGCCCGCCTGCCAGCGCCAGGCTTCCAGGTGCTCCGCGATTTCCCTGATCGGACGGCGAAGGCGCCCGTCGGCATGGATCATCACGGCAGTAATTTCGGCTTCGGCGATCAGCTCCCCGTCCCGGAGGCAGGCCTGCGAGAAGCGGATGCGGGGGCCGTCCATGCCGAGATAGCGGGTGCGGATGTGCAGCAGGTCGTCGACCCTGGCGGGCCGGCGATAGGTGACGTTGACGTTGGTGAGGGTGAAAGCGGCGGGGTCTTCGCGGGCGAGCAGCGACTGGTGCGAGACGCCGGCATCGCGCAGGTGATCCGAGCGGCCGCGCTCAAAAAAACGCAGGTAGTTGGCGTGGTAGACCATGCCGGTAAAGTCGGTGTCCTCGTAATAGACGCGCACGGGCAGCCAGTGCTGGCGGGCGGCGTCGAAGTTCCGGGCGTCGAGGGGCGGCAGGCTCATGGGGCGCCCGTACCTGACTTTCGCACGAGCATGAAGGCATGGCCGAGGGCGTCGACGAGGGCGAGGGCTTCAGCGAGATCGGCATGGGTCTGGCGGATCGTGTCATCGCCCCATTCGCCCGTGTCCAGGTCGATCAGGCCGAAGCGGTTGGTCTCGCTCGGAAAGTCAAAGACGAGATGGCCGGCGGTGGCGACGGCGCGGAACGAGCCGCCATGCGCGAGGGCGATCACGCGCTCGATGACCGCAGGATTGAAGATGGCGCGGGCCTCGACCTGATCGGATGACCTGAGTTTGTAAAGCGAATCGAATGCTCTGGGTCCAAGATCCACATCCTGCATGGGTGTGCCGTCAGGGTCCTGCAGCCAGCTGGTCTTGCGGGCCCGCAGATGGGTGACGCCGTGGAGGCGGACCGGGGCGGCGAGGACGATGACGAGGTGACAGACATTCGTCGAGTCGCCGCCATTTTCCACCCATTCGAACATTGAGAAGGCAAGTCCGGCGCGCTGGCCTTCGAACCCATCCTCGATCCGGAGCATGCCCGACGTCTGCTCGTGATACTTCGCCTTCTGCTCAGGCGTGCCCATGACGTAGGTGCCGGATGGGGCAAGGAGGCCGGACCCGCGCGCCGCGGCGACCGCGCCGTCCATGCCGCCGGAGGCATTCAGGCTGCGGGTTGCCTCGCGCACGATGGCCGGCGCCCAGCTCTTCTGCGCCAGCCATTCGAGGCCTTTGGGCGCGCCTCCGGGCGCGGGCACATAGGTCAGGCCGAGGGGAGCGGATATGCAGGTCAGAGCGTCAGCTTTCACGCCTTGGCGCGCCAGCGCCGCGCGGAACTGCTTTGCGAGCGGGCCACGCATCAGGAAAAGGCCGGCGGCTATGTAGCCGATGAACAGGACCGGAAAGAGCAGGAACCGAAGCACGACCCAGCCGGCCGAGTGCGGAAGCAAAGTGTCGATCGCACTGAAGGTGCCTGTGAACAGGAAAAAGAAGGTGATCATGACTGCGCTGGCGATCTTGTTCTGGCGGTCCGGATTGATGGGGTCGGGCCTGACCCGCTCGAGGATGGGGCGCAGTTGGGTTTGCGACCGCGCCCGCGCGCCGGCAAAACCGGTATGTGTTTCGATCTCGTGCCAGTCCATGCTCATGGCAACCCGGTTACAATATCGGCGCGATTCGTGCGAGGGTGCGATCGATGCCTGTTTCCCCTTCCCGGATCGCGGCCCTGCGCGGGCTGCGCGGACGCTGCCCGGCCTGCGGGAAGGGGCGGCTGTTTGCGGGCTACCTGAAGCAGGCGCCGGCATGCACGGATTGCGGTGCGGCAACGGGGGAGATTGCAGCGGAAGACGGGCCGCCCTGGCTGACCGTGCTGTTGCTGGGGCCCTTGCTGGCGGCGCTGACCTTCATCGCGGCGCGCCACGAGGACTGGCCGCTCTGGATGCGGCTGGCCGGGCTCGGCACATTTGCGGTCGGCGCGGTGCTGATCCTCCTGCCACGGATCAAGGGCGGGTTGATCGGCATGATGTGGGGGATGCGACCGCAAGCCTAGTGCGCAGCGGCGCGCTGCGGAACGAGGGAACGCTTCAGGATGGCGAGGGAATCGGCGAGCGGCCGGCGGGTCTCCACAAAGTCCGCGCGCCAGGGGCGCCGGTAGGGACGGATGCCGTGGGCCGCGCGAATCTGGTCCGGCGTGAGATGCCAGAGCGATTCCCATTCAATCGTGATGACGGGCGGCGTCTCGCGCCCGTGGACCCAGGCGCTGGTCATCGTGTCCATCAGGATCGGATAGGCAAAGGCCGGCGCCAGCGCGCCCACCGCCGCCGAGACCGCCAGGAACTGCGCGGAATAGGAATGCCCGAACTGCGCCAGCTGGAAGGCGGAGATGGCCAGCTCGTGCAGCGAGGTCGTCTCGTAGCCGGCCGTGATGTGCCAGAGGTCATGCGCCTGCAGGATGCGGGTGTTGAGATAATCGAGTGGCTTGCTGAGCCGGGACAGGCCAATCGACTCCCGGTCCAGCACTTCAAGATCGAACTTGTTGTCGACGATCAGATCATGGAAGGCGCGGCCCAACGAGCCCGGCGGGCAGGCGGCGAGATCCTCCAGGCGGACATGTTCCGGGAGCGGACGGTCTGCGATCTCCGAGACGCCCGGCCAGAGATAGGACATGTCTGCGAGCCGGGCCTCGAACGCGGCTGGCATCATACCGCCGAGGGCAGCCGTTCTCTGGGTCACGGCCAGCGCGTCCAGCTTACCGGCGGCAAGGTCTCCGGCAACAGACCACCAGGCGTCGAACAGGTCCGGCGGGACGTCGCCCGGCGGGAATGAAAGCGTGCCGAGCGCCGACGCCTTGACCGGCTTGCCCCGCCAGCCAAGCGCGAGGGCGTCGTAGATCTCACCCGTACGGTCGGGTTCGAGGAAGGCCGTGCGGGCGAGCATGCCGGCCATCGCGGCGCGGGCGGCCGGATCGGATTTGCCTCTGCCTGCGGCCAGTTCCGCCGCGAGGTTGCGCACGCCGCCGGCATCAAGCACGCCGTTGAAGTGGGCGTGAGCGCGGTGCTTCAGGTCTGCAGGGCTCATGCTTATGTCTCCTGAGCCGAACCTAGACCAGCGGTGGCCGGGATCAAGCCGGTTTCGGGACGCCTTCGGGCAAGCGCGGCAAGCCGTCGTCAAAGTCAAAGAAGGCGGCCTGATGGCTGGTCCAGATATGCACGGCGGGCTTTGCGGGTAGCGGCGTGTCGAGGCTGGCCACACGCAGGATAACGGCGTCCTGCGCCGTCCACTCGGCTATCAGGTGGGAGCCGCACTTAGGGCAGAAGTGGCGCAGCTTGCCGGGCGTCGATTCAATATGGGCGACGATGTCTGCGCCTTTTGTCCAGGCAAAGCCCGCGCGCGGCGCACGGGCGGTGGTCGCGAATGCAGCGGAATGGGTTTTCTGGCAGGTGCGGCAATGACAGTGCCCGACCGGGCCGAGGCTCGCGGCGCGTCAGGCGACGGCACCGCAGAAACAACTTCCTTCGACCACGCTCACGCCTCGTCCGTGAACAGAGCGCTTTGCTGGCCGTTAGGCGCCTTGAGGCCTAAGCGTTCATAGGCGAGCGGAGCGGCGACGCGGCCGCGCGGCGTGCGGGCGACATAGCCTTTCTGCATCAGATAGGGCTCGATCACGTCTTCAACGGCGTCGCGCGCTTCGGAAAGGGCGGCGGCGAGCGTGTCGGCGCCGACGGGGCCGCCGGCATAAGTTTTCACGAGGGCGTGGAGGTAGCGCCGGTCGAGCGCGTCGAGGCCGTCGCTGTCGATCTCGAGGCGTTTCAGCGCGCGGTCGGCAGCGGGCTTGTCGATCGGCTGGCCCTCGGCGTCCGCAAAGTCACGCACCCGGCGCAGCAGGCGCAGCGCTATGCGCGGCGTGCCGCGGGCGCGGGAGGCGATCTCGATGGCGCCCTCCTCCGTGATCGGGGCACCGAGCTTGCGGGCAGCGGCCATGACGATGCGGGCGAGCTCTTCGGGTTCGTAGAAATCGAGACGGATCGGAATGCCGAACCGGTCGCGCAGGGGCGTCGCGAGCAGGCCCGCGCGAGTGGTGGCTCCAACGAGGGTAAAGGGCGCGAGATCAAGCCGCACGGAGCGGGCGGCGGGGCCTTCCCCGATCACCAGATCGAGCGCGTAGTCTTCCATCGCAGGATAGAGGATTTCCTCCACGATCGCGGGCAGGC
>Ga0315904_10009135_pt1 | contig 13009 bp, 25 predicted proteins | sample LakEriMetagenome_6_FD_203529 | JGI IMG/M metagenome (GOLD analysis project Ga0315904, IMG submission 203529) | Freshwater fungal communities from buoy surface, Lake Erie, Ohio, United States - Buoy 12 MA120 | ecosystem: Environmental > Aquatic > Freshwater > Lake | place: USA: Lake Erie, Ohio... | reverse complement strand
AAACATCAATCTGCTAATATTACTGCAAATGCGAGTGAAAGTTCTATCGGTGCTAATTCTAGTGGTAATCCAGTATGGAAAAACGATGGTAATGCTATTCAAAATATATTAACAAATGATAATATAACTCAAACAATAACTAATGGAGTAACTGATAAAGCACCTAGTGAGGATGCTGTTTTTGATGCTTTATTAGGTAAGCAAGATAAAGTAAATGGATTAACAAGTGGTGGAACTATTACTATTGGTACATTTGGTGCAAATAACGTAAGAGTAGCGGCTGCTGTATGGTTTATATCTCCAAGTAATTATACAACAGCAATAGATACTGATTTTTCAGTTGCATTAAGTTCAGCAGGATTGCAAAGATATGTTGGATTTTATGGTAATACTTCAAATGCTATTGTAAAAGTAGAAGGTACTGAGAGTGAATATGCTGCATTACCAACACAACCTGCTAATACAGCGTTAATTGGTTACATCTTAGTAACAGATTCAGCAGCAGGAATAGCTCCTGATTTATCTACTTACGCTACAATAGACCCAAGAGTTTTAACAATTACTTCTTCTGCAACTCCAACAATAGATGTAAGTCTTTATGATATTGTAAATATTACGGCATTAGCTACTAATATAACTTCAATGACTTCTGGATTAAGTGGAGTTAATGGAAACTTTAAATCTTTAATTATAAACATTAAAGATAATGGTGTGGCACGAACAATAACATGGGGTTCAAAATTTTCAAGTTTTTTTGCATCGTTACCAACTACTACAATTATAGGTAAAAATTTAGCAGTAGGTTTTAGATACAACGCTTCTACAGGAATTTATAATTGTTGGGTTTATTCATATTCAATATAGTAAGTTATGGCAGTTTTTACAGTAGCAAATGGGGGTGGTAATATAAATGCAGGAGGAACATACGTTGGTGGTGTTGCCCCTAGTTCAACAGATACTATTGCATTTACAGCAACAAGTGGTCAATTAACAGTTAATACAACGTTTACAATTGCAGGTGTTGATTTTACAAATTACGTGAACACATTGACTATGAATGGTGTTCTTGTTGTAAATGGTAATATAACATTTGTTGCAGCTATGACTATTTCAGGAACTAGTAAATTAACAATAGGAGCAACTTCTACAATAACATCAAATGGTAAAACATTTCCTAATTCTGTAGATTTTAATATGACAGCAGGTAGTCAAATTGTAACACTTGCTGATAATTGGAATGTAACAGGCTCTGTTTCTTTTATAACAAATACAGCTACATTTAATGGAAATAAAATATCTATTGGAGGTTCGTTATCTAATAATACAAATGGAGGAACGACATTATTTGAATTAGTAGGAACTGGGACTTGGACTTCATCTAATTTTAGAAATTCTTTAACAATAAATACATCTGGGACAATTACTATTACAGGAACTTTATCATATAATACAGGTACATTGACTCGTATGGCTGGTACAGTAGTTACAACTGGAAGTACGTTATTAATAAACTCATCTACAACTTTAAATACTAACGGTATTAATTGGAATAATGTTAATATTATAGCAGGAACTATTACTAATAATTCATTATTAACAATAAATGGCACTTTAACATTAGCGTCTAGTAGTAACGTTGTATTTGCAGGAACACATGGCTTTACGACAAATTCACTATCTTGTATTACAGCAGGAAGAACAATTACTTTTAAAGATGGAGTAACTTATACAGTAAATTCTAGTTTAACATTAACAGGTACATCAGGAAGTAGAATAACAGTTAATTCAAGTACAACATCACACGCTTATTTAACACTAGCTGTTGGAGCAACACAAAGTGTTACAAATACAAATGCTACATGGATTGATAGTAGTGGAGGTGATACAATTAAATCATCATTTGGCGCTTTAAGTAATACCGTAAATTGGGAAGTTGGTCAAGGGTATTGGTGGTTAATGTTTAATAATCAAAACTAAAATATATGACAACAATTATAAATGAATGGAGAACACTTTCTGAATTTAGAAATGGAGTTCAAGTACAAAGAAAATTTGCAGGTTTAGATACTGAAATTTCAGAAGAGAATGAAGTATTATTTTGTAAAGTAAAATATTGGGAAAGAGAATTATATCCTAATGGTGCTATCATTAAAACTGAGAAGAAATGGTATTCTTTACAAGATTTGCCTATTACAGTTAATGATATAGAAAATTGGTATCAAGACCCATTACCAGTGTTAACAGGTTTTATTAATAATCTTGGATATCCCGGCATTATTAATCCTGCTTTAGAAACATTAGAAAATCCTAATATTCTTCCTTTAACAGTTGAAAATGGTTATCCATTAAGAAGAGATACACGAGAAAAAATTAATTTATAATGTTAGGCTTACTTTTAAATATAATTGCAGGATTATCACTTTGGTTACTAAGGCGCATAGGATGGATTTATGGGGCTTTAACAACTAAAAGTTTTCATAAGTACAATAGAGATATTTCACTAGCTAAAGACCAACTAGGTAACGTTATATTAGCACCAATATTAAATAAATTACTAATTACTGAAGATGGCTATAAATTTGGTAATCCAAAAGAAAAAATTAGTAGCGTGATTGGAAAAAATTATTTATCTTTAACGCTAACTAAAAAAGGATTTAGTAATGGTATGTTTTGGTATAATTTTTTAGAAAAAATAGATAAAAAACCAAATCATTGTATTAGAGCAATTGACATGAATGTATAATTTATGAAAAAAGTAATTAAAAAAATAGAACTAACTGAATTAAAAAAAGCTAAACAAGTGATTGAGGTTAAAAATCAATAAGATATTGAACTTTGTGGTAAAGAGATTGATGAAGCAATTAAGTCAATTTGTGAAAAACATAAATGTCAAATGATAATTGTTGGAGAGTTTATAGCTAATAAAATGCACACTAGAATACAAATACTTAAACAAAATTAAAATTATGCCTTTAATTGATTTAGATAGAACAAGTTATAAATTTAGAGATGTGTTATGGTTTTTATCAGGGGCTTTAATAGTTGCTGGTGGAATGTGGAGGGTTGAACTAAACTCTACAAAAACTAATGATAAGATAGATGCTTTAGAATCTAAAATAATGTACAAGTACGAACTTGAAATTCTAAAGATTAATAACAGAATAGATTTATTAGAAGCTAAGAAATTTGCTTTAAGGACAGAGTTTAAATCTACTAATTTTACTAAAAAAAATATATCAATAGTTAATTTTAAAGAAAAAGCTAATAATAATAAACGTTCTGATAAAAAATACCCTCAATTATGTATTGGTTTTCCTCCAAGACAACCAGAGTTTCAAAAGAAAAAATTAGTTGACTTTAAAAAAATTATATAAATGAAAAAATATAAAATTCAATTCTCAATTTTTAATTTATTTCAAGCAACACAAGAAGAAGTTGTACGCTTACAAACAGTTTGGGCTGGTTTTTCCGCTCCTATTATCGCATCTGCTTTTATTGCTTCAAGTGAACGTAATGCTTTGATAGCTGCCGTTATTTGTGGCTTAGTAGATAAATCATTAGCTTGTTTGTACTTAGAAGAAAAGAAATAATGAGAGATTCAAAAACAATTATAATTTTTATTTTATCAATACTTTGCGTAATGCTTAGTTTTTTTGCGTTTAAAAAAATAGAAACTATTATTGATACAGCTCGTATTGAAATTATAATAGATTCTTTAAATACAGTAAATAAAAGATTATTAGATGATATAGAATTAAGAAATATTGAAAACAAAAAATATTCACGTACAAATGATTCTTTAGTGGTGAAAAATGATTCGTTACAGAAATTAAAAAGTAAAAACAAAGATAAAATCGGAATGTATGAAAACTTTAAAAGTCCTAATTATATTGCTAGTGCTGACACGATGCGAAGCATATTCACAGAAAATAATATCGAATAATAAAGATACATTAATCGGTTATACTTTAACTCAAAATGATTTTATAATAAAGGGATTAAGGCAATTAAAGTATTATAAAATAGCTGATTCAATTTGCGAAAAACAGTATTCAAATAGTTTGTTAGTTATTAAAAATCAAATTAAGACTATCAAAAACGATAGTTCTAATTTAGCTGACTATAAAGCTATTGCCTTAAATAAAGATAGAGCATTTGATGAGAAGCAGAAAGAATGTGATTTACTTAATAAAACAATAAAAGGACTTAATAGAGAGGTTGAAATACAAAAGGCGTATAAATGGGTATTTATAGGTTTAGGAGTTGTAGGGACTGGATATATGGGTTTTAAATATTTAATGAAATGAGCATAAGTTTTAAAGACATAGAAAAGCAAAGGCAACAAAAAAAAGCAAATGAATTAAAAAATTATTTAGTTAAAGAGGGCTTTGTTGTTAGTAATCCTAATACGTCAATAACTGATTTTGGGGTTTCCACGTACATATATTTAATTGATAAATTCAATGTAAATAGAAAGTTTAGAATAAGCGACCATAGCGTTACTAATATTGATAGAGTATTTGGAGAATATCACTATAGAGAAAACTCTGATATTAATAATCTCGTAAAAAGAGTCAAAGATGATATTGAAGAAACATCTAAATTAGTTTCTAAAAGAAAAGAATTATCTGATTTAGATGATAAAAGAACAATAGATGCTGATAACAAATGGGATAAAATAAAGTCTGATTTTAAAGACTTATGTTTTAAGAAAAATGATAGGACTTACCAGAACATTGAAGAGTTTTCTAAAAATAAAAATAGGACTAATATCTATCAAAGATTTATTGAGAAAAATAGATTTGGTGAGGACGCTTTTTATTATGAGTGGACTGAGCCTAAAAATCAATATGAATTGTGTAAGGATAAGCCAAGTAGAGAATTTATAGAAAATTATGTCCATAAATTAAAAAAAGATGGCGTTATAGTTAAACTAGAAAATGGTGGAGAAATTAAAAATGAGTTTAACTATACAATAGGAGGATTATAATAATATTAAGTTGAAAAAACTTTTAAATGAAACAAAAAAGCCATCTAAATAATAGGTGGCTTTTTTAATGAAGGTTACATCTGTGTTTTTTATTTTTTCAACTGTCCTGTGTGCTGAACCTTTAACCTACAATGAAACAGCGGATTTTTGTTTTCTATTATAATCTGCAATAACTACATCTAAAGCAATAGTAATTAAACTAGGCTCTAACATTGGAGCATCTTCAACATCGCCAACACGCCACTTATTATACTCGGTTAATATTTCTATTGCTCTACTTAATTCCATTACTTCTTTTTAAATCGTTAATTTCTTTCTGCAATTTATTCACTTCGCTTTCTAATTCTAATCGTCTTGGATGTTTTAAAGGCAAAATTAAAGACATTTCTTTCAATGCCTTAAAATGCTCCCAATAGTTGTATTCAAGTATTTCAAGTTTATTCATTAGTGTTTTTTTAGTGTAGTATTAGGATTTGAACCTAAACGATTAATTTTGAATTGTGTCTATTCATCCGTTATTCCTAACACATACATCTTAAAAGATATTAGGACGGGGCGTGTGATATAATCTAAACACACAATAGCGTCTAACTTCCGCCATACTACATTTTTTTACTCAATAATAAATCTTAAATCGTCAATATCACTATTTAAACTAATATCCATTTCTTTTAATTTAGCTTCGTGGTATTGCTCCATTAATGCACATAAATTAGGACTTCTCATACATCCATCTATAAAAGAAAGTAGTTGAGTTTTTTGTAATTCTATTCCATTATTATTTAAAAATTGTTCTGCGGTAAGTTTAGTTGCCATAAATTAATTTTATAGTTAATGTTTTTATAATAATTAAAATAATTAAAATAGTAACTATTTTAAATAAAAAGTTTATAATTTTCAGTAATTTGTTTTTTTTAATATACTCTTTATATGTTTTATATCCATAATCATAATTAAACTTACCAGTCATATCGGTTATATAACTCAAGTAACTTGTTAGGTTTATGGCTATTACATATAGGTAAAATATGACTAAAATTAAATATTTTAATACACTCATTTTTAAACAATAATTCTTTTTTTAAATCCTAATTTTTCTCTTTCTAAGTCAACCTGAGTAACGTTAGAATATTCTCTGTGTTCTTTACAAACGATAATCCTATCCTTACTTTCAACTAATTTTTTATCTTCATCAGTCATTTCTTTGTCACAAATATTGCAACAGTTTTTAAATAAATGATTAAAGTACAAATAGTTTGTTAAAACGCATTTGGTAGCAAAGTTTAATAAAACTGTTTTATCAATAGTTGCTAATTTTTCGTCAAATTCTTTTAACGCTTCATTATCATTAAGAAATTCGGTTAAGTGTTTTGGCTTTTCGTTTTCCATTATTTCAACTGCTTTTTAATTTGTTTATAAAAGTAAATTTTAGCTTCGGTATTTTTTTCTAAATTTTCCCAAATAATTTTGCTTAAAAATACACGCAAAGTTTCATTTGTTTTAGCTTTTTCATTGGCTTCGGCTACTACTCTTTCAAAGTTAGATTCAACCTCTTCCATATCCTCAACGTACTGCTTCATATAGTCAATAAAGTAAAGTTCTTTTTCTTTAATAACTCGTTTTAAAGCAGCTAATTCATTTTGAGTAGATATTTTTAATAAAGTAGCTTCGTTTCTAGCATAAGGACTTATAAAAAAAGAAAATAAGTGTTTAGTAAAATACTTTTTTTCAATTAAATCTAAACGTTTTTGCAAACACTCACATTTTGTTTTAGCTACATTTAATGTATTTTGAAGTTCCTTTGTATAAGGATGTTTTTTGTCAGTAGGTGTTATCATTATAATTCGTGGTAAACAGATAAATTTAATTTAATAGCTAAATCTCTTTCTATAGTAGCACCCTTGCTATCTTGCCAATTACTAAGCATATAAATACTATCGCAATCAAGCATGGCTTTTAAGTCTTGTTTCATATAACTTTCCCAACTTAAATCGTGATTATGCTCAATTGCCATTGGGTTAACAACTTCTAAAGCCATTGTTTTAGCAATATTTTCAGCTAAATTAAACTTTTTTGACGCCTCTTCGTAAGACAGTCCAGTAATTTTACCAGACAAATAGATTTTTTTATACATACTAATTTTTTATACTATTACTTTTTTCTAAAAACTTCACATAATAAGTGAGTTATTGTTAAAGGCAAATATACAAAAAGAACTAATAAAGACAAAAGAAAATTAAATAAATCTTTAAATATTAAAAATTTTAACATATCAGAAACGTATAATCTAAAATTGTCAGTTAGAGACATTAACATCAATGCAAATAAGCATAATACACACCATATTGTAAAAAAAGTAGCCATACTCTATTTTTCTTTATCAGCGTTACCGTAAAATTGTTTATATAATAGTTCAGATTGATGTTTCACAGCATCTTCTTGTTTACAGCCAGTAATATCCATTTCTTCTTTTAATCTCTTTTTATTGATTAATAAAAATTTACGACAAGCATCCATAAATTCATCTTTACTAAAAGCTCCCTCAATTTTTGCAGCTAAAGTTTGTATATATAAAAAGAAATATTTATCCCCTGCATAATACCTAGTATTTATGATTAATTGAGCTAATTTAAAAACCTCTTTATCACAAGGTAATTTTGATTTAATATCGTCAACAGAACCTAATTGATAATGTAACCTTAAATGCCTACAATTTTGTAACATACGAGGTTCTACAGCTCTTAAAGATTGATAAGAGGTTAACACGTCAACAGCTTTATGTCTTAAATTTACAATATTTTGAACCATTTGGTCAAGCGTTAATACGTTTAAGCAAATAGTATTCAAATCCTCAATACACAATAGCATATTCTTACAAACTCCAATTATGTAGTTTAATATCTTCGCTCTATCATCAGCAATTAGCGACTTCATATCAATACGTCTACACTCAACAATATTGCTTCTCGACCAAGCTGCAACGTCTTTAACAGCTATTGTTCTAACTTTTAAATCTGTAATTCCATTTTCAATTAAAGATGCTTCGGTATATTCTCCATTAGGGTCTAAAATAAGACACTTTCTACCTCTAACACCTGTGTCTATTTTATCTCTTACATAACGACTTATCAGCCACATATTTTGCCTTGTTTTACCTAAACCTTGCATTGCAGCAGATATAAATAAACCAGCTTCTCTTAATGATAAATCTTTTTGTTGTTTCATTTTATTATTGTAATTTAATTTTAAAACACAAATATACTTTATTTTAAAAATATATTTGTGTTTTATTTAGAAAATGCTTATATGATTTTTTTAAGCCTCCTCTGCTTCTACATATTCAGATTCATCATCATCTTTTTTATCAGATTGCTTAGTCTTATTAGCTTCTTCGTAAATATCTTTCATAACATTTTCAGCCTCTAAATCTTCATTTATTTTATGCTCTTTTAAGCCTTGAATAATGTTTTTAGACATACTAACAGAAGTAAATGCGTTAGCAGCTTGTTTAGCTAATATTTGTCCACCAACCATTAACAATGTTTGCATTGGAGTAGGTGCAATACCTTTTTCCATTAATACATCAGCTAAAGCATCAGCTAATTCTTTTTGGTCTTCTTCACTAATTTTAGCAGCAATTTTAGCATCACTACACATTTTTGTAAAGAACTCTTTAGCTGTAATTGTAGTATTACTATCTAAAGTAAGCATTAAACTTAAATCAATTTCTTTTTTTAGTTCATACTCAATTAACTTTGCTTCGTTAATATCCTTTGTAGCATACCATACATAACCTTTCTCTAAAGCAAAGCAAACAAAGCCAGTAATATATTTAGCAAAACGCTTAGTTTGTTTATTTTTATTTTGATTAGATTGTTCATCAAAATAAGGATTTATAGGAGCAGGTTTACCTTCTTTTTTAGTAGCTTCGTTAGATGTTGGTCTTTTATTATTACCTATATTATCATCGTTACTTCTTTGGTTATTATTAGAGTTATGATTATCGCCTATTTGATTTTTATCATCATCGTTAAAATCGGGAATATTAAAAGCGTCATCAAAATTAGTAGGTTCATCAAATGTAGGGATTACATTTTCTGTAACTTGTGTATTAACTCTATTTTTATCAAATGGGTCTTCACTCATAACATAATCTCTAATTTTAGGATTTTGTCTGTTAAAAGGGTCAACTACATCTTCAACAGTAGTTTTTGTTTCATTTAAGTTTATCTCTTTTTTGTTAGATAAAGTGTGTTCCGTTTCTTTTTCTTGACTCATATTTGTATTAACGTTAGGTGTTTCGCTTATAATTTCAGCATTTTCAGCACAATAAGTATTGTGTAATTTTTGTAGGTCTTCGTAAGTGCTTACAGGTCTAAAATTAGCTGCAAAGTTTGAATCAGTAACCATTTTACGTTCTAAAATAGGCTCTAAATCTCTTAACAGCTTTTTTTCTTTCCAATTTGCAGTGCCTCTTTTGGCAAGTATTTTAAATTTTTTCATGCTATTTATTAATTTTAATAAGTTCTTCGTAAAGCAATAATGTTAATCCAAGTAATTCCAATTACAGTTGTAATAATTGCTAATATTTTTAAATCTCCATTTAATTTAGTACAACACCATATCCAAGTTAGTTCTAAAGGCAAAAAACACAGCCATAAATAAGGGTTTAATAGATTTTTTTTCATACTATTTATCTATTTTAGTTTCTAAAAATCTTGTGAATTTACCTTGCAAAATATCGTAATTATCTTTAAATTCTTTATCCCACTTAATATTAATATCTAAGTTTCTATACTTTTTAATAGCTATATTAACTATTCGTGGAGATACAGAGTAATAATGCGCTATGTGTCTTTGAGATAATCCTAAGTTAAAATGAAATAAACAAGATGCTATTTGTCTTGCTTCGGTAGTATTGCCACCTAACCTACAAGTCATAAAATTACGTTTAGATAATTTATAATGTTCACAAACAACTGATACAATATAATTTACCTCTTCGGATTTATCAAACCTTGTTTTGGTTTTAAGTGTTCTAACAACTATTTCGTTAAATTCCTTAACGTTGTATTGTTTTAGTCCGAGTTGAATGTTTTTAAACAAATCGGATAATTCGTTATTTCTTTTTTCCATACTATTATATGGAATACAAAAGTAAACGTTTTTTTTATACAACAAAATAATTGTTAAAAACATTAATAACTTATTTAATTTTACGGAAAATAAATGTAGATTATGGAATTTAATAACAATAATGATAAACAAATTTACTTTAACCAAGTAAAAGGAATTGTAACAGAAATAAACGAAGGAGAAATATTTTGCTCATTAACATTAAATGTGGGACACGAAAAAAAAAGATATGTAAATTTTGTTTTTAAAAGAGATATGTTAAATGCTATAAAAGAAAACATACAAATTGAAGACAAAGTTTGTGTTAAATATTATTTAGCAAGTTATAACAAATTTGAGAAATGGAAAACGTTAGCTCATTTGCTTTATTGTGATAAAATACCTAATATTGTGGCTTAATAGTTAGTGATTAGTATGCAAATTTCAACATTTATTTTTGTTCACGACCAAAAAATCGTGATGGATTTTATAAATAACAATAAATTTAGTTCAATACAAAATTTAAAATATGTTTTTTTAGGTAGCTCTGATATTTCAGAAATAAAACATTTATCAAATGTTATTATAGCAAGAGATTTACCTTATAATATTGAGCGTTTACCAAAATTAACATCATTTACAGGATGGTATGCCTTAGTTAAAAATAACTTAATTAAAAGCAATTATGTTAATTTATTCGAGTACGATATTATTTTAGCAGATAATTTTTCGGAAAAACAAAACGAAGCCTTAAAAGTAAATCCTGATGTTATAGGTTATCAGCCGTTTTCAGTACATGATTATAACTTTTTTGGGAACTCTACTCTATGTTCAGATATTGTAAAATCAATAAAAGAAATTTATAATATTGATTGCTACAATTACATAAAAACCATACCTAAAGATAATTTTTGTAGCATTACATCAAATCATACTTTTAGCAAAAACTCTTTAAAAGATTATATTGATTGGATTGACCCTATGTTAGATTTAATAAAAGAATCAAGTATGGCTGGACATAATATAGAACGTTCAATTATTCTTTTTTACTACCTACAAAAAAAGAAATTTAGTTTAGTAAAAGATGTTTTATTTCACTTTCAATTCGATAGCCATAAAACACAAGGAGTTGACCCTATGAAATTTATAATGAATTACGAAAATTTAATAAAATCTTAATTATGGAAAACATTAAAGTATTAACTTTTGGCGTTGGAAACTTTGTTAAATCTCAAAAAATGTTATCTGAACATTTGAGAAGTATAGGTATTACAAATATAATTGAAACGGATTATTCGTTTTTAGATTTAGATTTTAGAAAGGAATTTGAATACTTATTGAATCAAAAAAGAGGTTATGGTTATTGGATATGGAAACCTTATTTAATATTAAAAGAACTTCATAAATTAAAAGATAATGAGATTTTAATTTATATTGATGCAACTGACTTACCTCAAAAAAGATTTTTTAAATTAATTGAATTTGAATTATCCGAAAATACTGATTTATTGTTGTTAAATAGAGGGTATAAACATGGAGACTGGACTAAACGTGACTGCTTCGTTTTAATGGATTGTGATAAACCTGAATATCATAATGCTGTACAATTAGAAGCTGGAGTTATTTGTTTAAGGAAAACAGAAAATACTATTGATTTATTAAATGAATGGTATTATTGGTGTAAAAACATTAGTTGTTTAACTGATGTGCCTAATATTTGTGGCTTAGATAATTTAAGTGGATTTCAAGACCATAGACACGACCAAAGTATATTAACTAACTTAGCTATTAAGTATGGTTACAATAGCCATAATTCACATGAATCATTTATTAGATACAATTATAACCAACCACCAATTTACTAATTATGGATTACAAAATAGAAACAATTGGTGAATTACCTAGATTAATGTATTCAGTTAGTGAAAATATTATAACAAAAACTGTAAGTGGCGGAGCAGTCATTGCTTATTTTCACGATGAAAGAAAAGAAATTGAATATGTTAAGTTATTAAAACAAAAATAAAATGATATTTGAAAATAGAAATTTATTATTAGAAACTTTACCAAAAGGTTTAATTATTGCTGAACTTGGAGTTTTTGAAGGAGAATTTTCAAAAGATATTTACTCTATATGTAAACCTAAAGAATTATGTTTAGTCGACTTATTTAGTGGAATATTTGGTTCTGGTGATAAAGATGGCAAAAATCATCATTACGTTAATTTAGATGAAGCGTTAATAAATATACAAAAATATTTTATTGATAAATTAGACGTATTTATTTACAAAAAATCTACTGTCGATTTTTTAATGGGAACTAAAGACAATTACTTTGATATGATTTATATAGATGCCGACCACTCTTACAACTCAGTAAAAAAAGATTTAGAATTATCATATCAAAAAATTAAGCCAAACGGTTTTATTTGTGGGCATGATTATGTTACAGGAACAGAGGCTTTTCACGCTGTTAATGATTTTTGTGATGAATATAAGTTATCTATTAGTTGTTTAACAAACGATGGTTGTCCTTCTTTTTTGATTAAAAAATTATAAATTAAAACATTTATCTAAATTTATTTGATTGTACCATTGTAAATGGCTCACGTCAATTTGTTTTGGTTCGTTAATTAATAATTCTTTAGCTTTACTTTTACTCAAATGCTTACGATTGATTAACCACGCATTAGCAGCTTCATTAAACTTTACTAATATTGGGGTATTACTTATGTCAAATAAAAGCTTATTTCTAAATGCTAATACTCTATTTTCAAAAATTAGATAGTTTGAGTAGGTTATAAAATATTCATTGTTTGGCATTTCCATATTGATTTTCAATTAGTTAAGTTGGATGATTGCGCTTAGCGAGTAGTTAGTGGCAAGGCTATTGCGACTTCGGATG
>Ga0315904_10009131_pt1 | contig 13012 bp, 10 predicted proteins | sample LakEriMetagenome_6_FD_203529 | JGI IMG/M metagenome (GOLD analysis project Ga0315904, IMG submission 203529) | Freshwater fungal communities from buoy surface, Lake Erie, Ohio, United States - Buoy 12 MA120 | ecosystem: Environmental > Aquatic > Freshwater > Lake | place: USA: Lake Erie, Ohio... | reverse complement strand
AAATGGCCGCGAAACCCGACGCCATGGCGAAGAGCTTCGTGCCTGAATCCCCGAAGATCCTGCACGCGACCAAGCTCGTTGAAGCCACAGGCAAAGCGGAATTGAACTTTGTGGCACCTGCAAAGCCTGGCACCTATCCCTTCATCTGCACATTCCCCGGCCACTGGCGCATCATGCGCGGTGTTTTGATCGTCGAGTAAACTACAACACCAATGAACGACTTCTCTTTGAGCCAGAATCCTTCTCACTCCCGCCGCCAGTTTCTCACCACTCTCGCCGCCGCATCAGGTGCGGCTTCCACGAGAGTCTTTTCGTCTGTGCCGCAGCAAACATCGTCCGCGCTGTTTCACGAGGCTGCCCGCGACCTGCCCATCCATACTGATGCCGATGTCATTATTTGCGGTGCGGGGCCGGCGGGAGTCACGGCGGCGATCAGCGCGGCGCGTGCCGGGGCGAAGGTGCGGCTGTTTGAGGTGCATGGAGCGCTCGGTGGCGTGTGGACCTCCTCGCTGCTCGGCTACTTGCTCGATTTCGACAAGCCGGGCTTCAACGTGGAGCTCGTGCGTCGCCTCCGCGAGCGCGATGCCATCAATGGCGGAGGCATGAACGGCCTCAGCTATCAGCCGGAAGAGATGAAGCTGCTGCTGGAGGAGCTTTGCGCGGCGGCAGGTGTCAAAGTTCAGCTTCACACGCGAGTCGCCGCAGCTTATCGCGAGGGGCGCTCGCTCACCACCATCGTCACCGAGTCCAAAAGCGGCCGGCAGGCATGGAAAGCGCCCGTTTTCATCGACACCACGGGCGATGGCGACCTCGGCGCCCAAGCGGGCTGTGAGTTCGAGATTGGCCGCGAGAAGGCCTGCCCCTGCCAGCCGATGACGATGTATGCGCTGCTCGTGGTGAAGGACGTGGCGCAGATCGCCAATTGCATGCATGGCACCGGCGATGGCGGACGCCACGTCGGCCCGAAGGCCTTTCAGGACACGCTGAAGCGAGCGGGTGTCACACCCAGCTACGGCCACGCGTGCTTGTTCCCCATTCAGGGAAATCTCGTGCTGCTCATGGCGAACCATGAATACGGCATCAATGCCACCGACGCCGCGCAAGTCACCGAAGCCACGCTGCGTGCCCGAGGCGAGATTCACCAAATCGTGCGCGGCCTGCGCAAGCTCGGCGGCCCCTGGGACGGCGTGCAAGTCGCCGCGACTCCTGAACAAATCGGCGTCCGCGATGGCCGCCGCATCAAAGGGCGCTACGTCATGACCAGCGAGGACCTCGTCAAAGGAGCCGTGCAAGCCGACGCGGTCGTCCGCGCCACCTTTCCCGTCGATATTCATGCCCTCAGTGCTGAGGACAACAAAAAGGCCGCCTACCACAATGCGGGCGTGAAGACCAAGCCCTATGACATCCCGCTGCGCGCCCTCATCGCCCGCGATGTCGATGGCCTCATGATGGCCGGACGCTGCATCAGCGGCGACTTCATCGCGCACGCCAGCTACCGCGTCACCGGCAACGCCGTCGCCATGGGCGAAGCCGCCGGAGCCACCGCCGCCGTGGCCGCGAAAAACAAAACCGCCCCGCATGATGTGCCGTGGAGTGAGGTGAAACCCGTCATCGAGAAAATCCGTCGCGTTGTGTGATCAAGCCGGCTTTGCCCGCTTCTTCACCATCGGGTGCCCCATTCACGGCAGCCGCAGCGTCGGCTTCACGGGATGGATTGGCGGCGTCGCGGTGTTTGAGCGGGCGCTGAGCGCGGAGGAGTTGGGGAAGCTCTCCAAAGTGGCTTCGGGTTCGCTTCGCGGCTTCGCACCAGTCAAATAGAGCGCGGCCCCAACGCGCATGAAGCTACGAGCACCTTGGTTATCTTGCAGCAGCCTCTGTCGGCTTCCTCGCGCTAAAGGATAGTTCCTTCGCTATGCCGCCCAGCGCAGTAGCTGTCGGTGATCCCTCATTCTGCGGTAGGATCAGGGCAATCTTGAGCTTCGGGGCACTGCTCGACAGCGGACGGAGCATCGCTCCGGGCGGAACGGCGTGCTGGAGAAGGAGTGAGCACGGGCACATGCCCATTCCTGCTGCCACCAGCCAGAGCAGCTCGGCGTGATCCTTTCCCGCAGCGATGAAATCGGGCTCCACCTTCGCGTCATGACAGGCCTCTTGCAGCAGGCGGCCAAAGTGCGGATTGTCTTTGAGCAGCAGGATGCGCTGGCCGTGCAGGCGCTTCAGTGGAATACGCTCCAATGCTGCCAGTGGGCTGTCTTCGGGGACGACCAGCCCTTGCTCCTCGGTGCAGATAGGGATCACACGATGCCGTTTCTCCGCCACCTCCGGGCGACCGATGACGCCATGCAGCTCCTGTTTGTGCAGATCGTTCATGAGTGTTTCCAAATGGCCGTGCTGGAGACTCAGGGCCACACCGGGATGCGTTTGGTGAAAAAGACGCAGCAGCCGCGCCACGGGCGGCACCATGGCGGTCGGGATGATGCCCAGCCGCAGCACGCCACCTTTTCCGGCGGCTGCTGAGCGCACGGCGTCCTTGGCGGTTCGCTCGGCGGCGATCATGCGCCGTGCTTCATCGAGGAGTTCCACTCCGGCGGCGGTGAGGGACACGCGATGCTTGCTGCGCTCCAGCAACCGATGCCCGATCTCGTCCTCCAACTGCTTCACGCAGGCGCTGAGCGCGGGCTGGGCGACATGCAGACGGCGGGCGGCTTTGTGAAAGCCTTTCTCCTCGGCGATGGCGATGAAGTAGCGAAGCTGGCGCAGTTCCATGCTGATCAATGAATCCTATCACGGTGAACCGCAAAGACGATTGCCACTTATCAGGCGGCGGGAGCAGACTCGGGCCGCATGAATCCGAAAAACATCCTCATCGTCGTCGCCAATCCCGCCATCTCCACCACACTCGGCTGGCCTGTGGGCTTCTGGGCGGCGGAACTCATTCACCCTTACGCTGCACTCACGAAGGCAGGCCATCGCGTGACAATCGCCAGCCCGCGCGGCGGTCGCGTGGATCTGGACGGCTATTCTGATCCTCGCGATGCCTCCGGCTACTCGAAGGATGATACCCTCTCGCTGGAGTATCTCAGCAAACCGGAGTTCACCGCGCTGCTAGATGCCACTCCGGCTCTTGCAGCTGTGAAAACGGCGGACTTTGATGCCATTCTCATCGCAGGCGGCCAGTCGCCGATGTTCACTTTCCGTGGCGATGCCGTGCTGGCCGAGATGTTCACGAAGTTTCACGCCGCAGGCAAACCGAGTGCCGCTCTTTGTCATGGGGCATGCTTGCTGCTCGATCTGAAAAACGCCGATGGCTCGCCTTTCATCCGTGGAAGGAGAATGACGGGTTTTGCCAACAGCGAGGAGGATTTCGCGGATCAAGTCGTCGGCCAGAAAGTAATGCCCTTCCGGATTGAGGACGAAGCGCGTGCTCTCGGCGCTGAGTTCATCGCAGCGCCTGCCTTTCAGCCGCACGCCATCGCCGATGGGCACCTCATCACGGGGCAGCAGCAGCACAGCGGCCATGAGGTCGCCAAGTTGCTCCTCGCCGCCCTTTCCTGATTCCTTTTCCACCGCAAACCCACCCTCATCTCATCATGAACATCACCTTCATCGGCATCGGCAACGTCGGCGGCGCTCTCGCGGGCAATCTCGTCAAAGCAGGTCACAGAGTCACCATCGCCGCACGCGATCTCGAGTCTGAAAGCGTGCAAAAGGCACTGCAAAACCAACCAGGGCTCACCGCCTTGCCCGTCGAGGAAGCAGTCAAAGCCGCCGAGATCGTCTTCCTGGCCACACCGTATGCTGCGAATGCCGAAGCACTGAGTGGACTCGGCGACGCGTTGCGTGGCAAAGTGTTGGTGGATTGCACCAACCCCGTCGGCGCTGGCCTGACGCATGGTCTGAGCAGCGCCACATCGGGTGCGGAAGCCGTGCAATCGCTCGCGCCCGAAGCTCGTGTGGTGAAAGCCTTCACCATCTACGGCTTCGAAAATTTTATCAACACGGCCTATCCCGACTATGGAGACCTGAAGCCCGCCATGCTCATCGCTGGAGATGATGCTGCGGCCAAGACCCAGGTGGCCACGCTGTGTTCCGATCTCGGCTGGCGTGCCGTGGACGCTGGGCCGCTCTCCTCCGCGCTACATCTGGAGCACATGACCCTGCTTTGGATCAAGATGGGCCGCGTGCACGGCAAAGGCACCGGATTCGTCTGGGCGATGCTGGAGCGTTGAAGATCATCGAAAAGCCGTCACCAACTCCGCCATGGAAAAAGGACGACTCGAAGCCTTCAGCGATGGTGTCATCGCCATCATCATCACCATCATGGTGCTGGAACTCAAAGTGCCGCACGGCACGGAGTGGAGCGTGCTCATGCCGCTGCTGCCCAAGTTCCTCTGCTATGTGCTCAGCTTTCTCTATGTGGGCATTTATTGGAACAACCACCACCACCTGCTGAAAGCCTGCCGCCGCGTCACCAGCGGCATCATGTGGGCGAATCTGCACCTGCTCTTCTGGCTCTCCCTGCTGCCCTTTGTCACGGGATGGATGGGAGAGAACCACTTCGCCCAGCAGCCTGCCCTGCTCTATGGCCTCGTGCTATTCGTCGCCGCGATCTCCTACTTCATCCTGCAAACACTCATCGTCGCCGACCATGGCAAAGACTCCCATCTCGCCACCGCCATCGGCGCTGACTACAAAGGCTGGCTGTCACTCCTGCTCTACGTCATCGGCATCGTGCTCACGTTCTGGAAACCCATGCTCGGCTCTCTTATCTATACACTCGTGGCTGTGATGTGGCTCATCCCCGACCGCCGTTTGGAAAAGGTCCTGCATCAAAGCCACCGTTCGTCAGACAAAGGCTGAATGAAGGCATCACTCTCTCGCAGTGGCTGAGAGCACGACGCGAGAAAGGGCGCATTCCCGCGTTCCAAGGCTGCCCATGCGCCTTGCTCTTCTTCGTCTCACCCTCGCCGCGAGCCTCCTTGTCGCGTCATCCCTTCATGCGCAGCACGCGCCGCGACCGAACGTGCTCATGATCGCCGTGGATGATCTCAATGATTGGATCGGCTGCATGAAAGGTCATCCGCAGGCGCACACGCCGCACATGGACCAGCTGGCGGAGCGCGGCGTGCTCTTCACGAATGCGCACTGCGCCGCGCCGGTGTGTCTGGCTTCACGCACGGCGGTGCTTTGCGGTCGCTACCCCGATGAGACGGGTGTCTTCAGCAACTGGGGCAAGACGCAGGGCAAGCCACCGGCGAAGGAAGGGCAACTGCCGCTGCACTTTGCCGCCGCTGGCTATGAAACCCTCGGCACAGGGAAAATCTACCACGCGAAGGAACCGCGATACTTTGACGATTACTTCGAGACCGAGCAGCGCTGGAGCCCCTTCACGCAGGAGATCGCCAGCTACACGGAGGATGAACTGCCGAGCAAAGGCACAGAGAACCCGCGCCACGTCATCAAGGGTGGCCCCGGTGGTGGCGATTGGGTGCTGCCGCTGAATGGCCTGACCAGCGAGCGCAACGCGGATCGCAAAGAGGGCGAGTCCTTTGACTGGGGCCCCGTCGCGGTCCGCGATGACGAGATGGGCGACACCCGCATCACGGACTGGGCCATGCAAAAGCTCGACGCACCGCGCTCAAAGCCGCTCTTCCTCGGCGTCGGCTACTACCGCCCGCATATCCCGCTCTTTGCGCCGCAGCAGGACTTCGACTCGCTGCCGCCCGTAGATCAGATCGTCCTGCCCGAGGTGAAAGCCGATGACCTCGATGATGTCGGCGCGCTGGCACGGCAGTTCGCGCTCGATCCCCTCACCGCAGGCACGCACGACCTCGTGGTGAAGCATCAGCGATGGCGCGAGGCCGTCCGCGCTTACCTCGCCTGCGTCACCTTCGTCGATCGTCAAATCGGTCGCCTCATCGAGAAGCTCGATGCCTCGCCTCTCGCTGAAAACACCTGGATCGTGCTCTGGAGCGACCACGGCTGGCAGCTCGGCGACAAGCAGCACTGGGGCAAGTGGACCGCCTGGCGCCAGAGCACGCGCATGCCCCTGATCATCGTGCCACCACGCGGAGCCAAGGCCGCGCGTGGCAAAGCGTGCGCCGAGCCCGTGAGCCTCGTCGATCTGTATCCCACGCTCATCGAACTCTGCGGCCTGCCTGCCAAAGAAGGCCTCAGCGGCACCTCGCTCGCGCCTTGGCTCGCGAATCCCGATTTGAAGACCGACCGCGCCGTGCTGACGACCCTCGACCCCGGCAACCACGCCCTCACCACCCGCGACTGGCGCTACCTCCGCTACGGCAACGGCGATGAAGAACTCTACGACATCGCGAAGGATCCCCACGAATGGCACAACCACGCGAAGAGTGAAGCGCACGGCGAAAAAATCGTGGAGATGCGAAGCCGCCTGCGAGAGACACTCGCGCCACTGGGAGCTGGGAAGAGGTGATGAGTCAGTGCGGTGGCCATTGTCATATCCCCGGTGAGCTGATCAATGCACTGCGGAAGTAGGTTTCAGCATCGCGGGCGCATCCGAGCTGTCGGTGCCGCTGCATCAGTGAAATGAAAAGGAGCCGGGAAAGACGAAAACAGCTTATCCGTCCTCTTGAAGTGGCACCTCGCCACGTTCTTCTTTTCCCATGCTGAAAACCGCCCTGATGTTGACCTCCCTGCTACTCGTGACGCTGACGTCACTCCACGCCGCCGATGGTCGCGATCACCTCTCGCTGCATCAACGCGCGATCTTGGAATCGAAGTCGCCACCGTCAGCGGAGTATCGCTTCGGTTTTGACCTGCCCGCCGGGCCGCAGTTCACCGAGGCGGAGAAGGCGGCGCAGCGGGAGCTGGGCAAGGGCGTGATGCCGATGGTGATGAAGGCGTTTGAAAGCGGTGCGGAGAGCGTGCGCATCCCGCCGGGGGATTATCGCTTCGGGCAGGAGCGCTGGCAGGGTGCGAAGGTGATTTACCCGCTCGGCTTTGAGAACCTGCAGCGCGATGCCGCGCATCCCTTCGTGATCGATGCCACGGGCGCGACGTTTTGGTTCGACCTGGATGACAAGCAGATGCCGCCGGGGCATCGCTGCGTGGGCTTTCGCAACTGCCGCAACCTCGTGCTGCGCGGTGCGATCATCGACCGTGGCACGAGGGGTTGCATCGAGGGCCGCATCACGCGCATCGACCGCGAGGGCAATCGGTTTGAGATCCAGCCCTCGCCCGGCGTGGTGGTGCCTACGAGCTACAACGGACACGACGAGCAGCGCTTGTTTCCCTTCAAGAGCGATGGCCGCTTCTGCGTGCCGCTCTACGACATGCAGGCCGGTGTGCGGAAGCTGCGCTACAAAGACATCACGCCCTCCGAGGGCGGGCGTTACTGGGTGAACATGCTCGAACCACAACTCATGGAGCGCCTTCATGATGCGAATTGGGAGCGTGCCTATGGCGACCTCGGCGTGGTGCGTGTGGGCGACGGCCTCTCCTGCCTCTACACTGGCGCGGGGGCCATCGTGCTCGATGATTCGGCGAACATTACCCTTCACGGCGTGAGCGTTTATGTGGCCAAAGGCGGCCCCAGCGAGAGCGGCGGCGATGGTGCGCATCTGTGGAAGGACTGCTACTTCGGCCCGCGACCCGGCACCAGCCAGTGGAAAGGCGCGGACGGCTTCCTCTGCCGCTCCACGCGCTACGGATGCGTGATGGACAACGTCACCATCCGGCACACCGCCGATGATTTGCAGAACTTCCACGGCATCTGGGGCAAGGTGAAATCCGTGTCCGGCAAACAGGTCACGCTGGAGACCAATGGCGCGCTGCTTCCCACGCTGCGCAACGCCCGCCCTGGCGACCGCCTGCGCTTCATCCATCGCAAAAACGGTAGCCTGCTCGGCGAGGCGAAGCTCATCTCGCACCACGATTACCAGCTCACCCTCGATCAAGACGCCGCGCCCTTTGCCGAAGGGCAGGCCGAGTGGCTCGATCACGAATGCGCGGGCTGGGTCGTGCAAAACTGCCGCTGGGAGGACAACTTCCAGCGCCTCCTCATCATGTCCGGCCCCGGTCTCGTGCGCGGCTGCACCTTCACCCGCATGGGCAGCAACATCAGCCTCAACACCGGCATGGGCCTCGTCGGCGGCATCCCCAGCGACATCACCCTCACCGACAACACTTTTATTGATGTCAGCTCACGCCCCCATCAGCCCGCGATCGAGGCGCACGCTCACAACGCCCAAGGCGGCTTCGGCACCCCGCCCATCGAGCGCCTCATCATCACCGGCAACACGATCACCCGCAGCGGCGGCCCCGCCATGAACCTCATCGGCATCCAAGACTCCCGCATCGAAAACAACGTCATCGACACCCCCGTCCGCGCCACCCTCCTCGCCCGCCCCAACGACGAAACCGACCGCCAAGCCATCTTGTTACGCCACAGCAGCCGCGTTGAGTTCAAAGGCAACTTTCTCATCGACCCCGAAAACCACACGCTGCCCGATGCGACGAGCAAAAGCCGCGTCCTCGGTCTCGATGCGACGAAAGACATCACGCTGGATGGCGAGAAGCTGCCAGATGTGCCTGCTCGCGCGAAACCGAAGCGCAAGTAGGTCTTCGCTGTCCAAAGTAGTTTCGGCTTTAGCCGAATCATCACGGCCCAGAAGCCAACACATAGGCGATGAACGTCGTGCCCATGCTGGGCATGGTTTGCTGATGGCTTTCGTGCGAATCCCGTGTCCAAAAGCGGCGATCTCTGACCTATAAAAACGCACCTCATGAAATCTCTGCTCCTTGTCTTCACCACGGCCTTGTCACTCGCCTGCCATGCAGCTCCGCTCGAAACCGATCTCTGCATCTACGGCGGCACGAGCGCGGGAGTGATCGCGGCGGTGCAGGCATCGAAGATGGGAAAGAAGGTGGTGCTGGTGGAGGCGGGGCAGCATCTCGGTGGCATGAGCGTCGAGGGACTGGGCGGCACGGACATCGACAATCAGCCTTTTCAGAACAGCCCGGCGGTGGGCGGGCTGGCGCTGGAGTTTTATCGTCGTGTGAGTGTCGCGTATGGTCGCAAGGCGGCCTTTGAGGCGATGCTGGCGGCGAAGGGCAAGGACACGAAGCTGTGGCGCTTTGAGCCGCATGTCGCGGAGGCGGTTTGGGAGGCGTGGGTGAAGGAAGCGGGCGTCACCGTGCTGCGCGGGCATCGTTTGAAGGAAACGAACGGCGTGACGAAGGACAGCACGCGCATCACCGCGCTCCATTTTGAAAATGGGGCCGAGCTGAAGGCGAAGATGTTCATCGACGCGACCTATGAGGGCGATCTGCTCGCGTTCGCGGGCCTGAGCTTTGCCGTGGGGCGTGAGGGCAATGCGAAGTATGGCGAGACGAACAACGGCATCCGCACCGACACCACACACAAGCAGCACGACAAGCCCATCGACCCGTATGTGACGCCCGGCGATCCGAAGAGCGGCCTGATCTTTGGTGTGCAAGACTCACCGCTCGGCGAGCATGGCGCGGCGGATGAGAGCATCCAGGGCTACTGCTTCCGCCTCTGCCTCACAAAGGACGCGAAGAACCGAATCCCCATCGAAAAACCCGCGAGCTACAATCCGGCGCATTACGAGATGCAGCGACGCTACCTCGCCGCAGGCGGCGTCATCAGTCCGCCGCATGCTGCGGTGCCGAATGGTAAGACCGACCCCGGCACCTGGCACTCGCTGGCGTCGAACTTTACCGGCTGGAATCATCGCTACCCCATCGCGAGCTACGCCGAGCGAGAAACGATGCTGCGCGAGAGCCGCGACTACATGCAGGGCCTCTATTGGTTCACGGCGCATGACGACGCCGTGCCCGCGAAGCAGCGCGAGGCCTGGGCCGCGTGGGGCCTTTGCAAAGATGAGTTCACCGACAACGGAGGCTGGCCGCGTGCCTTTTACGTCCGCAACGGCCGCCGCATGATCGGTGACTTCGTTTTGACCGAGGCACAGCTTCGCAAAACCAACCCCGAGCCCGTGAACGACAGCGTCGGCCTGATCTGGTGGCCGCCGGACTTTCACAGTGCCCGCTGCCTCGTGAAAGACGGTCGCGTGTGGAATGAAGGGGCCGTCTTCAATGTCTCCAAAGAGCCCGACTGGATCCCCTGCGGCATCCCCTATCGCTGCCTCGTGCCCAAAGCCGCCGAATGCACCAACCTCCTCAGCCCCACCTGCCCGTCATCGAGCTACGTGGCCTACGGCGCGTATCGCATCGAGTTCACCTTCATGGCCGCCGCCCAATCCGCCGCCACCGCCGCTGCGCTGGCACTCGATGCCGGCACCTCCGTGCAAAACGTGGACTACCCGAAGCTGCGTGAACGCCTGCTCATGGACAAACAGGTGCTGGAAGTGCCTGCGAAGTGATCGTGGCGAAAATTTCGCGTAACCAATGCCCTGCCTCGTGCATTTCATGCGTTGATGAAAATCTCCCTCACGCTTTTCGCCCTCATGTTCATGCTCGCCTCCGTCGAGGCGCAATCGCTCGTCGAGCGTCTTCGCGAACGCATCGCGGAGCGCCGCTCGCAGCCAGCGGCCGCCGTGAAGCCCGTCGAGCTCAGTTATGGCAGCGATCCGCTGCAAAAGCTCGATTACTGGCGACCCACAGCCGGAGGCTCGCCGCTGGTGGTGTTTGTGCATGGAGGCGGCTGGAAGCGTGGCGATAAAAACAATGCCACAGGCCCTGAAAAGCCCGGTCACTACCTCGCGCAGGGTTACGGCTTCGCGTCCGTGAATTATCGCCTCGTGCCCGCAGCGAAGGTCGAGCAGCAAGCGCAGGACGTGGCAAATGCGCTCGCGCATCTCATCCGGCAGGCCGAGTCGCTTGGCTTTGATGCCACACGCGTCGTTTTGATGGGTCACAGCGCCGGTGCGCATCTCTCCGCGCTCGTCGGCACGGACATGCAGTATCTCAAAAAGGCCGAACTCGGCCCCAAATCGCTGCGCGGCATCATCCCGCTCGATGGCGCGTGCTACGACGTGCCGCGCCAGATCGCTGAAGGCGGCGACTTCATGCAGGACACCTACTCGGATGCCTTTGGCACCGAAAAAGAGCGCCAGCTCGCGCTTTCGCCCACGCATCATGCCGCCGCGCCGAATGCGCCCGCCTTCCTCATCCTGCATGTGCAGCGTGCGGACGGCGCCGCGCAATCCAAAGCCCTCGGAGCCGCCCTGCAATCCGCCGGCACCTCCGCCGAAGTGCGCGGCTTCGAAGGCCGCGGCCTCCAAGGCCACACCGAGATCAACCGCCGCCTCGGCGATCCTGCCTATCCCGCCACACCCGTCGTGGATGAATGGCTGAAGAAGGTCTTCGCGAAGTGAAAAGGCCTCAGGGTGCCTTCGGCAGTGGCACCTGCACTGGATGCATCAGGTAGGCGATCAAATCGCGCACCTGATCCGGCGGAAAGGCGAGCAGCAAACCCTCTGGCATCATGGAGAGCGGCGATGTCTCTGTTTTCGTAATGTCAGAACGATCCAAAGTGATGGACTCGGTCAACGTGCGCAGCGTCAGGGTGCGCTCATTCTTTTCCGCGATCACGCCGCTCAGCACGCGGCCGTCTTTGTGAGTCAGCACGCTCATGCGATAGTCCGCACTCACGACTCCGCTGGGATCGGCGATGTTTTCGAGCAGGTAGTCGAGGCTCGCACGACCGCTGCCGGTCAAATCAGGGCCGATCTTGCCGCCTTGGCCATACATTACGTGGCAGGCACCACACACAGCGGTGAAGAGCATGCGGCCATTGCTGAGATTGGCTTGCTTGAGCGCCTCAGGCTTCAAATCGCCCTTCAGCTTCTCGATGAGCTGCTTTTTGTCGGCGGCGGACTCACGCAGCTCACCCCAAGCCTCGACGAGCTGCTTGGTGAGAGCTTCATCCTGGAAAGCGCGGATCTGGCGGGCGTGGAAGGCGCTCAGCTCCGTGCGCGGAATCTTGCCCGCAGCCATTTCGGCGAGCATTGCTTTTGCAAAGGCTGGACGAGCCACCAGCGTGTCCATGATGCTCGTGGCGAACTTGCGGTAGCTCTTCGCGAGCTGCTTGCCGATCTCCGGATCATCAAAGAGAGCGAGGCCGCGTGCTGCGGTGGTGTTGAGGCCGCGAACGTCGATCAGTTTGGTGCAAAGCTCGCGCAGATCATCTGGACGGGCTTCGATGAGCGTTTTGAGAGCGGACTCGCGGGCGGTGATGTCCGCTTTGTCATCGAGAGCGAGCTTCTTCACGTCATCGAGTGCCCGGCCATCGCCGAAGAGGATGCTCAAATCGCGAAGATGTGGTGATTTTGAGCTCGCGAGGACTTTATCCCAATTCGCCGGCTTCGGAGCCTTGCGGATGCCTTTGAAAGCCTCCGTCATGCCTTCGAGCACCTCATCCGAGCTGTTGAAGGCGAGAAGTGCATTCAGCGCCTCCGGGTCCGTGGCGAGCTTGCGAGCAATCCAACGCGTCACTTTGGGCCAGGAGCATGCTTGGGCGATTACGAGCAACGAATCGGCCTTCAGCGGGGAAATGCCATACCAGACAAGGTGCGACAAAAACGGGTCGTTGGCGTCTTCGGTGTGGGAAAGCAGGGCATTGGCCAATGCAGGCCGTTTTTCGAGAGGAAGACGTTGGAGCACACTGGCGAGCTGAAGCCGCACGAAGGCGGATTTTTCGTCTGCGGCCAGTTTGGCGGGATCGAAGGCAAGTTCGGGATACTTCGCGTGAGCTTGCGGGCCGGGAATGGCGTCGAGAGGAGAAAACTGAACGAGTTCGCGAATGGCGAGAGCACGTTGATGCTCATCGCCGTTGAGATCGGCCTTCGGCCATGGTTTTCGCCAAGCGAAGGGCGTTTCGGGCTTCTTCGGGTCGCCGTAACTGATGCGGAAGATGCGGCCGGAGGTGCGATGCACACCGGTGGAGTCGTGACATTCGCCGGTGTCGCTCCAGTCGAGGATGAAGCCGCTGCCGTCCGGGCCGGTGCTGATTTCGATGCCGCGGAACCACGGATCGTCGCTGAGGAAGACA
>Ga0315904_10009129_pt1 | contig 13012 bp, 32 predicted proteins | sample LakEriMetagenome_6_FD_203529 | JGI IMG/M metagenome (GOLD analysis project Ga0315904, IMG submission 203529) | Freshwater fungal communities from buoy surface, Lake Erie, Ohio, United States - Buoy 12 MA120 | ecosystem: Environmental > Aquatic > Freshwater > Lake | place: USA: Lake Erie, Ohio... | reverse complement strand
CATTTTGGGAACTGATAATAATATCTGGCTCTCCGGTCAGATAATCATTCTGGAATCGGTCCTGATTCTTGGAATAAACGGCATTATCAATTCGACTCAATAGCATTATTGATTCGTCCTCAACTGAACGTCCTTTTATCGTGTATCTACTACGTTCAGAACCACCAACTGACTCTTTTCCGTACTTATAATACATGTACATTTCCTTTAGATAAGACTTGCAAGTATCTGATAATGAGGGAATTGCATTCTTTTTCTCAAGTAAATGTTGAAGTGTTTCTTCTTGCTTATCAGTTCTCTTTTCGAGAAGTGTTAATCGCTCGATTTCGATTGCTTGCTTTTCTGTTAGCACCGCTCCTCGTCCATTCGCCATAATTTTACCGATGCAGCTGCACCTAACGAAGGCATTATCCCAGTTGTAAAAGTTATTATTTTCCATTTTCATTGTTTTTTAGGTTATCCAATAGATTTTGCGGTGTTTGCAAGCTCTCTCAAACGTGTTTCATACAGATTTTGCAGTTCAAATGGCATTTTTTTATCATATATCACTAGTCTGTAGGTCCTAAGCTCGTCATAATTGACGCATTTCTTGATTTTTAAGGTCAAATCTTCGGCCAATTCTTCTGGAGTAAGCACTACTTCTGCTGATTCAAGTGGTAAATCGACATCTTCTGCGGCTCGGTTTAGATATTTTCCAAACAATCCACCCAATTGCTTGATTGCATTCTTTACAGCCATTGTAGATGCCTTAGGAGAAGCGAGTTCTAGCATTGATATGTCCGGGGAAACCACGGTAGCTATGCCATAAATCTCTTTATCGTACTCTAGCTCGTGTAATGACCTATATGAGTAGCTAATACAGACGGTTACTGCGAATTTTCCTTTGTCTTGGGAAATAATGGGAGCCTTTATTTCAGAAATATGCGCATCCTTGAAGATGCGACGCATTGCAGCCTCCATAATATCAATAGGGAGCGTCTTGTAAGTAGTGCCGGGTACTGATTTAGAGGGAAGTTCTATAACCCATTCTGATGGCGGTTCTGAGCTGTCTATTAAAGCCAATGCCTTGTCATACTCCTTGGCCTCAACCAGCGCATCAATCTTCTTAAAAATGGGTTCTCCTTTCTTGAGTAGTTCTTTCAAGTTCATATGTTAATGATTTAGGTAACGCAAATATATGGTGGGGAAGTACTACCATCCAAATATTTTTGCACAATATTTCGTGGAGACAAAAAGAGCCCCCTGTAGAAACAGGCGGCCCCATTTACCTAAAACATTAAACAATGAAAACAACTGCATTGTAAAGATAATGAATTTTTGAGTGCGGGCACGGTGTTGTTGGAGACCCCCGAAAAAATCGGTGGGTCGGTCGAATTGGGGTTTAACAAAACTTTAACTGGGTGGCTGCAACATTCTTAATCTGCCAAGAATTGCGAACAATCGTTCGTTTATTTCCGACTGACTGCGGTGGGCATGGGTGAGGGCAAGGGCGGTCTATCTATTCTATGCCGTGCAATTGTGTAACCTATGCTGATTGCTATGGGTGGGGAAGTGGTGACCCATTGGTCGGGAGTTGTGCCATGTAGACAAGAGAAGGAGTCGGCGCATGGGTTGGGTGTTGGTGTATCTCTATGTCTATTCTCTCTCTCTATCTATGTGTGTTTGTATGATTGGGAGGGAAGTGTTAAAGGTATGTTAAGGGAAATGTTGGGAAAGCTTTAACAGAAAATCCTTGGCAAATCGAAATCAAATGAGACGCACGGAAACATCCCAAATTTCGCGTATCTTTTTTGTGGTATCTTACCCTTATTGTTTAGTAGATAATCGAACCTTGGGCAAATAAACGGCTAAGTATTTTTACTTAAAAAACACCCCAAATGTTAAAGTTTTGCAAATAAGCAAAAAATATTTGGTAATCTCAATTGTGACATATTTGTCATATGCGTTGTTTAGTTGTTTAAGAATGTTTTAACAGAAATTCCATTGTAAATCAAAATCGTTTTAAACGAACGGAAACACCCCAAATTTCGCGTATCTTTTTTTTGGTATTACACCCTTACCCGCACCGAGATAATCGAAATTTGAGGAAATGGCATTTTTTGACATCATAAGTCATTGATTCCCAACACAATGCAAAACATCCCTATTTTGTGACATTTTGTTAAAGGATTTTAACATATTTTGTTAAAGGATTTTAACGCTCACAGTGATTGGGTGTTGTTTAGTTACTTATCTTTGAGTTGTCAATGAATGATTGACGTAGTTCTTTAAGGTGTTGCAGATGTGCCATATTACCCAATAGGTATTTAGATGTATGGCGGTCTCAGACAGGGTGCTGAATTCCCTCGCAACCACAAACATTCCTTCCGTGACAAGCCACGAACGAGCTACGGGAGTACGAAGCGGACACGCTTCGATAGACGCGCCAAACCACGCAAGTCGTGAGAGGGTGTTGGGGTCAGAAACCGAAAGGACTGACCTTCTGAAGAGGGGATGAACTCCCTCATAAATGCAAGTGTCTTAACCAAAAAACACACAAAATGAACACAAAAACAAACTCAATCAGACCAGTAACCCAAAACATTGAAACTTTTATTGCAATAGCCAAAAAGTGGAAACATACTGAAAACTATTCTCCAATCGCAAAAATGTTTGTGTATGATTTAGACACATTGAAAGGCTCAAAAATATGGAGTAATAGAGCAGCAGCAGATGAATCTATCAAAAAATTGAAACAATTTTATATGTTAGATTCAAACGCAACTATTGATGAGCTAGAAAATGAAATAGTGACAAGATTTAACAACTATAATATAGAAAATCCAAGTTATTATAGGCCGACTGAATTTAGCAAAGCATTTAAAAAAGTATTGGATAATATTTAACAATCAAGTGTGGCGGGAAACTTGAATCAAGGTTAACTGATGAGCCGTCAATCGGCGAAACACGGAAGCGGAGGGAACACTTCCCCCGCTTCATTGTCTTAACCACAAAAAACACATACTATGCAAAGCACTATCAAAATTGTAGGCGGTAAACGAGGATGGCACTTGAAAGTGAATGGAATGTTTATCTCACTGAATTTCAACCTCGATATCAAGGCTATAGTAAATGAGGGAGGTGTTCCATACGGAGCAACCGAATGGGTAAGCATTGAAGCCCTACGGATTTTTTGGGCAGAATATAGGGAATTTATAATTGCGTCAACCCAGCGTCCGTACAAATCCGTTTGCGGACAACTTGTAAAGGTTAACTGATGAGCCGTCAATCGGCGAAACACGGAAGCGGAGGGAACACCTCCTCCGCTTCATTGTCTTAACCAATTAAATCACACACATATGCAATTAATCAGAACATTCTACCGCAACGGAGACCAATTAAGTGTTTACAGAACTGCCACTATGTTCATCGCAGAATATTGCGGAAACAATTCGGGCAAATATCTGCTTGTAGACGGACTTAACACTTATGCAGAAGCATTGAGGGAATTAATCAAAGCAAAGGTTAACTGATGAGCCGTAATTCGGCGAAACACGGAAGCGGAGGGAACACTTCCCCCGCTTCATTGTCTTAACCATAAAAACACACACGTATGAAAGCAACAATCAACCAAGTGTCCTACGATTTGAACACATTCACCTACACACTTTATCTTAGTGTAGGTCGGGAACAGGTGATAATGAAAATATCTCACGAAGATTCCCAAAACATCATCAACGTAATTGACCACGAATTGGAGATTGATGATGAGAAGGGAATTGTTTACTACATCGCAAGAGGTTAACTGATGAGCCGTCAATCGGCGAAACCTCCTTAGGGAGGTCTTAACCAATAAACACACACACTATGGTAAAGGTTTATTTCGAAATGGACAGCCCTAAGTACGCAGAATTGGTCGCTATTTTCGATGACGAAGAAACGTATGCGGCTTGTCTCCCCGCTTTAGAGAAGCTATGTAAGAAGCATCATTTCGACTACATAACGGAGTCGGTAGATGATAGCGAACGTATCAGCGACCTTGATTGATTAATCGGGGGAAGTGTCAGCACTTCCCCCACAATAAAACACACCAACCATTCGTTAACCAATAAAACACACAACACCATGAGAGGTCTTAAAAAGTTCAAACTATCCATTCCCGAATGCGACCGCGACGGAATTGTAAAAATGTTTGATATGTCAATTTACTACGCGAATATGCTTGAAAAAGCGAAAGCATCCGCACAAAGTAGGGGGGACAAGTGGAGTCAAGATTGCTCTATTTACAAAGCATCATTATATGCTTACGAGGACGCAATATGTTTGCTCGGTTTGTGGAACAATTTCATTGAGTATCGAAAACTCAAGAAAAAGCAAGAAACCGCACAATAATCACTTCCCTCCATTCGTTAACCAATAAAACAAACACACCATGCAACACAACATCGAAATCTTCAGAGCCTTGACAATTGTATTCTCCACCATTATAGCGGTGGGAATTGTTGGAGCGGTAGCCTTCGGGTTGACCAATCGGGGAGGGAATCGGAGACCCGTCATCCTTCGGTCGAACTTCCCTGTCCTCTAACACCCACGAACTGAGAAATTGGCTAAGGCGGAGCGATACCGCCCTCAGTTCCCAAACCTTAAAACACACACGCCATGAAAAAGTACACGTTAGTTAATCTCCAAACCGATGAGGTAATAGAATGGACAACCGAAGAGGTATTGGCTGAAATCAACCGAGACCGCTCTGAAGATTGGATAGAATATACCGAAGCAGATTTGCTATCGGGCTGGAAGGAGTGGTGCGAGGGAGAAACATACACAATGATTACTTACCTTACAAAAAATTATATACAATGAAAAAGCAGAAAGACCTCTCCCCTTGGTGGCTCATCGTAGCCGTCCTCGTTGCCCTTAAATTGGTCAACCTCATTGCAGATAAGTATAGCATCTAAGATAGTGATGGATAAGGTGGGGGAAGTCGACCCATCGGCAACCCCCTCCCCATCCTTTAACACTTCCCTAACACAATAACCTACACCAATCAATCGTTAATACATAAAACAAACACACCATGAACAATCTATTCAAACTAAACACCGACTACAAAGGATGGGCGAAAGGAACTCTCGTCCTAAATGTTGGCAAAGCATTAGATAATTCGGATGGCTATGTTGAATTCCAAGACATCAGCTACGAATTGAAAAACGGATATGGCATCGGCTATAGCATTTTCGATATCCCATCGGATGTACTTACCGAACCGACAAACGAGGAGAAAAGCGAGGTCGAAAAGTACCTACTATCGCCATGGGATTACAAAGGTTGTTCGATAGAATTGACAACGTCGAATCACTAAAACTTCCCTGACACAATAACAAAACACCCTTATTCGTTAATAACAAAACAACACACCATGAACACACAAACATTCGCAGACAACATCTTAGCCAACGCGTTCAGCGGAACGCAAGTATCCAACCCTGAGAACCGCGAAGCGGTAGCCGACCTCCTTGACCGCTATGGATTGCGGTGGGAAGTGAGCAAGCAAGAACTCCTATTGCCCAATGGCAACGGAACTGGCTTCTTCGGTATCGTTCGGGAAGACAACAGCAAGGTATTCGCAACGTGCAAGGACGGGTACGTTCCCTTCCAAAATAGCGAACTCGCTGAACTCCTCATCCGTATCTCGGAGAAAACGGGCTACAGCATCCATTCGGGCGGTACGTTCAATGGCGGTGGGAAGGTCTACCTCCAATTGAATACAGGCAATGAGATTAAGGGAATCGGTAAGAACGGCACGTCCGTGAAAGGGTTCGTGACAGGCATCAACGGACACGATGGCACGACTGCCCTTAAATGGGGAGCGGTGAACTTCACAATCTGCTGCCGGAATACCTTCGCCTCAGCGGGTCGGGAACTTCAGCAATCGGCAAAGCACACGGCTTCCCTCCATGACAAAGTAGAGGCATCGGTACGTCAGGTGGTGGGAATTGCTGACCAAGAGAAGTCTATCTTCGACCAATTTATCCGCCTCTCATCAGTCCCAGTGACCAAGGAAAATGTCGCTCGTATCGTTCGGGAAGTCACGGACGTGGATATCACCCTCACGAATTCCCAAGCGAAGGACAAGTATAGCACATATGCTATCAACCGCTCGGGCGAATTGTTGGACTCAATTGCTACCGAAATGAGGAGCAAGGGTGACACCCTGTGGGGTCTCTTCAGCGGAGTGACACACTACACTTCCCACAAGCTACCTGTTCCCAAGCGTGACAATGCACGTCTTGAATCTAAGTACGTCGGGACTGGGTTGGGAATTGACAACCAAGCATTCAATAGCATCTTATCTCTCGTATAGTGTGTGTGGATGGGGGTCGGGAAGTACTGACCCCCATCATTTTCTACCTTAACAATCCTTTAACACAATAATCGGGAACACTTCCCGTTATATAAAAAACAAAACACAATGAAAAAATCTAACAAAGAAATTCGAGATTATGCAAATTATGGTATACAGCAATTGGGAGGGATAAACGAACTCAAAAATAAATTAAGCGAAACGATAAATGATTTATCAAGCGAACACGGAGCGATAGACAACATAAATCAAATACATTTTTATGTTAGGGTGTTATTTTATTTAAAAAACGAAGCCACTTTAACACAATAATCGGACAGATATATTCGTTAACATAAAAAACAAACCACCATGAACAACAACACATTCCCCTCATTAAGAGCAAAAGCAATTGAGCAGTTCATCGCTGACAAAGTACTGAGCGGTGATGAGTGTAGTAAGCGGGAAGTATTGGAGAAACTAATCTCCACTACCGACCACTCGGTTAACTTCCTTGCGTACGTATCGGAATGCTCAATTGCGTACGTACGGAAAATAAAAAGTACCATTAACACTTCTCTAACACAATAATCGGACACACCTATTCGTTAATATAAAAAACAACACACCATGACAACGATTAAATTAACCGAAGAAGTAAAGAAAAGCCTTATTGGTAAAATTATTACTGAAGTAGGCGATAACTATATAGTACTTGACAGTGGATGTACTATTTATCTTGATGAATCAGAAGTTGAAATGCTAAACTAAAAATCTATTAGGGTATCGTTTAACACTTCCCTAACACAATAATCGGACACATTCATTCGTTAATACAAAAACAACACACCATGACACTACAAGAAAAAATCCAAGATGCAATCAACGTAGAATGCACTTATGCTGACAAAAACGGAAGTTCCCGCTTATCGGTATGTGACCACTACAATTGGGATAGAGATTTATGGGCATATCGATACGACATAGTTGATGCCATCCGAAATCGTGGGTATTCGGTATCAATGTCAGTTCGCTGGGGAGTTACCGACATAGAAATTTCAAAGCAAATCCAATTATCATGAAAGCACAACCTACTTGGGATGAATTGTACGATTACGTCGATTCATCGGCCACCGAAGGAGATTTGGTAGCACAAAGTATCATCACTTCCCACGGATACAAAGCAACCTACGACCTATTATATGATTTCGTAGATATAAAAATGATTGAGGGAGATGATGAAGCAACCGGAATAATTAATGGCAAAGCACAATAATCGGATACACTCATTCGTTAATATAAAAAACAAAACACCATGAGCAACACAACATCTAAACAACCAACTTATTTTCTATTTGGGGATGAAGCAGTAAGGTTATTAGAAAATGAGGTATTAGAATCCTTTAGAGATACCACAATCCCATTCGCCTGTTATAAATGGGTAGATGGGGAATCCAATCCTGTCAATCTTCTTATGCAATTCTACGGATGGGATAATTATGCGGTAATCACCGAAGATGAATACAATTTCCTTGTAAATTTATAAACCTAAAAAACAAACCACCATGAACAACACACCATTCATTGACAGCCCTTATTGTTTGTATTCGTTTTTTTTATTTAATCATTTATACAATGAATACATAAAACCTGAATATAAATATTCCCCAAATACATATAAAAATATTTGCAAGGAATTCGGGAAGTATTGCGACTCAGAATTCAATGATGAAAAAATGTCCGAATACGAATGTATTGTCAACTACCTTAAATCAAAACAATGAAAACAACATATCCACCTGAGCAATTATCTTACAATCAATGGATGATACATATCTACAAACTATTAAACTACCCAATCAATGACGATGGCACAAAAAGAGAAGCAACTAAAGGCGTTAATCAGAAAGCTCGAATCGGGCAAAGTACTAAATCCGTATGCACTTCGCAACAAAATAGAGCTACTGAGAAGACAAATCGAAGAGGGAAAACGTAAGCAAAATTGGTACGAATTCCTCGCACAATAATCTTCACCACTTCCCGTTATATAAAAAACAAAAACACATGACAACTAAATTCAAAACCGACATCGTAGAAGGAGCAGAACTCCTTGTCACCTACGAGTACGAACGCACTACCCGAACGGAAGAGTGCCACGGCATCCACACATTCATCGATGAAGAGGTCAACATCCTATCGGTAGAGGTAGTGATAGCTGGCATCGGCATCGACATCACGGACAAGCTAACCCCCAAACAAAAGAAAGCAATCATACATGACCTCCCATGCTAATACAATTTATCCTAACGTGGGTGGGGATTGCTACCATCGGGTCAATACTCAACTACTTATACAATAAACTATATCCCAAATCTTAAAAACAATGAAAATAGAAATAGAAATACCTAAATCCGTTGTAGATACATTGAGAAATGAAACCTTCACTGACGACAAAATCGTTGGGGCATATCAAAAATATCTTGCGTTTATGTTACAATCAGATAGTTGGGATACGGATGGGATAACTGAATTCTTATTTTGGTTGGAGCACCAAGACATTAATAATCTTAAAAAACAAAACACATGAAAGCGGTAGTAAAACTTATTGAACGTATCGGAGAAAAGCCAAGGTACTCGGTATATTATAGGAAGCAAGGGGAAGAGGAGACACTTGTGTTCGTTGACTGCTTCCCATTCAAACGAGATGCGGCTGATGATGACTACTTTGCCCAACCCAAAGCATACGATGAAGCGATGGAACTGGCATTCAGAATCGAAATGGGACTTGCGGATAGTGAGGTGATAGTTTACGAGACCAAGTCTTCCCCCATAACTAAGAATTGACAACCCACCCATAACCCTTAAATTCTAAACTATGGACAATCACTTCCCTGACGACATGACTTGGTGGTCGGAGAGGCCATCACTTCCCAACACTTACAAACCCCCTAAAAAGAAACTAAAGCTAGTAAGAAAGGATGTCAGGTATAACCTGATTATTGGCAAGGGATTGAAAAGAATGGTGACGTATTATGTATTGGGAATTCCCGTCTACAAAAAAACAAAAACCATATGAAACTATTAACCTATTCAGAATACTGCAAAAACATGACGGCACATAAGAACGCTGGGTATGTATACGATACTAACGGAGAGCGTAAGTATATCTATCGGGGGAAGTCCTACTCCCCAAAGCAATTCCTTGATAAGTTCCCCATCGACGGGAAAATTGTTGCCTCATTAGATAACTACAAGGGTGACAACCCTGACAAAACAAAAGTTGTATAGGTTTGGTTTTTTCTCATAGTGTGTTCGTTACCCCGCCCGTTTCTACGGGTGGGGTTTTATTTTGTTAACGCCACTACGGGAATGAGTACCCCAAGGGAAGTATTGTTATCACCTCCCTTCACGAACCCTCGGTCAGGGTCATGGAACTTTTTGCATAGTTCCTTCAGGTGTTCGACGGGAACTAAGAACATCACTTCCCGCTCCTGAATAACATAAATCCAATAATCGGCTTGCGTGGTGGAGATACCTGACTTCTTCCCACGGGAATAGACCTCAATAAAAATGTTCCCTGTTTTGTGAGCGATTCGGTCGCACTTTACTTCGACCTTGTATCCTCCTGTGAATACATCTTTCACCCAGTCTTCGGCTTCAGTACCGAAGTCTACGTCGTAATAGAATGATGATGAGTGCTTCAATGCTTGGACTTGAAATATTGGTAGGTGAGGGTGAGTCCGAGGGGGCGGGAAATCTTGGGTTCCCATCCGAGCAGTTCCTTTGCCTTGGTAATGTCGGGCTTCCGTTGTTTCGGGTCATCGGTGGGAAGCGGGTGGTACTCGATTCCCTTGTAACTTCCCGTCAGGGCTAAGATTTCTTTTGCGAATTCGTTGATGGTAATCTCTTGCGGATTGCCTATGTTTACGGGGAAGTGGTGGTCGCTGAGTAGCAAGCGGTAGATTCCCTCCACCAAATCATCCACATAGCAGAAACTACGGGTCTGAGAGCCGTCCCCAAATATGGTCAGGGGTTCTTTGTTCAGGGCTTGAGATATGAAGGCGGGAAGTGCCCGTCCATCGTTCAGGCGCATCCGTGGCCCGTAGGTATTGAATATGCGAACAATTCCCGTGTTCACCCCATGATATGTATGATATGCCATGGTCAAGGCTTCCTGAAATCTTTTCGCCTCATCGTATACCCCTCTTGGACCGATGGGGTTGACGTTACCCCAGTAGTCCTCGGTCTGCGGATGGACAAGCGGGTCTCCGTACACTTCGCTTGTACTCGCCACAACGATTCTCGCGCCCTTTTCTTTAGCCAATCCGAGGCAATTGTGTGTACCCAATGACCCGACCTTCATGGTCTGGATGGGCATCTTTAGGTAGTCTACGGGGGAAGCGGGGGAGGCGAAGTGCAAAATGTAGTCAAGGTCACCCGGTATGTGGATGAACTTGGTTACGTCATGGTGGTGGAAGGTGAAGTTGGGATGAGGGAAGAGGTGACTTATGTTGTCAAGACTTCCCGTCAATAAATTATCCATCGCAATCACATCGTATCCTTCCTTTACAAATCTGTCACAAAGGTGTGAGCCAATAAAACCAGCCCCACCTGTTATTAATATTTTAGGCATTCACAAATATATTAACAAATGTTTCAGCAAACATATGTTGGCGATAAGTCGTGGATTACTTATTTGTTAGGAATCCGTAATAGATTTTGAATTTAGAAAGACGGTCAGCGTATCCATTTAGACCTCCGTTTATACGCTTTGTAAGGTTTTTAATCACGTCTTCCCCAGCCCCTAAATCACATATTGCCCATAGATTATTTTTATCGAAGAACCAAGCTGCGGACATGAGCGGATACTTGCTCGATACCAAATCAGGGTTGTTTAGTATGTCATCTTCTACCACCTTGTCAAATGCGGAGTAGTTATTCTTTCCGGTCAATTGAATATATCCTCGCCCCTTATACTTGTATCCATCTGAAGATAGTTCGTCACCATTTCCCATACGATTGGCATATACTCTGCTTCCTATCTTTACAGGCTGTCTTTCGTATTGTTTAGCTACTTCTATTGTTGGGAAGTAACGAGGGAACACGACCCGAAGTCGGTCGGCTGAGTAATTTAAATTCTCTCTAGTTACTTTGAAACTCCCAGACTCGTGAGCACATTGAGATAGAAAATGAGCAAGTCTGAGATTGGTATTGATATTAAACTTCTTTATGGTATCTGGAAGTGCATCCAAAACCTCCTTTGGAAGCTTATGTTCCAATTTCTTTAAGTCTACCATAGGAATAATACGTTAAGGGTTAGCAATAATATTAAATAAAAAAACATATAATACTCGCTTTTATTGCCGAATATTAAATTATGAATCTTATCAACTATTGATGTCGTTGTCTTACTTACATAAAAAGTAGGCAACCCTCGGAAAAGATTTAACGATATGTCAAATACAATCTTTCTTCCGAGCAACAAAAAAATAAAGAGTGGTATTGATTTTTCGTAAATAGAAACGACGCTAGCCAAAAATAAATACAACAGACCCCACCATCCATGCTTTATAGGTCGGTAATCACTTATCAAGTTGGCGTGGTGTTTCGCCATCCATATGTTTATTAGGACGAATGCTATTTGTATTAATATTAGCATCCATTACAAATTCCAGATAAGAGTAATTCCCACAACCATAACAACAAATGATGCTATATTCCAAAATGAACTATTCTCTGGGTTGTATAATTCTAGCTCTTCTAGCACGGAAAAACCTGACAAGAATACGCATCCACCATAAAACAACAAGCATCCAATTAAATCGAAAGCAGTAAACGGATTAAGCCTACAGCTAAGATAAATTGCATCTAAATCACACGCTTGAGTCTCAAAGAATCCAAAATATGTAAATAAAAAAGCAACTAACAATACGATTACAGCAGGGAAGTATTTCATATGAATAATTTTAATAGGTTAAATATTTTTTTTCTCAGCGTGAATCCGACAGCCAATAAAATTAAAATCCATAAGAACCACCATCTTTGTTTAGCCAGCTTTTCCCATTTACTAGATTCAGCTCTTAATTTTACTAACTCTATTGAATAATTTGCAGATTGCAAACTGCAAACAGACAATTTACCTTCCAGTTCTTTTACCTTAGCTGTGTTCTCTCTATATATATCCCGATACTTTATAACTTCTTTTGTTACGATTTTAGCGGGAAGTGTCAAGTAAACTTTTACAGTATCTTTATCATAGATAGTATCAATACTATAAATACCCTCATACAAGGTATCAAAATGTACGCTATCTCGGTACACTACTGAATCTTTTGGGGGAAATCTATCCGCACAAATCTCTGCAAGGCGACCCTTTGAAGCTAACAATACCTCTGCTTTCTGAAGACGCTTTTCCGTATTGCAACTGGTTGCAATGAAAAAACACGTTACTGAAATGATTAGATATATCAGTCCACGATTATGCATCGCCTTTTATTTTCTTTTCAGCAGTTCCCAAATACTTGTATACAATTGATTGAGCTGTGTACCCGATTGTAACGAAAGCCAAGCCCAGCCAGTTCCCTACTTCCTCAAGCTGTTGCACTTCGTGTTTGGCAATCAAGCATACACCAACAACTGAAAAACTGATGGCAATTGATGGCCACTCCAAAGAAATAAACTTCTTAAAGT
>Ga0315904_10009126_pt1 | contig 13013 bp, 10 predicted proteins | sample LakEriMetagenome_6_FD_203529 | JGI IMG/M metagenome (GOLD analysis project Ga0315904, IMG submission 203529) | Freshwater fungal communities from buoy surface, Lake Erie, Ohio, United States - Buoy 12 MA120 | ecosystem: Environmental > Aquatic > Freshwater > Lake | place: USA: Lake Erie, Ohio... | reverse complement strand
ATGCGTGAAACGGGCGCGGTCGCAATATGTCAACTGGCTGCTTGCGGAGGGCACAATGTCGCGCTCGATGGTGAACGACTGGTCCGACCAGACGGCAAAAGGCAATGTCAGTTGAAAGGCCTTCGATCCGCTGCGCGCGAGTCCGCTCTGGCGCAGGTCGTAGCCTGCGGAAATGGCGGCGTTGACGCGCGGAGTGGGAGCATCCTCCGCGCCCTCGGCCCATACGGAGGGTGTCATGGTCGCGACTTCGAGTTCATAGGAGTCCGCCTGCTGGATGGAGTTGAATGCATAACTCGCGCCCGTTACCGGCGGATTGGCGATGCCGGTGATGGAAATTTCCTCACCCAGAATATCCGGGTTGAAAACCCTCACCGTGTAGCTTTTGGAGGTTGGCACGCCCGCACCCTTGATACCCGTCACGTTGACCACGTAGGGAAGATCGGCGGTCACCGTAGCCGGCAATGACGCGGGCTCCCATACGATGGTGTTTTCGCCATAACCATTGTCACTTCTGGAGACGACCGTCAACGCGACATTCGTTCCATTGAGACTCATGGTCACCGAGGCGGTCTTGAAATCCGCGCCCGGATAAGAGAGCGACCAGCGATCCGGCAGCAGTGGAGCAGGGGCATGGCCTTCATTCGGCCATGCGATGAATTTCGCGGGAGGCGCGGCCTTGAAGTCGCCAATCACCCACAGGACATTGCTGGCATTGTAAGGGCCGTTTTGCGGAATGTCGCCGGTGGCCATTTCGCGGGCGCGCTGGTAAAGCAGCCAGCGGCGGTGCCCCACGATGTGGTTGCCGGCTCCCGGATCCTCCATATAGCCGTCCACCGCCGCCGGTCCGTAATAACCGAGTGCGAGGTTGGACGCCGCGGCTGCCGCTTTGCCATCCGCAGTATAGAACAGCCAGGAGGTGGGCGGATTGTGGTTGAGGGCGTTGTTGGCCGACATCATCAGGGCGCCCTTCTGGCATTTCGCCGCCTTGGTTTCGCTGAAAATGATATCGGCGGGCAATCCGGCCAGAGCGCGGTAATAATTCACACGGCGGCGGACATCCTCCTTGTAGGTCTGGCCGATGGTTCCGGCATTGCCCGAGGAAATGCTGCCGGTCCAGCCGAGATTGGCAGCGTAGTTTTGGGATGCTTGATAAACGCAGTGATGGAAGGCCAGCACATCACGGCGATTCGTCACATCCACGGTGTAGCCATCCGCAGCCAGGGGGAACCCGGTACCGGGTTGCCATGCCTGGACAAAAATCGACAAAACAGCGGACAGCAGTAGCTGGCGGCTGATTTGAAAAAATCGGGAGTAACAAGGGACAGACACGCCGAATTTTTTGGAAATCTCCGGGGCCTGTTTACCAAGTTTTTCAAAAAGGTCAAACTAAAGAGAAATTTAGGACATCTTTCCTAAAATCTTCAGGCAGGGGCGCTGATTACCTGAAATCAGGCCAAAAAAGGATTCTCCGCCGCCTCCCGGCCGATCGTGGTGGCCGGCCCGTGTCCCGAAAGCACCCGGGTTTCGGGCGGCAACGTGAGCAGGTGGCGGGCGATGCCCTCCAGCAACTGGCGGGTGCTGCCACCCGGAAGATCGGTGCGACCGATGGACCCGGCGAACAAAGTGTCGCCGGAGAAAACCAGGTTTGCCGCTGGCAGGCGGAAGATCACCGAGTCGGTAGCATGACCGGGCACATGGGCGAGCAGGATTTCCAGACCGGCAATGTGCAGCGATTCGTCCATCATGAATAGGGAGTCAATGCGGTAAGGCTGCACCGAAATGGGCATGCCCCAGGCACGGGCGGCGGCTTCGAGCGTCAATTCCTGCGAGTAGGGCGCGAAGGCGTGAAGCCGCGCCCCCCCATCCTGCAGGGCGGCGGCGTCCACCACATGATCGTAATGCTGGTGGGTGAGCAGCACGTCATCCACCCGCACGCCTTTGCCCGCCAGCCAATCCGCAACGCCCTCCGGCGCATCGATCAGCAGATTGCCACCGGGAGTTTCCACAAAATAGCCGTTGGTTTGCGTGAACCCGCCGGTGTAGGAGGTGATTTTCATGAAAAAAATGTGATATCATTTTGTCATTTCGAGCATCTTCGCGGCGAAGCGTTTGCCGATCTCATTCTGCGCCGCGGTGTCGAAATGAACCTTGTCGCCGATGTGGGTTTTCACATCACGGGCATCGATGCAAGCGGTGTTTGGCAACGACTTTGGCAATGCCAGCAGGATCTCATTCATCTCACGGAGATTGGCGAGTTGCGGTTCGTCTTTCATTTCACCGATGGTGCAGGCGATGAAGGGCAGGTCGGGTTGTTGAAGATCGGCACGGAGGGATTCGACCATTTTTCGCAGCATTTCCCCATGCACTGGCAGTCCCTTGGGATTGGCGTCGGACTCGCCCTGCAGCCAGATCGCGCCGCGAATGCGCGCTTTCACAGGCGCGGTGGTTTTCAAGGCCAGTTGCGCCCGGCGCAGGGTTTCGTCGTAAAGTTTCGCGCCCTTCTGCCACTGTCTGATGGACGATCCGCCGACGGCGCAGGGTATGAGACCGATTGCGGTTTTGGGTTCGGCGGCAAGGAGAGTTTCCGCAAATACGAGACCGGGTCCCACACCGGCGTTGTCATGGCCGGTGAATGTTTTGGCATCACCCGTCAGATGCAGCGGATGCCGCGCGAGATACCATTGGTCGTCCTTCATGTGCATCATGACGATGCGCGGATCGTTTCTGGGCTCATCCGGCATGAAGCCGCGGCCCTTCATGTTGGACTGCCCCATGAGCAGGTAAAGATCGAAACCCTGCATGCCCTTGGGCAACTTGCCGGTGTCCGCGCGGACGAGCGGTGGTTTGACAGGCGGCGGAGTGGCCGAAACCTGCCGGGCCACACACAAGGTGCAGAGTGCGGCAAGAATGACAATCGCGCTGGATTTCATGCGAGGCGGAGGTTTCCGGCGGCGGGCGGCGGGTGCAATCATCGATTTGGTTTTCTGGCGGAAATCCAGTGTCTTGCCCCGAATTGACAAGGCCGGACAATCCACACAGTCTGCGCGCGTGCCGCCGGAATTGAAACACTCGCCTCTCGAAGCCGCCCATTTGAAACTGGGGGCCAAACTGGTTTCCTTCGCCGGTTGGAACATGCCGGTGCAATACACGTCCATCATCGACGAGCATCAGGCGGTGCGTTCCAAAGCCGGAATTTTCGACATCTCCCACATGGGGCAATTCATCGTCGGCGGCTCCCGAGCGGCGGCATGGCTCAACGGACTTTTCACCAACAACATCACCAAGCTCGGCATCGGCCAGGGCCAATACACGCTCATGCTCAACGAAAGCGGCGGCGTGATCGACGATTTGATCGCCTACCGCACGGGCGAAACCGACTACTTCCTTGTCGTGAACGCTTCGATGATCGATGAGGACTTTTTCTGGATGGCCTCGCATCAGGACGAGCACGCCAGTTTGCGCAACGAAAGCGACCTGTGGGCCGGCATGGCGGTGCAGGGGCCGCTCGCGGCTGAGGTTTTCAGCAGGGTTTTCCCCGCTGAAACATTGCCGCCGCGCAACGGCATCGCCTCCACCGCCGGTGGCGACATCGTCTGCCGCACGGGTTACACGGGCGAGGATGGTTTCGAGTTCTTCTGTCAGGCCGCAGACGGCGCCGCATGGTGGGAGAAATTTCTATCAGCCGGTGCCGCGCCCTGCGGACTCGGCGCGCGCGACACCCTGCGTCTGGAAATGGGCTACCCGCTCAACGGCAACGACCTCTCACCCGAACGCACGCCCATCGAGGCCGGCCTCGGGTTTTTCTGCGACTTGGAAAAAGGCGACTTCACCGGCCGCGACATCCTCGTCCGCCAGAAAGCCGATGGCGCGGAAGTGAAACTAACAGCCCTGCAATACACCGACAAAGCCCCCCCGCCCCGCTCGCATTACCCGGTGCTTTCCTCCGACGGCCGGGTCATCGGCGAACTCGCCAGCGGCGCGCTCTCTCCCTCGCTCATGACCGGTATCGGCATGGCCTATCTTCCCGCGAGTTTCTCGAAACCCGGCACCGAATTGCAAATCAACGTCCGCGGCCGCTTGTTTCCCGCGAGAGTCGTGAAAAAGCCGTTTTACAAAAAATAGGATCGTGGATCGCGGGTGATGATTACTCCATGCCTCTTCGATCACCATCCACAATCTTCAATCCACTATCCACAATCTCCACCATGAACATCCCATCCGACCTCCGTTATTGTCCGTCGCACGAATGGCTCCGCCTTGAGGGCGACATTGCCACCGTCGGCATCTCAGATCACGCCCAGGAAGAACTCACCGACGTGGTCTTCGTCGAACTGCCCGCGCTAGGCCGCGCGGTCGATGCCGGCGATCCGACCGCCGTGGTCGAATCCGTGAAAGCCGCCAGCGACATCTACTCGCCCGTCGGCGGCGAGGTGGTCGGGGTGAATCCCGAAGTCGAGGCGGATCCCTCGCTTGTGAACAGCGATCCATACGGCAAAGGCTGGATTTTCAAACTGCGCGTCAAAAACGCGGCGGACGCATCCACGTTGATGGATGCCGCGGCATACAAGGCGCACATCGGTTGATGGCGGCTCCGCCCGCTTTGCATTCCCGCATTCAGTGTTAGATTCACGGTCATTTGACGCGAGCACTCCACATCACCCTCGTCCTGTTGGGAATCTGCACACTCGCCGGTTGCAAGCGCGAGACGATGGTAGAGCGCGCCAATCGAGAGGGCATACTGCTCGTCGGCAACAGCGCCGAACCCCGCGGACTGGACCTGCAGCTGGTTTCCGGCGTGCCGGAAAGCAAGATTCTCGCCAGCATGTTCGAGGGCCTGGTCGGCGACCACCCGTCGGAGGACAACACGATGTCACCGGGCGTCGCCACCCGCTGGGAACACAATGAAGACCTCACCGAGTGGACCTTCCACCTGCGCCCCGAAGCAAAGTGGTCGGACGGCACTCCTCTAACAGCCGATGATTTCCATTTCACGTTCCACCGGATGCTCCACCCGGTCTTCGCCGCCGCCTATGCGCAGATGCTTCATGTGATCCGCAACGCGGAGGCATACAACCGCGACCAACGCGGCTTCATCCTTTGCGGACTGGATGCCTCCTTTCCCATTCCGTGGGAAACACTCAGCAAAGCCAATTTCCAAGGCAAAGAAAACCCGGCCGCGGAAAAGCTGACGGGCCGCAGCTTTGATTCGCTCGACCGCAACTCCAAAGCGACCCTGCTCGCCGCCAAGGGACTCGACCGCATGCGGGCCGAACACTTGCAAGCGCTGCTCGCCGACCCGTCCCTCTTCGAGTGGCCCGCCACCATACCGGAAGAAGTCCGCACTCTCGTCGTCCGCCGCCTGCTCGAACACATCGAGGCAGGCGAACCCGATCTCTTTGAAAAAGCCGACGTCGGCATCCGCGTCTCCGGTCCGCACACGCTTGTTCTCAACCTCCGCGAGCCGGTTCCCTATCTGCCATCGATCACGCGCCACACCTCCTGGCTGCCCGTCCCGCGCCACGTCATCCTCAGGCACGGCAAGATGACCGACCGCTTCTCCGAATGGTCATCCAAGGAAAATCTCGTCAGCAACGGCGCGTTCAAACTCCACGAATGGCGCTACAACCACTTCATCGAAGTCCGCAGAAACCCATACTACTGGGACGCCGGGAACGTCGCCCTCAACGGCATCCGTTTCTATCCGATCGAGAACCCCTATACCGAAACCCGCTCCTTCCTCGCGGGGCAGCTTCACACCACCTATAGCCTGCCCGCCGAGTTGCTCTCACGGACACGGAAAAAACACCCGCAATATCTCCGCACCGAACCTTATGTCGGCACCGTGTTCCTGCGCTTCAACACCACCCGCCCCGGACTCGACAACCCCAAAGTCCGCAAGGCACTCTCGCTCGCCGTCAACCGCGCGGAGTTATGCAAATACATTTATGAAGGCTTCACACCCGCCACCGGACTGACTCCGAAACTCGGCGACTACCAGCCGCTCGACGTGCTGCGCTACGACCTGGAAAAAGCCAAGGCCCTGCTCGCCGAAGCGGGATACCCAGGTGGCGAGGGGCTGCCACCCTTCGCTCTTCTTGTATCCTCCCGCACCACCCCGGCCATCGACGCGCTTCAAGCCGCATTCCGCAAAATCGGCGTGCGCATCACCGTCGAGCAAAAGGACTGGGGATCGTTCATCGCAACCCAGCAGGAACTCAACTTTGACATATCCATCGGCGGCTGGATCGGCGACTACCTCGATGCCACCACCTTCCTGAACCTCTGGACCAGCGGCAATGGCAACAACAACTCCGGATGGTCGAGTCAGGATTACGAGGATCTGCTGCGCAAGGCCGCGAAACAGGCCAATCCCGTCGAACGCGCGCGCATTCTCGCCCAAGCCGAGGCGCTGATGCTTGAGGCCGCTCCCATCATCCCAATCGCCTGGTATTCGCGCCTATATCTTCACCGGCCGGAGGTGAAAGGATGGCATCCGCTGGTGCTGGACAACCATCCTTGGGACAACATCCGCCTGGAACCTGGAAACTGATATCATGCTGCGCATCATCACAAGCCGGTTGCTGCAAGGCCTGCTCGTTCTCTTCGTGCTGGGAACGCTCACTTTCTTCCTTGTGCATGCCCTGCCATACGGTCCGTTCCAGGATGAGAAGGCGATCCCCGATCATGTCCGCGAACGTTTGGAACAACTCCATGGATATGACAAACCCTTGCACGTCCAATACCTCCTTCGTCTCAAGAACATCGTTTCCGGCGATCTCGGCGCAAGCATCAAGGTGATGGAAGGCCGCGAGGTAAGTGACATCCTCAGACAGGCATTTCCCGTCTCCCTCACGCTCGGCCTCTGCGCCATGGCCATCGCCATCAGCATCGGCATCCCGGCAGGCATTCTCGCCGCGATCCGGCGCAACACTTCCGCCGACTATCAGATCATGGGCGCTGCGCTGCTGGGCATCTGCCTTCCCAGTTTCGTGATCGGCCCCTTGCTCGCCGAATTCCTCGGCGCCCGCCTTGGCTGGTTTCCGGTCTCCGGTTGGAACTACCGCGACCCCTCAAGCATGATTCTGCCCGCGATCACCCTCGGACTCGGCAGCGCCGCATACCTATCACGACTCACCCGCGCCGGCATGTTGGAAATCCTCCATCAGGATTTCATCCGCACGGCACGGGCCAAAGGGCAGAAGGAATCCATCATCATCACCCGCCACGCGCTGCGCGGCGGACTCATCCCATCTCTTGCATTTCTCGGTCCCGCCTTCGCCGGCACCATCAGCGGCTCGGTCGTCGTCGAATCGATTTTTCAAATTCCCGGCATCGGGCGGCTCTTCATCAAAGCCATCGAAACCGGCGATGAAACGCTCATCATGGGACCGGTGCTGCTGTATGGCACGCTAATCGTCACCGCCAACTTTCTTGTCGATCTGATCCAACTCTGGCTCAACCCGCGCCTGCGTGCGCGCGCCACCCTCTGATCCACCCATGGAGAAAACTTCCGCCGGCACCAAAGCAGAAGACGGCCACTCGTTGTGGGGCGACGCATGGCTGCGCCTGCGCCGCAACCGCGCCGCCATGTGCGGACTCTGGTGCCTGGTATCCATCATCCTGCTCTGTTTCCTGGTCCCATTCCTGCCTTTCCTCCAGGACCCCGCCATTCAGGACCTGCCTAACAAAAACGCCCTCCCCTCGGCCAGCCATTGGATGGGAGCCGACCACCTCGGGCGCGACCTGCTATCCCGCATCCTGCACGGCGGACGCATTTCCATCCTCGTCGGCATCATCACCACCATGGTTTCACTGACCATCGGCGTCACCGTCGGCGCGGTCGCCGGATACGCCGGTGGAAAAGTGGACGCCTTCCTCATGCGCACGGTGGACATCCTCTACTCGCTGCCTTTCCTCATCATCGTCATTCTCTTCTCTTCCCTTGCCAAAGGCTACACCAGCGACTTCACCGACTGGCTGGTCGAGCTAACAGGATTGAACCGCGACTCCATCGCCCCGTTCACCAGTCTGATTCCGCTGTTCGTCGCCATCGGCGCGTTGTCCTGGCTCAGCATCTCGCGCATCGTCCGCGCATCGGTGCAGGACATCGCCGGGCGCGAATTCGTCGAGGCCGCCAAGTCTCTCGGCCTCACCCACCGACGCATCCTGCTGCGCCACATCATCCCCAACGTCATCGGCCCGATCGTGGTTTACGCCACGCTCACCATTCCCTCGGTGATGCTCTTCGAGGCCACGCTTTCGTTCCTCGGCCTCGGCGTGCAGCCGCCCTATTCAAGCTGGGGCATCCTCATCAAGGACGGCGCGGACCGCATGCTTACGAATCCGCTTCTGCTCATCTTCCCCTCGATCTTCTTCATCACCACCCTGCTATCCCTCAACTTCCTCGGCGACGGCCTGCGCGACGCGCTCGATCCGAAGTCGTCGAAGGATTGAATTCGGGTTGTTGACAATCCCGTGAACAAGCACGAATCATTCGCCGGAGGCAGTATTGACAAGGTTCTTGTTAATCCTATTACCGACCCCATACATTTATGGCCGGTCGCACAACACGCCAATCAGCGTCCCATGCCTCACCGACAGCAACGAACATTCAACTTCCGCCAAAGGATACATGATGCGCAGTGCTTCACGGTAGGCTTCCATCTGGCCGGCGTAGCGTTCTGAAAGGTCTTCCGGCCGGTTCACGGCGTCGGTCTTGTAGTCGATGATTTCCACGCGTGTGACTTCTCCCGCATCGTTGCGGTGGAGATGGAGGCGGTCGATGACGCCGCTCATGTGGCAGCCGTCGAGCATGGCATCAGTGGCTTGCTCGCGGAAAAGTTCCACATTGCGGCCGCGTTTTTGAAATAGCGCGGCCAGGGCGGGATTGCGCAGGAGCTTTGCCACGGTCTGACCGGCCTCGGTGGCAGGGAGATCGGGAAATGATTCATCAGTCCATGCCACGCGTTCGAGCAGGGCGTGGACTTCGATGCCGAAGCGCATGCCGCCGGGCGAACGTGTGGTGGTGTGTGTTTCCGACTTCGCGGCACTGGGCGACATCCTTGCGCGGCGCGGGATGGCGGGACCCGGCGGCGTTTCCGCGACAGGAGGTTTTTCCGGCGGCATGGGCGCGATGTTTTCCGACCAGCCTGCCTGGCCAAACGAAGCGGGCACGGCTTGCACGCCATCCGATTCGAGCGAGCGCGCCACCCAGTTGGCGAGTGATGCCTTGTCGGGGTCCGGTTTTTGCGGCGGCTTGTCGAGCAGCACATAGAGACCGCGTTTCGCACGGGTCAAGGCGACATATAACATGCAGAAACCTTCATATCGCTGATCAGCGGCCCAGCGTGCCTCCGACTCGCGCAATTCGGGTATCAGATCCCGCACCCACTTCGCCGGAGTTTCGCTCAGCCAGCCATCACCCTCCGCGATGTCGAAATGCTGAACCTCGGGCAGCGGCTTGTCCGGTATCTCCGGCAGCACGACCATGTCGAAACCCAGGCCCTTCGCCTTGTGGATGGTCATCACCTGCACGGCTGCGACGCCGGGGTTTTGGGAAACCTCAAGCCGCGCGATCCAATCCGCCGCCTCCGCGGGAGAAACGCCGCCCTTTGCATCGAGCGCGGCCAGCGCGCCTAACAGATCGCCCGCGCGCCTGCGTCCGAAGTCCGACCACTGCGGCCACAAGCCGCCGATGGTGTCGCCGATCGTGTTGGCAAAGCCGTCGCGACACAGCGCTGTTGTCAGAGCCTCCCATATCCCGCGCCATGATTCACCATGAAGAGCTCGTAGTTCGGCGGCGAGCGGGGACATTTCGATCACTTCGCGGGCAAAGGCGTTGGCCGGGTCCGCCAGCCATTGCAGGAGATGGGAAATCACGATGCCCACCGGATTGTCCATCGCGGGCAGGCGGCGGCCTTCTTCGATGACGTCGAAGCCATGCGCGCGCAAGGCATCGGCCACGCGGCGCACTTTTTCGTTGCCGCGCAACAACACGCCGCAGGTCATCGCGCGTTTGCCCACGCCGTTTTCAGTTAGAATCCCCACCAGCCGCGCGAGCCGTTCGTCGAAATCGCCGACGATTTCCACCCGCGCCTCGCCGCGGTGTTTTTCCGCTTTGAGAGCTTCCGTGGAAACATGGTCGCGCCAGTCCCATCGTTTTGACACATCACCAAACAAGGCATTGAGGGTTTCCACGTCGCCGCAGACGCGGTTGACGAGTTCGAGCACTTCGGGACACGAGCGCCATGACTCTTCCATCGATTCGGTTTCGAGGCCTTTGCCGTAGCGTTCGATCACTTCATCGAAGAGCCGCACGTCGCCGCCGCGCCAGGCGTAGATCGCCTGTTTGCGGTCGCCCACGATGAACAAGGTTCCTTCCTCGCCGGTCGCCGCCTCGTCGATGAGCGGGAGCAGTCCGGTCCAATCGGCGCGGCTGGTGTCCTGGAACTCGTCGAGCAGCCAATGGTCGATGCGGGCATCGAGCCGGAAGTCCACGGCCTCGCGCCGCAGCCGCGCATCCTCGCCGCGCGCCCACTCGCCCATCAGCAGTTTCACATCGTTGAACTGCAGCATTCCATTCTTGCGCAGGCGCTTCTCGCACACCGAGTCGAAGGCCGCGACCACCTCGCGCACGGCGCGCGTCCGCTGCAAGGCTGCGGCGAATTCGCAACGGGCCGCCAATTGAACCATCCGGTGCAGAGCCTCGCCCGCCGGTCCGCCGATGCTGAACTCTTTGTAAAACTTCACTGTGAGCGGTGGTCCGCCCGCGGCCACGGCTGCGAAGATGCTGTCGCGGATGCCGGATTTTTCGGACAAACTGCCGCTGCCGTTGGCGTGCTCCGCAAGACTATTGACTGTTTTTTCCAAAGCATCGCGCTGGCGCTTGTCGGTGAAAGTGATGCCATCCATGCCCTGCATGACGGTTGCGGCGAGGGTGTTCCGGTGTTTGAGCCAATCCTCCGGGCGCGCGCCCGCCAGGTTTTCCGGACCCCATTCGAGCGCGCGTTCCTCGCGGTAAACTTCCTGCCAGCCGCCGATGAATCCCCGCAGCGGAACAAGCACGCCCTGGTCCTCCTTGCCGATGGTGGCGCGCCGGAAGGCATGGAAAAACTCCTCGCCATCCGCGCCCGAGAGAAAACCTCCGCCCAACACGCCGGCGAGAAGTTCATCGGTGGCGGCGGCGGCGCGCGGGCCTTCCAACAAATCAAAGCGGCCGCCTGTTAGGCCGAGTTCGTATTGGAAGCCACGGACGATTTTGGCGAAAAAACTGTCCATTGTTCCGAGCGTGAACGAGGGCAGCGCGCGGACCACTCGCTCCAGCGCATCGGCGAAGTCCGCGGCGGGCAGTTTCAGATCAGCGCGCAGGCGGGCGGCCGCCGTTTCATCGGTGGCGAGGACTGCGAGTTTGCTCAGGACGGAATCCGCGAACTCGCCGGCGGCCTTGCGCGTGAAGGTGAGTGCCACGATGCGTTCCGGCGCGTGGCCCCGCGCGACGAGGCCGATGACGCGGTTGCCGAGTTGATAGGTTTTGCCGGAACCCGCCGAAGCCAGAATCAACAGGTTTTTTTCCAGCAGCTTCATGGGTCATGCGGAATATCTGACAAAATACAACTAACGGGCAGGGACCGACCCTCCGGGCGGTCAGGGAGAATGGCACTCCAATGAGAGGGAGCCTCGACTTCTGCATGTCTTATACGTCGATTTCATCAAGCAGGGTCTTCAAAGCTTTGATCAACTGCTCCCTGGCATCCGACTTGTCCTCAACGTGCTCCGTGTATGTCACACTCTTGATGCCAAGCTTGCCTTTGACGATTTCAGAGGTTGGATCATGCGACAAGACGATGTCCGCGACCATCTGAGGATCAATCGCCTCGATTATCAGCGTGGACTTGTTGCGCATCTTGACGGTTAACACATCGCCTTCAATGCGGCCTGAAGCAACTTCCCATGAATTCCAGAGGTGCTTCACTGCAGGTTCTTTGTCAGCGATGATTACGAGTCGTCTCATATGAGTATATTACTGAACAAAGCGGCTTCATTGGCATCCCATTGGCAGGACCGCCCGGAGGCCGGTCCCTGCAAGCTGAATGGGCAATCAGCGTTTCTTGGGCACCTTGAGCACTTGGCCGGGACGGATGAGTGTTCCGGAAATGCCACTGGCGCGCTGGATGCCGGAAACTGTCGAGCCATTGCGGGCGGCGATGGCTCCGAGCGTGTCGCCCTTCTTCACGGTGTAGCGCACATAGGAAGGCTGCGGCTTGGGTTTCGGCTTCGGTTTGACGGCCACCGGCTTGGGCTTGATGGTGTTTGAGTCCGGCTTGGAAGTGGCGGGCTGCGAAGTGGTGGGGCGGGCCGGTGGCAGCGGCGAGGCATTGGCTGGCGGGCGCTCGTTGGCGGCGATCTCGGGCAGATCGTCCACCGGTTTCTGGCGGCTGCCGGGGCGGCGCCATTTGGCCGGATCATCCGCCCAGTTTTCGACGTAGTTTCCCTGGTCGTCGAAAGGGCCGGTGCCATGGGGGTCCATCGGATCGTTGTTATTGGCGCAGGAGCCGAGCAGAAGTATCAAGGCGCAGGAGAAAGGCAGCCGGTTTTGCAGTTTCATGATGTTGAGAGCGATCATCCGCGCGGACTGTGCCAAAACCGCCCGAAACGCCGCAAACCATAATTTCGCAAAAACGCCGGGCGAAGTTCCCGCTTGCACGGCACCGCGCGTGATGGCACTCATTCCGCGCATCGGCACGAGGGGGCATTAGCTCAGTTGGTAGAGCGCTTCGTTCGCAATGAAGAGGTCAGGAGTTCGAATCTCCTATGCTCCACTTTTCCCCGCACGCGGGGAAACCCCGCCGATTGACTTTTCCAGCCGCTGCCGCCATACCCCGCGCATGTCCAACGCGCTCACGCCCAAACCGCGGATCATCGGCCCGAAAGTCCGGATCTGCATCGTGGCATCCAAGTACAACGAGCAATACACCGACGCCCTGGTGGAAAACGCGATCGAGGAACTCGGCGAA
>Ga0315904_10009125_pt1 | contig 13014 bp, 4 predicted proteins | sample LakEriMetagenome_6_FD_203529 | JGI IMG/M metagenome (GOLD analysis project Ga0315904, IMG submission 203529) | Freshwater fungal communities from buoy surface, Lake Erie, Ohio, United States - Buoy 12 MA120 | ecosystem: Environmental > Aquatic > Freshwater > Lake | place: USA: Lake Erie, Ohio... | reverse complement strand
CAGGTACCTTCTTAACTGGTATAACAATGGGTACCATGAATATTATATCAGCAGGATCGTTTAGAACGTTAACTGGTGCAAGTATAAGTTTGTCTGGAAGTTTAGGAACGTCTATTATTACTACAGGACAATTAAGCTCGAATAATATTACTGTCACTTCGTTAGTATCAAATACAAATGTAACAACAACAACGATGATAGCGACGACGTATACAGGTGGAAACATGATGATTGTCGGTAGTATAGGAACTGTTACTATAACTACAGGGCAGGTGAATGCTCCGAGTTCGACGATTACAAATATGGTTGGAACAAATGTAACAACGACAAATATAATTGGTTCAACAGGTACCTTCTTAACTGGAATAACAATGGGTACCATAAATATTATATCAGCAGGATCGTTTAGAACGTTAACTGGTGCAAGTATAAGTTTGTCTGGAAGTTTAGGAACGTCTATTATTACAACGGGTCAACTAAGCTCGAATAATATTACTGTCACTTCGTTAGTATCAAATACAAATGTAACAACAACAACGATGATCGCTACGACGTATACAGGTGGAAACATGATGGTTGTCGGTAGTATAGGAACTGTTGCTATTACTACAGGGCAGGTGAATGCTCCGAGTTCAACGATTACAAATATGGTTGGAACAAATGTAACAACGACAAATATAATTGGTTCAACAGGTACCTTCTTAACTGGAATAACAATGGGTACCATGAATATTATATCAGCAGGATCATTTAGTACATTGAGTGGAGGAAATGTGAGTGTATCAGGTAGCATAGGAAGTTCTGTTGTTTCAACTTCTAATTTAATTACGACAAGTGCTACAAGTTCAAATATCTCTATTGTGAATAATGTATTTTTAGGTACGACAACACAGATAATAAATGGTATATTTACAGCAGCAAATAATATAACAACTGCTTCTAATATTACAGGATGTATTTTCCCTACATCTAATTTTAGATCGTTTGTGGTATATATGTCTAATTCTATAAAGTCAACAGGTACAAATTATTATTCTCAATATACGATTGAAGGAATACAATTAGATTCTGGATGGATATTGTCAGAATCTGTGATTGGAGATTCTAGTATTGTAAATGTTACCATCAATACATCTGGACAACTTCAATACACAAGTTTAAATGTATCAAATTGGACTTCTAGTACATTTAAATATTATGGATTAGGGATGACTATATAAAAATTATGTCTATCGTTTTATTTTCATATAACTAAAATTAAAATAAAACAATGTTAATGAATTTATTTTTTTTTATAAATGAATAATAAGTGGTGATGTCTACGGCAAAACAATATTTAACAGATATTCAATTTGCTTCTACAACAAATGCTACTAGTACAAGTAGTGGTAGTGTGAATATATTGGGGGGTATGTCTGTACAAAAGGATGTTTACATCTCGGGAAATATATATAATACAAATGGTACCTTAAATGTAAATACGATTAGTTCATCTTCATTGGTTACATCCGTAGGTGCAACGATACCTTCATTATTTGTATCTGCGGGTTCATTTGCAAGTATTACTTCAGGTATATTAAATTCTAATTTAGGTACTTTTAATACTGTTTCTACAGGTTTACTTTCCGGTACTACAATTAGTTCGGCAAATGCTTTTATTTCAAATAACTTGTTCATTTGTGGAACTTTAACAACCGTTAATATTACTTCTACAAATCTAGTAGATACGAATATAACAGCAACTTCAATTATTTCAAATACAAATGTGTCTACTACAACAATGATCGCAACAACTTACACAGGTAATAATATGATGATTGTAGGCAGTGTTGGAAGTAATCTAATATCAACTGCGAATTTACAAGTAGCGAATACTATTTCTAGTTCAGTTTTATTAGCTTCAGGAATAACGGTGAGTAATATCAATTTTACAGGGAATTTATTCCAAAATGGATCAATATTTACTGGTAATTCTCAATGGACTTCTGGTACAGGGGGTGATCTTTTTTATACAAGTGGAAACGTCGGTATTAATACAACTGCACCCAGTTTTACATTAGATGTTGTAGGCACAGGTAGATTTACAACCGGTTTAACAGTAGGAACAGTGAATGTTGTTTCAACAGGATCGTTTAGTACATTAAGTGGAGGAAATATTAATGTATCAAATAATTTACTTCTTGCTAATAATGTTAATTCAGCAGGCAATATGCTCTTCTCCACTACTGGTACTAGTATCACTACCAATCTAAAATCTGTTAATAATAGAATGCGTCTACCAAGAAGTGTCTTTTCTCAATTGATTTCAAATAATAGTTGGCAAACACGAGCATCCCCCGCTGATAATATTAGTCAGAGTTTCCAAACTGTTGCTTGGTCACCTGAATTATCACTTATGGTTGCTATGACAGGTAGTTCTGGATTTACTTCACCTGATGGTATCACCTGGACATCTCGTGTTGTTAGAGTAGGCGCTGCATCTTATGTAAGATGGATTAGTGAATTAAAATTGTTCTTATCAAGTGGAACACAAATTGCAACAAGTCCGGATGGAATTACTTGGACTACTAGATTAAGTAGTGATACTGGTACAAACCCAGCTATTATTTGGTCACCAGAATTGTCTTTGATGGTTTCTATTGGTAACGGTGGTGCTGGAAACAGTCGTTTTTGGAGTTCGCCTAATGGTATTACTTGGACATCGCGTAGTGGTCCTAACTCTGGTACTTCACGGTATAGAACTGGTTGTTGGAGTTCAGAGTTATCTCTTTTTGTAGCGTTGCAAGACACTGATTCTACAGAATTCGCAACTTCTACAGATGGTATTACTTGGGTGACTAGAACAAAACCTCTTGTCGGTAATTTTTATCCACATAACGTTGTTTGGAGTCCGGAATTATATATGTTTGTGGCAGTAGATTACGGTGGTACTAGTAACAATATTTTAACAAGTTCAGATGGTATCACATGGGTTACACGATCTTGTGCAGCATCTAACAAAACTTCTGTTGTTTGGGCACCTGAGTTGTCTGTATTTTTAACGTTTGGGATAAATGGTAGTCATCTGTATTCATATAATGGTATTTCTTGGTATACTTATGCATCTATCTCTAATTATTATTGGGGAAGTATGTGGGTTCCAGAATTAGGAAGGTTTATCGGTGTGGGTGGTAGTAGTGATACAGTACCGAATAAGATTTTAACAAGTAATATAGTATTACCACATACGAAAAGTGCATTGTTAGTATCGCCAAGTTATATGTCAGCGACGGATGGGAATGTCGTATTAAGTGGAAATTTAACTACATCAACTTTAATAGCAACAGGAATAACGGCAAGTAATATTAATTTTACTGGAAATTTATTCCAAAATGGTACAGCTTTCAGTGGTTCACAATGGTCTTCTGGTACAGGAGGTAATCTCTTTTATACAAGTGGAAACGTAGGTATTAATACAACTGCGCCTAGTTTTACATTAGATGTTTTAGGCACAGGTAGATTTACAACGGGTTTAACTGTAGGAACTGTAAATGTTGTCTCAGCAGGATCATTTAGTACGTTGAGTGGTGCAAGTGTAAGTTTGTCTGGAAGTTTAGGAACTTCAATTATTACAACAGGTCAACTAGGTGCGAATAACGTTACTGTAACATCTTTATTAGCGAATACCAACGTAACAACAACAACGATGATCGCAACAACGTATACAGGTGGAAACATGATGATCGTAGGTAGCATTGGATCAACAAGTATCTCTACTGGTGTATTAAATGCTACAAATTCAACAATAACAAATTTGGTTATAACATCAGGTTCTTTTGTAACTTTGACTGGTACAAGTATAGGGTCAACAGCTATTACAACTGGAAGAATAGATGCTGTTAATAGTACAATAACAAATATAGTTCATACAAATATCTCTACAACGACATTAATTGTCTCCTCAGGTGGATTAAGTGCAACCTTTAATACAAATACAATCGGTAGTATTATTACAACTGGTGGAAATGTAGGTATTAATACAACTGCGCCATCATTCAATTTAGATGTACTTGGTAGTATTAGATCGTCTACTGGTATTACAACAGGAACAGTGAATATTATCTCAGCAGGATCATTTAGTACGTTGAGTGGTGCAAGTGTAAGTTTGTCTGGAAGTTTAGGAACTTCAATTATTACAACAGGTCAACTAGGTGCGAATAACGTTACGGTAACTTCAATTATATCAAATACAAATGTGTCAACAACAACAATGATCGCAACTACATATACGGGTGGAAATATGATGATTGTTGGCAGTATTGGAAGTAATCTAATGTCAACTGCTAATTTACATGTAGCGAATACGATTTCAAGCTCCGTTTTATTAGCAAATGGGATAACGGCAACAAATATAAATATTACTGGTAATTTGTTTCAAAACGGATCCTTGTTTTCAACTTCACAATGGGGATCTGGAACAGGTGGTAATCTATTTTATACAAGTGGAAATGTTGGTATCAATACTACTGCGCCGAGTTTCACCTTGGATGTCACTGGCAGTGGTGATTTTTCTACTTTTGTAACATCTGCAAATGTATATTCTAGAAACCAAACAACAACGAATATCGTCGGCACGAATATTTCGGCAACAACAATGATAGCAACCACTTATACAGGTGGAAATATGATGTTGGTTGGTAGTATTGGCTCATCAGTTATTTCTGGCGGAAATGCTTATATATCAAATAACTTGTTTATAGGTGGAACTTTAACAACTATTAACATTACGTCTACGAATTCAGTAGAAACAAACATAACAGCTAATTCGTTGTTAGTATCGTCTGGAGGTTTAACCGTTGTTGGTAATATAACAGCTGCTGGATTGTTTATTTCAACTGGAACTTTGTCCACACCGAGTATTACAGCAGCCAATATAAACAGTGGAAATATCACGGTAACATCTTTATTAGCGAATACAAACGTAACAACAACAACAATGATAGCGACGACGTATACAGGTGGAAACATGATGATCGTAGGTAGTATTGGAAGTAATTTAATGTCAACTGCTAATTTACATGTAGCGAATACTATTTCTAGTTCCGTTTTATTAGCTTCAGGAATAACGGCGACAAATATCAACTTTACAGGAAATTTATTCCAAAATGGAACAATATTTACTGGATCTGGTACATCACAATGGACAACTGGAACAGGAGGTAATATCTTTTATACAGGAGGAAACGTCGGTATTGGTATAACTGCACCCAGTTTTACATTAGATGTTTTAGGTACAGGTAGATTTACAACGGGTATTACAACAGGAACAGTGAATATTGTTTCGGCTGGATCATTTAGTACGTTAACGGGTGCAAGTATAAGTTTGTCTGGAAGTATAGGATCTTCTATTATTACTACAGGTCAATTAGGTGCAAATAACGTTACGGTAACATCTTTATTAGCGAATACTAACGTAACTACAACAACAATGATGGCGACGACGTATACAGGTGGAAATATGATGTTGGTTGGTAGTATTGGTTCATCAGTTGTTTCAACAGGAACATTGATCGTAACTACCTTTAGTCCTACGAATATAAATACAACAGGTGGTATCACGACAGGAACATTGCGTGTGTCTTCTGATACCGTAGCTGTTGGTAATAGTGCGGGTGCAACAAGTCAAAATCAATTCAGTGTGGCAATAGGTCGTGAAGCAGGTTGGTATTCACAAGGATCATTTGCCGTAGCGATGGGATACGAAGCGGGATATCAAAGTCAAGGATCTTTTGCTATAGCGATAGGTGGATTTTCTGGATATAGTAGTCAAGGTACCCTTTCAATTGCAATTGGATCCAGTGCTGGGTCATATTTCCAAAGTAATGATTCTGTAGCGATAGGTACTCAAGCAGGTCAAACGAGTCAAGGGTCTCAGTCGGTGGCGGTAGGTACTAATGCAGGTTTATCGAGACAAGGATCTGGTGCAGTGGCTACAGGTTATAATGCAGGTTATACGAGTCAAGGATCTGGTGCAGTGGCTACTGGTTCTTATGCAGGTTATACGATTCAAGGATCTTATGCGGTGGCTGTAGGTCCTAATGCAGGTCAAACGATACAAGGATCTTTTTCTGTGGCGGTAGGTACTCAAGCAGGTAATACGATTCAAGGATCTTATGCAGTGGCTTCTGGTTCTTATGCGGGTCAAACGAATCAAGGATCTTCTGCGGTGGCTTCTGGTTATGCTGCAGGTAATACGAATCAAGGATCTTATGCAGTGGCTTCTGGTTATTATGCAGGTGAAACGAGTCAAGGGTCTTATGCGGTGGCGGTAGGTACTCAAGCAGGTCGTACGAACCAAGCATCTGGTGCAGTGGCTACAGGTTATAATGCAGGTAATAGTGGTCAAGGGTTTTATGCGGTGGCGATAGGTCGTCAAGCAGGTAATACGAATCAAGGGACTTCTGCGGTGGCTGTTGGTTATCTGACGGGTTATACGAATCAAGGGTCTGATGCGGTGGCTGTAGGTAATCAAGCAGGTCAAACGAGTCAAGGATCTCAATCGGTGGCTTCTGGTTATGCAGCAGGTCAAACGAATCAAGGGTTTTCTGCAGTGGCTACAGGTGCTTATGCTGGACAAACGAAACAAGGGTCTTCTGCAGTGGCTACTGGTTCTTACGCAGGTCAAACGAGTCAAGGGTCTTATGCGGTGGCTGTTGGTTTTTATGCGGGTCAAACGAATCAAGGATCTTCTGCGGTGGCTTCTGGTTATGCTGCAGGTAATGCGTCACAGGGAAGTTCAGCTATAGCGATAGGTGGATATGCTGGACAAAACAGTCAAGGTACCTTTTCAGTTGCAATTGGATCCAGTGCTGGGTCATATTTCCAAAGTAATGATTCTGTAGCGATAGGTCGTCAAGCAGGTCAAACGAGTCAAGGGTCTCAGTCGGTGGCGGTAGGTGGATATGCTGGACAAACGAGTCAAGGGTCTGGTGCAGTGGCTGCTGGTAGTGCTGCAGGTTATACGAATCAAGGATCTTATGCAGTGGCTACTGGTACTGCTGCAGGTCAAACGAGACAAGGGTCTTATGCAGTGGCTGTAGGTTATAATGCAGGTAATACGAATCAAGGAATTACTGCGGTGGCGGTAGGTAGATTTGCTGGGGAAACGAGTCAAGGATCTTTTGCAGTGGCTTCTGGTAATTATGCGGGTAATGTATCTCAGGGAAGTTCAGCTATAGCGATAGGTGGATATGCTGGACAAAACAGTCAAGGTACATTTTCAATAGCGATTGGATCCAGTGCTGGATCACAATATCAAAGAGATAATTCTGTAGCCATAGGTAGAAGAGCAGGTTTTACAACACAAGGATCAAATGCTATCGCGATAGGTAATTTAGCAGGTGAGACAGGACAACATGCAAATTCAATTATTCTCAATGCAAGTGGATCAGCATTGAATTCAGCTGTAGCGAGTGCATTCTATGTTAATCCAATTCGTAATACGTCCCAAGGAACTATGTTAGGATACGATGCGACAACAAGTGAAGTGACCTATTGGAATTATGCCAATTTCACAAATAGCACTTTAGTAGCGACAACAAGTATTACAACTGGTGGATTATCAGTAACAGGTGGATCGTTTATAGGAAATATCACAACAACATCATTGCTAGCGAATACAAACGTAACAACAACAACGATGATAGCGACGACATATACAGGTGGAAGTATGATGTTGGTTGGTAGTATAGGATCTACTGCAATTTCAACTGGGCAATTAAGTGTGAGTGGATATAATTTGTCTGCCATCACGGGTCTTACAACAGTTGGTAGTTTCACTGGCACTGGTAATTATACGACCGGTAGCATTTCTATAGGTAAAACGATGGCAAATACAGATTACAAACTATCTGGAGTTTTACAAACGACATCCACTACAGCTAACGTTTATATAGTAACATTTAATTCTATGACAACAACGACGTTTAATGCATCCATTGTAAGAGTAGATTCCTTGTTTTCAGGTTGGACAGATACCAATTTGGAATTAAGTTGGGTTATATATCCATAGAAATGTGTTAAAAATACAAAAAATAATATTAAAAAATTAATATTAAAAAATTAATATTAATTTACATTACATTTACATTTACATTAAATTATTTAGAGTATTCTGTTATCAAATAACCGTTTTCATTTGTACGATCCCATGATTTGATGAAAGGATCTTTTCGTTCTGCTATGACATACCAATGAATCGTATCTGAACTCAGTGAATTTTCGCAAACAATGGTTAATTGGTTACCGGATATAATACCACGAACACTATCAAAAGAAGTATAATTTTGTAAATAATATACAGGGTTTGTAGTAAGGGTTTCAAATGTACCTTCAGTCATGGCACAATCAGATTGAGCGACACTATCAGAATCTATATTTACAATAGCTGTTCCGTTTTGTAATTGAACATGTCCACGATAAATTAAATCGCATCGTGGTCCTTCAATGAAGCTATGAACAAGTCGTTTAGAAGAATCTAATGGATGAGTAATATCAAAGGTGCCACTGCCTTTACTTAAAGCACCAGTGACGGCAATACTACCAGTTTGATCATTATAAGTTAAATGAGCTGGTGAAACAAGTAATGTACTTTTACTATTAGGGAATCCAAGGTTGCTTGTAAGAATTCTATTACCAGTGGAACCTCCTATTGCACAAGCTGTAAATACACTTAATTCAGGTGACCAACAAATACCACTAAGATCAGAAGATGAAGTAGAAGTTCCACCAGATATTGTCCAAAGAATTCCATCACTAGATGACATTATTCTGCCGGTTGCGCCTGTGCTTGCCACTGCAACAAATAAACTAAGTTCGGGGCTCCAACACAAATGATTCCAAGTAATATCAGCTGGGCTTGCACGGGTAGTCCAATTGATTCCATTCGGACTTGTCATAACTCTGTTTCCTGTACCAGAAGAACTTACGGCGACAAACAAGTATAACTCGCTACTCCAACATACACTTGTCCAAGTATTGGATGCGGGCGGGGTGATTGTTGTCCAAGAAGTACCAGTTGAACTATAACCGATGATATTATTTCCAACAGCTACAAAAAGTAACAATTCAGGACTCCAGCAAATTCTATTAGCTACAAGTGCAACACGAGAAGTCCATGTAGTACCATTCGATGATGTGTATCCAGTAGTACTGGTAGTGACTGCTACAGCTAATGATAATTCTGGAGACCAACAAATGCTTGTTGGAGTGTTTGTAGCAGATGTATTTAAAAAACGTTGCGTCCAAGTTATTCCATCAGGGCTTGTATATATAAGCGGGTACGGAGCAGATGTATTACCTATTAAAATAAATAAATTTAATTCTTGTATCCATGTTATGTCACGAACAAGATAACTTATCGTACCATCGGGTGTCCTACGTGTCCAATTGATTCCATCAGGGCTGGTAACAACGGAATCATAATAATTTCCATCATTTGATGCAGTCGCAAACAATGATAAAGTTGAACTCCAACATATATTTTGAAAGTTATTAGACATATATATATTATTATATAAAAATAAATATCAAAAAGTGTTATAAATTATTCCAAGCTATCAGTAAAAATAGCATCTTTATAATTAAATTCCGCATTATTACCAAAATTGTTTACTTTAATTTGGGATAATTGACTAGGTATATTACCACGATATATTTTTAGTTTATTATTACCACATGGGTTACCGCCATCGGTTTGTAATCGTATTTTAGGTTTACCATAATTAGTATTATCATATCTAACAGGTCCAAAAACTTGAGTACGACTAGATTCGTTTCCATTTGAATCCTCACACGAAAACTGATAATATTTATTCCATGGTCGACTACTGTTTATATCTATGAAAACTAATCCTCCGCAATTTTGACCAGTTCCACAATCATTCTTAGTCTGCCAATAAATCGTATTATTTAATAAATTCGGCGGAGACACAGTCGTAGACGCAGACGTAGACGCAGACGCAGACGTAGACGTAGTCGTAGACGCAGACGTAGACGCAGACGTAGACGTAGTCGTAGACGCAGACGCAGTCGTAGACGTAGGTTCTTCTTCTTTATTTTGTTTAATTAGAAGAGACATACCTATACTCATTGAAATACATATAAAAAGAATTATGGATGATACAATGATAATAAATTTTTTAGATGTAGGCTTTTGTAAGACAGGGTCCATTTTATTTTTATTATAATAAAATAAAATAAAAATTATAAAATTAAGGTCCAAGGGCATTAAGAGAAGCACCTGTTGTAGAAACGCGTAAATACCATGCGTTTACACAACTTGTGGCGTTGGCTCTTGAAATACGAAGACGATTATTCAATGTTTTTATATTGCTTGTAAAAGCAAGACTATTTCCTGTGTTATTTACCATATTACCATAAGTATTAATATTATTTGAGAAGAACACGTTTCCAGTGGTTGTAATAAAAACTGAACTGAAAGTAGCATTAGTTTGTATACTCATACCAGATGTTCCGCGTACATCTAAACTAAAGTTTGGAGCGGTTGTATTAATACCTACATTTCCGTTTGTATAAAATAGATTACCACCTGTTCCAGAACCCCATGGTGACGATCCAACCGCGGCTCCATTTTGAGATAAAGTCCCCGTAAAATTTAAAGTAGATGTTGTAATACCTGTAGATGCATTAAGGGTACCTATACTGATTGATCCATTTGTATTAAAAATATTAGATACAGTGCTATTTAACGAATTGCAATTTGAAGTAGTAGTGAATATAGAAACCATATTTGTGGTAGTATTATTAGTAATAGACACAGATGAAGTGGTCACACTCGTTAATACATTAGCGGTTCCTGACACATCTAGTATAAAATTAGGATTTGTGTTATTGATTCCTATATTGCCTCTTGTGCTGAAATAGATTCTATTTGCAGATGTACCGTTCAAACCTGAACCAATTTGTACAGCCCCTATATCATTTGATAACATAGACGCAGTGGAAATCGCACCTGATATAACAGAACCTTCTACTTTTGTAACAGCTAATCTTAATGAAGATTGAGAATTATTATTATTACGTATTTGAAAATTAACTTCATTTCCAGTACCAAATAAATACAATGGAGCATTTGAATTAACAGGTGTAGATGTTCCAATATTTACGTTTCCCCATGTTCCATCTATGAATAATCTAGAACCACTATTTAATACATTGGCAGTAGGGTCAACTATAAGGGCGAAAGCATTTGGATTATCAAATACAACCGAATCTAGCCCTGCATCATTTCCACTCGTTGGAGTAGTTATATTAAATGCCTTGATATTTCCAGCTGTATTTAACCATGTGCCTGTGAACATATTACCTGAAGTTTGAGTATTAACGGTAACTAATCCAGATGTATTCAAGTTATTACCCAAATATAAATTGCGTCCAATAAATGTATTCCCTAATACAACAGAACCTCCAGCAATGGTTAAAGCTCCACCTTGTGTTAAAGATGTAATATCGGATGTATGATTAATACTCAATCCTCCATAAATATTTACTAATGACGTGTTAGCAAGAGGGTTATATATATTAAAGACACCAGAGTTAGATAGATTCATATATATATTTGAATTTGTACCATATGTATTTGCGTCATTTGTAAAATTTACACCTCTTCCTATATCAATATATTTTGATGACATTTGTATATATATCTTACTTCTAAAAAAAAATTTACTACGTATAAATTAACTACGTATTAATTTCAATTAATTACGTACGTATTAATTAACTACGTCTACGTATTACTACGTTCTGTTATCAAATAACCATTTTCATTTGTACGATCCCATGTTTTGATGAAAGGATCTTTGCGTTCAGCCATGACATACCAATGTATTGTATCTGAACTATACACATTTTCGCAAAGAATTGTTAATTGGTTTCCAGATATAATTCCACGAACTCTATCAAAAGAAGTATGATTTTGGAGTTTAATAACTGGATTAATAGTAAGAGTTTCAAATGTGCCTTCAGTCATGGCACAATCAGATTGAGCGACACTATTGGAATCTATATTTACAATAGCTGTTCCGTTTTCTAGTTGAGTTGTCCCTCTATAGATTAAATCGCATCGTGGTCCTTCAATAAAGCTATGAACGAGTCGTTTAGAAGAATCTAAGGGATGGCTGATATCAAAAGTTCCACTACCTTTACTTAATGCACCGGTTATAGTGATACTGCCATTTTGTTGATTACAAGTCATATGTGCTGGTGAAACCAAAAATGTGTCACTATTAGGTAATGCTATAACACTTGTCATAACTCTATTCCCTGTTCCTGAATTAGAAACAGCGACAAAACGAGACAGTTCTGTACTCCAAGTCACACTATACCATTGGTTAGGAGCGCTAGCACGTGTAGTCCAAGTAATGCCATTTGGAGATGTCATAACAGTACCTGAAATAGCGACAGCTACAAAAAGAGATAGCTCAGGACTCCACGTTATACTTCTCCAACTATTATCAGCAGCGCTAGCACGGGTGGTCCAAGTGATACCATCTGGAGAGGTCATTACACGATTTCCTGTACCTGAAATAGCGACAGCAACAAAAAGGGATAATTCCGCACTCCAAACGACACTATACCAACTATTATCAGCAGCGCTAGCACGGGTGGTCCAAGTGATACCGTCGGGAGAGGTCATTACACGATTCCCTATTCCTGAAGAAGCAACAGCTACAAATAAACTAAGCTCGGGACTCCAAGTCACACGTCGCCAATTATTATCAGCAGCGCTTGTACGGGTAGTCCATGTGATTCCGTCAGGACTTGTCATAACCTGATCTCCCGAACCTATTGAGGCAACAGCGACAGCAACAAAAAGTGATAATTCCGCACTCCAAGTCATACTGAACCAATTATTATCAGCAGCGCTAGCACGGGTGGTCCAAGTGATACCATCTGGAGAGGTCATCACATGATTCCCTATTCCTGAAGAAGCAACAGCTACAAATAAACTAA
>Ga0315904_10009124_pt1 | contig 13014 bp, 6 predicted proteins | sample LakEriMetagenome_6_FD_203529 | JGI IMG/M metagenome (GOLD analysis project Ga0315904, IMG submission 203529) | Freshwater fungal communities from buoy surface, Lake Erie, Ohio, United States - Buoy 12 MA120 | ecosystem: Environmental > Aquatic > Freshwater > Lake | place: USA: Lake Erie, Ohio... | reverse complement strand
CCGAATCGAATGGGACTCGATGCGAGTCGCACGCTTTGCTCTTGATCGCTCATGGCCAACGTCGCATGATGCCCCAGCGGAACCTTTCCCTCGAACCCTTCGATGGTGTGTTTGGTGTAGACAACGTTTTGGTTGTCGACCAAGTAGATCTCTTTGGTGACCTTGCCCACCCGAGCGGTGGTTTCCATCGTCATTGACAAACGCGAGGTATTACCGATACGCTCGGTCCCCCTACGAATCCAATGACTGCTTGCAACTTCTCCATGCGGCGGATGCTTTTCGTTACCAAGAGCCTCGGAGTTTCCGCCAAAGGGCATGCAAAAGAAATCTCCTCGCAGGGGAACCAAGACCGCTGCGGGCATCTCGGCCTGCTGTTCCTCCTGCCAAGGGCTGATGTGATAAGGCTGAATCGGCTCCGGTGTATCGCGATAAAAGGTCACCGGAGCCATGTGTCCACCTAGGAGCGTGACGGCAAGCTCAACCTGATTGCTTGAGAGCACATAGCTCGGTTGAGCATGGATCGTTTTATCGGCCATGGAGACTCTTTGATCGTTGGAAGAATCCTGAGCATGGACAACGAGGCTTGTCGCTGTGCAAGCAAGTACCAAGAAGGGAATGGTCCGAATACGAAACTTCAAAAATCTCATGGTAGCATTGAACAACAAGTTGAGAGTCCTAGAAGTGTTGCGGAGGAGACTCCGGGGCCAGAGCCGACAGCATAGAAGATGCCTTAGCGAAAGCAACACCCAGGAAATGTTTTTTGGCCGGAAGCCTACGATCTAATCGTCTTGTCCCACACTCAGAGGTCGTGTTTGTTGGGTAAACTCACCGGCAGAGTCCCTTGGGATAAACCAGTCCATGATCCCGGCTGGAACGGCTGGGATTTGACTGCCGAATCGTTCTGAGAGATCATCGGTTGCGGTAGGTTTTCTAGCGAAAATACGCAAGTTACGAATCGCCGTACGGGTCAAGCACTCGTCCCCTTGCTCGCAATGCGTATCGAGCGAATGGAACGCAAGTCGCAGGTACTTTTCATTCGTCGAAACCGCCGACTCGCCGACTTGCAACACATGGTCTCCAGGAACCAGATCACGCCACGAGAAATGAGGTAGTTGCGATGCCACCTTCGCTATCCTAACAATTCGCTCGGGTATGATGCTTTGGAGAAGATCGAATTGGCGAATAACGAAATAGGTTTTTTGATATTCGCTGATCAGGTAGTCGGTTGTGGCCAAACGCAAAAGGTCGCGATCATTCGAAGGATCGATCAGAATGCGAGTCGGACGATTCGAATCGATACTGAATTTGGTCTCACCGGGAGAAGATAGAATCCCGGCACCATAGGCCCGTACCTCTTGGTCCTGGAGAACCAGGCCGAATTCGACTGTAAACCAATAGATCCTTTCGGCATACAGCAGTAGCTCGTCGCCACGTCGCTCGATCGCTTGTCGACGCGCAGGGTCCTTTGTTAGAGCCAACGCATCGTCTCTTTCTTGATAGATCATATTGCGGGCCACGCCGTGGCTTTGCATCAACTGGGCCACTACCGGAATGGTAAACGTCGATACGTGACCGGCAACGTCGTGACCGATGTCGGGCTCCTGAAGATAGTCTTGTTCCAGTGCTCGCATGAACGTGGTCACCGGAAAGAACCGTCGCGAGTGGCAGGTGAAGAACAACTCGGCAGGGATGATCATGTTGACTGTCGAGAGTTGCCAAAGCGTTTGCTGGTAGATACGAGCGTTGAGCAAGTAGAAATCGGGGATCACTGTTCCGCCGATTTGAAAGAGTTCTTCGCCATGCAAGTACTCGCGGCACGCATAACGATGTTTGGAACGCTGCTGGTCGGCGATCAGACAAGCCCAACTCAAATGCTGTTCAAAGGTGTAAGAGTCGTAGTCCTGCGCGTTGGCGTACCGCCCCAGATCGACCGTCAGATCCGAGAGCGTACCGATCCGAAACGGCTGGCCTGATCGGGCTGCCTGCAGATACTCCCTGGCTTTGTCTGCCGGTATCGGAAATGGGACATTCGCATCGGCTAGGCAGCGCTCGAGTTCATCGAGCCGATCTTGAAAACTCGGGGCCACGACCTTGTCCCAAGCCACCCCATGCCGATGAGCGATGGCTCGATACTTCTCTTGCAAATTTTCAGGTGTAGTATCCATCGGGGCTCTCCTGATGCCGGACAGTTCCTATGTGGTGTGTCTCATTATAGATCGATTCTCCGGTTCGTGCTCCTGCTTGTGCTCCTACTCGTACTCGAAGCCCCTAAATCCCAAGGGTTCTTTTCGAGTACGAGTACGAGTACGAAAAAAGCCAGAAGCGTATCCTCCTAGCCACAATAATTCCTGAAGTACTGCTCGAAAGAAACATCAGGACTCGGGCCGCAACACTTAGCGCAAAACCAGCGAATCCAAATCTGCTAGAATTAGAATGCGGCCGAAGTTTCCTCCCTCCTGAATTTCAAGAGCTTGCTATGCTTAGTATGTATCCCGATGTCCGAAGGCTCGGCAAGAATCGTTTTATTTTATGCATCGAGTTGCTTTGGATCTTTGCAGGTCTTGAGGCTCGTGCAATGGCTCAATTCCCCGCTGAACATTTCGATCGAATCGAGCCTGCCAAAGCGATCGAACTGCCAGGTACCGAAAGACTAACGCTCCAAGGTGATATCGCGTCGGAACTGGTCTCCGGAGTGGATCGCTTTTTGCTCAAACAAATCGATGCCTCGGTGATCCTGCGCATGGCCAATTGGCCTCAGCCTAATTCGCAAAACAATGATATCCGTCCGGAGATCTATGAGGAATCGATCCAAGGACTTCGTGCTGAGTACTCCCGACGCATTGGACTGGTTGACTCCCGTACGGATTCAAGCAATTGGATTATTGAAAGTCCCCTTGGAGCAAACAGCTTGGCCGCTGGTTTGCAATCTTTAGCGAGCGACGATAACCTCCGAATTGAACAGGTTCGTTGGCCGGTTCTCGAAGGCTTCGAAGCTCATGGTTTGCTGGTGATTCCCAAGACTGTTCGCTTCGGAGCAGTGCTCATACCCGACGCGTCCCAGTTGCCCGAAAATCTTTGTGGAGTCGGCCGAAACGCAAATACCGATGCGCTTGCAATCGCCCGCTGTGGCGGCTTGGTCGTCATTCCGCAGGGCGCAAGTCGGCATCGTGAGGCAAGGCTTGGTCGGGCAATCATGACCGACCAAGAGTACCTCTACCGATCTGCGTTTATCCTCGGAAGGCACTTGCTGGGTTATCACGTCCATCAAAACATGGCTGCGTTGGATCTGCTCAAGAAGACGATCGGCCAGCGACCTATCATGGTCGCCGGTTGGGGAGAGGGAGGCTGGATCGCACTGGCTACCGGGGCTTGTGACACCCGAGTCGATGTAACGTGTGTTTCAGGGCATTTTGGACCGAGAGAAAAAATTTGGGACGAACCGATCCATCGCAATGTGCATGGACTGCTAAGGCACTTTGGGGACGCTCAGCTTGCAGCAATGATAGCTCCAAGGCACTTGGTGATCGATCCGGTACAAGGTCCGACCGTGAGCATTGCAGGAGAAGGTGGTGCGCCGGGGTCGCTCAGCGGCCCAGAGACTTTCAAGGCGCAAGCCGAGGTGGATCGGGCCAGAGAACTTTTGTCCGCTTGGAAACTTCAAGACAGAATCGTTTCAAGCGAACCATCGGGTACAGCAAACACTCAACCTCAGGGGATCAGCGATTCAGGACTTGCCACAACTATCGGGAAACTTGGGAGCGAATTTGGCTCTGGATCGCTTGCGATCGCAGCCAAACGAGCCTCGATCGCCAACGGCAGTTGGGACCGTTTGGAATCGGGCCAATCCCGACGACTCGCATGGCTAGGACAACTGGATCGCTGGCAGCAAAGAAAGCTGGATTTGATTCAATACGAACGCGATGCCTACTGGAAGAATCTCGATACCTCCTCACCCGAAAAGTTTACTCAGAGCATCGAGCCTTATCGCAAAGAGTTCCGTGAGGAGATTATCGGAAACTGGGAGCTTCCTAAAAAGCCCCTCATGCCACGAACAAGACTGGTGTACGAACGAGAGAAATGGCTGGGTTATGAGGTCGTGCTCGATGTGTTCGATGATGTCATTGCCTATGGAATCCTGCTTGTTCCCAGATCCAACGAACCGATTGCCAACCGGCCTTGTGTGGTCTTTCAGCATGGACTCGAAGGACGCCCCACCGACACGATCGTCAAGGACCACCCGGCTTATCATGACGTCTCGGCAAGACTGGCCGAACAAGGCTATGTGGTTTTTGCTCCACAAAATTTGTATTTGTTCACGGACCGTTTCCGGAGTCTACAGCGTAAAAGCAATCCGCTTGGAAAGACCTTGTTCTCAACGATCGTCGCCCAGCATGAGCAGATCGTGAAGTGGCTTGCCAGTCGCCCTGAGGTCGATCCGAATCGGATCGCGTTTTACGGGCTCTCCTACGGAGGCAAAAGTGCGATGCGAATTCCAGCACTGGTGCCTGAATATTGTCTCTCGATTTGTTCAGCAGACTTCAACGATTGGGTTTGGAAAAACGCGAGCACCTCGGCACCTTATAGTTACGTTTGGACCATGGAGTACGAAATCTTCGAGTTTGATCTTGGGCGCAAGTTCAATTATGCAGAGATGGCAACTTTGATAGCACCTCGTCCGTTCATGGTCGAACGTGGGCATGCCGATGGGGTGGCTCCCGACGAGCGCGTCGGATTGGAGTTTGCCAAGGTTCGTCGGATGTATGCAGCGCGTTTGGGGATACCAGATAAGACCACGATCGAGTGGTTCAACGGCCCGCATACGATCCATGGAGTTGGAACTTTTGAGTTTCTCAGTAAGCATCTGAATTATCCCCCAAGGTAATGCGAGTTGTCGATGGATCGACCCGCGATTTCTGCACCCATTTATTTTTGCCCTCTCATTTTTTTGCCCTCTCATTTTTTTGCCCTCCCATTTTTTTGCCCTCTCATTTTTTTGCCCTCTCATTTTTTTGCCCTCTCATTTTTTTGCCCTCTCATTTTTGGCATAAGAGCACGCTACAAAACTCAACCTACGTTAGCGAATGATCTGTCGTTACCAGTAAGCATTCTAAATTGTTATGGCTGAATCGGCCTGAATATCGCTTGCTTTTGGCCATCGTGCCCGGATTGAATTATGCTAGAGGTCAGGCGCTTTGTGCAGTGGATCTGATTATTTGCTAGCAAGTCGAGGCCAATATGATTCGTTTACTTCGGTGCATTGGTTGGTTCATTCTATGCTATGCCTCCCTGCTTGCTTGTCCAAGCCAAGCGCAGATTCGAGCCGTACAGCCTCCGTACAAGATCCCCCATGAGTCGGTGCCCGATGTCTTGCGCAGTTGGATACCGTGGGTTCTTTGGGACGAGAGTTATCAGCAAGCTCCAACGACCTACCGGAATTCCGAGGAACGCATCTACTACTGGCCAAGCCAAGTCGAGATACAAGTCGATGAAGCAAAGGGGAGCTGGCAAGTCAGTGTGGCCGTGTACCGCGAATCCTGGTTCCCGCTTCCAGGCAGTAGCGAACACTGGCCTACAGGCGTGAGCGATGCAGAAAAAGAACTTGTCGTCATCGAACATAACGGATCACCAGCCGTCAAACTCAAACCCGGCACTCACTATCTCAAAGGACAATGGATCTGGAAATCCTTACCCCAAAAACTGGCGATTCCAAGAAGTTACGGACTTGTGCGACTGCAAGTTCGCAACGAGCCGATCGCAACTCCTAATTGGGATAGCACCGGAACGCTTTGGCTTAGTCGTTCGAATGTCGGCCAAGAGGTTCAGAAGGATAGCTACTCGTTTGAGATTTACCGACTGATTCAGGATGGGTCTCCCATTTGGCTCCGGACAGAGATCGATTTAACGGCAACGGGCAAGAGCCGTGAAGAGGAACTCGGGTTTGTGCTCCCAGAGGGTTGGCAGCTTTCTTTTGTCAATAGTCCAATCCCTGTAGCGATCGATGATACCGGCAAGCTCAAAGCCCAGCTTCGAGCAGGTAATTGGAAGATACTCGTCGATGCCTTTCGAACCGAGGACATCAAAGAGTTCAAATACGCTGATGGGTTCAAGCCTGCTAAGGAGACCGAACTGTTAGCTATCCAACCTGCTCCCGAACTGCGAACCACCGAACTGCAGGGCGTTATGCCCATCGATGCGCAAACGACGAGGTTCCCCAAGAACTGGCGCAATGTGACCGTCTATCAATGGAAAACCGCAACCGCTGCGACCTTGGTCGAGAAGAATCGTGGGATGGGGGTCGATAAGCCCAATTCACTAAGTGTTGATCGAGTGCTGTGGCTCGATGACGATGGCTCAGCGATGACTTATCGAGACATCCTCGATGGGGAGCCTAAAGAAATCACGCGTCTTGATGTTGCCGCCGAGCATCAGTTAGGAGTGGTTCGGATACAGGGCGAAAGGCAACTTATTACTCAGAACCCAGCAACGGGTTCCGAGGGGATTGAGCTTCGGATTCGTAAGCCGACGATCGAGGCTGTTGGACGCACATCAAGCGCTGGTGAAATTCCAGCCATTGGATGGCAAACGCCCGCCGACAGGCTTGAATTGAAACTGTACATGCCGCCGGGTTGGCGGATGCTGGCTGTCTTTGGACCGGATCGAGTCGAAGGAGATTGGCTGACGGCTTGGAGTCTGCTGGATCTGTTTTTGCTCTTGGTTTTTAGCTTGGCAGTCCTGCGCCTCTATGGTTGGATTCCGGGTTTGGTTGCTTTCGCGGCTTTTGCTCTGACTTATCACGAACCTGGTTCGCCTCGTTGGACTTGGTTCTTTCTGCTGATTCCACTGGCGCTTATTCGCGTGATCGGTTCGGGCAAGAGCCTTACTGGTCTGTATTGGTGGAAGCATCTGGCAACGGCGTTGCTGTTATTGAATCTGGTTCCCTTTGCAGCCATGCAAGTTCAAAATGCAATTTATCCTCAACTCGAACCGAGTAATTCGAACATCAAGTACCGAAGCTTATTTCAGTGGATGGAACAAACATCCAATGATCGCGTTGACCAGATGAACGATCGATACTCAACCCTTGAGCTCGAGTCAGTCGTTCTGACCACCGAAATGGACTCAAAGACTCGTTCCAAGTTCGATAGCAGTAAGCCGGCCGTAGAGAACTATGTCCAAACCAACCAAGCTCAGGTAGGCAATTTCGCTTACGATCCGAAGACGAGCATTCAGACAGGCGTTGCCAAACCGCAATGGTATGGCACCGCCGTGCATTGTGCTTGGGATGGACCTGTTAGCGACACTCAGACGATTCGACCTATCTTGATTTCATGCAATCAACATCGGGCGCTTACACTATGTCGATTGGTTCTTCTGATCCTGCTGCTTGGGATCCTTCTTGAAGGACTTGGAAAAATCTGGAAGCAGGCCCTTGCTGTCACTCCGGCTACACCTGGGAATCCATCGGCACCCGTAGCGCTGTTGCTCGTGGCCTTCTTAGCGATCGTGGCTGGTGGAAATGCTCAGCGGGCTTGTGCGCAAATACCCGATAGCGAGACGTTGGACACACTGCGGCAGCGGGTGCAACAAGCCAGTGATGCTTTTCCAACCGCAGCCGATATCCCAGCGATGTCGATCAAAATCGAGCAAGACAATCTCGAAATGCAGGCCACGATTCATGCAACAAGTATCCTAGCTGTACCGCTGCCTGGCAAAGGGGCCAGTTGGTTTCCAAGTGCCATCGAAATCGATGGCAAGGATGCTCAGGTCGTACGCAAGGACGACGAACATTTGTGGGTATTGGTTCCCGAGGGGATTCATCAACTATCGGCTCGCGGACGAATCCTCGGGAGTGCCGAATGGTCTTGGGCATTTATCCTGGCTCCACACCACTTGACCGTCGAAGCACCGCAGTGGACATGGACAGGAGTTAGTCCTGAAGGTAAGCCTGAAAATCAGATTATCTTTGTGCGCAAAGAGCAGCGCGTCGAGGGGCAAGCAAATTACGATCAGAGGAATTTTCGCTCGGTGTTTCTCGTCGAACGTCGGCTTGAGATCGGACTGGTCTGGAAGGTGGACACGACCCTCAAGCGACTAAGCCAACCAGGTAAAGCAGTAAGTGTCTCGGTTCCTACGTTGTCCAATGAACAAATCATTACACCGGGGGTTACAAGCCAAGATGGCAACATCGAAGTCAACTTCAGTGCCGAACAGATGAGTTTTCAGTGGCAATCGGAGTTGCCGATCTCTCCGAGCATCCAACTAGTTGCCAAGTCGGTCTCCAACGGTTCGGCTTCAAACAATCTGGTCGAACGATGGCTGGTTGAAACATCTGCGGTTTGGAGCATGCAATCGGTTGGAAGCAAGCCGATTTTTGATATTCGCAAGGCCAGTCTCATTCCTGAGTGGAATCCTTGGCCAGGCGAATCGGTCGAATTGAAATTTCAAAGACCCTCTGCCGTTGCTGGCAAATTACTCACGATTCAGTCGCTAGCGCATTCTTTGGAAGTTGGAAATCGACAAAGGAAATCAAGCTTGGTCTTTGAGATCGAATCAAGTCTAGGGGGTGAGCAAGCAATCCCGATTCCCTCAGGAGCTACCGTGAGCGAGATCCGAGTCGCCGGGCAAAGTGTGCCAATCCGTCGACAATCCAACGACGTCTTGGTCAACCTCCAGCCTGGATCCCAGATGGTCAGGATCGAGTGGATCGAAGAGATTCCTGTAGCAAGTATCGTTTCGATGCCAGCGATCCAGATGCCTGAGGAGGTGGCCAATATCCACTCGCAGATGCTCGTACCCTCCTCTCGATGGGTCCTTTGGGCAAACGGCCCTCAACGTGGTCCGGCGGTTCGATTTTGGGTGATTTTGGCTGTATCTCTTCTGGTTGGCTGGGTACTAGGTAGCCGGATGGACTCGCCTTTGGCCACCTGGGAGTGGATGCTCCTAATGATCGGGCTTACCCAAGTCCACATCGTTTCATCGCTTTTGATCGTTGCGTGGCTTTTTTCGATCCGATTGCGTAGGCGACTCGATCCAGAATCGATTGGAGGATTTTCTTTTAATTTTTTGCAGGTCTCGAACGTTATACTAACGATCGTCGCCATCGGCCTGCTGATCGGAGTGGTGACCGCCGGGTTGCTAGGTACGCCTCGGATGTTCATCGTCGGGAATCAGTCCTTTGAGGGAAACCTCAATTGGTTCACCCCGCGATCCGACCGCAGTTTACCTCAGCCTTGGGTCCTTTCGGTTTCGATCTGGTACTATCGATTCCTGATGCTCTTGTGGGCTTTGTGGCTTGCCAATAGCTTGCTAGAGTGGCTCAAAGAGTGGTGGAGATCCTTGGTCCACGTCACAGGCTGGAGATCCTTTCCAACCCGCCTTCAGAAACGACCAACCGAAAGCACGAAAGCATGAAAAGCAAGTATCCAATCTGGTTGATTTTCTCGTTAGCGATCTTGGTCATGGTGCGAGATACGCCTGTATGTCTCAACGCATGCTGTCCGGCATATAGGGCAGGGTCCGAGTTCCGAATCGCCGACCAAAGAATCCTCATCGCATGGGATCCGCAGACCAAGATCGAGCATTTTGTGCGTGAGGCGGCTTTCAAAGGATCGAGCGAGAACGATTCGGACTTTGGTTTCTTGGTTCCTTCGCCGACCCAACCGCAAATCGAAGAGTCCGATGCCAGCGTGTTTGGATTGCTCGATCAAAAAATTCAACCTCGCATCGAAGTCAAAGACCGCTGGAGCGTCGATCCTTTTCCATTGGTTCTATCTCCGTTTGTGCTGATGGAGTCAAAAGTGGGTGCAGGTCGAACAACCGACGACGCAGTCCCGGCTGCAGTTGCTGTTCTTCAGACTAAAAAAGTCGCCGGATACGAAGTTGCTGTCCTTAAGGCAAACGATGCCAACGAGCTTGTTCAATGGCTCAAGGACAATCAGTACCAAGCCCGAAAAGATCTTGAAGAATGGGTGCTGCCCTACGTCGAGCAAGGCTGGATCATCACCGCTTTCAAATACGATTCGAGTTCGGCGAGAACCCAGGTCGGTACGGTGCGGATCTCTTTTGCGACCGAGACTCCGGTCTTTCCGTACCGAGTACCCAAGGATCAGTTTACCGAGGAAGGGCGAGGGAACCTCTTGCAAGTCTTCGTCGTCGGCCCAGGACGGGCATCAGGATCGTTAGGCCAAAGCCCATCGAATGAGGCTTGGGTGCGTGGCAAACTGCGATTCTCAATGCCTGTGGCTCGCACCGAACTCGAACAATTAATCGGTGCTGCGGTGCCAAGTGAAGAACTGAAAACCAATGAATCTCTGTGGCTTACCGCATGGGACGATCGAACTTGGCCCTCAAGCGACAAAGACCTGTGGTTTGGCTTTGATCCAAATGCAGAGGCTTATCAGCAAGTCAGAACGGTCATCCAAGATCGATCGATCTACTTACCGATCGATGTGCTTGGACTAGCGACCCTGGGCACCGGACTTTGGGTCCGGCGCCGGAGATCACACCGAGGGTGATTATTGCTACTTAGGTCGTTTCCTGAGTCGCACTAGCAGTCCGCCTAGGAGCGATCCGAAGAGAGCCACCGAGGTCGGCTCGGGTACGACTCCGCCGCTGCTACCGGTAATCGTAAGCGCTCCATAGATGAGGGTACTGTCGAGCACCGTCCCATCGGCAAGCACAATATCGTCTAGTTGAGTATCAAAATCCGACATCGTGAAGGTGATCGACTCTCCTACTGCACCGCCGCTGAGGGTAAAACTAGCCAGCCTGATGGTCGTTTGAGTCGGGCTGACAACAACACCCAGTGGATCATCGCTTGCCGATGGAATCAAATCATTTTGCTCCACCAAGCCATACCTCGCTACGGTGTCAAGATCAATCGCTGAAGAACCTCCACCGTTATCGAAGAAACGCCCATTTTGAGTCCCGTAATCGGTTAGACCCGAAACAACAAACGCGCTTGAACCAGTCCAATTGAACAGGATATTTCCCGAAACAGTTTCGATAGTTCCAAGAATTGAGGTATCGCTCGGGTCTCGAGTTTCCTTGAGGATCACATCGATAACCGTCGGTGTTCCAACGACAAACGGAGTCCGTTCGACGAGGAGTAACTCGGAAACGATGGCAGCTCGGCTCTCAAGAGCCATGGCACTCATCGCGCAAAAAGCCAACAAAGCACACAAAATCTTCTTCATGGGGTCCCTCCCTGATTGAAGCGTTACGAACAAAAAATTTACAAGATATCCTTTAGAACAACCGTCTCCGACGATTGCGATTGCTGTTAAAGTTCGTGATGTCGGCACCTGCTGATACCGATCCATTGCCGTCCCAATCCAAGGCGGCGTTGTAAGAGAGTTGGGCATTTCTCAAGGCGACTGCGTCAGTTCCATCGACATCACCGTCTCCGTCGCTATCTCCATACATGCGGAAGAATCGATCGGTGGCCACATCGCCAAAGACGTTATCACCGACTAACGCGAAGCCTTCGCCATCGACTTTTGCCGAATCGATGCGAAGGACATAGTTACCATCCGCAAGCGAGTTGCCGTTGCTGGCGGCGAGTGCTCCACCGGCTCGCTTGACGATACCATTGACGATCGTACCATTTGCCACGGAACCGGCATCAAAGGTGATCGTGTAGCTCGAGGAACTTCCGGAAGACGGCGTCACAACGATTTGGCTTTGTGGGATAAAGCTCGACCCAGCAGTAAGCAGCCCAATGTTTTCAAGTGAGAATGCATTGGGTTGCAGTGTCACTGGTGATCCGAAGTTAACCACCAAAGAGGTGATGATCGAACGCTGGGCGTTGCTCGAGAAAGAAGCTCCGCTGTTGATCGATGCACCGGTAAACGTAGGGCCGAGAGTAAAACTCCAGTCACTTGGAGCACCCGGCGCGACCGACTCCCAATTTGCAGCGGTGTTTCCGATAGCGGGTCGAATGGTGCTCGGAAGACCTGAGTAGACCGCACCTACCGGTTTGTATCTCGCGGCTACCCCTGTTGGTTTGATGAAAGTCGAACCGGTTGTAAGTCCAGCAGGACGCGAGCTTGTCGATGTACCGATTGCCACACCATAAATAAACGCGGTGGGAGTTAAGGATGCCGTCGAGATCGCTTTGTAAATATAGATCTCATCGTTGTTGCTACCAAGGCCGGGCCCGGCAGGCAAGTCCCAATCGTAAGTCGCAGTCGACACGTCGGCGCCACCCCAGGGGAGCGAAATGATCGTTCCGGCTGGAATCGTTTGGCCCGCTTTGACCGTAAACAAGGCTTCGGCCTCGTTCAAATCGGCGAAGGATGATCCGCCGTCAGAGGCGACCTCGTTGTCATTGACAATAAACCGAGTTCCTCCGACGAGTTCCTTGAGCGTCATGATCACGAACGAATCGTTCGGAGATCCTGCGGTGTTATAACCAAGCAGAACGATGTCGCCCGGCCCAAGCGGTGTAACTGGAGTGACCGTGAGCTCTTCGTCATCTTGAAGCGGAACGATGGCATTGTTTCCAGCGATGTCCTTAACGACCGCGCCGGCGGGCAATTGCAATCGGAGCGTTCCACCCGAGGTGGGTGTTACGACCAACGTGTAGACGCTTGGGCTGACTTGAGTAATCGCTCCTAAGACAACGGTGGCCGTACCTGCGTTGCTAAAGTCACTGATGGACAAAGTCGAAACGTCGATGGCTTCACTAAAAGTAATGGTGTAGGTGACAGCGCTTTCGGCAAAGAGAGTGCCTGTCGAGTTGTTGGTGATGCTGGAGACCGTTGGAGCAATCGCATCAACCGTTAGCGTGTCGTCATCCAATACTGGTACGACTAAATCGTTACCTGCGACATCCTTGATCGTTCCGATGATTCGGAGCCTTAAGCTATTGCCACTCGTTGGGGTGACTTGAACGGTAAATACACCTGGCGATGTTTCGGTGATGGCTCCAACAGTGATCGTAGAACTACCTGCGTTGTCAAAGTCGCTCGCACCGACCGTCGCAGCATCGATATCTTCGCTAAAGCTAATCGT
>Ga0315904_10009122_pt1 | contig 13015 bp, 13 predicted proteins | sample LakEriMetagenome_6_FD_203529 | JGI IMG/M metagenome (GOLD analysis project Ga0315904, IMG submission 203529) | Freshwater fungal communities from buoy surface, Lake Erie, Ohio, United States - Buoy 12 MA120 | ecosystem: Environmental > Aquatic > Freshwater > Lake | place: USA: Lake Erie, Ohio... | reverse complement strand
ATCTCGGCGCTCTCGCCGCGCGATATCATCCCAATCTCCTCGACGCCCGCCACTTCCGCAACGAAACGCACGCAGCGCGTGCACTGGATGCAGCGCGTCATGATCGTCTTGACCAGCGGGCCCATGTTCTTGTCTTCGACGGCGCGCTTGTTCTCGTCATACCGGCTGTCAGCGCGGCCATAGGCCACCGCCTGGTCCTGCAGGTCGCACTCGCCGCCCTGGTCGCAGATCGGGCAATCCAGCGGGTGGTTGATCAGCAGGAATTCCATGACACCTTTGCGCGCCTTCTCGACATAGGCGCCCTTGGTGCGGATCACCGGCGGCGAACCGTCCCGGTTCGGACGAAGGTCGCCCACGATCTGCGCGCAGGAAGCCAGTGGCTTCGGCGCGCCTTCCCACTCAACAAGGCACATGCGGCAGTTGCCCGCCACCGACAGACGCTCATGATAGCAGAAGCGCGGTATCTCCGCGCCCACTTCCTCGCACGCCTGCATCAGCGTGTAAGCCTTCGGCACTTCGACTTCGACACCGTCGATATTGAGCTTGTACGTGTCTGACATGGTCCTACTCCGCCGCGATCACGGCGCCTTGCACGAGGGCGCGCGGCTGCCGGTAGCGATTGATGCGTTCTTCGATCTCGTGGCGGAAGTGACGGATCAGCCCCTGGATCGGCCAGGCCGCTGCGTCGCCCAACGCGCAGATCGTGTGGCCTTCGACCTGCCTGGTCACGTCCAGCAGCGTATCGATCTCGTCATGCGTCGCCTCGCCGCGCACCATCCGTTCCATCACGCGCCACATCCAGCCGGTGCCTTCACGGCACGGCGTACACTGGCCGCAGCTCTCGTGCTTGTAGAAGTATGCCAGCCGGGCGATTGCCTTGATCAGGTCGGTCTGCTTGTCCATCACGATGATCGCCGCCGTGCCGAGACCGGACTTCAGGTCGCGCAGCGTGTCGAAATCCATATAGGCGTCCATGATCTGCTCTGCCGGCACCATCGGCACCGACGAGCCGCCCGGGATAACAGCCTTCAGGTTTTCCCAGCCGCCACGGATTCCGCCGCAATGCGTATCGATCAGTTCACGGAACGTGATCGACATTTCTTCTTCCACGTTACACGGCTTGTTCACGTGCCCGGAGATGCAGAACAGCTTAGTGCCCGAATTGTTCGGGCGGCCAAAGCCCGCAAACCACTGCGCGCCCCGGCGCAGGATTGTCGGCACGACTGCGATAGACTCGACATTGTTCACCGTCGTCGGGCAGCCATAAAGGCCAGCATTCGCCGGAAATGGCGGCTTCAGGCGCGGCTGGCCCTTCTTGCCCTCAAGGCTCTCCAGCAGCGCTGTTTCCTCGCCGCAGATATAGGCGCCGGCACCGTGGTGGACGTAAAGGTCAAAGTCCCAGCCGTTGAGATTGTTCGCCCCGATAAGGCGCGCCTCGTAAGCTTCCTTTACGGCCTTCTCGAGCGCATGGCGCTCCGCGATGTATTCGCCGCGAATGTAGACATAGCATTTGTGGGCGCGCATCGCGCGGCTCGCCACCATGCAGCCTTCGATCAGCAGGTGCGGATCATGCCGCATGATCTCGCGGTCCTTGCACGTGCCGGGCTCTGACTCGTCGGCGTTGACAACGAGATAGTGCGGACGATCGCGTACTTCCTTCGGCATGAACGTCCACTTCAGGCCGGTCGGGAACCCTGCCCCGCCCCGGCCGCGCAGGCCGGAGGCCTTGATCTGGTCGCACAGCCAGTCCGGTCCGAGATCGAGCATTTCCTTTGTCAGGTGCCACGCGCCGCGCTTCTTCGCGGCTTCGAGGTCCGGCGAATGAAGGCCGTAGAGGTTAGTGAAGATGCGGTCTTTGTCCTGCAGCATGGCTTAGCTCTTGATATCCTTGCTGGTAGGTTCTTCCCGCTTCGTGTTTGCCGGCGGCGCGGCTTCCGGCAGGCCCGTCGCTTCAAGCATTGGTTCCGGCGGTCTGGGAAGGTTGGGCAAGACCGCAACCCTTGTACGGCTGCCATCGAACAGGGAGGCATCGGTCAGCACGGTCGTGCCGCCTTCCGGCGCGCTGTTCACGCGGTCAATCTGAGGGCCCGGCGTTACATCCGCGCCGTGGCGGAGGCGGCCGAGGATCGCCGACAGCGACTCCGGCGTCAGGTCCTCGAAGAAGTCATCATTGATCTGCACCATCGGCGCATTCACGCAGGCGCCGAGGCACTCGACCTCTTCCCACGACAGACGCCGGTCATCGGTGACGTACATCGCCTTGCCGATTTCCTTGGTGCAGACATCTTTAAGGCTCTCTGCTCCGCGCAGCTGGCACGGCGTCGTGCCACAAAGCTGAACATGGAATTTGCCCACCGGCTGAAGGCGGAACATCGTATAGAACGTCGCCACTTCGTAGACGCGGATGTAGGGCATCTCGAGCCGGTTCGCGACTTCGCGCATCGCGGGCTCGGACAACCAGCCATTGTTGTCCTTCTGGGCAAGCCAGAGCAGCGGGATCACCGCCGAGCGCTGCTTGTCGGCAGGATACTTCCCGCGCCAGAACGCAATCTTCTCTTCTGTCTCGGACTTGAAGGCAAAGCTGTCGCCGCCTGCTTCAAGATCAAACCGGCGCAAGGCCATCTATCGCTCCTTTGGCGCGGGCACGGTCACGCGCCCCGCCTCGTCAATTGGCCAGAACGGATTGTAGGCGACTTCCCAGGCATTGCCTTCGGGGTCCGCGAAGTAGCCGGAATATCCACCCCAGTAGGTCTTGTGCGGCGCCTTCGGAATGCGCACACCCGCCTTGCCGAGCCGGTCGAAGATTGCGTCGACCTCCTCGACAGACCGTGCGTTGAACGCAATCGCAAAGCCCTTGAACTCACCTTTACGGTCATCGGCCACGCCGGCATCGTTCGCCAGTTTGGTCTCGTCCCAGAGGCCCAGCGCCATGCCGCCTGCATTGAAGAACGCAACTTCGCCCTTCACGCCCCGGTCTTCAAACCCCAGAACGTCCGTATAGAAACGGACCATGCCAGCAAGGTCCCTGACCCCGACGGTGACGATCGAGACGCGTTGCTCCGGCAGGGCGGCCATCAGACAGCCCCTGCCCGGGCAAAGTCCACACGGATGATCTTGCCGCCCTTGAGCGTATAGATCGCCGCCACTTCAAACCTGTCACCACCCGGCGCCCGCTCAACCAGCTCATGGTCAATCACGGTCGTGCCGAGATCGATCCGATTGGCCAGCTTCGCGTGGTTCTTCGGGAACTCGTAGAACAGGTCTTCATGCCGCTTGCGGATGGCCGCAAGCCCGCGATGCGTGATCTCGCCGTTCAGCCCGGCCAGCACAGCGTCTTCGGCGTAGCAGGCCAGAAAGGCTTCGATATTCTGGCTGTTATAGGCGTCGAGCTGTTTCTGGACGATTTCAGCGGAGGCGCTCACCGGTCCACCTCCCCGAACACGATATCGAGCGAGCCGAGGATCGCCGAGACATCGGCCAGCATGTGGCCCTTCGAAAGGTGGTCCATCGCCTGCAGGTGCGGATAGCCTGGCGCGCGGATCTTGGCGCGGTATGGGCGGTTCGTTCCGTCGGCCACGAGGTAGACTCCGAACTCGCCCTTCGGCGCTTCGATGGCTGCGTAACATTCACCCGCCGGAACGTGAAAACCTTCCGTATACAGCTTGAAGTGATGGATAAGTGCTTCCATCGAATTCTTCATCTCGGCGCGGCGCGGCGGCGAAAGCTTGCTGCCCGCCAGCAGTACGGGGCCCGGACCTTCCTTCACCATCAGCGCAATGCACTGCTGGATGATCCTGGTCGACTCCTTCATCTCTTCCATGCGGCAGACGTAGCGGTCGTAATTGTCGCCGTGCTTGCCGACCGGCACTTTGAAATCGAGTTCAGAATAGCACTCATAAGGCTGCGAGCGGCGCAGGTCCCAGGCAAGACCGGTGCCGCGCACCATGACGCCCGAGAAGCCCCAGTCCATGATCGTGCGCTGGTCTACGACGCCGATATCGACATTGCGTTGCTTGAAGATGCGGTTCTCGGTGATCAGGTCCTCGATGCGGGCCATCTTCTCCGGGAACTGCTCGCACCAGGCTGCAATATCGTCGATCAGCCGTTGCGGCAGGTCCTGATGGACGCCGCCGGGACGGAAATAGGCCGCATGCATCCGGCTGCCGGAGGCGCGCTCATAGAACACGCACAGCTTCTCGCGCTCTTCGAAGCCCCAAGTGATCGGCGTCAGCGCGCCGCAGTCCATCGCCTGCGTGGTCACGTTGAGAATGTGCGACATGATCCGGCCGATCTCGGAGAACATCACTCGGATCAGGCTGGCGCGGCGGGGAACCTCGACACCCAGCATCTTCTCGATCGCAAGGCACCAGGCATGCTCCTGGTTCATAGGCGAGCAGTAATCGAGGCGGTCGAAATAGGGCAGACCCTGAAGGTAGGTCTTGTACTCCAGCAGCTTCTCGGTGCCGCGGTGCAGCAGGCCGATATGGCTGTCGATGCGGGTCACGACTTCGCCGTCGAGGTCCATGATCATCCGCAGCACGCCGTGCGCGGCGGGGTGCTGGGGACCAAAGTTCAGCGTGAACTTGCGGTCGTCTTCTTCGATCAGGTGGGCTGTGTCGGCCATGGTCTCACGCGCCTCCGCCGGCTTTTTCATCGCCAGGAATTTCGGACGTCATTCCTTCCCAGGGCGAGAGGAAATCGAAGTTACGGTATTCCTGAACCAGCTTCACCGGTTCGTAGATCACGCGCTTCTCGAGGTCGTCATAGCGAACCTCGTAATGCCCGGTCAGCGGGAAATCCTTGCGCAGCGGAAAGCCTTCGAACCCATAGTCTGTCAGGATGCGGCGCAGGTCCGGATGGTCCGAAAACTGGATGCCGTACATGTCGAACGCCTCGCGCTCGAACCAGTTGGCCGCCGGCCACATCGCCACGCTGCTGGCCACGGCAGTTTCTTCATCCGCGCGGATACGTACACGAACGCGGTGGTTCATCCGCATCGACAGGAGGTGGTAGACAACCTCGAACCGCTCGTTGCGCTCGGGATAGTCCACACCGCAGATGTCAATCAGTGTCTCGAAGTTGCATTGCTGGTCGTCGCGCAGGAAGCGCAGCAGCGCCAGGATATGGTCGCGCTCGGCAAGCACGGTCAGCTCGCCCACGATGATCTGCGTCGAGCGCACGGCGTCCGGCATCCGGGCTTCGATATGAGCCGCAAGGTCGACCAGGTTTTCGGTGTTCATGTTGGCCATCTCAGCGCTCGATCGAGCCTTCGCGGCGGATCTTCTTCTGCAGTTGAAGGAAGCCGTACACGAGCGCCTCAGCGGTGGGCGGGCAGCCGGGGATATAGATGTCGACCGGCACGATCCGGTCGCAGCCGCGCACGACGCTGTAGCTGTAATGGTAATAGCCGCCACCATTGGCGCACGAGCCCATGGATATCACGTAGCGCGGCTCCGGCATCTGGTCGTAGACCTTGCGCAGCGCGGGGGCCATCTTGTTGGTAAGCGTGCCGGCCACAATCATCACGTCCGACTGGCGCGGCGATCCGCGCGGGGCCATGCCGAAGCGTTCCAGATCGTAACGCGGGTTACCGGCGTGCATCATTTCCACCGCGCAGCAGGCAAGGCCGAACGTCATCCACATCAGCGAGCCGGTGCGCGCCCAGGTGATCAGGTCGTCGGCAGCGGCCGTGAAGTAGCCCTTGTCGGCGAGCTCGTCCGACAGACCTTTATAGAAAGGATCGTCGCTGCCCGGCTTGTAGCCTTCAGCGCCCACCCGGGCACCGCCCAAGGCGTAGGGTTTGTGCGAGGAGGCGGACATCATTCCCACTCCAGCGCGCCGCGGCGCCACTCATAGATGAAACCGATCGTCAGAATGCCAAGGAACCCGACCATCGACCAGAAGCCCAGGATGCCTATCTCGCCAAGGCTGACCGCCCAGGGAAACAGGAAGGCGACCTCAAGGTCGAAAATGATGAACAGGATGGCGACCAGGTAGAACCGCACATCGAACTTCATGCGCGCATCATCGAACGCGTTGAACCCGCATTCGTAGGCCGAGTTCTTTTCCGGATCCGGTTTCGACGGGGCCAGCAGCGCTGACCCCACGACGAACAGCCCGGAGATCACCGCGCCGATAACAAGGAAAAAAATGACGGGCAGATAATCAAGGGCAAGACGCTCGACTTCGGACATGCTTGGTACCTCCTGGTACAGAGCCAACGGTCGCCCGATTAGGACGGTTTTCGCGTGCGCGCAACACGAACCGGCGCACTGACTCCGGACTTTCGCAGTATACCTGCCCGCGTTGCCAGTTCACGGGCGATCCCCTGCGGCGGTGCGTCACGGACAAGCACGTATTCCGGACGCAATAGGATATTTCTGGCCGCGGAAAAGCGTTCAAAGCCAGGGCGATCTGCAACGGCGCCATCCGGAATGAGAACCCTTCGCAGCGAGGCCCCCGGTGGCCCCGCGTTTGCGGCCCCGGTTCAGCCTTGCCGGACCTGTGCGAAACAGGCCGCTGCACCAATGAGCGGCGCATCGGGTGCGCGCAGCAAACGCACCGGGCACTCTGCCAGATAGCGGCTCATAGGCCCGCGCACAGCGAATCGCTCGCGTGCGTCCGGAGTCTTCAGGAACTCCACAATCCGCTCCGAAACGCCCCCGGCCAGGACCACCCCGCCAAGCGCCCCGTTGGCCAGCGCGAGGTCACCCACCGCCCCCATCACCGCCAGGGATCGCAACCGGATCAGAGCCAGATACATCTCGTCCCCGCCGTCCGCCTTCGCGCGCATGTCTTCAGGCGGCAATCCGGCATACGGCCGGCCATAGATCTCGCAGAAAGCGGCATGCACCTCTTCCAGACCGCTTCCGGAGGCCACGAGCTCGTTCGAGACATAGCCATGATCGCGCGCCAGCAGGCTCGCCACCTTGCGCTCCAGGTCCGTCCGCGGCGCATAGGCCATGTGGCCGCCCTCGCCCGCCAGCACGGTCCAGCCGCCCGCAGAGGGAAGCAGAGTCGAGACCCCGAACCCCGTTCCCGGCCCCGCCACAAGGATCGGGGCCTGCCCAACCGGCGTGCCGGGCAAAACAACGCTGAACGCCTCCGGCTCCAGTTCGGGCACCGACCGCGCCATGGCAACGAAGTCATTGACCACCAGCACGTGTGCAATTCCGAACCGCTCGGACACGTCCGCCTCGGAGATGTTCCAGTCCCGGTTCGTCAGCTGCGCCTTGCCGCCGCGCACAGGGCCCGCCACCGCAATGCACGCCGCCGCCGGGCGCAGGCCGGTCATGTCCAGATAGGTTCTCAGCGCCGCGTTGAAATCAGGAAAGGCTTCACCCGCAAAGCGCTCGAACTGCTCGACCCGGATCCAGTCGCCGCGCCGGTAGGCCACTGCGAACCTGGCGTTGGTACCGCCCACGTCGCCGACGAGTACCGCCTCTTCCATGCTCAGCTCCGAAGGCCGAGGAAATTGAACGGGCTGGCGCCCGTCGCCGCACTGCTGACGTTCATACGAAACAGGTCAAACAGTTCGCGCCCCAGCCCGGCAGGCGCCCGGTTCGGACGAAACTCCGCCGCAGCCCGGGCATGAAACTCCGCCGGATCAACCAGGATATCCAGCCGCCCGGCTTCAGCATCCAACCGGATCACGTCGCCGTCCCGCACCTTGGAAATCGGCCCGCCATGCGCCGCCTCCGGGCTGAGATGGATAGCCGAGGGGATCTTCCCGCTCGCGCCCGACATCCGCCCATCCGTTACCAGCGCCACCTTGTGCCCGCGGTCCTGCAACACGCCGAGCACCGGGGTCAACCCATGCAGCTCCGGCATGCCATTCGCCGCCGCGCCCTGGAACCGCACGACCGCGACAAAGTCCCGGTCGAGCTTCCCGGCATCAAACGCCGCTTTCAGGGCCTCCTGCGACTCGAACACGATCGCTGGCGCTTCCACGAACCGGTGCGACGGCTTGACCGCCGACACCTTGCTGACGCCTTCGCCGAGCATCCCGGTCATCAGGCGCAGACCACCCTCTTCCGAGAAAGGATTACCGGCGGGGCGGAGCACCTCCAGATCGCCGCTTTCTGCCGGCGCAGGACGCCAGATCAAGCTGTCGTCCGATAACACCGGCTCCTGCGCATACCCGGAGATAGGCCCCGCCACACCGAGCGCATCACCGTGCAACAGACCCGCCTTGAGCAGTTCCGCCATCAGGAAGCTCATGCCGCCTGCCGCATGGAAATGGTTCACGTCGGCAGGCCCGTTCGGATAGATGCGCGCAAGCAAGGGCGTGACGCCCGACAGCTCAGCGAAGTCTGCGAGCGTGACGGAAAGGCCTGCCGCGGCCGCAATCGCCGGAATGTGAAGGGCGTGGTTGGTCGAGCCGCCCGTCGCCATCAACCCGACAATGCCGTTGACGATGGAGCGTGCGTCCACCATTTCGCCTGCCGGCCGGTAGTCCTTGCCCTGCGCCGTGATCGCAGCCGCCCGGTGCGCGGCAGCCCTGGTCAACGCGGCTCGCAGCTCAGTGCCGGGATTGGGAAACGCCGCGCCCGGCAGGTGCAGGCCCATCACCTCCATTAGCATCTGGTTGGAGTTCGCCGTCCCATAGAACGTGCAGGTCCCCTGGCTGTGATAGCTCTCGGCCTCGGCCTTCAGCAGCGCCTCGCGACCGACCTTTCCTTCCGCAAACAACTGCCGCACCCGGACCTTCTCGGGGTTCGAAAGGCCCGAGGGCATCGGACCCGCCGGCACGAAGATCGACGGCAACCAGCCGAAGCGCAACGCGGCGATCACAAGTCCCGGCACGATCTTGTCGCACACGCCGAGATGCAGCGCCGCATCGAACGTGTCATGGGAGAGGCCGACCGCCGAGGCCATCGCAATCACGTCGCGCGAGAACAGCGACAGCTCCATGCCTTCCTGGCCTTGCGTGACGCCGTCGCACATGGCCGGCACGCCGCCCGCCACCTGCGCGACGGCGTGCACTTCGCGCGCGGCCTCGCGGATCAGCTGCGGATAGGATTCGAACGGCGCATGCGCCGACAGCATGTCGTTGTAAGCCGTGATGATTGCGATCACGGGCCATCCAGCGCCGAGGATCTGCGCCTTCTCGATCACGGCGCAACCGGCGGACTGGTGTGCAAGGTTGCCCTCAGTCAGGCGCGACCGCGCGTAGGCCGACGGGCGCCGTGCACGTATCATTTCAAGATAGGCTGCGCGCGAGTCCCGCGAGCGCTCTTGGATACGCGCCGTGACTGCTTTTACGACCGGATTGAGTTTGCCAACCATCAGGGAGCCCAGAAAATTGAAAGGCGATCGCCCAAGCCATCTACCGCGAAACGGACCGGGCAAATCATAGGGTCCGCATCTGCCATTCGTTCGAGTATGCTGCGCTTTTCCGCGCCAAATACAAGAAGCAGCGCCCGGTTTGCGCGGTTCACGGCCGAGCCGGTCAAGGTTATACGCAAGGGAACGGCCGCCTGCGGCGCTTCAACGGCCGCCACACAGTGTGCGCCGTCCGCGTAGAGGATGTCAGCGAGGTTTGCAGCGCCCGGAAACCAGCTCGCGGTGTGCCCATCGGTTCCCATGCCGAGCAGAAGGAAACTGACCGAGCCGCAATACGGTGCATAGGCGGCGTTCCGGTCTTCTGCAGCTTCAGACGGATGTGCGTGCGCGGTTTTCATGGGAAGGAACGGCGCGCGTTCCGCCGCATTGTTCAGCAGCCGGGTCCGTACCAGCCGTTCATTTGACTCCGGATGATCCGGCGCCACCCAGCGCTCATCGACCAGCCCGACCGTTACCTTTGCCCAGTCGAGCGTTTCCAAAGACAGAAGCTCGAACATCCGCACTGGCGAAGACCCGCCCGACAACATCAGGCTCGCCGCAGAGCGGCGCAAAATCTCCGCGCTCAGGGTATCGGCCGCCAGGTGGGCGGCCGCCTCGGATGCCTCTTCCCGGTCCCGGAAGGCTGTAAGGTGAAGCGCTGTTGCGTTCACGCCTCTTTCCACCAGTTGCGGCCGTCGCGGTCCATCATCATCGCGGCAGACAGCGGGCCGTCGGTTCCAGCCGGATAAGGCTCCGGCTGGTAACGGCTGGCCTCCCATGCATCGATCAGGCTGTCGACCCAGCGCCACGCTGCCTCGACCTCATCGCGCCGCATGAACAGCGAGAGATTGCCGCGGACGATATCCATCAGCAGGCGTTCATAGGCGTCCGGATAACGCAGCGTGAAACTCTCGGCATAGGACAGGTTCAGCGGCAGGGATTTGACGCGCAGGCCGCCCGGGCCCGGCTCCTTGATCTGCACGAACAGACGGACCGCTTCATCCGGCTGTAGACGGATGACGAGGCGGTTCACACTGTCCACCCCCTGCCCGAAAATGTTGTGCGGCGCAGGCTTGAACTGGATCACGATGTCGGAGTGACGCGCCGACATCCGCTTGCCGGTACGCAGGTAGAACGGAACACCCGCCCAGCGCCAGTTCTTCACTTCCGCTTTCACGGCCACGAAGGTTTCCGTTGTGCTGCCCGTCGCTGAAGACAGCTCCTCGAGATAGCCCTTGGCGGGCTTTCCGTCCGGCAGGCCGGATGTGTACTGTCCGCGCACGGTCTGTTTCCTGACCTGGTCAGCAGCGATCGGGCCGAGCGCGTTCAGCACCTTGATCTTCTCCGTCCGAATGTCGTCGTCGCCCATTTCATTGGGCGGCTCCATCGCGGTCAGGCAAAGCAGCTGCAACAGGTGGTTCTGTACCATGTCGCGCAGCGCGCCGGATCGGTCGTAATAGTCCGCACGGCCTTCCAGCCCGAGATATTCCGCCACGGTGATCTGAACATGGTCGATGTAATTGTGCGACCAGAGCGGCTCGAACAGCATGTTAGCAAAGCGCAGGACCATCAGGTTCTGCACCGTCTCCTTGCCGAGATAATGATCGATCCGGAACACTTGCCGCTCGGAGAACACTTCGCCGACGCCGTTATTGATCGCCCGCGCCGATTCAAGGTCCGTCCCGATCGGCTTCTCGAGCACCACGCGCGCCGGCTCGCCCGCCAGTCCGGCAAGGCCGATCGACCGGCAGATATCGACATAGAGATGCGGCGAGGTGGCGAGATAGAAGACCCGTGGCCGTTTCGCGTCGAGCCTCAGCAGCGCAGTCAGACCCGGCCAGTCGGCATCCGGCCGGGTTGCATCAACGGTGACATAATGGATGAGCTTCTCGAACTCCAGCCACTCCGCCGCGTCCCAGCTTTCACCGGACGCCGCCTCGCAGGCCTCGCGCGCCACCTTGCGGTAGGCGGCCGTTTCCATCGCCGAACGCGCTGTGCCGATGATCGCGCTGGTCAGCGGGATCTGGCCGTCCAGCCAACGGTGATAAAGCGCTGGCAACAGCTTGCGGCGGGAGAGGTCTCCCGTGCCGCCAAAGATCACGATGTCGAACGGCTCGACCGGGACAAACTTGGCCATCTCAGCAGGATCCCTGACCCAGATTGCAGCGCGGGCGGGCAACAATCGATACGCGCTGTCTTTGCGCTTCCGCTACTTGCATGTTTTCATGTCGTTTGCCGGGGTGCTGACGCATGACCCCTGTCTGCGCAAATACGTTTTGCAAAAAATTACACCAGCTATAATGGCCTCGCGCTCCCGGACCGGACAGCGAATGACAACGTTGTTATGAATATGCGGGAGTTTGCCGGAAATGTCCAGCCGAACACGCCTTGAGGACCTTGCCTCCATCGCGGGCGTCTCGATCGCTACGGTGTCGCGCGCGCTCAACAACAGCCCCGCTGTCAACGATGAAACCAAGCGCCGCGTCTGGAAGATTGCGCGCGAGCAGAACTATCATTTCCGGCCGTCGATGCCGGCCCTTCTGTCTGGAGCGTCGGCGACGATTGCCGTCGTCATCCCCAATCCGCATGCCCGCCAAAGCGAAGCGTTGCATCCCTTCGTGCAGGATTTCATCGGCGGCATTACCGAGGCAGCGCGCGTTTCGGGTTGCGACCTGTTGATCTCCCATCTCGCGCCGGGGAATATGGATGACCTTTCCGAACTGATGACTTCCAGCCACGCGGACGGCATCATCTTTCTTGGCCAGAGATTGCTGCACGACCGGCTGAACGCCCTCGCGCAAGGCGAGAGCCGGTTCATCGTATGGGGTGCTGACCTGCCCGGCCAGAAGTATTGCTCGGTCGGCTCTGACAACCTGCGCGGCGGGGCGCGGGCGACGTCGCACCTGATCAATCTCGGCCGGCGCCGGATTGCCTTTCTGGGTGACACCGCCGCGCCGGAAGTGCAGCATCGGTATGAAGGCTATGTCGAGGCGCACCGGCGCGCCGACCTGGCCGTTGATCCCGCCCTGATTGTGCCGGCGCAGTTCGAGATCAGCTATGCCGAAGCGGCCGTCGATGGACTGATGGCGGGCGATGTCGCGTTCGACGGGATCTTTGCGGCGAGTGACCTGATCGCCCTCGGCGCCTTGCGCAGCCTGCAGAAGGCGGGCCGCTCGGTGCCGCAGGAAGTGGCGATTGTCGGCTATGACAATATTCAGGTGGCGGCCTATACGCAGCCCGCGCTGACGACGATCGACCAGGACATGAGCAAGGCCGGGCGCCTGATGGTGTCGAAATTGTTAGCGGCGAGCGAGAAGGCGCCGCTGCGGTCCGAACGCCTGCCTGCGGACCTGATCGTGCGGGAATCCTGCGGGCTCGGCTAGAGCCGCCCGATCCAGACGCCGTGCCGCGGCAGGGTCTTGGGAAGGGTCCTGGCGCCCGGTGCAGTCGAAATCAGCAGCTCCGCCCCGGCGGCCAGATCTGCGGGAACGGCCACATCCTCCGAACCCAGATTGAAGAGGCAGAGTACCGTTTCGCCGCCCAGTGTACGCCGAAGGGCGAGCAGGGACGCCGGTGCCTCCGGGAAATCCGCTTCGCCCAAGCGCAGGGCGGCAGACCCGGCGCGCACTTTCAGCATAGCGCGGGTGAAATTCAGCACGGAGTCCGGATCGCTTTCCTGCTCTGCCGCTGC
>Ga0315904_10009119_pt1 | contig 13017 bp, 8 predicted proteins | sample LakEriMetagenome_6_FD_203529 | JGI IMG/M metagenome (GOLD analysis project Ga0315904, IMG submission 203529) | Freshwater fungal communities from buoy surface, Lake Erie, Ohio, United States - Buoy 12 MA120 | ecosystem: Environmental > Aquatic > Freshwater > Lake | place: USA: Lake Erie, Ohio... | reverse complement strand
CTGGTAGTGGCGCTCAACACCGATGCCTCCGTCAAAAGGCTGAAAGGAGACCAGAGACCCGTAAACAATGAGAACTTCCGGGCTTGGATGATGGCCTCACTTGAGATCGTTGATGCCGTGACCCTTTTCGATGAGCCCACACCGTTAGAACTGATCGAAACCATTACGCCAAATATCCTGGTCAAGGGCGGCGACTACACCATTGACCAGATCGTAGGAGCACAACATGTACTGAGCCATGGCGGCGAGGTGAAGATTGTTCCAATAGTGCAGGGATATTCTACTACTGGGATAATTGAGGCCATTCAGAAGCTGTAGGTTCTAGGTTGTAGGTTGTAGGTTCTAGAGGGAACCGCTACCTAAGTCTAGAACCTACAACCTAGAACCTACAACCTAGAATTAATATCCAATTCTTCTCTCTTTCCTTAAATTTACCGAGTATGGTAAAAGGAAAATCTGACCTGAAAAAATACACTATCATCCCGCGTGATATCAGCTGGCTTGCTTTCAATGCCAGGGTTCTGCAGGAAGCAGCGGACCCTGATGTACCATTAAAGGAACGACTGAAGTTCCTGGGCATTTTCTCCAATAACCTTGATGAATTTTTCAGGGTCAGGGTTGCTGCACTGAAGAGGATGATGAAATGGGGCGCCAGGTCCGTAATGCATGTGGAAGCCTCACCCCAACAGATCCTGGACAATATACAGCTCATCGTTTTGCAACAGCAGAGTGAATTTGCGAGGATCTGGAAAGATGTGTTGAAAGAATTGAAGAAGCAGAATATCCACCTGGTAACTGAAAAAGAACTTGACCGGAGACAACAGGAATTTGTCACCACATTTTTTGATGAAGTAGTACGGTCATCCGTAATACCACTGATGGTAGAAAGCATCCCATCACTCCCCTATCTGCGTGACAAATCCATCTACCTTGCCATCGTGATGTCAAAAAAAAGCAGTGCGTATCAAAGGAAGTTCGCACTGATCGAAGTGCCCACCAAAGCTGTATCAAGATTTGTTCAGCTGCCCTCACGTAACGATACGGGCAATTATATCATTTTACTTGAGGATGTGATCCGTTTCTGTTTACCCAGGATCTTCTCCTATTTTGGATATGATGAATACAGTGCCCATATCATCAAGGTGACCAAGGATGCGGAGTACGACCTCGATTATGATGAGCCTACCGACATATCTGAGAAGATCGAGAAAGGCATACGTAACCGCAGAAAAGGAAAACCGGTGAGGCTGATCTATGATAAAGAGATCGATCCTTCTTTGTTGGAATACCTGGTCCGAAAAATGGGGCTTACCAAAAAAGATCACCTGATCCCTGGTGGCAGGATCCATAATTTCCGGCATTTCATGGATTTCCCGCGTGAAGTATTTCCGCATGAAGGTGAAAGAAGAAAACCATTCATACATCCGCAATTAAAAAATGTCTCGCGCGTGACAGATGAGGTGTTGAATGCCGATGTATTGCTTCATTTTCCCTACCATTCTTTTGATCCCGTGATAGACCTGCTTCGGGAAGCAGCCATTGACCCGGATGTTTCCGTGATCAAGATCACGGCCTACAGGTTGGCAAGAAATTCAAAAGTGATCAATGCCCTGATCAATGCGGTGCGCAACGGAAAGCATGTGACCGTGATGCTTGAACTCAGGGCCAGGTTTGATGAAGAGAACAACCTTGAATGGAAGCAGGTTCTTGAAGAAGAAGGAGTGAAAGTTTTGCTTGGTGAACCCAACCAGAAAGTGCATGCCAAGATCTGCCTGATCCGGAAAAGAACCGGCAACAGAACCATTCATTATGGTTTTGTAAGTACAGGCAACCTGAACGAATCAACTGCAAAGATCTACGGAGATTCCTGCCTGCTGACTTCTGACCGCCATATCATGGCCGATGTGAACCGCATATTCTCATATCTCGAAAAGCCGAAGTCGGGCCTCAAACACCTGAAGCTCTGCAAAACCTTGATGGTAGCGCCTATGTTCATGCGCAAACAGCTTATCGCGCTTATCAACACAGAGATCAAATATGCAAAATCCGGACGGCGCGCCTCTATCACCCTTAAATTAAATTCACTGTCTGACGAGATCCTGATCAGGAAACTTTATGAAGCAGCTGTTGCGGGCGTGGAGATCAGGATGGTGATCAGGGGGATCTTCTGCGCGTTAACAGATATCAAAAAGTTTAAAAAACCGTTCTACGCTGTAAGTATAGTTGATGAATACCTTGAACATGCACGGATGATGATCTTTCACAATGGAGGCAATGAGAAGGTGTTTATTTCCTCGGCCGACTGGATGGTTCGGAATCTTGACCACCGCGTGGAGGCTGGCTGTCCTATACTTGAACCCAGGCTGAAGGAAGAGATCAAAGAGATCCTTGAGATCCAGCTTAAAGACAATGTCAAAGCCAGGCTGCTGACCAGGGATCTGGCAAACGAATACGCGGAGATCAAAGGAAAAGCGATCCGTTCACAGATCGAGATCTACAACCACCTGTTTGAAAAAGCAAGAAAAACAGTCAAAACGGCCACTATCTAACGCCGTTTAAAACTTATTGACAGCTGTGGATTAATAACAACAGATCTAAGCTGGTTTCAACTTAATATTAGGGGCTATATCATGAGGCTGGCTGCAATCGACATAGGAAGTAATGCTGCGCGACTATTGATCACCGAGGTGATTGCAAAAGACAATGGTGAAGCCGAGTTTCTGAAACTGAACCTGGTAAGGGTCCCTTTACGATTAGGATTTGATGTTTTTGAATCGGGCATGATCTCGCAACAAAGGATAGGAATGATCATGCAAACCATGCTGGCTTACAAACATCTCATAGATGCGTACGGCGTAAAGAATGTGATAGCTGCTGCTACTTCTGCAATGCGGGATGCCGCAAATGGCAAAGAGATCATCCGCAAGGTGAAGCAGGAAACCGGTATCGATATTGAGATCATTTCAGGCGATTATGAAGCCAGCCTGATCTATGAGAACCATATTGCGGAGAATATGAGCAGGGAAGAATCCTACCTCTATATTGATGTTGGTGGTGGCAGTACGGAACTGACATTTTTCAGCGATGGGAAACTGGTATATAAACGTTCGTTCAACATCGGTACCATCAGGATATTGAAAAACATGGTGTCTGATGAGACCTGGGATGAAATGAAAGAAGAGGTCAAAACAGTGACCAAGGGTCTTAAGCATATTACAGCCATCGGTTCGGGCGGCAACATCAACAAAGTGTTCTCGCTGTCTAAAAGAAAAGAAGGCAAGCCACTGCATATTGACACCCTCAGGGATTATTACAAAGAACTCAGCAATTTCACCCTGGAAGAACGGATGTATGCTTATAAACTCCGGGAAGACCGTGCCGATGTGATTGTTCCCGCGCTGCTGATCTACATCAACGTGATGCGATGGGCCGACTGTACCGAGATCTATGTACCCAAGATCGGTTTGGCCGATGGTTTGATCCACCATCTTTACGAAGAGATCATGGAACTCCGATAATTGTTTATTCCCGCCTCATTTGCCTATTTTCGTTCATAACATCAGCCAATTTTATGAGTGTAAATAAAGAAGTAAAGCGCATAACCACCCATACTCTCATGATGATGAAAGAAAAGGGTGAGAAGATCGCTATGCTCACTGCATATGATTTCTCTTCGGCACGGATCATCGATGGTGCGGGGATCGATGTGATATTGGTCGGCGATTCAGCAAGTAATGTCATGGCGGGTCATGAAACCACCCTTCCGATCACCTTGGATCAGATGATCTACCATGCGCAATCCGTAGTACGGGGAGTACATCGATGTCTGATCGTTGTGGATCTTCCGTTTGGCGCATACCAGGGCAACTCAAAAGAGGCACTGAACTCCGCGATAAGGATCATGAAAGAAACCGGTGCCCACGCTGTGAAGATGGAAGGAGGTGACGAAGTAGTTGAAAGTATCAACAGGATCGTTAGTTCGGGAGTGCCGGTAATGGGCCACCTGGGACTTACGCCCCAGAGTATTTACAAATTCGGGACTTACCAGGTGAGGGCCCGTGAGGAAGCCGAAGCTGAAAAGCTCCGTACAGACGCTGAGAAGTTACAGGAGGCAGGATGTTTTGCCATTGTACTGGAAAAGATCCCGGCCACATTGGCCAAAGAAGTTTCCGAAAGTCTGTCCATCCCAACCATTGGCATCGGTGCAGGTAAATACTGTGATGGACAGGTGCTTGTAATGCACGATATGATGGGCATCAACCATGAATTCAAACCACGTTTCCTCCGGCAATACGCCGACCTCCATCATATCATGACCGATGCGGTACAACATTATATCAGCGATGTGAAGGGAAAGGATTTTCCGAATGACCAAGAGCAGTATTAATCAGAGAGTCAGAACGACAGAGAGTCAGAGAGCCAGAAAATACAATTCTGACTCTCTGACTTCCTGACTCTCTGACTCTCTTTATTGACTTACCTTTACACCACAATCTTACACTATGTTTTTCCTGGAACAACTTGGAATTGCTTCCCATAATCATGGTCTTTCAACCGGCCAGCACTGGCTGGGATCTACAGGTACATCTATTGTTTCCTATTCGCCGGTTGACGGCAAACCGATATCATCCGTATTCACCGCGGACCCTGAATCCTATGAAGCGGTTGTAACCAAAGCGCAGGAGGCGTTTACAGAATGGAGAATGTGGCCCGCGCCGCGAAGGGGCGAAATAGTTCGCCAACTGGGTAATAAACTCAGGGAGTACAAAGAGCCTCTCGGAAAACTGGTATCATGGGAAATGGGCAAAAGCCTGCAGGAAGGCCTTGGCGAGGTCCAGGAGATGATAGACATCTGTGATTTTGCTGTTGGACTTTCAAGGCAGTTATATGGCCTCACCATGCACAGTGAAAGGCCGGGGCACAGGATGTATGAACAATGGCATCCATTAGGGATCACCGGAATTATTTCTGCATTCAATTTCCCTGTTGCTGTATGGAGCTGGAACGCTGCCATTGCCTGGGTTTGTGGTGATGTCTGTATCTGGAAGCCTTCAGAAAAAACACCTCTTTGTGCCATTGCCTGCCAGAAAATCGCAGCCGAAGTATTTCGCGAGAACCAGGTTCCGGAGGGAGTAAGTTGCATTGTGATCGGCGGAAGAGAAACCGGTGAATGGTTAGCGTCTGATACCCGCATTCCATTGGTGTCTGCAACCGGATCTACCCGGATGGGGAAAGCAGTTGGAGCAGCCGTGGCAGCCCGCATGGGCAGAAGCCTTTTGGAACTTGGCGGAAACAATGCCATCATCATATCCAATGCGGCAGATCTTGAAATGTCAGTGATAGGTGCTGTATTCGGCGCAGTGGGAACTGCAGGCCAGAGATGTACTTCAACCAGGAGGCTGATCATTCATGAAGATGTATACGACAGTTTCACGGGCATGCTCAGGAGTGCATATGCCCAGCTCAAGATAGGAGATCCGCTGGATCAGCATAATCATGTAGGTCCCCTTATAGATCAGGATGCCGTAAGGATGTACATGAATTCGGTGGACAAATGCCGTGCAGAAGGAGGAAGATTCCTGGTTGAGCCCGGGGTCCTTTCGGGAGAAGGGTTTGAAAGCGGATGCTATGTGAAACCTTGCATTGCTGAGGTACAGCCCCATTTTGAGATCGTTAAGCATGAAACTTTTGCTCCTATTCTATATGTGATGAAATACAAAACCCTGGAAGATGCCATTGCCATCCAGAACGGAGTGCCCCAGGGACTGTCGTCTGCCATCATGACCCTGAATATACGCGAAGCAGAATTATTCCTCTCACAGGCCGGAAGCGATTGTGGCATCGCCAATGTGAACATCGGTACAAGCGGCGCTGAGATCGGCGGGGCGTTCGGTGGGGAGAAAGAAACAGGCGGAGGCAGGGAAAGTGGCAGCGATGCATGGAAATTATATATGCGCCGTCAAACCAATACCATAAATTATTCCACCAAGTTGCCTCTGGCTCAGGGTATTAAATTTGAGCTCTAGTCAAAAAACTGCCAAAATCCATGAATGGAGGGTGAATAACCGCCTCTAATCCTATTTTTGTATAAACTCAACTTAGTTATGACTCTGCGTTGCTTAGTAGCTTTTTGTGCATTGCTTGCCCTACCCGCTTTTTCCCAGGCCCAGAAATCGATAAAAGAGGTTCCCAAAGGCTGGCACCTGCTTGATGTCAAGGAGAATGGATTTTATGGTATCGGCGTTGAAAAAGCCTATGGTACCATCCTGAAGGATAAGAAACCCAAACAGGAAGTTATTGTTGCCGTGATCGACTCAGGAGTAGATACTACCCACGAAGATCTTAAGCCTGTATTATGGCTCAACAAAAACGAGATCCCCGGAAACAAGTTAGACGATGATAATAACGGCTATGTGGACGATATCCATGGCTGGAACTTCCTCGGCAATAAAGACGGCCGTAATGTGGGGAAAGACAGCTATGAAGCGGCAAGGATGTATTACAGGTACAAGCCAAGGTTTGAAAACCTGTCTGACAGCGCAAGCCTGACCGGTGAAGAAAAAGAACAGTACAGGATGTACCTCAAAGCAAAATACCAGATCGAATCACAGGGTAAGGAAGCTTCACTCACCGTGATGCTGATGAAAAACGTGGTGGAACGTGTTCCGGTTGCTGATAGCGTGATCAGGGCTGCCTGGGGTAAAGAAGTATATACCGGCGACCAGTTGCTTGCTTTCAAACCTGCAACCATGGAGCAGAACCGCGCCAAAAGCCTGATGCTCGGCTTATTCCAATCCACAGAAGAAACTGAATTTACCAATACAAGACTGGTAACAGAGATCAAAGAATATTACGAAAGGGAGAAAAGCAAGGTTGAGATCATGGAAGCGCCACCGATCGATTATCGCAATTCCGTTGTAGGTGATAACTATGAAGATATCAACGACCGATACTATGGCAATAACGACATCATGGGAAGCGATCCCAGGCACGGTACACACGTTGCCGGCATCATAGGAGCCCAAAGGGCAAACGGCAAAGGCATTGATGGTGTGGCTAATAACGTAAGGCTGATGATACTCAGAGCCGTTCCGGATGGAGACGAACATGATAAAGACATTGCAAATGCCATCAGGTATGCAACAGAGAACGGCGCCAAAGTGATCAATATGAGCTTTGGCAAGAGCTTCTCACCACATAAAAAATGGGTGGATGATGCTGTGAAGTTCGCAGAAAGTAAAGGTGTTCTCCTGGTTCATGCCGCGGGAAATGAATCTGCCAACCTGGACTCAGTAGATAATTATCCTAATCCGGTGCTCACGGGTTCAACCAAAAAAACATCCAACTGGATCACCGTTGGTGCAAGCGGTCCTACAGAATCTAAGCTTGTCCCCTATTTCTCCAACTATAGCAAACACGAAGTAGACGTTTTTGCCCCGGGTTCTAATATCTACTCTTCGGTACCCGGTGGTGACCAATACGACAGTGAAGACGGTACAAGTATGGCGAGCCCTGTAGTGGCTGGCGTTGCAGCCCTCATCATGTCTTATTACCCTGAACTTTCTCCTGCACAGGTAAAGGCTTCGATAGAAAAGTCGGCCAGCCCGCTGGAGATCAAGGTAGCAAAGCCTGTAAAAGGTGGTGGCGAGGAAAATATAAGCCTGGTTCCATTTTCCGAGCTCAGTAAGTCTGGTGGAGTGATCAACGCTTTTGAAGCAGTGAAGCTTGCAGACACCATGTCAAAGACTAAGACCAACACCCAGGAAAAACCCAAATCAGCACCGCTTCCGAAATCAACCATTAAGAAAGCACCCGTAAAAGGATAATATGGCAATACCCGCTACTTCGGATTATGCACCTTTCTATTGGACCTATGTCAGGCTCGTAGAGGAAGATGACCTTGTAAAGGCTATGCAATCTTCCCTTGAAGAGATCACTGAAAACCTGGCGCTGATCACTGCCGATAAAGCAGACCATGCTTATGCAGAAGGGAAATGGACGCTGAAGGAATTGCTGCAACATATGATCGACACTGAGCGGGTGTTCTCTTATCGGGCCATGGCTTTTGCACGTGGAGAACAACAGAACCTCCCTGGTTTTGACGAAAACGAATATGCAAATACTGCCAGGATAGCAGCCAGGAACCTTGTAGAAATGAAAGAGGAATTATTGTCCCTGCGCAGAGCTGTTTATTTCATGTTCAAGGGATTTACAGAAGAAGACTTGCTCAGATCAGGTATGGCAAATAATAATAAGGTCACTGTAAATGCACTTGGATACATCACTATTGGCCACGTAAGGCACCATTTTGGAGTGATCAGGGAAAGATATTTGTGAGTAGGTACTAGGTTCTAGGTTGTAGGTTCTAGCATTCCCCTAGAACCTACAACCTAGAACCTAGTACCTAACTAGTTTATTTGTTTTTTGCTAAAGCTGTCTGCTTAATCATGTCATTCATGATCCTCACGCTTTCATCAAGGTAAATATCCTTGCTCAGGGATTTGACCCATTGCTTTCTCCTTTCCAGTTTATCGTTGTCTTCTGCCAGCCTTTTTTCGTCTATGGGTAACAGTGAGAGAGAAAGGGAGTCGGCTGCTTTATTCACTTCATCGATCTTTTTGATTGCAGACCTGATCTCTTTCTGTTCTGCTTTATACTTTACCAGGTTCAGCGAATAGACCTTATCGTTCATTTTCTCCAGTTTCGATACGGTCTCTTTGATAGCATTGAATGTGGGGCTTGTTGCTACCCGCTGGCCGCTGGACTGTAGCACGGCTTTCTGATCATACCAGGTCTTTGCAGTTGCGTACGACGCTTTCTGGATCTCGTCCCATGGAAGCGCATCCGGATTATCCTTCTCCCTGTACTTCAGATACTCGAACTGGTCAGGGATGATGATATCAGGCGTAACACCTTTAAGCTGTGTTGAGCCACCGTTGATCCTATAGAACTTCTGGAGTGTCAGCTTTACAGTACCCAGATCGGCGGTATAATTACTGGCTGTTAATGGCCCGGGATTACCACCTTCAAGACCAATATTGCGTTGAACGGTACCTTTACCATAAGTGGATGTACTTCCTATAATGATACCCCTGTTGTAGTCCTGAATAGCTGCTGCAAAAATTTCAGAAGCTGATGCAGAGAACTCGTTGACCATAACAGCCAGGGGTCCATCGTACAATACCGACTTATCCCTGTCACGTAAAATGTTCGGATTGCCATCGCGGTCTTTCACCTGCACTATAGGTCCGTCTTCAATAAAGTATCCCACGATCTGTACTACATCATACAATGAACCACCGCCGTTGTTACGAAGGTCCATGATAATACCGTCAACATTCTGCTCTTTCAGCTTGATGATCTCGCGGCCAACATCCATGGCACTGCGTGCACCATTCGGTCTTTCCCAATCTGCATAGAACTCAGGCAGAAAAATATAACCGATCTTCTTGTCTCCTTCGTTGATCACCACACTTCTCGCAAACGTTTCTTCAGTCACGATCTCTTCACGGATCAGGGTGATCGTTTTCACTGAACCATCTGCTTTTTTCAAATACAACCTCACCTCGGTTCCTTTTTTACCCCTGATCAGTTTTACGGCATCTTCCACTTCAAAACCAGTAAGATCAACGGGCTCATCGGCACCCTGTCCCACTTTCATCACCACATCCCCTACAGTCACCTGCTGGGATTTCCATGCCGGGGTTCCTGTAACCAGGGTTGCGATCTTAATGTTTCCGTCTTCAGAACGGAGTGAAGCCCCGATCCCGAAAAATCGACCGCTCATCTGCTCGTCAAAATATCTTTTTTCTATTGGGGGGAAGAACGTGGTATGGGGGTCCATAGCGGAGGTGATGGTGTTCACCAGCATGTTGAACCGCTCTTCTTCTGTGAATTTATTCTTTAAGCGTTCAAATGTTCTGACCATGATCTTGCTCACCTTCTCCCGGGCATCTTTCTCTAATTCGGCATCAGTTTTCACAACAAACCCTTCTGTATTCTTATTCTGTTCCCTGCCGTCCAACAGGTCTGAATAACGTTCCAGGGAAAGATATTTGAGCTTCTTCCTCCAATTGTCCTTTCGGGCTGCCTCATTTGCCGGCCAGTCCAGCTTATCGCCATCTACAACAACAGTTTCGTCCGCGGTATAGGAAAACGGCGTGGCGAGGATCTCTTTATGGTAATTGGACACTTCGAGCATCCTTTTCTGATAGATAGCACTGGCCGCTGTAAAAAACTGGATGGGCGCACCGTGCAATTCATCATCGATCAGCGTTTCATATTTTTTCAGGTCCTTGATATCCTGCTGAAGAAAAATGTTCTTATCCGGATCCAAATTCCCGAGGAACTTCTTGAAGATGGTCTTGGAGAATTTGTCGTCGATCTTCTGGGGACTGTAATGGTTGTCCTCCAGCATTTCGGCGACCTGTTGAAATATCTTCTCATATTTAGTACCCGGGTTATCCTTGCCATTTGAATTGAAGGCGATAAGGATTCCCGCTATTACAAAAGCGAGTAAAACAGGGAGGGATCTTTTGTTGAACATATATCGGATTGTTTTGCCAAGCATAGATAGTCAAATTTAACGGAAAAAGCGAGGCATTGTTGCGGGTTCCGGCCTATTTAACGAACCGTTTTATCAGGAAGCCGATGAGTGTGATGAGCGGTAACACAAATAAAGAACCCCGTCAAAAACGGGGTCATTTTAGGGAGGATGATGGGGTTCGAACCCACGGCCCTCAGAACCACAATCTGATGCTCTAACCAGCTGAGCTACACCCTCCGTGATTTGGGGATGCAAAAATATAAAATTGAATGACGTTCACCAAAATCAAATTGCAAAACCTACAACCTACAATCTACAACCTAGAACCTACTCCCTACGATCCCCTATCTTTGCGTCCCCAATTTCAATTTATGAACCCAGCTTTAATTCTGATACCCCTGATCTCGGCTTTTATCGGATATTTTACGAACTGGATAGCGATCAAGATGCTTTTTCATCCCAGGGAGCCGTACCGCTTTCTCGGCTTCACCATCCAGGGTATCTTTCCCAAAAGGCAACAGCAATTCGGCGAAAAACTGGGAAAGCTGGTGAGTGATGAGTTTCTATCCTTCAGTGATATTGAGCAGAAGATCACCGATCCTTCCAACCTGGAGAAGATCCTGCCGCTGGTAGACCAGCACATCGACAGCTTTCTGCATGAAAAACTGCCAAAATCTTTTCCCATGCTGTCCATGTTCATTGGTGAAAAAACGATCAACACGTTAAAAGGCGCATTCCTGGAAGAACTCACTTCCCTTTTTCCGATCCTGATGCACCAATATGTTAATAGTATGCAAAAAGAGCTCGATCTGGAGCATATCGTAGAGCAGAAGGTCAGAGAATTTTCATCGGATAAACTGGAAAACATACTCTACCAGATCATGGCTAAGGAATTTAAATTTGTTGAGATCCTGGGAGGCTTACTTGGCTTTTTAATTGGTGTAATTCAAGTAGTTATAACTCTACTATTTATTTAATACGATTCTTCCCCAAGACTATCTTGTATAAAACCTGCCATGTTCGGGAACATTGCACCGTTTATCTTGTTTAATATCCTTTTGTAAATAATTAAACAACCGAGCAAAGGTTTTTCTAACGAATTGCATCTAATTACCAAATTCCTCACATGAGATTGACTATAACTGTGCTGCTGACCATGATTTCCGCCTTAGTAATGGCGCAGCCCCCGGCTGGCGCAAGAGGTGGCGGGCAAAATATGAACATGGGACGCTTTTATGGGAAAGTGATTGACGGACAAACCAACAAACCTGTGGACGCCGCTTCTATTCAACTGATCCAGAATAAATTCGATACGGTTTCGAAAAAAAGGGTTGAAACGGTCATATCCGGTCAATTGACCGGTCCAAATGGCGATTTCTCCCTGGAGAATCTGCCTATTATGGGCCAGTTCAAGCTTAGGATCTCCGCTATAGGGTTCGTCCAGTACGAGCAGGCTTTGAAATTCGAAATGAAAGCGGGTGGCGACATGTCACAAATGATGAATAGCGTTGATCGGGATCTTGGCAACATTAAACTTGCGATAGATGCCAGAGTACTGGGCGAAGTGGTGGTAACCGGCCAAAAGCCGTTCATGCAGATGGGTGTGGACAGGAGGATCTTTAATGTTGAGAAAAGCCTGGTATCCCAGGGGCAAACGGCCACCGAACTGATGAGGAATGTGCCGGGGCTTAATGTGGATATTGACGGGAACGTTACACTGAGAAATGCGTCTCCTACCATCTTTGTAGATGGCAGGCCCACAACACTTACCCTCGACCAGATCCCCGCAGACGCGATCTCTTCTGTTGAAATGATCACCAATCCTTCCGCCAAATATGACGCATCCGGTGGTATGGCCGGCATCCTTAATATCGTTTTAAAGAAGAACAGGAAGGCCGGTTACAACGGTAATATCAGGGCGGGCATCGATTCACGTGCCAAGATCAACCTGGGTGGAGATATCAACGTTAAACAGGATAAGGTGAACTTCTTCCTTAGCGGTATGTATAACCAGAGAAAGTCGATCGGTGTGGGTGAATCTTACCGCCGTGAAACCTATACCACTCCCAATATCATTTTCAATCAGACAAATCAACCCGTAAGCGATGGTGCTTTCATGTTCCTGCGCGGTGGATTTGACTATTTCCTCGATATCAGGAATACGTTCACTTTAAGCGCGAATATCGTAAGGGGTGAAAGAGACGCCGAAGATCTGCTGATGATCAATACGGATTCTATATACCAGTCTGTGATCAAATCAGATCTATCTACCCGTTCTGTGAACAACAGTTTCTTTTTCCGCAATAATAATTTTGCATTAGGCTATAAGAGGTTGTTCAAGAAATCCGGAATGGAATTGACTTCGGACATCAATTATAGTTTTGGTAAAAATGGCAGCGAAGCCCTTTTATCTACACAGTACTTTGACGTGAATGAAAACCCGAAGGGCATTCCCATAGGCCAAACCCAGG
>Ga0315904_10009117_pt1 | contig 13018 bp, 19 predicted proteins | sample LakEriMetagenome_6_FD_203529 | JGI IMG/M metagenome (GOLD analysis project Ga0315904, IMG submission 203529) | Freshwater fungal communities from buoy surface, Lake Erie, Ohio, United States - Buoy 12 MA120 | ecosystem: Environmental > Aquatic > Freshwater > Lake | place: USA: Lake Erie, Ohio... | reverse complement strand
TTCGAGTATAAGAGGCTTTTGCCTTATTCATAAGGTTTCCTACCTCAATGCCATATAAAGGTCTGTAATGACCTCCTATGCCCTCAGAATAGGCACTCATGCCCAAGCGATGCGTATGCCCAATAACGCAACTTTTGCCCGTTTTTCGGGCTAAGTTCAACGCAGTCATTCCGGCATTGGGATTTGAACTGCCTTCATCGCCATGAGCCAAGATCCAGCCTTTTTCGAATTCATAGAATGTTTTATGAAAAGTAATTCCTAGATTATCGAAATCCATAAACTTGGCATATTGCAGTTCTGGAAGGCTAATCAGCCCCGGCACTTTCAAAAGTGTGTTGTAAAGCCGATCTGTGTGATTTGATCTAACAATATGGGCTTCTTTAGCATTCTCAGTTAAAGCCCAAAGAATATCTTGAGTTTGTTTGCGGTCAGCATCAAGGGTCTGTTGATAAGCCAAAGGTGTTTTCTCAGCCCATCGAGAAATGGTTTGAAAGTCAATCTCATCGCCAACGCATAAAACGCTATCAAACTTTTCACGCCTTGCCAGCTTGATGACATTTTTGACAGCTGCTTCATGGTGGTATGGAATTTGCAAATCACTTATTACTAAGTATCGCTTAATCGTCATCCTCATCGTCGGTTGGATCTATGGATGGGATGATCCCACCATCGCCTACAATCCAATCAGGGAAAGTCTTATGTTCTGTCATTAGCCAGAATGCGTGCTCAGGTGTAAATCCTGCTTTTCTAGCTGCTTTATAGCATTCATGTAAAGCCGTATAGTGCTGATCTAATTTAGATAACGGCTCAGGAGATTGGCGAACGACTCGACGATTGATCTTTTTCCGTTTATTGGTTTTTCGTGTGTTCGCCATAAATAAAATTATCGCTTACTGATTAAGACAAACAGGTCATCGACACGCTGTTCAAGTCTTGAGATTTGATCCTTCATTGACGAACCTGAGTTTGGCTTGAGTTCTGATAAATAAGACTTAATAACCCAGCGCAGACCCAGCAACAAACTGGTTGCGATTGCGGATACGCCAACGCCAAAGGCGACTAATTCGTTTGGGCTCATTTCGCATTAAGTCCATAATCAGCTTCGCTCCCTGATTTTGGATCTAATGCCTTGGCTAATGGTGCAACTAATGCTCCAGCCAATACTGCTAACTCTGGTCGAATATCAGCAACAATTGCCAATGCAACTGTTATGCCGGAGGCAGCCACAGCTCTTAGATATGACTTGATTGCAGCCTTATGTTTGTTGGTCAGTTTCATGCGTTGCCTCCTAGTAGTGGGATATTAAAGAAATCTGAATTGGTATCTTGATCTGATTTAAAACTGATATGCAAATGATGCGTGTGCTTTGATGCCCCATTATATTTACGCCAACGCCATCCAAGAATAGGAGAGGCAATTCGACCATCAAAAATTACATAACTGATGCGCCCATTATGTTTCCCGAATAATCTAATTTGATCTGCCAGATATGCTGGAATCCGCTTGTCGTCAGATAGCCGAGCAGTAATGTCCAATGCTCTAACGCAGGCTGATTTAGGGTCGGGGTTGTGATCGGATTTTGCTGATCGCATTCTATGCTCCAAAGAAGCAAGCCATCCATCACTTTTGCGATCCCTGTCGGGGAAGGAATCATCTACTTGCTCTCTAAATTGAACAGCAGATTTTGATAGCCAAGGTTTCATTAGCCTAAGAGAATCTTGGCTTCCTCAGCAGTCAAACCAAGACGATCTAAAATCTCTTGGCGTTGCTCTGCTTTTGCTGCTGCTTCCGCTTCGGCTGCTAGGCGTTGATCCTCAGCTGCTTGGCGTGCAATTTCTAACTCAGCAATCTCTTGCTCTGTTAAAGGAATAACCTCAGTTATGCCTGTGCTGCAATCAACTACGACCTTTGTTGGTGTATCTGACATTTTATCTCCTTTGTTAAGCGTTGGATATTCCGTATAAATAAAATGATGAGCCTGATGAAAAAGTATAAAAAGGGCTTTTTATTTCTAATTGAGTTATTGTTGAAGCCGAATTATATAAACCAGCGGTTGCAACCATAAAGGAATCAGTAGTTGCGTTTCTTTCGCCAGTAGAAATTGAACCAACTGGATGAACTGTTGCTGATGCATAATTTGGAATATATATTTCAGAACTTCCAAATATGTTTGTATATGACGGAACTGTGTTATATCCTAAATACATATAGCCAACACCAGATTGTCTATTGCTTGCTGCTGTTGCACCATCACCATAAACTCTTGTAATGCTATAATTATTGCCAGTATCATTATTGATAATTAAATGAAATCTATCTATACTTCCACTATTATCATTTAATGAAAGTCTTAATACCAAATCCGTATAGGTAGAAGGTATTGCAGAAAAGGTTACGCTGGCTTGACTTGATGTTAAAACATTTGAATTGATTAAAGTATATGTGGTTGGCATTTTAGGCTTTCAGTATTCCGTAGAGGGTGGCGGTAGTGCCTGATGCCATAATATCTGCAACATAAGTATAAAGATAAATACTAGTAATTGCACTAGTGCTTCTCCATAAACCAACTTTTTTAGTTATATACCCACTGCCATTTAAGTCATCTGCTGAAGTAATTAAAGAAGTTTTATATGTAGAATTAGCATAAGAAAATATATCTATTTCATATAATGTTGGAGTGGAAACCATAATTCCACCAAAAGATACGCCTATATTATTTTGTGAAGTTAGATTAGAACTTGCGGCTGAACTTCCTGTTCCATAAAGCGTGGTTAATGAATAGTTGTTTCCTGAATCAGAGTTAAATCGCATTCTCAAAGGAGAATTGTCCCAAGTCGCAATAACTTTAGGAATTATAACAATTCTTAAATCCGTATAAGTGGAAGGAATTGATGTAAAATCAATGCCAGTCGCAGCGGAAGTTAAAGTTTGTGTTGCAATTTTCTCATATGTGGCTGGCATTATGCACCTTTGATTCCGTAGAGGGCAAATACTGTTCCTGTGTTCATAGCATCGCCGAAAGGATAAATTGTTAATGAACTAATTGCATTGGTGTTATACCACGCACCTGACCATAATCTAACGGCAGATATTCCTGTGTTGTTTGTATCAGCACCACCAGCAGCCCTAACAGTTTTATTGCGAGTGGTACTTGCGTAATCATGAATATCAATAATAGATACACCAAACATATTTGAAGTGCTAGTTCCTGGTCCAACGCCGATGCTTACATAACTTGAACTTGCAGCACCGCTTGCAGATACGGCTGAACCATCACCACTTAAATAATGTTGAGAATAGTTGCTGCCTGTGTCTGAGTTAAATCTAATACCAACATCTAATTGAGTTCCACCATTGCGTTGGAATATGGCTCTTAACTGCAAGTGTTTATAGGTGCTAGGAATTGAAGTAAATGTAAATGTAGTTTCACTTCCAGTTGCACTAAAGGTAGCAATGGATTCGAATGATCCACCACCACCTGCACCTGATGCAGCCAATATACCTAAAGGAATTAACATTAGGCGACAATATCTCCAACCAATACCCATGTATCAGTTCCAGTTTTAATTAAAGTTGCAGCTGAGTATTGACCAGTAATCTTTAATGCTGCTCCTTTTGAATAAAATGTGATGCCAGCACCAGCAACAGTTATTTGACCAGCACCCAATTGAACAATGTCAATGCGAGTTCCTGTTGCAAATGCAACTGAAGCGTTTGTTGGAACTGTTAATGTAATTCCTGATGCGTTGCTCATTGTAATTAATTTGCCAGCATCAGCAAGAACTAGGGTATAAGTTGTTCCTGTTTGTGTGTTAATTGTGGATTTAGTGGCAACACCATAAAGGCTAGTGTCAATTGATGACCCAAGCGTGCGGATTGCCAATGCACCATTTTTGACCAGATCGGTATCATCTGGTGTTGTCCATGAATAGTTTGTTGTGGTTGCCATTTTTCTCCTATTATCAGGCTACGATTGTAGCATTTTCCCATGTCAAAGTTGCATCTATTGTGTTCCAAGCCTCATTGACCGGAACAGTATTCCAACGCATTGCCACCTGACTAAAGCTGACAGGCGACAAATTGATCGTCAGGAACAATTCATTAAATCGAGTGCTCCATCGCCAACCCTCAACATAGCCTTCAAATATGCCGTTGCTTATCTGAGATGGCAAATCTGTGATTGATACTGGCTGACCTACAAACACGCTCAACAAGGCATCTCGATCTGTGTCATCAATTTCTGGGTTTGTGATTGGAAAGGTAATGCTGTCAAATGTTGGATAAGGATAGGCTCGAAGCGTAATGTAGCGATCTGCAACCTCTTGAGCATCTGAGGCATCGTGAATAAGCGAATTGATAGTTTCTGATCGGTAGCCATAAATGCCAATTGAAGTTGTGTCAATGGCAGTCTTTTGTGATCCATAGTTATTGCCGTAGTTTAAGAAAATGTCGTTGCGAATATCGGCTGCTTTTGTGGTGGTGCTTAGTCCAACTCCAATGGCTGTGTTGGCTGATAGTTCAGTAAAGCCATTAGCTGCTAAGTATGTCTGCCTGTGGTCAGCATCAGCATAGCCAATGTTTCCCTCGCTATCCTCATACAAATAGCCAAAAGCTGAGTTAGCAACAGCTGAAGCAATGTTATAGACAGTATCAGGATCACTTGCTCGATTTTCCATCTCATAAAGTCCGGGTTGATCTACTGTGCCAAGTCCAATGTTTTCAGCATTTGCCCAAGTAGTTGTTGCATCATAGGCAGCCCAAGTTTGAGAAGCGGATACTTCATTCCAAGTGTTAGTTAGCGAATAGGAAAGCAATGTATAAATCTGATCGCCATCATAATCAAGGCTCAAAGTGTCGTTGTAAATTTCTTTGGCAAGTTTGACTAACGCACCCATTGCTAAAATTGAATAACTGACAACAGTTGCAACTGATCCTGTGCTTTGAACCTGAACTGTAATGTCTGTGATATTGCCACCAAACAAAGTCTTATATGTTCCTGTGCTGTCTTTGACCTGCAAGGTCATTCCATCATTTATTGCAAATGGCAATGTTTGACCAGATAAGGCAACTACCTCTACCTGTAAATAGGATGGGTTTGGCTGAGTATAAATATCATCTCTACCTGCCTGATGGGCAATATCAGAAATGGCTATGTCGGTGTAATCAACCCCAGCGACAGTTAGTTTCCAGTCAGGCGTCCAGACTGTCATTAGTTGCCTTTAATGCCGTTATTGTAAAGCTGAGGAACTGATCTTGATGCGCTTTGATTTAAGACTTTGGCAACAGCTCTAGCAGATCCTTCAGGATCGACTGATTGAACTTGAATGTTATTGTTGATAATCGTTTGCCCCGGAGCACCTTTACCTGATGCTGCGCCACCTGCAAATTTAGGAGTTTCACCTGTTGCAATGGCTACTGAACCAAGACCAACAGCTGCTGCTGCGCCACCAACTAATAATGAAGTTCCGCCTGTGGCAAACGCTGTGGCAACTGATGCCGCTGCTGCTGCATTGCGTAAAGCAACCATTGCGCCAACCAATGTCTGAACTGCTGCAACAAATGCAAGAATCTTATTAACAACAAATACTGTGGCAATAATGCCTCCGAGAATTAGCAATTCATCTTTCATGCTAATCACAAATGATATGGTTGATTTCAGTTGCTGACCAAACTCATAAGCACCTTCAGTTGCTTCGGTAATGCCAGCAGATACGCTGTCAGTTCCAGTTAATCCAGCAGCCAAGGCTTGAACATTGGGAACAACTGTGGCAAGCATGTAATCAGCAAATTGTTTCATGATTGGAAGCAATGCGTTGCCAATTTGCTCTTTAGTTTCACTAAATGCTATTTCTAATTGCCTCATCTTAAACTCAGCGTTAGTTGCTTCGTTTTCAATAAATCCTTTGTAAGTTCCTCGAAGTATCTGCATGATTTCGTCATGAGATTTGTTCTTTAGGGTTGCAGCATCAATACCTAAACCAAGTTTGCCTAACGCTGCATTTTGACCATCAAAACTCTTACTTAAAGCATTTGCAACTGCCTCAAGTGGCTTGCCTGTGGCTACTGCAATTTCCTGTGAAAGTGTAAGTAATTCTTGAGCTTTAGAAACATCGTTTGTTGATCTGACCAATCGTGCTAAAGCAGGTCTTAATTCATCATCTGTGGTTGCGGTAGCAATTGATTGTTTTGTAATATAAGTATCAATTGCAGCAATCTGATCCTCGGTTGCCTTTGTGTTGGAACGTATAGTTTGCTCTAATGATTTTCTGGCTTTTTCATCCTGAGCAGCAGCCTTAGCAGCACTAATGGCAAATGCGCCAGCAGCAGCACCAACGGCAGCAAATGCCAATGCAGCCTTTTTGCCAAAATCAGCAATTTGATCGGCAGACTTATTGACTACTTTTTCAGCATCGTTTAACCCTTTTTTAAGGTTATCAATATCTGCTGCGAGTGAGAGAGTTAAGGTTCTACTTGCCATCTGCAAACTCTTTTCTTATTTCCAAAATGATTTCCTCAAACTCTTTAATAATGGTTGGTTGCAAGTGTCTAATTGTAGGATAAATAAACCATCCTCTTGAACCTGGACCTTTAGGCATTGGACCAGACCATCTTGGAAATTGCGGATAATTCTTAGATCCAAACTCTGATGCTGCACCAATACCAACACGGTTGCCCTTTGTATCGTTGCGAGTGTTAAATTGAGTTGTTGCTCCACCTGAAAATTTTTGTCCTGCAAAACCAAAAGATATTTCACCAAGTAGTGAGGATTTTTTTACCTTACCACCTTGAGCAACACGATCAGCGACTTTGCCTCTTGATGCAGCAATACGGCGGATTTCATTTAACTCTCTTTGTGCCAATTCACCAACACGACGCTTGGTTTCCTCAACTGCAATTTCGCTCATGTTTCTAATTACTTTTGCAAATTGCGCCAATTCTTTTTTGTCATAGACTATTAGGGGTTCGGTGCTACTTGCCATGCCGTTCCTCCAATATTTCTATAGCTGTTAAAATATCCTCTGCATCAACCCATTCACTCATCGGTATTTGTGTGGCTATTGCCAACTCAACCAATAACCTGTTTAGGCTTCCTGCCGGGTGGCTTTTGGGTCTGCATCACCGACAATTACATCGCTGATTGTTTCCATCCAAGCCTCAAATGGTTTAACTGGTTTTCCAGCAGATTCACGCTTATGAGCGTTGTATGCCAAAAACATAAGATCCCACATGCCAAGTTTATCTTTTGCTTGGCTAATGGTATGACCAGTTTGCTTTTCCCATTTTGCCCACTCAGGCGGTTGGGCTACATAAGTGGCTTGCTCGCCTGAGTTATATTCAATTGTAATTGGTAGTTTCATTTTGCTCCCGTTGTTAGATCTTAACTAAATGTTTCTACTACTGCGCCCTTTGAAACTGTGAAAGTGAAAGAAACAGTTTGAGCATCAACACCTGATCCACCAGCTGTTGGAAACTCTGGCTTTACTGGGAACACAAATTGTGCTCCTGATGCAGCTGTCAAAGTCATGCTGATATCGGTGTCTGGTGCAGTTTCAGCAGCAGTCCATAGTGCCTCGCAAACTGAGTTTGCCTTGCCCCAATCTGCCAACATGTCCAATTGGAATGTTCCTGAAACATTAACTGTTTTGTAAGCCTCGCCGTCCATGGTCTGATAGACCTGACGATCATTGACTTTTGTTAGAACTGCGTTTGTCGCCTGTGCTTGAATATCTGTTCCACCTGTGAAAGATAAACCAACATCACGACCGGTAATTACGACTGTTGCCATGATTTCTCCTTATGCTGTTTGTGTATAGTAGGTAGATACTCGAACATCTGCGATTAGCAGCGTTGATGCACCAACTTGACTGACTGTCGGTCTTTCAACCGAGCTGACAACATATCCCGTTGGGATAACTGCCAGAACACTCATGATTAGTTGCTCGATATTGTCGAGCGATGCAGGATTGCTGTTATATGCAACTGCAACTGTGATAGTAAAATTGATTTTTGCGTGAATAGTAGATTTGTTAATTGTTTCTAATTCTAGGTAAGGTGAATCTGGCACAACCACTACGGCAGGTGGAATTACACTTTCAGGCACAAATGAATAAACATTGCCAGCAACAGTTGATAAAGCGGTTGCTAGTGGCGTGCGAACATCTGAAAGAATTGTGCTTGGCATTTATTGAGCCATCGTTTCTGTGTCCATGTATGCACCAAGCAAACCAACACATTTATTGAAAAGTGATCGACCCATTCTAAATGGTGTAGTTGTAAAATCTACTCCTTCGATTTGTCCTCCACCGGCAAGTCTTGCTTGGAAAACTTCGACTGAAACTGTATAGACGGCTGACTGAACAGCTGCGTTTCCAACATAAGTTGATGCGCTAGAAAGGGTAGCAACTCCGGATGGGATGACATTAGCTTCGAGTATATCGGCGTTAGTGATCGATGCTGAAAAGGTATATTGTCCAAGATTGTCTGCCAATACTGTTCTTGTTCCGTTGTAAGGCGATCCGCATCCTGTGATGACGACTGATTGTCCTTCGGTAAATTCATGAATTCCTAGTGTAGTAAATGTAGCGACATTATTGGTTAGTGAAGTAGCCTGAATTGGGCTTTTGAATGAAACTAACATTGGCAGAATAACTGACTCTGCGGTGTCAATGATTTGATCTAAATATGCGTCGTTATATAAAGCAGACGACACACCAAGCACGCTTCTCAACTGTGTGGCTGTAATTATGCTTGGCATGTCATCTCCTTACTCCCTTAATGGATGCCTAGGATCGGGAGCAACCCTAGGCACTCAGTTAATTGTTATTAGGCGTTATCGTTTGAAGTGTAGCCACCAGGTAGTTTAGGTGCTACAGCTGCATAACCATAGTATCCAACTTGGATTTGACCAGTTGAAATTAGGTTAGTTTGTAATGATAGGCGTGGGCTCTCATAGAATGTTAAAGCATCTGGATTGATTACATAGATTGATCCATCGCCTGTTCCTGAAAGTGAGCGAGAAACATACAGATCAAGACCTGCAACATTTCCGCGAGTCGAGCCAACAGAAAGTGCTCCACCAGAATTTGATGGATTTGATGCAATGTAGATTGGGCGACCATTGTCGTTTAGACCCATGATTTCAGCCCATACATCTGGTGATACAGCAACATTTCTAGCAAATCCTAGAGATCCTGTATAAACATTCTTTGCAGCGTTAGCAAAAAATGCTAGGTAGTTAGCAGCAGTTGCGCCAGCCTTTGCGGTTGATGCAGTTGCAGTTGCTGATGCGCGAGATACTGCGTAAGCATCAGTTGCCTTTGCATAAGCAAATTCCATTTGACGAACCAACTCAGTAAAGAACAATGGTGAGCTGCGGTCGATCAACTCAAGGCTGATTGTCTGTTGTCCAGCAAACTTCTTAACATCTACTGAAATGAAAGCAGTTGCTTGATCAGTTTCTGATGGTGTGCCTTCCTCAGCTGTTAGTGCAACAGTTGGGGCGGTGTTGATGCGAGGTAGTTCAAAAGTCATTCCTGATGCAGGTAATGTTTCCTTTGATAGCGCATCGATAAATCCACGATCTGCGTTTGATACGCCGTTGATTAAAGTTGTGCTTTGTGGTGTTGGAATAAAGCCAGCGTTGTCAGTTGTGTTGTCTGCGAACGCAACGAATTGACGGCTTTCATCTGATCCTAGTGCTGCACGGATTGAGTGCTCTAGGTATGTTGCCTTTGAATTGATTGGTGAGCGTGGCTTTGTGTAAGCAACTGGTTGAGCTGCTACTACTGCCACAGGCTCAGACTTTGCAGCTTCTACCGCTTCGGTTGCGATAGGAGCATCTGAAGTTATATCAGACACTTTGTCCTCCTGTGTTGTTTGATCCTCAGCGGTTGCTTCGGAATTCTCTGGTGTATTTGTTGCGACTACAGATTCAACTCTTGCTGAAGCAATTGCCGGATCAGACACCAAACTGACTTCATGTAATGAACTCTTTGAGATAACCATTGCGCCATCTTTGTTATCCCAAGCATCAACCATTACGCCAACGGAAAATCCATCACGCAAACCTGTTGCTGCTTCCTCAAGGGCATCATCGGCTGCAAATGTCTTAGCCAATTTAAATGTTCCTTCAAGACCTTGGTCATTAGCTGTAATATCAATTAATTTACCCAATGGGCGTGTTTTGTCATGCTCTAATAGCAGTTTGACAGGCTTTGAGAAATCAATGCTGTCTTTAGCAAATACAGTTTTGCCAGCTGAAGTATTTCCAGCCTCATTCCAAGAAACGATTGTTCCTGAGATGGTTCGCTTGTTTGTATCGGCAGCGGTTATGGTAATTGGGAAATTGATTTTCATCGAATCAAGTCCTCCTCCTCTTGAATTTGCTCAACGCTCATTGCGCCGATGCGATTTAGGATTTCATAGACTTGCGCACGCTCTAGTGCTGAACCACGCAAGAAATCATCAATATCAAATCGAACTTCAACACCATTGGGCACAAAATCAGCAGCAGATAATCTTTGCTCAATTGGCGTAATGATATTTCTTAAGCTGAAATCAATAAGTGCTTTTCTTTCCATTACTGTCGTGCTGTAAGTCATGCTTGTAGTTTCAGCAGATAAAAATGATGCAGGAATACCAACTGCTCTTGCAATTTCAGTTGCAAGGTATTGGCGTGCCTCATTTAATTGTAATTTAGTTGGATCAAATCCAAGCGCAGTTAATTCAACATCAGCATTTAGAAATGCAGTTGCTCTTGTTTGTCTAGCAACCTTCCATGATTCTAATAATTTAGAAATGCGCTCTGGTGCAAGATTTACACCATTTGACTTCAAGACCATTGTTGGAACTGGCTCTTTAGCGTATAACTCAGCAGCCTTTTCTAATTCCTGTGCAGCTCTAATTGTGCGACCTGCTCGATTTAATACGCCTTCATCTAATCCGCTAAATACAATTATTGAACCAATTCCGCTTTGAGGAACTTCAATTCCATCAATTTGATAAGCGGTGATTTCTGTTGAATTTGAATTTAGTGTAAATGAAACTCTGTTTGGTGCAACTCTTGTCCATGCACGAATTCTGCTTCCATCAGTTGCTGAATAACTGTCCAAAACGATTCCATAAGCCGTGCCCGTGAAAAGTAAATCCTCTGCCAACCATGCGTAAATTGCTGAACCAGCAATTCTTGGATCTGGTTGCATAATAACTCTTTGTGGTCGTAAATGTTCTTTTGTAAAATGATTGTAAGTTTCTAAAGGCAATGAACCAATTGTTGAGCAAATAATATTTCTTGCTCTTGCAACTGAAGGAACTGACATTGCTTGTTCTCTTGTTGCAGTTGCTGCACCATAAAATAATCCTGCTACAGCTTGTTGTAAATTGTAAGGCGTATTAGCAGCAGCAACATCTGTTTGAATTGTTGGTGTCTGATTTGTTAAAAATCTATCGAATAATCCCATTAGCATATAATATACCATAAATCAAAATTATCCGACTTGAATATCAATCTCCGTTTCTGCCTGTGTCGCAAAATAGGTTGCTAATGCCGAAGCGACAGCTGCGCAAACTGCCACTCGACTTGCACGCCTTCCGATGATCCATGACCCATCCCCATAGGGCAGTTTCGCAGCGGAAAGTGTTTGTTGGGTAAGTTCCTCTTGCCCACCATGTTGCAACCTATGGCTATTGATCGCCCCAAGCCATCGATCGCAACTTTCAGCGTATATCGCCCCATCCATGTCTGTAATGGGAATTCCAGCAGGAACTAGCCGACTTGCTACGGCTTGCGCAGTCCTTTTGGAATAAGCGACAGTCTGAACATTATATTTTCTTACATAAGGTGCAATATCGTTTGCAACCGCTAAATCATTTATTGAATAATCATTTGACCATGTGTGAAGTAAAACTAGGTTAAATCTTTCGCCACTAAGTTTCTGAGTAGCAACTAATGCGCCAAACTTACGATCAGGCGATAAATCTAAACCAAACCAAGTTGGTTGCTCGGGATCTAATGGTATTGGCTCGGTCTGACATAAAGCCCACTTTTGCGCATCAATAGCTGAATTGATCGTATCAACCCATTGACATAAAACTTCAGTTCGCACAATATCAGGCGGATCATTGATAACTGCTTTCAAGTTATCTGGATGGATTGTTTGTCCTAATGATGGGTTGGCTTGAGCAAATGCTTTCCAGTTAATCTCGCCTGACGGAAGGTTAATAGGCGCATCTGGTTCGGCACTCCACTCAAACCAACCAATCGGATCATTGGTCGTGGCTGACGCCAATGCCCTCTCACGCAATTTGTTGAGAATTACTGAATGTTGATCTCCAGCATTTGAATAAATCCATACTTGAGGATTTTGTGCAGCCATCATGGTATATCGCATTGATGACCAAGCATCCTCATCTTTATATTCACGCAACTCATCAAGATGAATCGTGGATGGTTTGGAAATACCACGGCTTGCATTGTTCGCAGCTTTTACCACAAACCTCCGACCGCCTTTAAGTTCCATTTCCTCAGCTCCATGTTGCCAGCGTATCTTTTTTACCTCAGATGCCAAGCGATCATTCTCCTCAATGATGCCAACCATTTGCCTAAAGGTTTCTAATGAGGTAGTTAATCGATGCGCTGATGATAGCTGTAGATTCTCGCCCCATACATACATGCCGGTCAAGATTCGAAGCATCATAAAAGTTGATTTACCATTTTGGCGTGCAATCAAAAGTCCAGCCTCGGTGTGATGCCAACGACCATCAGGCTTGACCTTATGACCATGGATCGCCACAAACTTTTGCCATTCCATCAAAGGTATGCCGATCTCAGCTGCAAAATCAATCATTTCTTGACCTTTTGAAGGTAAATCATTCAATAATGAGTGAATTCGGGGTGTTGGCACACCTCCTAAACTCGATTGAGCCTGATCGCTCCCGATTCCTCCAGAATTAGTCATGACGGGTTTTGTTGTGTCAGGTCGTGCCCAATTGAGGTGTTTTGTGGGTTAGAAAAGGAACG
>Ga0315904_10009110_pt1 | contig 13024 bp, 11 predicted proteins | sample LakEriMetagenome_6_FD_203529 | JGI IMG/M metagenome (GOLD analysis project Ga0315904, IMG submission 203529) | Freshwater fungal communities from buoy surface, Lake Erie, Ohio, United States - Buoy 12 MA120 | ecosystem: Environmental > Aquatic > Freshwater > Lake | place: USA: Lake Erie, Ohio... | reverse complement strand
GAGCCGCCGGCTGGGGAGCGAGGGGGGCCGGTTTCTTCCGGCGTTTGGGGACCGGCGGGCCGACGACCGGCGGCCGCTCGGCTTCCGGAATCGCCTGACGCTTCTGGATGTCGGCCCATTCGCCAATCACCTTCCGCATTCCCGAATCGCTGTCGGGAGACCCCTCGAATTCAAATCCGAAGTTGTAGATCAGCGACGCGTCCATCAGCTTCGATCCCGAAATCCCCTCCTTGCGCCCCCAGTAGCACAGCGTCTGGAAGTCGGCCAGGCCGCCGAACATCCGCAGGTACAGCGTGATGAACGTGCGGGCCTGAAACAGCAGCCGCTCTTTGGCGTCGAGCTTGCTGAGGGCAAACTCCTGACCATTCCCCACCTCCCACCGCATGGGCTGCCCGGGCTCCTGCCACAGCCGCCACGGATGCCGGCCCTGCTTGTGGAACCCGTAGTTCAGCTTGAGGCACTCCAGCACGCGGTGCCCGTGCGCGGGATCGGTCGGCTCCGCCACCCGCCAGATGCTGCGGGCCACGCTCGTGAGCGACTCGCTCTTGAAATACTGCTTGGTCCCCGTGCCGTTGCGGAACGCATCGGGCCGCTGCGTCAGCACAAACGCCGCCCCGGTGTGCCGGGCCAGAACCTGCAGGTCATAAATCAGGTCTTCAAACACCCGCTCACTGTCGATCCGCAGGTGCTGCTTGAGCTGGTCGATCACCACCAGCCGAATGCTCGGCCGGCGCAGCAAAAACTGCTCCAGCTTCCGCAGGATCTCCTGGGTGTGCAGGCGGACGCGGGTCTCGGGACGTTCCCCCCCGGTCACCCCGCCCCCCGGCTGGTCTCCCGCCGGAAACTCGCTATGGCAATGCCCCCAATCCAACAACTGAGCCGAGGCGTGGATCACCCGCCGGGGATCGCCCCCATTCTGGGCCACCAGGTTCAGCACCCCCTGCTGGAAGTTGTCGACGCAGTTGAAGACCAGCACATCGGAGGGGGGCAGGGCGCCGGAAGGATCGGGAGTGCCGGGGAACGGCTGACCCGAGGTCACACGGGCGATCCAGTCGGTCAGCACGCGGGTCTTGCCCGCCCCCTCCTCACCCACGAGAACCACCAGGTCTCCCGCCAGGATCTTGTCGCGCCACAACCACCCGTCATGCGCCGGCTCGGGATTCGCCGGCTCGGCCGGGTCCACGGCCCCGGTGCCGACCGCCGCCGTCCGCCCCGCCAGCACCGGCCGGGCGGGGAATGACGAGCCCGACGGCGTGCCCTTCGCCTCGGGAGCCACCCCCTGACCATCGGTTGACCGGGCGGGACCCTGCGGTGCAGCGGGTGTCCAGGCGGTTGGGGTGTCGCAATCCTCCCCAGCCCGTTCCCCCTCGGCCTCATCCGTCGTCGTCTCGGGCTCGTCGAGCAGGGCCGTTCCCCCAGAAAAACGCTGGTGTTGCCGCTGTGCAGCCGCCTGGGCGCGCGCCTGCTTCCGCAGCGCACGGGTGTGTCGAGACATGGTGTACTCCTGAAGTGGTGGGGTATTGTCAACTGGGTCTAAAATAACACTAGACAGACTATGGTCAAGAGAAAAGCGAAAAAAGACCGGACAAGCAGCCCCCCCGTGGCGACGAACTTCCAGTTTGTCGAATCCCCCTCGCGACCGGTAACAGCACCTTGATAACCACACGCGGGCGTCGTTCCAGTCCCTCTTCGCCGGGGGGGGGCGATCCGAGAAGTCAACGCGAACGAGCTGCGCTGACGAGCCGCGCAACGGATTGGTCTGCTGCATCACGGTTCATGTCTGCTGGCTCGCAGCGAGTGTGCATCGGAAGTCGTCATGGGAAAGACGGGGCGGGGGCCACCGGCCATCTCAAAGCACATCTCTCCCCGGGCTGTCGTTCAACCGAATTGCCAAACTCGCATTTTTCTGGCGATTTGGGATAATCCTTCGCAAAGACGCGCGTGTGGCACCGGGGGAACCCATCCCGGTGCAGAAAGGACCAGCAGGTGGAATTCACCGAGACGGAATTGCACGCCTTGCTTGCCGACGGCAGCAAGACCATCGAAGGCGACATTCGGTGGGAGGAGGACGAAGATCACTCGCCCAGCGTTGAGTTCCGGGCGGAGATCACCTCCCAGGCAGGGTATCCGCTGTTCGTCCGCGGCAGCTTCAATTCACTGGCCAAGACGCTGACCTACGCCCTCATTCACGCCAGCAGTCGTCGGATCTACGCCCTCGACCTGGGAAAAGATCACCACAATCCCACCTGCACCAACGTGGGTGAGAAACACAAGCATCGCTGGACGGAGCAATTTCGGGACAAATTGGCGTATGTTCCCGCGGACATCACACAGCCGGTGATGAACCCTGTCGCGGTCTGGAGGGAATTCTGTGCCGAGGCGAGGATCACTCACAACGGCGTCATGACAGCACCACCCCCGCCACAGCCGAGCCTGTTCTCATGAGTTCTCCCTGCGCGTCGATCAATCAGCAGATGAGCGAATTGTTCCGCTGTGAGCCCATGGGCCAGTACATTCGCATCCGCACCCCATTCATGTATCCGGACGGAGACTACATCGATGTGTTCTACGAGCAGGCGAGTGACTCGGCGACCATCACCCTGAGTGATTTGGGAGAGACGGTCCGATGGCTGAGAATGCAGACGATTGCCTCCCGACGCTCTCCGAAGCAAAACCAGTTGATCCAGGACATCTGCGTAACGCACGGCGTCGAGTTCTTCCGGGGCATGCTGATGGCCCGTTGCCAGCCTGGCGAGAATCTGTCCCTCGCTGTCACTCGAGTCTCGCAGGCCGCGCTGCGCACTGCGGATATCTGGTTTACGTTTCGGACACGCGTCGTGGAATCGGTCACTGACGAGGTGGCCGACTACCTCGCCGACCTCCGCATTCCCTACGAGCGAAACGTGACTCTACCCGGCCGATCCGGCAAAACCTGGCCGATCAACTTTCACACCCGCACTCAAAACCGCAGCTCGTTGGTTCACGTGCTGAGCTCGGGAAGTCGCGGAGCGACCCGCCGACTGACCGATCATGTTGTCGCCGCATGGCATGACCTCAGCCAACTGAAAGTGGGTCCCGAGGCACTGCATTTTGTGTCGCTGTTCGACGACAGTTCGGATGTGTGGGCCGAAGAGGATTTTCGGCAACTCGAGGATCTGTCCGACATCGCACTGTGGTCCGAGCCCGAAGAATTGGCAAAACTGCTGAAAGCCGCCTGAGGGCGGCGATGGGCTTGGAGATGCAAGTTGTTGCGACTTGGTGTTTGTCGGGCCGTGGTGCAGGGGGGTTAGGGATGATGTGCGGAGATTCCCCGCGCAGCAGCCACCCTCGGGTTGGCGAGCCTCGGTTCGACTCAGCCCTGAATGGGCTGGCTGAACGCGTGGTGTCGCGGTGGGCCGTGCCCTCACGTGAGGGGACGCACACCCTCAACGAGGCATCCGCACATCACTCACAGCGACGCGCGGTACACCACCGGATCGAGATCGCAGGTGTGGCGCAGGGAGCCGTGGAGGATGTACAGCCGGGGTGACCGGCTGAGATCGAAGACCCGGTACAGCTGGTACTGCTGGGGAAGATCGTCCGAGCAGCGGACTTCATTCGCCGTCACGAGAAACGGAAAAAACTTCCCCAGTCCGGTCGCTTTGACCTCGATCATCCGCTCCTGCCCGGTCGTTTCGTGGAAGGAGAGAATGTCGTAGCCGAGGCCATCGCCGTATTCGTGCGAGGCCCACACCACCCGGGCGGCCAGGTCATCCCGGCCGGCGGATTGCAGCCGGTGCCGTTCGAGGTCGAGGGCGAACTGTTCGCCGATCTCCCCCAGACGGCGGTTGGCCGCGTCGCGGGCGACGAAGTCGATGTGCCGGCCCCGCCGGCTGAGCCACGGCTTGCTGGTCGGCGTAGCCGCGTGGATCCGTTCCGGAGCCGGCTCGATGAGCGAACCGAGGGAGGTCCCCGGGACCGCCACCCGTTCCGTCGGGTTCAGCACCGCCGAATGTTCCAGCCGTCGCAAAAACTCGGGACGCTGCTCCAGGTACGCCTCGACCTCGTCGACCAGCAGCCCCTGGTAATTGCTCCGCGGCTTGTAGCCTTCGATGTAGGGGAGGCCGAGATCGTGAGAGAGGTGGCGTTAATCGTCATGCGTTAATGGCCGATCATCACCACCAAAACCGTGAGTCGGATAGGCAGTTGGATCTCTGTCTTTGAAGAATTCTACAAGGATGATATACCAGTGCGAAAGCCGCAGACTTGTTTTCAGTTCCAAATCGCTATAGCATGTTTTCACTGTACTTTAAGAGGAGGAACTGGATGCTGTCGAAAGCCCGGAGTGCTCTGGAAGAGTGTGAGGAGCGCCTGCGCGTTCTGTTGGCGGAGGCCGCAGCCTCAGGCCAATACGACGCTCTCGAGACGATTACGGAATGGGCTCGAACACTTGGTCGTCTCAGAGAGGGCGGCGAGAAGGAACCGGTTTCCAGTGCCCGTGATGATGCGGAGCTGTTGGTTGCGCCTCGAGTAGTCGGAAAGCGTTTGAAGGCGCGGCAGGCATACCCTCGCTTCACGAGATCCAGAAATGAGTTGGTGAAGATCGGGTGGTCGAAAAAGGACAAGAAAGAGTATGTTCATCGAGCACCTTGGGGAGTGGTTGAGTTGCTGTGCCAGCGATTAAACGACTGGGACAGCAAGGAATTTACATCCGACGATATTTTGCCCCTTGTGGCCGTTGACGGAGTGGAAGTTCCTTCATACCAAGTCTATCTTTGTTTGGCGTGGTTGCGGGAACTTGGCTTGATCACCAAAGAGGGACGACAGGGGTACTTTGTACCAAGAGGAGTTGATGTCACTGTTGAGTGTGCAAAGGTGTGGAAGATCCTTCCTTCAAATCGATAAGAGTGGAGGACACAAGACATGTCGCTGAAAAGTGCTTCACTGCCATTCTGGCATTACAAAACGCTTCAGCATGGAGATACTGTCCGCGACCCGATCCAGGGCGAGTTCTTCGCGACAGAGGCGATTGAGAACAGTGCAGATGCGCTGGTTCGTGAAGGAATCCAGAATTCCCTGGATGCCCGGCGGGCTTCCGTGGCTACCCCATGGGGAAAGGAAGTTCTTCGGGTTCGGATACGAATTTCCGGCGAGTCTCAGGCAGTTTCTCCGCAACGTGCTGCGCCATTTCTTGCCGGTAACTGGGATCATCTGCACGTTTCCGGAAATGGGCTGATGATGCCGCCGAGCGAGGATCAGCCCTGCACATTCCTGACATTCGAAGACTTCGGCACGACAGGTCTGAATGGTGAAGTGAGACAATGGAAAAAGGTTCCGGGATGTGAGAACCGTTTTTTTAACTTCTTTCGTGCGGAAGGCCACTCGGATAAGAGTGATTCGGATCGAGGGCGATGGGGCGTTGGCAAGACGGTTTTTCCTCGCGCCAGTCGCATCAGTTCATTCTGGGGGCTGACTCGCAGGGAACTCGATGGTGCACGCCTGCTGTTGGGCAGAACATTTCTCAAGTCGCACGATCTCGCGGATGGGACGACCTGCGTTCCAGACGGTTACTACGGTGTCAAATCCGATGACAGCGCTCTCGTGCTTCCAGTGTCTGAACAAGGGGCAATCGATGACTTCTGTGAGACTTTTGGACTGTCGCGTGGCAACGAGTCTGGTCTCTCGATTGTCGTGCCGTTTTACGACGAAGGCGAAATCACAACTGAAAATATTCTCCGTGCCGTCGTGACTGGTTTTTTTTATCCGATCCTTGCGGGAGAACTCGTCGTTGAGATCATCGGCCCGGATAATGCTGTACGGATACTGGATCAGTCGAATCTTGCTGAGACAGCGAATTACTTCGACCAGAGCCGTTCGCTTATGTCTCTCATTCACCTTTCTGACTGGGCCAGGGGCCTTGGGGAGACGGACAGAGTCATTCTGCACCGTCCACCATCGAGTCGGGCACCAAGGTGGACGTCCGATCTTTTTCCGGAGAAGGACATTTCGGCCGTGCGCAGTCGAATCAAGTCTGGAGACAGGATTGCAATTCGTGTTCCGATTGAGGTGCGTGAGAAAAACAGGGAGCCTCAATGGTCGTGGTTCGACGTCTTTTTTGCATCCGATGGATCAGATAAACGGGGACGGCCGGTGTATGTGCGTGATGGGATTACCATTACTGATGTGCGCGGGAGAACTACCCACGGTGTTGTATCACTCGTGCTGATCACAGACCGGCCATTGGCAACTCTCCTCGGAGACTCTGAGAACCCGGCACATACTCAGTGGCAGAAGGAGTGCTCTCACTACCGACATAAGTATGAGACTGGTGTAGCCAACATTGAGTTTGTCGCAAATAGCGTAACAGAGATTCTACGGCTGATCGCTGAGTCGGAAGTAGAAGAGGACCCCACTGTGCTGATTGATATTTTTTCACTATCCACACCAAAAGATGATAAGTCCCTTAAGACTCGGAATAAGAAGCCGAAAAGAGCGAATAAAGTCGAGTCCACATTAGTTCATCCGGTTGACACTCCGCCGCCTAAGCCCAAAGGATTTCGCGTAACAAAGTCCAAAGGTGGCTTCTCGATAACTAGTGGAGATCCTGATGCTCGACAACCAGCACAGCTCTTAGTTGAAGTTGCATATGATGATGGCACGCGAAACCCATTGAAGTCGTGGTATCGCACCGATTTCGACCTTGCAAAGATGTCGATCACACCGCCAAGGGAGCTGGCCGGGAACGTTCAGGTAATTGACATCGAAGGGAATTGTTTTGTCGCCAAGATTTTGAATCCGCAATTCAAACTCAACGTGACCGGCTTTGACGAACGCAGAAATCTGTTCGTTCGAGTTTTGGAGCAGAAGGTGAACGATGGCAATTAGTCGCTTTAACTACACGGGGCTGCGGAAGATCAATCGTCGTGATGTCCGGATTACACTGCAGGGTGTTGAAGACAACCGCTACCAATTTGTAGCCGAGTTGTCGTTAGCTGAATACCGTTTTCCGGCTGATTCTCTTGTCTTCATAGAGGCATATCGCCAAACGACTTTGATGCGATTTGCGTTTGGTTCGGTGAAGGCGATCGTCTGTCCGGTTGACACGACACTCACCGAATTTGGTTCAGTAGACGACATAAGGTTTCGGGTGCGGGTGACTGCAGCCGGCGAAAACTCCGGAAAGATGCTAGGGAGAGCAGACCAGATTCGGCCTGTTGGGGAAATCGATGACGATGATGAGCGCTCTCCTCTGCTGAATGTCAGGCCGGCGGAGATAGGCGATGAAGTGTACCGGGTAGAAATGGACCAGCCGCCAGTTTTACTGATTAATCGCAATATCGGAGACTGGCGTGCTGTCGTGGCATCTCCGATCTTCCAGTCCCTTGCGGCTCCAACAATTCTGCGGGCAGTGTTGACCCATTTGCTCGTCGTCGAGGGTGCCAGTGATTCGGATGATATGGAATCCTCGTCTAGTCGGTGGCTCCGGTTTGCAGATTCACTTCCCGGCGTTCCTGAACGCCCGGACGACAAGGATGCGCATCTCGGCTGGATTGAAGACGTCGTCGCCTGCTTTGCAAGGCAGAAACAATTTCTCACATCTTTCACGAACGCGTGGAAGAAAGGGTAATCCGATGGTGATGCTTCGCAAGTTGAATGAACGAGGCATGACGCGACTCATTGAGTTTCTCCATGCCGTTAAATCGGACTCCAGTCTCGGCGTCCCGGTCGAGATCCTGTATCACGAAACAACATCGCAAGACCTAGGTGATGTGGAGGTAGACGTCGAGCACCGCACGTTTGGGAGTCGATTTGAAGCGGCCCGCTATTTGCATGGACTACTTAGTAGCTGCGGTCTTGAAAACATCGATAGCCAGCGAGGTCTTTGGGCATGGCTGTCGCTTTTCTACTTCGAAGAACTTTGCCCCGTGGACAAAAAAGGACAGCGAAAGCCACTCGAAGATGCCTGTTGGGTGCCTGAAACGGGAAGAGCCTTCCGGTACTATCGACACCTGCTCGCTGGACCATATCGAATTTTCCATACCCATCGAGCCGATCCCTCGCAAGCAATGATTCTCCTCTGCGGACCACTTCACCAACCGGGAGAAATTGTCGCACAGCTGGCTTCGAGACAGAACATTGTCACAAATGCATCACTTCTCGGGACCGCAACAGCGCTCTATCTAGATCGAGAAACGTCACTCCCCAAGCGAGGAGCAACTTCAACTGAAAAACTCAATGACCGGACTCGTGGCAAGCCGGGAACTGTCAGACGGCTGGTCGACGTGTATCAGCAGTTCGATCTTGTCTGGGACTTGTATGCGATGGATACTCACACGATCGTTGACTTGTTGCCGAAAGAATTCGAGCGATTTAAGTCAACGCAATTGTGATGGTCTACGATTAGTTGCTGCGGTCATATTCCCGACATCACTGGGTAACAAAGGTTCCGAGACGGTCAGCGGAACTTTAGTTGCGTGGCAAATGAGATAGGCAACGAATCAGTTGCAATAAAGCAGGTTGTCTGATCAAAGGTTTTTCAGTTCAGTCAAAAAGCCATTCAGCGTTTGAATTTCCGGTTGAATAGTCTTGGGGAATCGACTGAGTAATGGAATCGGGACTACTAGCTGGATTCCAGTCTCTTTCATTTCACGAAACTGATTTTCGGAAACTCCTTCCTGAAGGGTAAGAAGATGTTTTGTGGGAATCCGCTGTGCCTCCTGGCAAACCTGACGCCATCTGTCCTTGCAAGTTGTCTTGACTGCCAACAAACGAAGTTTATCGGCTGGGAAATGTGGATTTTTGTATTCCTGTTCCGACGGGAACAAGAAATCCGGTCTTCTGCCCGGATCAGATTCAGGCTGCAATTGGAAGTCAAGATTTTCGCGAAATCCCTGTTCGATAAGAATCGCGCGAATATGCAGTTCAAGTGAGCGTCCGGATCGGGATTTACGGCGCTGGGAAATGGAGTTGGCAACACTGAGAAATTCGGCGATAGAGTTGAAGCCGCGTAGAATTCTCGGCAGTGAAATCGCCTGCTCAAGGCTCTGAAAAATCTTGTATTCGCAGTCACGCCTTTTCAACAGGCGGTAGTCCACATCAAGAGTAGAAAACGCGTTGGCCATGAGCGCTCTCTCGATTACCTGTTGGCAACTTGGAAACTCGTCATACCACTCTTTTGGAATGGCTTCAGGTTCAAGCCAACATTCAGTATCCAGCTGAAATGGTGTTTGAACTGGCAACGATTCAGGTGCGTACCACTCGACAAGTCGCCCTGGTTCAACTGGGCCAACAAGATCCTCAATTTGACCCTCTTCCTCTGGTGTCCGACAGAGCCAGACTCGACATTGCGCCAAGTGAGTCGGAGGACGCAAGTCAAATGAGAATACAACGAGACTTGCAGTGTTTTCGGGAGCCAGTAACGGCGACTTGGCTCCTCCGAAATTAGTGAGCCTCGCCTCATTGCGGGTCCCTTTTCCGAGAAGCCTCCCATTATACCAGATTGCTCTGACTCTTTTTGGGTTAGGGTCGTTGTGTGAATCTATAAAAATGTTAAGCCAAGTCTCTGGGTTCAGGCTTTGCGGCCTGTTGAGACTTGGAAGTACACGAAAAAGCAGATCTTTTGGCAGGTAGGGTCCAGCCTGGTGGGTTCCATTGGCAAGAGTGTCATTGCCTGACAATCGCTTGCAAACCCAGAGACGCTGTGATTTCGAGTTGTCTTCAATCCAGTGTGACAGGGTCATCATGATGCGGGTGGTAACTCGGTCGGCGGAGAACCTTTTCGAATCCACGTTGCGACTTGACGAATGATCTGATTGATCTCAAAGGTAGATTTGTTTTTCATTGTACATTCCCACACAACGAGATATCGCCATCCGAGAGAAATCAACTCACCGCGTACCCGGAAATCACGCTTACGGTTTTCGAGCAATTTCGTTTTCCAGAATTTGGTTCGAGTCGATGGCCAACGAAACAGTGGACACTCGTGTGCGTGCCAAAAACAGCCATTGACGAAAATCGCTGCATGGTATTTCGGAAAAACGAGGTCAGGCTTTCCAGGCAGCTCTTTGGAGTGCAAACGGAAGCGGAGTCCTGCGGAATGCAACCCGCGTCGCAACGTCACCTCCGGCACGGTATTCTGCCCACGAATCCCCGCCATCATGCGGCCACGGGTGGCCCTGTCAACAATGTCTGCCATTTATTGTTTCAGTGTGTTGGGACTAGTGGGCAACGAGAGACCGCAGGTGAGGTGCCATATGTTCGGCGACGGCTTCAACCACGGGTACAACAACTGAGTTTCCAAACTGCTTATACGCTTGTGTATCGGAAACAGGAATGATGAAGGGTTTCTGCCCCAGACGATCAAACCCCATTAGTCTTGCACATTCGCGCGGTGTCAGACGCCGTGGATTGCGGCGCGATTGGCGTATGAGTATCTCGGAGCCGTCCTTATAGTATCTGGCAGAGAGAGTGCGCGCAACATCGGTTGGGCTGTTGAGACCAAACCCGAAGCCGTTTCCCTTCTTCCTATGCTTCTCTGCGTAGTTTTGCAGGTAAGTCCACAAGTGATCGGTAAGAGTGTATCTGGGAAGTACTTTTGCAAGAGGCCCGGAAGTGTATTTGTCGTCTGCCTCTTCAGAACCGTCCTCCGGATGCAGAATCGAGTTCAGCTTTGGGCCAAGTGATGTGTCAGGCAGTTCAAGCGATGCCAAATCAAACATTGTTTTCTCACGAAAGCCGACAATAAAGATGCGCTCCCGATGTTGCGGTACGAAGGACTTGGCATCAATAACTCTCCATTGGACGAAGTAGCCGAGTTCCTCTGTAAGGGTTTTGTGAATCACACGGAATGTATTGCCTCGGTCGTGACTCACGAGGTTCTTGACGTTCTCGAGCAGAAAGGCAGCGGGCCTGTGGTGCTCGATAAGCCTTGCAACATCAAAAAAAAGCGTTCCCTGCGCTTCGCATTTGAATCCGTGGCTTTTTCCAAGAGCATTTTTCTTGCTGACACCCGCGATCGAAAATGGCTGGCAGGGAAAGCCTGCAATCAGTACTTCGTGTTCGGGAACTTCTGCTTCAGTCACCTGCGTAATGTCGCCAGCGAACGGATGCTTTGGACCATCGGCGAAGTTCGCTTCATACGTTTGCCTCGCAAATGGATTCCATTCGCAGGTAAAGACACACTCCCCGCCGATTCGTTGAAAGCCTCGTCGCAGGCCTCCGATGCCAGCAAAAAGATCTATGAATCTGAAACTAGGCTTCTCAGAGGCAGAATCGGCTTTCGGTGAAAATACGCTCGTGCGTGAGCGAATCGATGGCCGTTTGGATTTGACCCGCATTTGCCCTCGGGATTTTGCCAAAGCAGTACGCAGTTCAGACGGCACACCGTCGAACTCTGAAAATGCGAGGACTTTCTGCTTCCCTTGGTGCACTACAACTCTCCACACAGGCCAAACACTGCATCGATGGATATTAGATTGTGCATTTGTTCCGAGAGGAATGGAAGTGACTGGTTTAGCGGCCAACGGCGTGCGGAAAGAGTGGTGTGGAATCCATTGCGTTGTTCGTTTGATCGTTTCGATGACCTCTGAGGCTTCACTGCTGCATTGGTATGCATGTGCTCCTCGCCCCGCTGCTGGCGGCGGGAGCGATGGGGCTCTGGCTGACCGACCGCCCGGCTCGACGCCGGCCACGGCGTTTTGTTCGCAACCGCAAGTCGCTCCGCCAGCGGCTCCCCGGACACGAGGGGTTCCTGGAGCCGGAGGATGACCATGTCGCGCCGCGATCTCCCGAGCGGCGAAGCCGTCGCGTGCGTCGGAGTGGCTCGGCAACCACACGGACGGAGACCGCCCTTGCCACCGTTGCCGCGTTGCCGGGGGCGGCGGTACTCTGCGACCAAGCCGTTCCAACCCGAAGCGCCATTTCGCGGGGGTGGAATCGGATCTGGAACCGTTCGGAGTCGTCGCGGGTGAGTGCGTCGTTGGCAGTAACCGCTTGGCCGAGGAATTCCGCAATGCGGGAGACAGTTCGCGGTGCGCGGCGAATCGGCTTCGGCGCAGGACTTCGCCGGGGCGTGGCCGTAGTGCTGGCGGTGGCGGCTCTGGCGTGCTGGTTGGGGAAACCGGGAGCCAGTCCGGTTGCCCCGTCGACGGCGGCCTCGCCCATAGCTGCCCGTGGTGCCGTTGGTGTTGCGCTGGCCGAGCAGTCGCCGACTGCCCGGCCGTTCGGAAGCGAGCCGGTGACCGGCCCGTCGGGTAAGGCCTACTACGCCCGGGCGATTGAGACGATTCAGACCGGGCAGCGGGTCTTGGCCCGCAATCCGGAGTTGACCGGGGGGGAACTGCCGGATGCTCCGGTCGATACCGCCACGTGGGTCAATATCCGGCTGCGGATGCCGAAGCCGACGGGGGATTTTTTGGAGATCACCTTGCTGCGGCCGGTTGAGTGGCTGGCCGAGCATCTGGCTCAAGCGGCGGCTCTCGATGGGGAGTATCCGCGGTCACTGGCACAGTCCCGAGGGACAGACTCCACATCGGGCAGCACCACGGTGTCCTCGGTGATGCCCACAGTCGATCCCCCCGAACTTTCCCCGGGGATGATCGAGCCGATCACGGCCGACAACTCCACGGCCTCCCCCTGGATCTTCCTGACGCTGCATGAGCTGGAAGCGGTGGGGCCGGCGGAGATCGTCGAGGTGGGGCCCTGTCCGGAGCTGGAAACGGGTGAAGGCCGACTGGTGACGGGGACGTTCTCCCACCCGTCCAGCGAAGTCTTCGACATCGCAGTCGCCGGACTCGCTGATCCCATCGGCTGCACCGGAGCCCACCCGTTCTGGAGCGAAGACCGCCACGCCTTCATCCCGGCCCGCGACCTGCGCCCGGGGGAAACCCTCCGGACCGAATCCGGCACCCTCCGCCAGATCACCCGCATCACCCCCCGCCGGGGACCGCCGGTGGCGGTGTTCAACCTCGAGGTTGACGCCGAGCACGTGTATTACGTGTCGGTGGATGGGGTGTTGGTGCATAATGCGTGCGGGGATTTTCGAGGG
>Ga0315904_10009108_pt1 | contig 13031 bp, 10 predicted proteins | sample LakEriMetagenome_6_FD_203529 | JGI IMG/M metagenome (GOLD analysis project Ga0315904, IMG submission 203529) | Freshwater fungal communities from buoy surface, Lake Erie, Ohio, United States - Buoy 12 MA120 | ecosystem: Environmental > Aquatic > Freshwater > Lake | place: USA: Lake Erie, Ohio... | reverse complement strand
ACTGGTATTGCCAATCGTCGTTGCTTTGATACTGTCCTAGAAAGGGAATGGAACGCAGCCCACAGAGAAAAGAAATCTCTTTCACTCATATTATTTGATATAGACTACTTTAAGAAATATAATGACACCTACGGTCATTTAGTGGGAGATGACTGTCTGTGCCAAGTTGCGATTGCTGCTTCACAGGTGATCAAACGACCTAGGGATACGTTAGCAAGATATGGAGGTGAAGAATTTGCAGTAATTTTGCCAGATACGGATGCATCAGGAGCAGAGTTTTGTGCAGAGCAAATTCGTTACGCTATTGAAAAACTTAACATAAGCCATAGTTCTTCGCAAATAAATTCTTGTGTCACGGCTAGTTTAGGAACGGCAACTATCAGCCCTCACACCCAAATTTCCACATCTCAACAATTAATTAAAGAAGCAGACTTAGCACTGTATCAGGCTAAACGAGAGGGGCGAAATCGTGTAAAAGTATGGTCAACGGACAGATAATCAAACATTGAGATTTTAAATAGCGGTTGGCAAAAATGGGAATTCAAAATTTTCAAGTATTGATTGTTGATGACAATGAAATAAATCGCGATATGCTTGCTCGGCGGTTGCATAGAAGAGATTTTAATTTATCAATGGCTGGTGATGGCAGAGAAGCTTTATCAATGATTCAAGCGAATCTTTATGATCTAATCCTTTTGGATATCATGATGCCTGAAATTGATGGATATGCAGTTCTTAAATATTTAAAGGAAGACTCAAGGCTCCGTGACATTCCTGTAATCATGATATCAGCGATCGAAGAAATGGATAGCGTTATGAAATGTATGGAAATAGGAGCTGATGACTACCTTACCAAGCCATTTGATCCTGAGATGCTTAAAGCAGCAATTAATCGTTGTCTTCCTGACAGGGGGAGGTCTGTAAATCCTCCGATGATTCCTAATCAGTCTATTTCTGGATTATCTAGTCCTAGTTTTACTAATGCTAGTACACAAAGTTCTGAGTTTAAACTGCCCGAAGAGACTACTCGTGGGACTTCAACTAATTCAATTAGTATTGATGAAGTTGTTCATCGTATTATGCAGTCGGGGATGATTAGCCGTAAAGGTTACTTATATTTTAGTAAAGCAATTTTCAATGCTTTATTTGAGAATTCAGGGCTAACCTATCAGGAGGTTTATCAAATTCACTCAGTATTTGATGCAATTCAATCTGGGAAGGTTAAGGTAGTTGAATGAAACTACTCGCCAAAGAGAGTTGCGCCGCAAAGCGGCGCAACTCTCTTTGGGGTTTTATTTCTTTTTAGTTATGCTGTTGAAGTATTCCTTAGCCTTAGCAAAAGCGTACTTCACTCTATCGCCAATTGTTGGATCAGGCAAAACTGCAACTGTAACTTCCTCATCAGGAAACTCTTTCAGACGATAGCCATATTCCAAATTGTCTTTGAACTTCCGCAAAATAGGATATAAACGGATTGCGCTTTTCAATAACTCCGCTTCCTGTTGAAAAATTGCCTGACTAATTTTATTACTGCGTTCCACTGCCATCGAACCCGCAGGAACCCATTCCTTACCCTTAATACGGATAAAAATGTTGAACTCAGGCAAACCCTTACTCTTCATCTCATCATATTTACTAGCAGCAGCCTCACGCTTGTTTGGCGCTTTTTTCTTCTTCTTGGGCTGTCCAGAAACATGACCAAACCCAGATGCCTTAGTTTCAGACATTTTTTACCTTCTAGATTTCTAAAAATAAATTTTTTATAAATATGTAAATTAAGTTGAATCACTTAGGTTTTTACATTTAACAAAAGTTTACTTTAGTCTATGGTTCAAAAACAATCTGTCTTTAGAAGCGCGATCGCTGTCTCACCATCAACCTATTCCCTTCCCAGTGAAAAATTAGCGCTGCGTGGCGATGCCACACACCGCTAATTTTGGAGTAATACCAATTCACAAAAGTGTGGCAACACTTCTGCGAATTAAAAACTCAACCCAGTAAGAGTTTTAAAAGCACAAAATGGCGTAGCCATTTTGTGCTTTGGGATAATTACGTAGTCATAAAAAAGCCGACTCAATGCGGCTTTTTTATTTACCCTTCTTTTAGTTGACTCGATGGCGAATCTAGATCAAAAAGTACTTGTAACATTTGCATCGCACGGCGGCGCGTCTCGATGTCTTGCTGAGCGCGTAACTGCACCATAGGATCATGCAAGATCTTGTTGATAATGCCGCGAGTCATGCTCTCGATAACATCCTGATGCTTGTCTGCAAAATCATTGCCGAGGCGAGATAGGGCTTTTTCCATTTCTTGTTCGCGGATGATTTCTAGCTTTTGACGGAGCTTGCTGATCGTGGGTACAGTCTCGAGCGATCGCCACCACATATCAAATTCAGCAACACAACCTTCTAGCAAAATCTCAGCTTGCATCGCCATTTGACGACGGCTTTCTTGATTTCCTGCTACCACTGCTTGCAAATCATCGACGTTAAAAGCTCTGGTGTTTGGCAAATCTTTAACATCAGAACTGATATTGCGGGGTACAGAAATATCAATAAGGGTCAAACCTGTGTGATTTTGGGCGATCGCATCGAGATTTTGGTGGCTAAGAATCACTTCAGTCGAAGCTGTACTAGTAAATACAAGATCGGAAATGGCTACACAATCCAACATTTGATCTAATGGACGGATATCAAACTCCGCATCACTTGTCTCAAATTCCTTGAGCATTGCCGCAGCGCGATCGCGAGATCGATTTACGAGCGCAATTTTTAGGGCTCCTTTAGAAATCAAATGCTTCACCAACAGGCGAGACATTTTGCCAGCACCGATGATTGTCGTATGCTTATCAGATAAATTTTGTAATTTAATTTGGGCAAGCTCAACCGCAGCAGAACTGATTGATACTGCACCCGTTCCAATTTCGGTTTCAGTCCGAACTCGCTTACCTGCAGACAGAGATTGTTTAAAAAGTTGGTTGAGAATTCGACCTGCGCCATTATGTTGCTGAGCGAGTCGATGGGTGTTTTTGACCTGTGCGAGAATTTGTCCCTCGCCTAGAACAAGACTATCTAAACCCGAAGCAACTCGCATCAGATGAGTTACGGCATCTTGACGGAGGAGAATAAACAGATAGCGACGTAGATACTGTAGAGGTAGTTGGCTAAACTCTGAAAGAAACTGCATAATTTCGCGAATACCACTTTCGGCTTCGCTAGTAACTACATACAACTCTAAGCGGTTACAGGTGCTTAAGATCGCAGCTTCTTCAATACTCGGATAGCTCATTAGTTGAGCGATCGCAGCTTCCATGCGATCTTCAGGAATACTCAACTTTTCCCGTACTTCCACAGTCGCCGTTTTATGACTCAAGCCAACAACTGCAATATTCATATCGTAAATGCGTTTCTTAATTAAGAACTGGACTAGAAATAATTATCTTATGGGAAGAGCTTATCAGGAGATAGCTACCAGTGTAGTAGGTACTTATTACTCCTTAACGTTCTGTAATATAGCTGCCTCCATTCTTTAAATACCAAATCACAAAATGGCATAGCCATTTTGTGATTTTAAAACCCTTACTGGGTTTTTCTTTAATTCACAAAAGAGTTGTCACACTTTCGTGAATTGATATAAAGCCAAAAAGATTAGAGGCAGCGCTTTGCGCTGCCTCTAATCTTTTTGGCTTTATATTTTTAGAGCCTACGGCGATTGTAGTTCTATATAATTAGCGCAGATTAATCGTTTTAGGTTTGTCGCTTGTCAAGTGAATGGTGTCAACGAAACGAGCAGTCTTAGATTGAGTTGAAATAACCAAAGATTGTGTACGGCAACCGCCAGCAAAGAAACGTACGCCTTCCATCAAAGTGCCAGGGGTAATACCACACCCAGCAAACAAGACATCTTTGCCGCAAGCCAATTCGTTTGCATCATAGACTTTATCGCCATCAGTGATGCCCATTTCCTTGAGACGAGCCAAGTTGCCTTCACGCGTCCAGCTAGCACTTTCAGGAGTATTAACTTCGGCAGGGTCATAGACTAGACGACCTTGGAAATGTCCACCCAAGCAACGCATTGCAGCTGCGGAGATTACACCTTCAGGAGCAGCACCGATACCCATCAAAGCATGGATGTTTGTACCAGAAAAACCACAGCAAATTGCTGCCGATACATCACCATCGCTGATCAAACGTACACGAGCGCCAGCAGCACGGATTTCAGCGATCAAGCCTTTGTGTCGGGGACGATCCATAACGACAACAACTAACTCTTCGATCGCACGACCCAAACAGTCAGAAAGAATTTGTAGATTTTTGGTAGGTGTGTTGCGAATATCGACATGTCCTTTTGCCGCAGGTGGTGCAGCTAGTTTATCCATATAAAAGTCGGGAGCTTGGAACAAACCGCCACGCTCAGAGATGGCTAGAACTGCCATCGAGCCATTTTGGCCGTAAGCAACAAGGTTTGTCCCTTCGCAAGGGTCAACAGCGATATCGATTTCCTGTAATTCTTCGATTGTGCAGAACTCGGCAGCATTTGCCTGTGTGCAGATACCAACTTCTTCGCCGATATATAGCATAGGTGCTTCGTCACGTTCACCTTCACCGATGACGATCCGTCCGCGCATATGAATCTTGTTCATACGTTCGCGCATTGCTTCAACTGCGGCTTCGTCGGCTTCGTCTTTTTTGCCCAAACCCATCCACTTAGAAGATGCGATCGCCGCTTGTTCAACGACCTCAATAATCTCAAGACTGATTGTACTATCCATGTGTAGAAATACCTATTTACCTAAATTTTATAAACATTAAGACTTCGTTACGTTCTAGAATTTCTTTAGAACCAGAAAACAAAATATAAGTTTGGCTATGTCTTACTACATAACCTTGTAATTAAGTTTACAGGGCAGAAGGACAAATTCAAACCCAAAAGATAGAGTGCGCCACTTCGCGGCGCACTCTATCTTTTGGGTTTGAATTATTAATTTTGGTTAAGAAATGCTTAACACTGGTAGGATTTAGGAAGGGGCTTTTCTCTTCTACCCAAACTAATGTATTGCGTATAACTGCTATGTTGCCAGACCATTCTGACCATTCTGTTTTTGCTGATGAGATGCCTAAAAACCTTATAAATCATAGAGATTTTGAAGATCTAGATTTTAATGATGACAATGAAATTGAGACCGACAAACCACAGGAAGCTTGTGGTGTTTTTGGGGTATTAGCGGCAGAAGGGGATGTTGCTAAACTTGTATATTTTGGACTGTATGCCTTACAACATCGTGGTCAGGAATCAGCAGGTATTACCGTCTACGATGAGCATGGTACGACCCATACACATAAGGCGATGGGATTAGTTGCTCAAGTATTTAATGAAACGATCCTCTCTGAAATGAAGGGAGCATTAGGGATTGGTCATAATCGCTATTCGACTACAGGTTCGAGCAAGGTTTGCAATGCTCAACCGATTGTTGTGAATACCAGACTGGGTGATTTCTCACTTGCTCATAATGGCAATTTAGTCAACGCGACAGAGTTACGCGGTGAACTGTCAGCTCAGGGACATGCTCTCGAATCAACTACTGATTCTGAAGGGATAGCTTTTGCCGTGGGTGAGGCAGTAGAAGAAGGTAAGGATTGGCAAGAGGCGATCATAACAGCGCTGCGTCGATGCCATGGAGCTTTTAGTTTAGTAATGGCAATGCCTAATGCGATCGTAGGAGCAAGAGATGCTTACGGTGTACGTCCTTTGGTAATTGGTAAAACTGAAGATGGTTCTTATGTTTTGTCGTCTGAGACCTGTGGCTTAGATATTATTGGCGCTGAATATGTGCGTGAGGTTCTTCCTGGGGAACTAGTGATCATCACGATCGAGAATGGGATTCAATCCTTACAATGGGTGGAGGCTAAGCCGAAGCTATGTGTATTTGAGATGATCTATTTTGCTAGACCTGATAGTGTCATGCATGATGAAAGTCTCTTTAGTTATAGACTGCGAATCGGTCGCGCTTTAGCTAGAGAAAGCTTTGTGGAAGCCGATATTGTAATTGGTGTCCCAGATTCAGGTATTCCTGCAGCGATCGGATTTTCACGAGAGTCAGGGATTCCTTATGGTGAGGCTTTGATTAAAAATCGCTATGTAGGGCGGACTTTCATTCAGCCAACCCAAGCGATGCGAGAATCAGGAATCCGCATGAAGCTCAATACACTCAAGGATGTTTTGCAGGGTAAACGGGTAATTGTGATCGATGATTCGATCGTAAGGGGAACGACGAGTCGTAAAATAGTAAGAGCATTGCGTGAGGCTGGTGCAATTGAAGTCCATATGCGTATTTCTTCGCCGCCCGTTACTCACCCTTGTTTTTATGGTATTGATACGGACTCGCAAGATCATTTGATTGCTTCGCACAGTTCTGTCGATGCGATCGCCAAACAGATTGAGGTTGACACGCTTGCGTATCTCAGTCATGACGAAATGTTAAAAGCGACACAAATTGATACCACGCATTTTTGCACAGCTTGTTTTACTGGGAAATATCCGATTGAAGTTCCTGATAAACTCAAGCGCACCAAACTTATGCTAGAAAATACGGCAACATGACCAAGATCCTCTTTCATCTCGCATTTCCAGTAAAAGATATTCCAAGCACCAAAGCTTTTTATATTGATGGTTTGGGTTGTTTGGCGGGACGCGAGTCAAGCGACTCGCTGATCATGAGTTTGTATGGTCACCAGTTGGTAGCGCATGTTGATCACGAGAATATTGATTCTCAACGTGGCATCTATCCGCGACATTTCGGGTTAGTTTTTTATTCCGAAAATAACTGGATGGCTCTGTTAGAAAAAGTCCATGATAAGCGTCTTAAATTTTATCAAAAACCAAAAATTCGCTTTGTGGACACTCCTTTAGAGCATCGAACCTTTTTCTTGGCTGATAATTCAGGCAACATTTTAGAATTCAAGCATTACAAATTTGAAAATGCAATTTTTGGTGAGACTGATTTCAACAAAGTCGGAGATTCAGACTTTGCTCAACAGATTCCTGTGGTTTCGCATTAACCTGTTGGCAAAAAACAAAAAAGAGATGGCGCTTGCACCATCTCTTTTTTGTTTAGGATTAATTCCTGCTTTTAATTTCTTACGAAGCATTTGCATTTGCTTTTTCTTTTGGCGTTGGCGAGCAGATCCACCCTTGCCTTTATCATTTCGCCCTTCTTTGCGTGGGGATTCCCATCGCTTGAGTCTTTGGCTCATATTTTTGTACCGATATTGATTTTTTACAGATAATTTAATACCTATTAAACTATTAATCTAATATTACGTTAGCTGACGCAAGAATTACTATCACTCTTGAGCATGAGAGCGCACTGAGAACGCTCCCTCTTTTAGGTTAATGTTTAGGCTAGTTTTTGCTTGATCTCTTCAGGGTTTCTAAACCCGATCGCGATCGCTTTACCATCTTTGACAAATAAAGGTCGCTTTAGCAACATTGAATCTTTGGCGTAAGCTTCAATCCATTGGATATGTGACCATGTATCTTTTTCAGTGCCGAGCGATCGATAGGATTGTCCAGAGGTGTTTCGCATTACTCTTTCCCCTAATGCATTTACCCATTCGGCGATCGCAGTTCGAGATGGCGGATAGTCTTTGGTATTGATAAATTCGTAGGTAATTCCTTGATTGTCTAACCAAGCGATCGCTTTTTTGCAGGTTCCACAATTGGGTATGCCATAAACTTGAATAGACATAAATTTTCTCGGATTATGACTTGTTACAAAAGATATAGGGATAGGCAAGCCCACTCCTTTAGTGGTGGATAAAAAACGACAAGTCAGCTTTGACTACCTGTAACTATTGTATGGCATTTATCGCAACCATCAATACGCATACAATAGAAAGCCAAAAAATCAAATCGCTCACGTAGCGGGCGATTTGATTTTTTGGCTTTCTATTTATCATCGAGATCGCAAAGTCTTCCGTTGATTTCTCCTTACAATTAGCTTGCGAAGTTCTTCAATAGCGATCAAAATTGGTGGACAGGTTAGCAACATCAACCAATGCCAATCTGCTAACGAAGCAGTTCCGAATACTTGTCTAAAGGGAGGGAAGTCGATGAAGGCGAAGAGAGCCACACATTCAACAGTGATTCCCAACCAGATCAAACTATTGTTTGAAATCGACTGACGGAATACAGAACCCCAAGAAGAACGGCAGGCGAATAAATTGCCTACTTGACAAGCCACGATCGCAGCCAGAGTCACAGTTGTTGCTTGGCGATAGATCGCTGTCACCGTGGGATCGGCAGTATGAGAGAGAATCATTGGTGTGACTTGTTGCAAATCTCCTAGAGAATAGCCATAGCTCCACCAAACAATAAAGAAGCCTAACATTGATAAAACGGCTTCGATCGTCCCTAAAAATAGATAAGCCCGAATTAATAAAGGAACATTGAGTAGAAATTCTTGCTTAGGACGGGGTGGGCGATCCATAATTCCTGCTTCGGGAGTTTCTGCTCCTAGAGCTAGAGCCGGAACCAAGTCTGTACCTAAATCCACTGCAAGTATTTGTAAAATCGTCAGTGCGGGAGGAATCTTGAACGCAACCATGCCCAAAAATGGCACAATTTCTGGCATGTTTGAGGCAAGAATATAGGTCATAAACTTGCGGATATTCTGATAAATCGCTCGACCCTGCTCGATCGCTACGACAATCGTGGCAAAGTTATCATCGGTCAAAACAATATCCGCTGCTTCTCGCGCCACATCTGTACCATTTTGACCCATCGCAATGCCGATATTCGCGGCTCGTAAGGCAGGGGCATCATTCACCCCATCTCCTGTCACGGCGACAATTTCACCGATGTCTTTGTAAGCCTGAACTAAGCGCAATTTATGTTCGGGTGACATCCGTGCAAACACCAGTCCATGTCGATATTTCACAACCTGCTTTAGTTGCGCGTCGGAGAGATGTCCCATGCCTTCGCCTGTGACCACGCGCACGCGATCGCCAACCAGTCCAATTTGACGGGCGATCGCTTCGGCAGTGAGTCCATAATCACCCGTGACCATCGTCACCTTAATTCCTGCTTGATGACATTGGGCGATCGCCTTCGGTACTTCGTCACGGGGCGGATCGAACATGGCAACTAGACCGATAAATATTAAATCTTGCTCTAAATCCTGAGCTTTGAGATCGATTAGCTCCTGACCTCCTTGACGGGCCGCCAGTCCTAATACCCGAAATCCTTGTCTTGCGAAATCATCATTGGCTCTGACGACCTCATCCCAACAGGCATGAGTTAATTCCTGAGCCTGTCCATCGCGCAAGATCATGTGACAATGTTTGAGAACTTCCAAAGGTGCGCCTTTAGTGAAGGCGAGATTAGGAAAGTCGCTAGACCAGAGTTCCGAATCTTGCCAATTTAGCACTACCGTCATCATCAGGCGGCGTGAGTCAAAGGGAATCTCTCGTATGCGTGGGTACTGCTTTTGCAGATTTTCTAAATTCAGCTCTGCTTTTCCTGCTGCTACTAATAGCGCTGCTTCAGTCGGATCGCCAATTTCTTGCCAACGACTAGGAGCTTTGAGATGCACCAAACGTGCATTAGAACAAAGTGCCGAACCGATCAGCAAAATCTTGGCTTTCCAAAGTATTTCAGAATCTGCGGGAATGTTTACCTTGCCACTGGTGGGGTCGTAACCCGCACCTGTGACTTCAATAAGTCTATTTTTTAGGACATTATTAACATCATCATTAACATCATCATTAGCATCATCAGATTGGGGATTTGGATGGTCAGCAGTTGTTGGTTCTGACGGCAGCCAAAGATAGCGCACCGTCATTTCATTTTTTGTCAATGTGCCAGTTTTGTCAGTACAAATCACTGTAGTAGCGCTGAGTGTTTCCACTGCCGAGAGCCGCCGCACAAGGGCATTACGCCGCGCCATGCGCTTCACGCCAAGGGCAAGGGCGAGCGTTACAGTCGGTAATAAACCTTCAGGGACATTCGCAACGATAATCCCGATCGCAAAAATAAAGCTCTCAGTCACATCCATCCCAATCAGAAAGTAACTGAGCGCGAATACAGTCGCACCCATACCGAGGGCGATCGCGGTAATTATCCTCACGATACGAGCAACTTGGATTTCTAAAGTGCTGGGGTCACGCTTTACTACTGTGGTTAAATGCGCTACCTGACCAAACTCAGTCTGTGCACCAGTTGCATAAACCACCGCCACGGCTCGACCCGCTGCCACTGTCGAACCTGCTAATACAAGATTGGCAATTTCCGATGGATTGACCTTTTCTTGCATCGGCTGTTCACCTTGACGCATCATGGTTTTGCCGCCACGCACTGACACTGTCTCGCGCAACCTCACTGGATAAGGACTTCGTGCTACGGGTAAAGATTCTCCCGTCATTACAGATACATCTAGATACAAGCTTTCTGCTGATATCAACCGCGCATCTGCGGAAATGCGATCGCCTTCTTCCAATTGCATGACATCGCCACGTACCAGTTCCCTAGAGGGAATTTGCTTTAGTTCACTGTCTCGATAAACTTTCACCTGCATCGGCAAAACTTTTTTGAGAGCTGATAGTGCTTTCTCCGCTTGAAACTCTTGCCAAAAGCTAAAGATGGCATTAATCCAGATCACTGACCATACTGCCCAACCGAGTTCAGGAGTACGGGAAATAAAGGCAAGAATTCCTGCGATCCAAAGTAGCAGAGCCATAAAATGTGTTAATTGATCAGCAAACCGCAGCCACAAAGGACGATGAGCAGGTTCAGGCAATTCATTTGCGCCAAATTTCTCTAATCGCGATTGCGCTTCTATTTGCGATAATCCATCAGCAGCAGTGCCAAGAGATGCGTAGACTTCTTCAACGGACAATGCCCATAGTGGCTGGTGAAGTGATGCCATGCTGGTCTACTCCTATTAATTCCTCGAATAGCGGTTTTGAAATGAGTACATAACTCATTTGAAAACAAAAACTCAATCCCAGTAAAATTTTGAGTTTTTGTTTTGCCTACGGCAAAATGAAAATTACTATAAATATAAACCTAGCACCAGAAGCTTTAGCGAAATCTTAAGACTATAACAACCCACACAAAGATTATTGAAAGCGTTGCAAATCAATGCTTTCAATAATCTTTGTGTGGGTTTGTTTGATCGAAAATTACTGTATAATGCCAATATGTTAGGCAAGCTACTTGATCGACGCTATCGTATTATCAGAGAATTAGCTGAGGGAGGTTTTTCGCAAACTTATCTTGCTGAAGATACACGCTTGCCCAAAAATCCTCAATGCGTAGTCAAACATCTTAATCCCACGATTGATGATCCTGTTTTTACCCAGAAGGCTCTGGAACTATTTAAAACCGAAGCCGAAACATTACAAGAATTAGGAAAACATGATCTGATCCCTCAACTTTACGCATATTTCCAAGAGAATAAAGAATTCTATCTCGTTCAAGAATTTATCGCGGGACATCCACTCAGTAAGGAAATGTCTCCTGGCAGCCAAATGGCAGAAGCCAGAGTTGCCCAAATTGTCAAAGAAGTATTAGAAATCCTGCAATTTGTTCATAAATACAATGTCATTCATCGCGATATCAAACCGAGTAACTTAATTCGTCGCCATAGCGATGGCAAACTGGTGTTGATTGATTTTGGCACTGTCAAGCAAGTCCAAATGGAAGTCGCTAGCGCCCATCATAAAGCCAAGGTGACATTGCCAATTGGTACGCCTGGATATATGTCATACGAACAAGAGCGCGGTCAATCTGTATCAAGTAGTGATATCTATTCTTTGGGAATGTTGGCTCTGCAAGCTCTTACAGGTAAGCACCCTAGCCAGTTTCCGAGAGATCGCGATAACGAGATTACTTGGCGCAGCTATGCCAAAGTTAGCCGAGAATTTGCTACTGTTTTAGACAGGATGACACGCTGCAATCCACGCGATCGCTATCAGACTGTTGATGAAGTTCTAAAAGACATCGCGAAACTATCAAAATTAAGTACAGCTTCTCCTCGAATTACTGATGATCGAGAGGTTAAGTCAAGTTCTCTATTATTGCCATCTGCGATCGCTTTGTTAGCTTTAACTGGTGGAATTTATCTATTTAGTAAAGGATGGAACCCTCTCAAAAGCAATAACCTGCCAATTAACAGCCTTAGTCCTACCCCCAGTCTTTCTGTCTCCACGACTGAGACTTCACCTTCTCCTTTAGTTCAGCCTTCAGCCGTACCTATATCAGATCGCAAGGCTAACTATGGGCAATTAGGTATCTATCTCAAAGAAAAAAACTGGAAAGCAGCGGATCAAGAAACCTATTTATTACTTCTCAAAGCTTCAGGCAGTCAGTCTGAGCGTGACGGAACATTTCACCCCGATGAGTTTAATAAAATTACTTGCGCGGATCTGGTTCTAATCGATCAGTTATGGACACAGGCAAGTAACGGCAAGCAAGGATTAACTGCTCAGAAAAAGATTTATGAAGATTTTGCTAAAGATATTCGTAAAACATACGAAAATATTGGTTGGTTCAGTCCATCTGGTGAACTAGCGATCGATACTACCTATGATCGCAAAACTTCACGATGGGAATATCTCGAAGGTCGTCAGCCCAATTTCAAATCTCCACCTGTTGGGCACTTGCCATTTTTGCTACGCGATACCAGCAAAAATCTTGAACGCATGGCTACTTTATATCGTTGTTCATCTTAGTTTTTTAAAATGATAAAAATATGAGGTTAAATTTGCGTAACCTATTTCTCCAATTAATAACCGCAAGCTCAATCAGTTTTGTAATGTTGAGTCCTCATCCAACGATCGCGCAAGTTGCTGAAGTGCCTAATCCTGATAGTAGTGGAGACTTTAGATCCGCCTTTCAACGAGGTAATCGCGGTTTCTATACCATTAGCAAATGGCTAGTCGTGCAGCCGATGGGATCTGGTGCAGAAAACTATGATTTAAATTGTCGATACACGCCGAATGGACAGATTAGATCTCGAATTTTAAGAGGTG
>Ga0315904_10009107_pt1 | contig 13031 bp, 8 predicted proteins | sample LakEriMetagenome_6_FD_203529 | JGI IMG/M metagenome (GOLD analysis project Ga0315904, IMG submission 203529) | Freshwater fungal communities from buoy surface, Lake Erie, Ohio, United States - Buoy 12 MA120 | ecosystem: Environmental > Aquatic > Freshwater > Lake | place: USA: Lake Erie, Ohio... | reverse complement strand
ATTGGCACCGTCGAGTCGACCACGCCCGCCGATCTCGATCGGCTGTACGCGGTCAACATCAAGGGTGTCTACCACGGGCTGCATTTCGGCGTGCCGCGTCTGCTCGAACAGGGCGGTGGGGTGGTTCTTAATCTAGCGTCCATCGCCTCTCACTTGGGTCTGCCGGATCGTTTCGGCTACAGCATGACAAAGGGCGCGGTGCTGAGCATGACGCTCTCCGTGGCGCGCGATTATGTGGGGCGGGGAATCCGCTGCAATTGCATCTGCCCGGCGCGGGTGCACACGCCGTTCGTTGATGGTTTTCTCGCGAAAAATTACCCGGGCCGGGAGGCCGAGATGTTCGCCAAGCTCGCTGCCGCCCAGCCGATCGGGCGCATGGGCACCCCGGACGAGGTCGCGGCTCTCGCAGCCTTTCTGTGCTCACGCGAGGCCGGGTTCATCACCGGCTCCTCCTACGACCTCGACGGGGGCACCACGTTGCTGCGCTGATCCCGCTCGCGGCACGCCCGCGCTGCCGCGAAGGCGATCACGGCAGCGAGCGGTGCGCGGATCTATCGTGCCACTTTCGGGCGCGCCTTCGTCCAGGCTTTTGCTAGCTCACGGCGCAGCACAACCGCGTCGTCCCACGCCGGCGGCAGACCGGTGATGTTGTAGCCGGCACCACCTTCGTGATACGGTCCCATCTCCGGGCAAACAAAGAGCGTGCGGTCGCGATTTTTCGGCGCCGACTTCCACAGCGCGAAAAGGGCGTCGACGAATACGAGGTAGGAGCGCACCTCGTCCGTCAGTTGACCGCGGAAGGTGACCGGCACCTGGCAGTGATGGCCGTTGAAGGGGCGGCAGTGCGACTGATCCGAGTTCTGCACGAGCTCGGGGTGGTCAAGCAGGCGTGCGATGTAGTTCGCTGGTCCGAGGTGCTTGACGACCGAGAGGTGCGAGAAGTCGAAGTTGATCTTGATCATCTCTCCAGTCGCACGCTGGAACCGCTCCGCGATTTCGTACGTCTTCTCGGGGGTCTCGGTGCAGCAGTCGCGGTGAACTTCAAGCGAGGGCACGAGTCCACCGATCTTCTCCGCTGCGCGGACGAGGGAGATCCAATGCTTGGTCGCGACTGCCGGAGGCGTATCGTGATCGTCGAGCTGGACGTTGATCTGCACCGCGCCGGCTTCTTTCTGCGCGCGCAGCAGAGCCGGAAAATCCGCCGGGTTGCTGGACGAAATAAAGCCGATCAGGTGTTCCAAATCGTGCTTCTCCGCGAGGCGGCGGTGGTCGGGGGTCAGGGCCGTCGTGATGCCATCAAATCCGGCCTCGGCGACCGACTTGATCTTGCGCTCCAGGGACCACTCGCGCTTCGGCGAGGGATGACCATTGAGGGACCAGAGATTAGCGATGTGGACGATCTTCGACATAGGAAAATGAGGGTGGAAAGAGTGGAGCGCGACGGATCGGCGAAGTCGAGCGCGCAGCGGGTTGGTGGCGGGTGCGTCGGCCGCCTGCGGGAGGCGCCGGGAAGACCGAGTCGGCGCGATTTCCGCGTCGTCCGGCGTCACTGCACGATCAGCGTACTTTGCATGATGCGCCAGTGTCCGGGAAAGGTGCAGATGATCGGGTAGCGCCCCGGCTTGCTGGGGGCCGTGAATACGAGCTCGAAGGCTTCACCGGGATTCACCAACGGCGTGTACGCCAGCACATCAGGACTGTCCGGGACATAGTTCTTCGAAAGGGCGCGGGGGTCGCTGAGCATCGCGTCGGCGAGGGCACCCACCTTGTCCGCCGTGCCCGGGGCAAGGAGTAGCGCGTTGTGCTGCATGTGATCCGTGTTCCGGAAGACCAGTCGAATCCGCTCGCCTGCTTTTACCGTCAATTCGGTGCGGTCATACTTCATGACGTCGGGTACGACGCCGAGCTGCACGACCACGGCATCGCGTTCGGTATCTGAATGAGCGCTGCGCGTGGTCGCCCGGGTTACCACTTGGAGAAGGATTTCCTCCAGGGGGTTTTCCACCTGTTCGTCGGTGCGTCCGAGTTCGACCAGGGTGATGTCGTCGAACCATGCCTGCCCGGTCGCTTTCCCACCAGCGCCGAGAACGAGGCTCAGGGGCAGGGTGTCGCGCGGACCGGTGTCGACGACAAGGCGGGTGGTGCTCCAGTTGCTGTTTCCGCGCGTGGCGACGCTCTGCTGCGGTTGGGGACGGTGCAGATCGGGGACCGCGATCAGTGCTCCGAGCGCGTTGCCTCGGGTTTCGACCGATTCCGTGCGCCCTGAGACTTGGATTTCGTAGCGGGTGTGGGGTTTCACCGTGAGTGTCCGCGTCAGTGCGACGTCGGCGCCGTCCGCGTCCGCGGTCACGCGGAGGCTGCGGTGGCTGGATCGTCCACCGTCCACTACCGCAGCGGTCGCCTTGCCGTCCCGGATGGTCAGCGCCCAGTCTCCGTGGGTTCCGATCGCCGTGGTCTCGAAGGTCTCCAACGGGAGAAGAGCGGGCGCGGACTTGCCCGGTGCATTGCGGCGCGCCACCTCGGCCTCGGCGGCGGCGCGTTGCTCGGGGCGCGCGGCGGTGAGAAATCCGCGGGCATGCCGCAGGGCGGCCAACTGCGCGGCCTCGGCCGTCCAGCGGTCGATAGTCAGGCCGGGCCGGTCGAGGAAGGCGTAGACCGCGCGTCCCGCGTCTGGGCTGGTCGGTGCTTCCACGAGCGCGAGCAGGGAGGCGAAGCGGACCTGCGCTTCGGGATCCGCGAGCGCGCCGGCTTTCAGGAGCGCCGCCACGGTTGCCGGGGTGCGTGGTAGAGCGAGCGCCGCCGCGCGGCGCACTGCTGGCGCCGGATGACCGAGCGCGCGCGTGACCGCCTCGAGCGCCTCGGGGACGGCGTCCACGGCGTTGAGGCCTTCAAGTGTCCAGAGGGCGTGCAGCGCACCGGGGTTGAGCCCTAGTTCGTCCACGGCGGGATCTGCTAATCGGGCGAGCAGGGCCGGAACGACATCTTTGCGGCCGCGCTCGACAAGGAGTCGCTGCGCATGGCGCCGCCAGAGCAGGTTGTCGTGACCGAGCGCCGCCACGAGTGCTTCGGGCTTCGCTCCGGCCAAGCTGAATCGGGCGGGTTTCTGGTGCGGCGCCGATGGGCTATCTCCACGCCAGACAATTCGGTAAATGCGCCCGTGGCGCTGGTCGCGCAGGGGATTCTCGTAGGCATTGCCGGCTCCGCGCTCGAATCCTTTCGGAGTCGGATTGTGCTGCACGATGTAGTTGTACCAGTCGATCACCCACACTGCGCCGTCCGGTCCGACCTCGGCCATGATCGGGGCGAACCATTCGTCGTCGCTGGCGATCAGGTTGGTCGGGTTATGCGAGCGGAAGTTTGCCCCCGTGGGCTCCACGATGAATTCCCCGACGAGGTGGCCGGTGGGTTCCGTGACAAAGGCGACCCGGTTCCAGTAATGGCGCGGGTAGCTGCGCGCCGTGTAAAAGGCGTGCCCCGCCGCGGCTGTATAGCCCCAGTGGACGTCGACTTGGCGGACGCGGTCCGTGAGCGCAACAAAGCGCGAGGTGTCCGCGATGCCACCAAGCGTCCGTACGTCCGCACCCACGCCGGAATAGATTCGGTTGGGGATGGGAAGGTAGACGCTCGGGTTGTTGTTCGCGGTCGACGCGAAGGCGATGCCGTCCTCGCGGAAACCGAGGCCCCATGTGTTGTTGTTGGTCGCACGCAGAAATTCAAAGCGCGTGCCGTCGGGTCGGAAACGCACAAAGCCTTGGCGCACGTTGTGGGCTTCTCCCCCGACGCTGCCGGTGAAGCCAGAGTATCCGAGTGTGCCCCAGATCCAGTTGTCGGGTCCCGACATCAGGTTGCTCGGCCCGGCATGCGTGTCGTAGCGCCCCCATCCGGTGAAGAGAATTTCGCGCTCGTCCGCACGGTCGTCGCCGTCGTTATCCCGGAGAAAGAGGGTGTGCGGGGCTTGGACCACGACGACACCGCCGCGAGCGAAGGTGAATCCAGTCGGGATATTCAACCCATCCGCGAAGACCGTGAAGGTGTCCATGCGACCATCACCGTCGCGGTCATCGCAGATCAGCAGGCGATCGCGCCCGGGCTGACCGGGATCGCGGAGAACGTTGGGATAGTCGAGGGTCTCGGCGAGCCAGAGTCGACCGCGCTCGTCCCAGGCCATAGCGATCGGCTTCCGGATCTCGGGATCGGCAGCGACGAGTTCCACTGCGAATCCTCCGGGCACCACGAAGCGCTGCATCGACGCTTCTGGACTCAGGGGTTTCTGAATGAGGGGCCATTGTCCTTCGCCGGAGGTGCGCTGACCGGGCGAGTAGTACGGGATGCCGGTCTGGGGCACGCGTTCGAGTCGGGCGATTGCGGGACGGTGACGGGGATCGGCGGGATTATTCTGGCCGGCAACGTAGCGCACCGCGCGTTCGATCAGGTCGTGGAAGCCGGGCAGGTGCCACGTCGCGGCCTCGCGTCCCCAGGCGGTGTAGAAGACTTGTCCACGGCCTTGCCTGCGGACCCACGTCCAAGGTTCACCGCTGCGGGTCTCCAGCACGGTGCGCTCGACGTCGTTGCGTAAGTCTAGGGCGGCGGTTTCGTCCTTCGCTGAGAAGGATTGAAAGCCGCGGATCAGGGGGTGGTCTTCAGATTTGAGTTGGGTGGCTACGGTGGCGACCGGCCCGCTTCGGAGGCGTGCGCCAACCATGCGGCCGTAGGACTCCGAGCCACCGAAGGCCGAAGCGCCGCCGTTGACGACGATCAGTCCTCCGCCGCTTTCCACATACCGCCCCAGCGCGTCCTCCTGCGGGGGCGAGAGGTCGTTGCGACTCGCGTAGACCATCACCGCCGCGTAGTGACGGAGGTTTTCCGGTGTCAGGGTCGAGAGGCTCTCCGTGTACACGGGGTGAATGCCTCGGTCGATCAGGGCAGGCGCGATCAGTCGCACGCGCGCCGCCGGCTCAAGTGGGCCGGCGTCTCCGACGAAGAGAATCTTCAGTACGGGGGCCTCGGCGCGGAGCGATGACAGCAAGGCAGTCGTTGCCAACACGGCGATTCCGACGCGGGAGAGAAATCGTTGCATGGTCAAGGGAAGGGAAACGGACAAGATGCGCGACACGCGGACAAAGGGAGGATCTGCTCTTAGCGGAGCATCCGGCCGATCAAACCACGGCTACGGCGCGCGGCGAGGCGCGGTGGCGGCTGGAAAGACGTCCTGTCTAGACGGCGAATTCCCATCCTTTCCGGTAGTCGCGTCGGAGGTGCGCGTTGGCTTCCGGAAGGTTAGTGAAGGTCAGCCGTGCCGAATCCCACGCCAGCGTCGTCTGCGGGAACCGCACTGCGACGCTGCCAAGCAGCACGGTCTCGGTCAGGGGGCCGGAGTAGTCGAACGAGGCTGAGGGCACTGCGCCACTGCGGCAGGCCTCCGCCCATTGTGACCAGTGATGAGCCTCTTGCACTGACGGCATCGGAAAGTCCTTAAACTTCTCGGATGGATACAACCGGGGCGTGTCGACGTGTGGGACGTGGAGCACGCCGGCCGTGCCGATGAGGATCGAGCCTTGGTCCATGGCGTCGCGGGAAGCGCCACTACGGTTTCGATTCGCCGTGGGCGCGGGGGGCTTGACCAGTGCCAGTACGTCCGCAGGCGGTCGTGCATCGCCGTCGTACCACGTCACGGGAACGGTCTTATCAGCCGTGTACGCGGTGCCGGGGAAGAGGTACTTGATGTGAGCGTTGACCGCCCAGTTCCATGCATCGGGAGCCGGGCCTTCCGAACGGATGCTGACCGGAGCCGTGAGAGCGAGGGCCTCAAAGACGGGATCGAAGATGTGGCAGCCCATGTCGCCGAAGGTGCCGGTGCCGAAGTCGAGCCGCTTCCGCCAGTTGCCGGGGTGATAATAGCTCTTGCCGACGTACGGCCGCACCGCCGTCCCGCCGAGCCACAGGTCCCAGTCGAAGTCGGCCGGCACGGCCTCGCCGGTGACCGGGGGCTGACCGGAATCGCCCCAGTGCTTGTTGCTCCAAGTGTGGACTTCGCGAATCTTGCCGATCGCGCCTGATTGCACGAGAGCGACTGCCTGGCGGTAGACCTTCTGCGAGTGAATCTGGATGCCCATCTGCGTCACGAGCCGCTTTTGTCGGGCGATTTCCGTCAGCACGCGGGTCTCATGGACGTTGTGGGCGAGCGGCTTCTGGCAGTACACGTGTTTGCCCAGCTGCATCGCGCGCAGCGCGATTGGCGCGTGCATGTGGTCCGGGGTGGAGACATTGACGGAATCGATCTCTCCTTGCTCCCGGTCGAGCAGCTGACGCCAATCTTGATAAATCCGGACATCGGGGTGCCAGGCCTTGAGTTCCGCAATGCGGTTGAGGTCGACCTCAGCGACGGCCACGAGTTTGACGAAGGGGTTGCTGCAGATCGACTGGATGTCGGCCCACGCCATGCCCGCCGCGCCGAAGCTGGCATGGCGCAGCGTGCCGCTCGGCGGCGCGGAGCGCAGGTGTCGCACAAAAGCGGGCGCGGCAAGAGACGCGGCACCTAGGGTACGGAGGAAAGTACGGCGGGACGGGGCAGAGGAGAGGGGCATGAATCGGTGGCGACTTCCGATCGCCGCACGCCGATGGAGCGGAGGCAAGCTTGCCGTTGCGCGACCAAACCGGTCCTTCTCCTTAGTGCTGCGCCAGCGCCGCGACGTGGTCCTGCAGCCACGCTACTTCCTCGGGGAAGACGCCGTGATGATCTCCGGCGAAGGTCAGGTGGGTGACCTCGGCACCGCTGGCGCGGAACCTGAGGGCGGTGGCCTCCACGTGCTCTCTCGGAATATGAGCGTCGTGCTCCGCGCAGGCCACCAGCGTGGGCGTTCCGCAGAGGTCTACCGGGGCGCGGCTTTCGTTCAGCGGGCCGATCATCGCGCCGCTCAGGCCCGCCACGAAGCCATAACGAGCCGGCGCCTGCAGGGCGTGCTCCAACACCAGACAGGCGCCTTGCGAGAAGCCAACGAGGCCGATGCGTTCCTGCGGAACGCCGTCGGCAACGAGTCCAGCCACCACGTCCGCGATCCGCGCGAGCGCCCGGGAAAGCGCGGGCTCGTTCTCCGCCCGCGGCGTGAGGAAGCGATACGGGTACCACACGCCGCCGGGCGCGCCGGGCGCGAGGTAGGCAATATCCCCTTGCGGCAGCCGTCGGGTCAGGCCCGCGATTGCCTCCGGGCTCGCTCCGCGTCCGTGCACCAGCACCACTGCCGCCCGGGCTTGCCGCGGGTCGGCACCGAGGGCGAGGAGCGCTGGGGTGTTGGAGTCGGACTGAGACACGCTGCGAGAGGTTTAGGGGTTCAAAATCAGCGGCGGCAGCGCGGCCATGATTCGATCGCGCTGCGCCTCAAACGGTGGGGGCAGGCGGAGGGTGGTTCCCAGCCGGGTGGGACATTCGTCGACCGCGAAGCCAGGTCCGTCGGTCGCAATCTCCGCCAGTACTCCGCCGGGCTCGCGGAAGTAGATCGATCGGAAGTACTGGCGGTCCCGCAGCGGTGAGACGGCATGGCCGCACGACTGGAGTCGGCCGCGGAGGCGCTCCTGGACGTCGCCGTCGGGAGCTCGCAGGGCGACGTGGTGCACGGTTCCAATGCCGACGGCAGCCGCGGGGGTGTCTGTCCCGGCGACGACCACATCGACGAAGTTTCCGGGCCGGGCCGCGCCCGCGGCCCAGCGCGTTCGTCCCGGCTCCGCTGCAACGCGCGTCATCCCCAACCCAGCTTTCAGCATCACTTCCGTCGCCTCCGCCTTCCGGACGAGAAGTGGAGCGGTGTGCAGGCCGGTGATGGCTTGGCTCATCGGCACGTCGGTCCCATTCCAGGGGCAGCGGTCATCGATGGATTCGGCGAGTTCGATCGGGATTCCATCTGGATCAGAAAAGCTCAGGAGCGGATCGCCCAGCCGCTCTTGCCTCCGCGTGGCGACTCTGGCCGCCGCCAAACGGTCTTCCCAAAAGGTCCGCGCGCCGCGGGGAATGGAGAGCGTTAACGCCGCCGCGGCACCGGTTCCAATGCGGCCTAGGGCGTCCGAATGGTGCTTGCCCCAGTAGAAAAAGGTCAGGAGCGTCCCGGGCGCGCCCGTCCCGTCACCGAAATACAGGTGGTACGCGGTCGGGTCATCGAAGTTCACGGTTCGCTTCACGAGCCGGAGTCCCAGAAGGCCGGTGTAGAAGGCGACACTGCGGTTGGGGTCGCCCGCGATGGCCGTGACATGGTGGAGACCGGCCACGCACGGGAGGTCAGTGGAGGTCGAACTCATGGTCGCTTGGTATTCACTTTGTATCGTCGCGCAATTCTGATTTGAAGACGCTGATCCGCTCAGCCAGCTGCGCATCGTACAGCGAGCGGGGCTCGAGGCCGGAGCGGTTGGCTCCCTCGATAAAGCCGGGCGCGCCTGGATACGGGCCTTTGCCGAGAATCTGTCCGCGGCAGCCAATCGCGTAGTTCTGCGCGGTCGGCGGCGCTTGCACCACGAGCCGGCCTTGGGGAGTCACGTCGCACGCCCAGGCCACCGAATGCGCCGCCGCCCAGCCGTGGGAAGTTCCGTAGTCACCGCGATTATACAGGCGAAGCACATCCGGATCCTGCGGGCTCTCTGCCCGGACATTGTCAAAGAGCAGCCCCATCGACCAGCGGCGGTGCCCTTCGGAGGAGGTGGTCGAGTGCGCCGTGACCGAGTCGACGACCACGATCCCTGAGTCGAGCGATCCGCCGTTGCTGATAAAGGCATGCCGCCCGGCCGACGCGTAGCACTCGCGGAAGAGAATGAGCTGCGAGTGGTACGTGGCGAAGTGGTAGTGGTACCCGCCTGTGACTGGTCCGCGTGGATCGGTCGCCCGAGTACGCGCGACGGTGCACCGGGTTGATCCCTCGAGCTGGATTCCCGCGTGCCAGAATCCGCGGAGGGTGCAGTCCGTCATCCAGCCGTTTTCCACGCCGGCGAAGATGATCGCGTCTTTGAGGTGCTGCTCGGAGAAAGCGCCGGCAATCGCGGATTCGGCGCGGAGCGATTCGACGCCGACTTCGCGGACAAGGTGGCTGTCCTCGTAGGCATACACGGCCACTGGCGAGACGCTCCGGTCGAGGGTGTCGAACACCGGCGCGTCCAGCGTGAGGCGCGGGCCTTCGATCGCCGCGATGTAGCGATGGAAGCGGACGTCGACCTCGCCGGGCCGCCACGCCCGCTCCTTCACCATGCCACCGCCGCCGAGGCGTGCGATCCACGCCGCTGTCGAGGGGTGGTGTACGATCACGGCCTGCCCGACGTGGAAGCGTCCCGGCTCCGCCACGGCGAAGGAGCGCTCGCCGACGGCGACGCGTGGCGTGGCCACCGCCACGCGTGATTGAGGTCTTTCCGAGCGGAAGGAATCGTTGCGCCGACCCGCCTTCACCAGCGGTTCGGGCGTACGGCGCTGCCTAACTAGGAGGGTGTCGCGCCGCGGATCCTCGCCGTCGCCGGAGCCGCGAAGGACCACGCCGGATGTGGTCAGGCGGATCGTGCCATCGACCTGCCAGCGACCGGGCGAGAGGAGGAGCGCTCCACGATGCCCTGTCGGTGAGGAGGGGAGCGCAGCGAGGTCGTCCAACGCACGCTGGATGCGTGCCGTCTGATCTCCGTCGGCATGGGCCAGCGTCGCTTTCGTCGGTACGGTGGGTAGTGCGATCCCGCCGCCGCGATATCCGGCGTGGCTAAAGTCTGGAATGCGGTTTCCGGCCGCGTCTGCCGGGTACTGAAGGCGACCGTCGGACCCGCGCACAACGCGCGTACTCTGCCAAGCGTGCGCCGGAACCGTCGCTAGTGACAGCGCGGTGAAGATCGCGAAAAGAATGCGTGTGCGCGCTCGCATGGGTCGGGGTCGTACGGGTGAAAACAGGTCGGATGAACGTCCGGGAGCGTGGATGAGGGTTGCCGAGGGGAGGGTGTGGTTTACTTTGGGACTCATGTCGCCCACGTCGAGACGCGCGTTTCTGCGAAATGCTGTTTCTGGAGCTGCCCTCGCGGCTTTGCCTGCCTCCTTGCCGGCGGCGGGCGCTTCGTCCGCGGAGTCCTCCTCGCGAGCTTCGCGCGGCGGCGCGCGCAACCTTATCTTTCTCGTGAGCGATGGGATGAGCCTCGGGACGCTCTCCATGGCGCAGCAGTTTCGGCAGCGCCGCGAAGGCCGGGGTACCGAGTGGATCGGTCTTTATGGGCGCGAGGGCGTGCACCGTGCGCTCGTCGACACCGCCTCCGCATCGAGCATGGTCACCGACTCCGCTGCTGCGTCCTCCGCGTGGGGTGGTGGCCTGCGCGTAGCCAACGGTGCCATCAATGTCGGGCCGCGCGGGGAACAGCCGCAGCCTCTCCTTGATGCCGCGCGGGCATCCGGGCGCGCGACGGGATTGGTATCGACCGCGACGATCACGCACGCGACGCCCGCCGGCTTCGCCGTGAACGCAACGGGTCGCAACGAAGAGGAAGCGATCGCGGAGCTCTACCTTCGCTCCCAAGTCGACCTATTCCTCGGAGGTGGTGCTCGCTTCTTCGATCCGGCGCGCCGCGCCGATGGCCGGGACCTCTTTGCCGCGTTCGCTCTGGCTGGCTACGCCGTTGCACGCGACCGCGCCGCGCTCACCCGTCTGCCGCAGAGCGGGCGGGTACTGGGGACCTTTGGTTCCGGACATCTACCGTTTTCACTCGACCGGGCAGCGTCACCAGAAATCGCCGCGCACGTCCCCACGTTGGCGGAAATGACCGAGTTTGCTCTCGCTCGTCTAAACGCTGCCGGTGGCGATCGCGGCTTCGTGCTCCAAGTCGAGGGGGCGCGCGTCGACCACGCGGCGCACGCAAATGATTTCGGCGGCTTGGTGCATGACCAACTGGCCTTCGATGATGCCTTGGCCGTCGCGCTGCGCTTCGCGTCGACTCGCGACGACACGCTCATCGTCGTCACCACCGATCATGGAAACTCCAATCCCGGTCTCAATGGCACGGGGGGCGGCTATCGCGACACGGATGCCGCGTTTGAACGCTCGTTCACGCTGCGGCAGACCAATGACTGGATCATTGATGGACTCTCGGCGGAAAGCGATCCAACCGCGGTGCGTGATCGGATGGTTCTCGGTACGGGTCTGAATATCTCCAAGTCCGAGGCCGCTCTTGTGCACCGCGCGCTGCGCAAGGAGTACGTCGACGCCTACCGCGCTCGGTCGAGTGCCGTGGTGATCCTCGGTCAGGTTCTCGCCAATCATCTCGCAGTGGGGTGGACCGGGATCTCCCACACGTCTGACCTCGCCGAGTTGGTTGCCCTCGGTCCAGGTAGCGCGTCGTTCTCCGGCTTGTTATTGAACCTTCAGATTCATCCGTTGCTGCGACAGGCGCTGGGCTTGCCGCCGGCCCCGGTTTGAGGGTCGGCATCTTCCGTGGTGAATGGAAAACCGAGTTGCCCTCTGCCGCCGCCAGGTGTGTGGTGAGGAGATGATAGGCGTGTTCTTCTCGTTGCTAACCGGCACGTTGCGGCTGAGCGGTGCGATCATGGCGCTGTTGTTGATCACGACGGGCTCGACCCTGCGGGCTTTCGATCTGGCGGCTCAGCCGGACAAGGTCATCCAGCGCGTCGCCTTCGGATCGTGCAACAACTCAACCCAGCCCGCGCCCGTGTGGGACGCAGTTGCCAAGGTCGATCCGCAGGTGTGGCTGTGGTTGGGTGACACCGTGTACGCCGATGATCCTCGTCCGACGGGCGATACGCTCGCCGAGCGAACACGCGTCGTGCTCGACCGGCTCCCGGGGCTGTACGCACGCCAGCGCGCACTACCGGTCTACCAGAGCCTGATGAACCGCGCTCTCATCATGGGTACGTGGGACGACCATGATTACGGCCTGAATGACATGGGGGCCGATTTTCCGGGTCGCGTCGAGGCTCAGCAGCACTTCTTCGATTTTTACGGTGAGCCGAAGCAGAGTCCACGCCGCACGCGCCCCGGAGTCTACAGCTCGATCGTCCTGGGCCCTCCCGGTAAGCGACTTCAAGTCGTGATCCTCGACACGCGGTCATTTCGCTCGCCGCTTGAGAATGGAAATTTCCCGCGGGAGCAGCGGGTGGAGGGACGCCCTGGTCCGTATCGACCGAGTAGCGATGAAACCACTACGTTGCTTGGACCCGATCAGTGGGCGTGGCTTGAGCGTACGCTGCAGCAGCCTGCCGAGGTGCGGATTATTGCGTCTTCAATCCAAGTCATTGCTGATGATCACCGCTTTGAGAAGTGGGGCAATTTTCCCCACGAGCGGCGTCGGTTGCTGCGCTTGATCCACGATCAACGCATTGGCGGCGTCATTCTGGTCTCCGGTGATCGTCATACGGGCGAATTGAGCTGCCTCGATCCGCTGCGCGAGCCGGAGGGTGATGCCATTGATCCAGGTTACCCGCTATTTGATCTCACGTCCTCGGCGTTGAATCGCTCTGCGCCGATCATCGCAAACCCGCCGGCGGCAAATGCTGGGCGTCGTCCGGTGGTCTTCAGCCACGAGATCAATCGCCATCGGATCGGCTCGCGATTCGGCTACAACCACTTCGGGCTAATCGAGATCGACTGGAGCGCCACCGGCGGGGGTGAGGTCACGCTTTCGCTGCGCGCCGAAACCGGGGACGAGGTGCTACGGCAGCGCGTGGCCGTCGCTGCTCTCCAGCCGGATTCTGGCGCGCGTCCCGGGGGCGGGAACTAAGACGCCCATCCGATCAGGCGCCTCGGGGAGGGCTACCGAGGTGTCGTTGGAGCGCTGCGGTCGCTCGCGCGTGCCGCCGCCACCAACTCTGAGAGCGCCGCGTCCAGTGAGGTGGTGGGACGAAATCCGGCCGCCAGCAGCCGTGTGACATCGGCCCGCGAGTGGCGTACGTCGCCGGCGCGCGTGGGTGCATGCTGGATCGTTGAGCGCGAGCCGGTCGCACGGATGATGCGCCGCGCGAGTTCAAGGATCGTGATCTCTTCGCCGTAACCGACGTTGTACACGCCGGCCACGCTGGGCGT
>Ga0315904_10009106_pt1 | contig 13031 bp, 6 predicted proteins | sample LakEriMetagenome_6_FD_203529 | JGI IMG/M metagenome (GOLD analysis project Ga0315904, IMG submission 203529) | Freshwater fungal communities from buoy surface, Lake Erie, Ohio, United States - Buoy 12 MA120 | ecosystem: Environmental > Aquatic > Freshwater > Lake | place: USA: Lake Erie, Ohio... | reverse complement strand
TGAAGGTCATATTTTCCCAAGTACAATTGAGCGGACTTTTGTAAATGGCAATATAATTGTAGAGCAAGGCAAGCAGGTTAGTGAAATAACTGGAAGTCGATTAGAATTTGTGAGAGACTAATGAGAGATCTCTTGAATCCAGTGTAATAGATTGATTTTAAATTATAAATAGTTCAACTTATTTTAACTCAAATTACACAGTAGGATTTTACAAAGTAAAATTCTACTGTGTAAGATAGGATTATGAATGTTCGAAATATTTTCTAGATCTCAAACTTAATGATCGATTTTGTGCGATTGACAATATTGTTTCGATAATAGCGTTATGTTTTCATGTATTTTTGAATTTATGAATTTATTGCGATTTATCATCTTGCTGATTTTATTTACACCTATTCATAGCCTAATAGCACAACCTAATCCAGTTGGACAATGGCAATCTTATTTTACATATACAAGTTCGACAAGTACTGCCTGCGTGGGTAATAAAGTATTTTTCGGGCAAGCACATTTGTTAGAATATGATACGGAAGAAAAATCATTTACCACTTATTCAAAAGTAAATGGATTAAGTGATATCAATATTCAATTACTATGTTACGATCCTTCAAGTCAATTCATGATTATTGTTTATAGCAATTCCAATATTGATTTATTCAAAGACAATGTATTTTATAATATTCCAGACATTAAAAATTTGAATGTAATTGGGAGTAAACAAATTCATAATATTTATTTCAGAAACAAGCTGATTTATATTAGTTCCGATTTAGGTATTATTGTGCTTGATCCAATCAGAAAGGAAATTAAGGAAACTTATAAATTAGAGTTAAGCGGAAGTCCTGCGTCTGTAAATGCATTAGATAGTAAGGGAGGTTTATTTTATGCCTTGACAAATAAAGGAATTTTTACAGCAGATCAAAGTAATCCTAATTTGCAAAATTTTACAAACTGGACACTCATCAATCCCAAGAATGCTTTAGACATAGTTAATTTACAAGACTCATTATACATCATGGATTCAACGAGTGTTTACAAAATAAGTAATACAAGTTTGGATTTGATGTATGCAGGTAAATCAAAGTGTAAGCGCTTAAAAAAAGGAGTCAGCAATTTCTATTTATGTGAATCGAGTGCAAGTGAACGGCAGTTACGTGTGTTTGATGTCTTGGGAAATTTAGTGGATAGTGTAAGAAATATTAATCCGAGTGATGTGGTGGAGAAAAGTGCTGACGAGCTATGGATTGCTGATATTTGGGAAGGTTCAATACGTATTGTCGATCGAAGTATTAAAGATGTGATAAGACCAAATGGAATAAATCTGAATTCGGTATATAATTTGAGTTACGCCGACGGTGACATGTTTGTTTCAGCAGGCAATATATCGGCTTGGAATGTAAGTTTGACACCTGCTAGTATTTCGAGGTTGAAGCCAAATGGCGATTGGATTTGGTACACACGCGATAATGGTACTGCAGGGTTAGAGGATAAAATTGATATTTTAGATGTAGCCTACGATAAGCGAACTGGAGGTATGTACGCGGCTTCATTTGCTGATGGTTTATGGGAGTGGAAACCTGATAATACTTCTACTACCTACAAGAATACACCTTACATAGTTCCCTATGGGGGAAGCAACCGTTTAGCAGATGTTGAATTTGATAACGACTATAATTTATGGATGACAAATTATGGTTCCGATAACCAACTTGTTGTAAAATTGAAGGATGGCACATGGCAAAAATTTTCGCTGCCTAGCAATGCAACAGAAAGAACTGCTACGCAAATAGTAATTGATGATGCAAATCAAAAATGGGTGTTAGCTCCACGAGGTCTGGGGGTATATGTGTATAACGATAATAATTCTATTTCAAATAAAAATGATGACAAGGTAAAATTATTGACCAAAGGAGCGGGCTCAGGTAATCTACCTACATCGGATCCGAATTGTATTGAGAAAGATAAAACTGGGAAAATTTGGATAGGTTCATCAAGTGGTATTGGAATATTCAACTGTCCAGAAAGCATTTTCACCACAGAAGGTTGTGATGCCGAATTGAAAATAGTAAAGTATGATGCCGATGCAGGACTTTTATTTCAAGGCGAGAATATAAAAAGTATTGCTACAGATGGTGCAAATAATAAATGGATTGGAAGTGAAAATGGTGTTTGGTTAATTAGTGATGATGCAGAGAAAATTCTACAACGATTTACTACAGATAATAGTCCGTTGCCTAGTAATTCAATCCGAAAAATATTGGTTCATCCGATAAGCGGAGAAGTGTTTATTGCCACCGAACAAGGACTTGTTTCGTTTCGTGGAGATGCAACAGAAGGAGCAGCTAGTAACGATGATATATTAGTATTCCCGAATCCTGTGCCTAGTAATTTTGAAGGCACTATAGCGATCAAAGGTTTAGTGACAAATGCAGATGTTCGAATCACAGATGTATCTGGACAGCTGGTATTTCGCACAAAAGCGCAAGGAGGGCAAGCTGTTTGGAATGGTAAAAATTATACTGGTTTTCGGCCACGAAGTGGTGTGTATTATGTGTTTGTTACCAATGAAGATGGTTCGGAAACAAAGACGACAAAATTTATTTACAACGAATAATTTTATTGTATACGATTGAGATTCTATTACCAATCTTTTTCCAATTTCATCGGTTGCCCAGTTCCTTTATCTTTTTTTGCTTTTAATTTTTTCTCTTCTTGGTTTAAGGCATTAAGTAATTGTTCGGCTTGCTCTTTGGTAAGTTTACTCGGCTGAGGCTTTGGCTTTTCGGGTGCACGCTGATCATCAGATTGTTGCTCGGATTTGGAAGGTTCTTCTTTTTGTTCTTTTTTATCCTGCTGTTTATCTTGTTGTTGCTTATCCTTTTTTTCGTCTTCCTTCTTTTCGTCTTTATCTTTTTGATCTTGTTGTTGTTTCATTTTTTGAGCATAAGCCAAATTGTATTTAGTATTCGCAGAGTTTGGATTGTCGCGCAATGATTGCTTGAAATATTTGATGGCGTCATCCCATTTTTTTTGTTCTAAAAATGTATTACCCATATTGTGGTTAGAGCTTGACTTTAAAGATTTGTCTTTAGAGTTTTTCGCACTTTCTTCATACTGTTTGGCAGCGCCTTCAAAATCTTTTTGTTGGTATTGCGCGTTGCCTAAATTGTATTGTGCTTCCCTATTTTTTTTGGCGACCACGGCTTTTTGATAAGCAGCAGCAGCGCCTTTATAATCGCCCTTGCTATATAACTTATTACCCGTATAGATGTGCTGATCGGGGGTTTGAGCCATGATAATTTGGCATGCAAAAAGACAAACTATCGTAAATAAAATTCTCATGCAAGTTTTAATTTTTTTCTTTCAGTGATCAGGTATTCAAGCAGTAATAAAACGAAAGTTATGATTAAAAAATATTGGAAATAAGAATTGAAATCAGAGAACATCATGTCGCCAAAATTCTTTTGCTCAGACGAGTTTATTTGTTCTGCGATTGTTTCAGCCGCGCTTTCTGTATTTTGCAATTTGACATAAATGCCTTGACCCTCTTGCGCAATGGTTTGCAAGGAAGCTTCATTTAATTTAGAAATAACCTCATTGCCTTGTTCATCTCTTTTGTTCTGTTTCATTTCATCGTCCCAGATGACAGAACCCTCAGGAGATCCAATACCAATGGTACTTATCATAATGCCTTCGTCGAGGGCTTGTTTTACTTGATCCTTTGCTTTTTCATCATGATCTTCACCATCGCTTATTATGACTAGACTTTTATATTTTGTTTCTTTATTATTAAATGATTTTCTAGCCATTTCTATGGCATCACCAATTACAGTTCCTTGGGTGGGTAGCATGTCAGGATTGGCGGCGGCTAAGTTCATTTTCAAAGCCGAAATATCCACTGTTAGCGGCACAGAAACGTAAGCTTTTCCGGCAAAAAGAACTAGCCCAATTCTATTGTTGCTTACTTTTTCTAATAGTCTGGCGATGAATTGTTTCGATTTTTCTAGTCGATTTGGAGAAATATCTTTAGCGAGCATGCTTTTGCTCACATCAAGTGCAATAATTAAGTCAATGCCTTTGCGTTCAACTTTTTCGCTTCGTGAGCCTTTTTGCAAATTTGCTAATCCTATCGTGCCAACAAATAATGCAGCTATAATTAAACCAAATCGAATATGATTTCTTTTTAGATGAAAAGTTGGCATAAGTTTATTGACAAGTGCTTCGTCTCCCAAGAGTTTTATTTTTTTATTTCTGTTTATCAAACTAAGCACATAAAGTAAGATAGGGATTGCCAGCAAAAGAATTAGCCATAAGTATTCGAAATGTTGAAAACGCCACATGTTGTCAAAAATACTAATTCAATGTAGCATGCCGAAATACTTTAAGGAAGTTTTAACGCTTTGAGCTGAAATCCATGTGATTAATATAATAAGTTGAGAACATTATTATTAGTCAGATTCGCTCGGTCAAATTTCTGTTGTTGGAAGAATGGGTGTCACCTAAAAACGCTTTTCCTCCTATGATATGTTTTATAAACTATAAACATCGTAAACTTTTAGTTTAACTTAAATGACGACTTCCACTTTCATGTGATTTGCAAAAACACCGAACATAGTTCAACATTTCAAATGTCAAAAGGCAATCGTTAAAGAGCAACCCGATTAGTGATGATATTATTTATTTCCCTTTTACTATCTTCATGTCCAAATTAAATTAATATGAAGCCCCTTTTAATCATACTACTTATATCCTGCAGTACCCTTTATGCCCAAGATGAAAATAAATGGGATGTAAATAATATCAAAGGTCCATTTAAAGAATTCTCTTTTACCACCGATGAAGGTACATGGATGAATCTGGATGTATCGCCAGATGGAAAAGAAATTGTATTTGATATACTGGGTGATATTTATATCATGCCTATTGAAGGTGGTAACGCGAAATGTTTACGCAGCGGTATGGCCATGGAAGTGCAACCCAAATTTAGCCCGAACGGGAAACAAATTTTATTTACATCTGATGCCGGGGGTGGAGATAATATTTGGATAATGCAAAAAAATGGTAGTAAACCAAAGCAAATTACCAAAGAAAGTTTTCGTTTGTTAAACAATGCCGTATGGACACCCGATGGGGAATACATTATAGCACGTAAACATTTTACTTCACAACGTTCTTTGGGTGCAGGTGAACTTTGGATTTATCATACTTCAGGAGGGGAGGGATTGCAATTAACTCCTCGTAAAAATGATCAACAAGATTTGAACGAACCTAGTTGTAGCCCTGATGGTCGTTATGTGTATTATAGTGAAGATGTGTATCCAGGGGGATATTTTCAATACAATAAAGATCCAAATAATCAAATTTTTGTAATCAAAGCTTATGATAGAGAACGAGGAATTTCAGAAGAGATTACAGGTGGTCCCGGAGGCGCATTTCGACCGCAAATTTCCCATGATGGAAAAACATTGGCATTTCTAAAACGAATTCGAACTAAAACCATTTTGTACCTACGCGATTTAAACAGCGGCGAAGAATGGCCTATTTATGATCAATTAAGTAAAGACCAACAAGAAGCATGGACAACCTTTGGCGTTTATACCAGCTTTGCTTGGATGCCTGATAATCAATCTATCGTTATTTGGAATAAAGGAAAAATACACCAAATAGATATCCAACAAACTAATCAATCTAAAGTCATTCCGTTTTCCTGTAAGATAAAAAATCACGTAGCCGATGTGGTTCGTTTTAAGCAAAAAATAAATGAGGATGTATTCACCGCAAAGGTAATCAGGCATGCAACCACTTCTCCTGATGGTAAATTGGTGGTGTTTAATGCGGTAGGCTATTTATGGAAAAAATTCTTGCCTAATGGAAAATCAGAACGAATAAGTAATAGTCTCGATTTTGAATTTGAACCTGCTTTTTCTCCAAATAGTAGAAGTATCGTGTACACTACTTGGAACGATACTGCACTTGGTGCTATTTATAAATTAGATTTATATGGTAATGATGGACCCACAAAATTAACGACAGATAAAGGTACTTATCGCAATCCTTCATTTTCTCCTGATGGAAAAAAAATATGTTACATGAAGGAAGAAGGCAATACTATTATGGGTTATAATTTCACGGTAAAGCCTGGTATCTATTTGATGACTGCGACAGGGGGGGCGGCTGAATTTATAAGACGCGATGGTTATGCCCCAAAATTCAATCATAATAGCGATAGAATCTATTATGAAGTGGGTAATAATTTAGCAAGTTGTAAATTAGATGGCAGCGACGAACAAACTATTTTCAAAAGTACATATGGTAGTCAGTTTGTGGTATCGCCAAATGGCAAATGGGTTGGATTTGTAGATTTACATCAAGTATATATCGGTGCATTTCCAGGTATTGGAAAAACGATAGACATGACTGCAGGCACTTCGTCGGTTCCTGTAAAAAAAGTTTCACGAGATGCTGGTATTAATTTACATTGGAGTGGAGACAATAAAAAATTATACTACACATTAGGCAATCAGTATTATGTTATTCCATTAGCTGATCGATTCGAATTTATTGCTAACAAAGCAGATTCATTATTCAAAGCCCCAGAAAAAGGAATTACGCTAGAAGTGGTTTCCCCAACAGACAAACCAAATGGAATCATCGTTTTAAAAAATGCACGAATCATAACCATGAAGGGTAATGAGGTCATTGAAAATGGTAGCATCGTAATTGAAGGAAATAAAATTAAATTTATTGGCAAAAGCAGTAACATAAATATTCCGACCAATGTACAAATTATTGATTGCAAAGGCAAAACCATAACACCAGGTTTTATTGATGCCCATGCCCATGGTAATCACTTTAGATATGGAATAACCCCGCAACAAAATTGGCCTTATTACGCTAACCTTGCCTATGGCGTTACCACGATGCACGATCCATCTGCAAACAGTGAGATGGTATTTGCACAAAGTGAATTGGTGAAGGCGGGTAAAATGGTTGGTCCTCGAATATTTTCAACCGGAACGATTTTGTATGGTGCTGAGGGAGATTTTAAAGCCGTTATTAATTCTATGGATGATGCCCGAAGTGCATTACGCAGAACAAATGCCTATGGTGCATTTAGCGTAAAAAGTTATAACCAACCTCGCAGAGAACAAAACCAAATGATCATTCAAGCTGCTCGTGAATTAAATATTGAAGTAGTACCAGAAGGGGGTTCCTTTTTTTATCATAACATAGGTATGATCTTCGACGGACATACAACCATTGAACATAATTTACCTGTAGCAACACTATACAATGATGTGATAAATTTATGTAAGCAATCCAAAACAGCTATTACTCCTACGCTGATTGTTTGTTATGGTGCCCCCAATGGTGAGTATTATTGGTATCAGCACACAAATGTGTGGGAAAAAGAAAGATTGCTAAAATTTACACCACGTGGCATTATAGATTCTCGCAGTAGATTTCGAACTATGTTGCCGGAGGAAGAATACGATAATGGTCATATTTTGGTTTCCAAAAGTTTGAAAAAATTAAATGATGCTGGTACCTTAATCAATATGGGGGCGCATGGTCAACTGCAAGGACTGGGTGCTCATTGGGAAATTTGGATGATGCAACAAGGGGGCATGACCAATCATGAAGCGTTAAAGACGGCAACTATAAATCCCGCTATCAGCCTTGGCTTAGATGATTATATTGGTTCGTTAGAAGTTGGCAAACTTGCCGATATTTTAATCATGAATGCGAATCCGTTGGAAGATATTAGAAATACCGAAAGCATTCAATACACCATCATCAATGGAAGATTATATGATGCAGATAATATGAATGAAGTTGGCAATTACCTTAAACCTAGGACAAAGTTTTTTTGGGAAATGAATAAAAGTTCAGAGGCATTTGAATTCCATGAAGGCGGTCATGGCTTTATGGAAGGCCATATAGATGATTAGAAACTGTACCCTGCGGCTGGAAGAATGATGGGTTGCCTTTGCACACTTGCCTACTTGTGATTTGCCATACTAAACATAGACAAATTCTCACATGCTTTCGTAGCGCAATATTTGTAATGTCCAATTTTTGCTTGATATAATTTCTGTAATTCAATTCCGAGATCATGAATCACTGAAACACGAAGGGTGAAAAACAGGGTGAAAGCGAGATATAAAAGCAAAGCGAGAATAAGTTCAAGAGATTCGCTCTTTTTTTCATTCTCGCTCTGCTTTTGTGGTGTGGGAGGGAATTGAACCCCCGACACAAGGATTTTCAGTCCTTTGCTCTACCAACTGAGCTACCGCACCTTTTCTAATTTAGGTTGGCAAAAGTATATAATCTAATTTAAAATGGCAATTATTTTTTTCTCCTTTTCAATACGAATAGTACAAGTAAGACCAGCCATATGAACAACATAGGTACTGATTTACGACATAAATCGATGACTTGCTCCAAAATATTTAATGCTAGCAGCGAAACCAACATGTAATTAGTTTACATATTCACTTAAAAATTTTATCCGCATCAACCTAAATTGATCTACACTTAGACTGTTTTCCGTCAACATGTTGCTGGCTTCATCTAAACTACCACTCTCGCTAGATTGGAAAAAGTCTACCATGTCTTCTTGGTCATATTCGTCCACATAATCATTGATACAATAATCTAGATTTAGTTTGGTGCCGCTTGATACGATTGTTTCCATTTCTTGCAATAACTCAGGCAGCTTGATATTCTTCATACGTGCAATGGTGTCGAGAGGAATTTTTTTATCGATATTTTGAATGATAAATACTTTCAAGCCGCTCTTATTTACCACACTTTTCATGATAAATTCATCCTCTTTTTCGATATTATTTTCTTCTACATATTTCGCAATAAATTCGATAAACTTTTTACCATACTTTAAGGCTTTTCCTTTGCTTACACCTTGTATATTCTCAAGCTCTTTCATGGTTGTGGGGTACATAGTTGCCATTTCTTCCAATGAGTTTTCCATGAACACAATCCAAGGTTGTATGCCTTGCTGTGTAGCTACTTGACGGCGAATATCTTTCAGTATTTCAAGTAGTTTGGGATCTATTACAGCAGAGCCTGCTTGGCCACCACCACCTGTTTCTTCATCATCACCATCGGCGCCATCAAATTTATGGTTAAGTGATAATTGCAATGAATAAGGTTTTTTCAAAAATGCCTTGCCTTTATCCGTTAATTTCAGCAAACCATATTCTTCTATATCTTTTCTTATCAAGTCTTCAACCATCATTTGGCGCAAAAGTGAAAACCAAAAATGATCATCCATTTGAAAATGCGCACCCATGCTAAAGCATTTAAGTTTATCATGCTTATAAGCTTGAATTTGTGTGTTGGTTCTACCAAGAATTACATTTATTACGTAATCTATCGTGAACATTTCTTTGAGTTCTTTAATGGTTTGCAAACTCGTATGTACTGTGTCTTTTACATCAATTTTTTCTTTCGGATGCAAGCAATTATCACACATGCCACAAGATTCTTCTTGATAGGTTTCGCCAAAATAATGAAGTAGCACTTTTCGGCGGCAAATCGAACTTTCAGCATAGGCAACAGTTTCGCCAATAAGTTGAGCTCCCATTTCTCGCTCTGTTAGAGGTTTGTCGCGCATTAGATGTTCAAGCTTTTGTACATCTTTGTAGGAGAAATACAAAATACATTTACCTTCTAGGCCATCGCGTCCCGCACGTCCAGTTTCTTGGTAATAATTTTCGATTGATTTAGGAATATTATAATGTATCACAAATCGAATATCTGGCTTGTCGATTCCCATACCAAAAGCAATAGTAGCAACAATAACATCCACGCCTTCCATCAAAAATTTATCTTGTCTATCACCGCGTGTTTTACTATCCAATCCTGCATGATAGGCTACTGCACTAATCCCATTCGCTACTAAAAGTTCTGCCAAATCTTCAGTTGTTTTTCTATTTAAAGTATAGATGATACCGCTCTTACCTCGATTTTGTTGTATAAATTTTACAATCTGTTTTACGGTTTGGTCTTTCTTGCCTTTGGGTACAATTTCATAATACAAATTGTGGCGATTGAATGATGAAATAAAAATATTAGGTTTGTTCAACACTAAGTTCTTTTGGATATCATCTTGTACTTTCGGTGTAGCTGTAGCGGTGAGCGCTATAATATTTAGCTTAGGATTGATGGTATTAATAATCTCTCTAATCTTGCGATACTCTGGTCTAAAATCATGTCCCCATTCTGAAATACAGTGAGCTTCATCAACCGCTATAAAAGAAATTTTTAGTTCACGCAGAAAATCCACATTTTCCTCTTTGGTAAGTGTTTCAGGAGCAACATAGAGCATTTTTGTTTTGCCTGCTATTAAATCTTCTTTTACTTTTTTTACTTGTCCTTTATTCAAAGATGAATTTAAAAAGTGAGCTACATTTTCTATTTCACTGTAACTTGTCATTAAATCAACCTGATTCTTCATCAAGGCGATTAAAGGTGAAACGATAATAGCTATTCCATCACTAATCAATGCGGGTAATTGATAACAAAGTGATTTACCACCACCTGTTGGCATGATTACAAATGTATCTCTGCCTGATAAAATACTTTCTATAATTTTCTCTTGCTCATCTTTGAAATGATCAAATCCAAAATTTTCTTGTAAAGCTTTTTTTAAGACAGACATGTCCGCCTTTTTTGCTTTTGCCATAGTTCGTTATTGTTTTTTAAAATGTTCGCGATTCATGAACTAATAAGGATATTCTTGAAACGTGATACTAATATAATTCAATTAAATTCCACTTGCAACTATTTTGCAGTTTTTTTAATTGGGAGTCGAAGTTAAAACAGAAAGCTATCATAGAGAATCAATAGCTAGTTAAAATTTATAGATATTGTATAAAGACCTATAATGAACTTATTCTTAAGTGCAATAAAGATGTTGCCCACAGGAAAAATAAGAATTAACGTCATTTTACAACCTTGCTTTCTAGTAAAATCGGATATTTGAAAGCGTGAAATCTATTCTTTTCAGCACCTTATTTTTTTTATTGGCTTTGCAATCCTTTGCACAAGAGCAGTTATTGCAGGTGGCTAAACAATATTTATTAGCTGGGAATTACGAAAAAGCTGTGATAACCTATAAGCAGTTGGCAGAATATAATCCCGATGATGTCAGTATTCAGCAAGATTATGTGAGTTGCTTAATGGCGTTGAAGGATTATAAGACCGCAGAAACAGTTTTGAAGAAACTTATAAAAACTTCGAAAAATAAAAGCCAATATGATTATACCTTGGCAAAACTTTGGTTAGCACAAGGTGAAACGAAAAAGGCAAATAAAATTTTTGACAAACTCATTGATGCTGTACCACCGGTTGAAAAAGAATACAGGGCATTGGCGGATAAGTTTATAAAGGAAAACTTGATCGATCAAGCCATTCAATTATATGACAAGGGGAAACGAGAAAATGGAGCGAATCCTTATTTATTCTCACAAGAGTTGGCTTTACTTTATGATAAGAAGGGAGATGGCGTTAAAGCGCGCGAAAGCCTTTTAGATTTGTACATTTCGCAACCAGCCAAAAGCGAAGAGGTAAAAGCCACTTTTCAAAGAATGTATGACAAGCCTGAAAAGTTAGAGGCTTTTCAAAAAGTAATACAAGAGCGAATAGACAAAGACCCCATTCAAGTTGCTTATCCCGATTTGATGTCGTGGTTGTATTTGCAACAGCATAATTATGAAAAGGCATTTGCGCAAATTAAAACAATTGATCTACAACTCAAAGAAGAGGGCAGTCGCATGTTAGGATTTGCCCGGACGGCTTTGCGCGAGAAAGAATTTAATGCAGCAAAATTGGCTTATAATGAGGTTATCAATCTTGGTAATGAAAAACCTTTTTACCAACTCGCAAGAGCGGAAATACTTACTTGTAGTAAAGAACAACTAAGATTTAGCCCTAGCTATACACAGGTTGACGTAAATAATTTGACACAATTATATCAAGATTTTATTACTGAGTATCCAAGCTTTAAACTAAAGGAAACTTATCGTGAATGGGCAGAGCTAGAGGCTAGATATGCGCACAATATTGATAAAGCGATTGGTTTACTAAGTGAGATAACACAAGCAAATAATGTTGACAGACAATTTAAAGGCAGATGCAAATTAGAACAGGGCGATTATGAATTGATTCGAGACAATGATTGGGAGAGTACCTTATTGTATTCACAAGTAGATAAAGATTTCAAGCAAGATGTGTTGGGCGAGGAGGCTCGATTTAAGAATGCAAAATTATCCTATTACAAAGGCGATTTTATGTGGGCGCAAGGTCAATTGGATGTACTGAAAGCAAGCACGAGCGAACTTATTGCGAATGATGCGCTGAATCTATCCGTATTAATAACCGAAAATAATCCAGTTAAAGACAGTGATGCAACCCCTTTGCTAATGTTTGCCAAAGCAGATTTACTTGAATTTCAGAATAAGAATGATGATTGCTTAGCCTTGTTAGATTCAATCGAGAATCAGTTTCCTAAGCATCCATTGATAGATAATATATTAATGGAAAGAGCACGCATTAGTATTAAAAAACAAGATTATGGTGAGGCTGCTTTGCATCTGCAGAAAGTGGCAACTCAATATGCAGATGATGTATTAGCAGATGATGCTTTGTTTCAGCTTGCGGGTATTAATGAAAACATTTTTAAGAATAAAGATGATGCGAAAAGATTTTATGAAGAGATTATTGTAAAATATCCGGGAAGCACCTATGTAAGTGAAGCACGTAAAAATTTCCGTCGTTTGCGCGGCGATAAACCTGATGTAGAAGTGCCTAAAGCATTCTAACATAATTCAATGATAATCCGTAAAAGTACACCGCTACGTAAACTCAATACATAGCTGGTCTTGAACTTTGAGTTATAAATTTTGATAGTATGAAATTAACACAATTGTTACAGCATTATGACGCCGAGTAGCTATGTATTGATTTTTTCAAAACTCACCAAGCGCAGCAAGGAATGACCAGTTTAC
>Ga0315904_10009105_pt1 | contig 13033 bp, 13 predicted proteins | sample LakEriMetagenome_6_FD_203529 | JGI IMG/M metagenome (GOLD analysis project Ga0315904, IMG submission 203529) | Freshwater fungal communities from buoy surface, Lake Erie, Ohio, United States - Buoy 12 MA120 | ecosystem: Environmental > Aquatic > Freshwater > Lake | place: USA: Lake Erie, Ohio... | reverse complement strand
CCGGGACAAGTGACTTGCATTGCCATTTCCCGCCGCCTACCCCTTTCCCCACGCCCCGGTAGTTCAATGGATAGAACGGAGGTTTCCTAAACCTTAAATATGGGTTCGATTCCCGTCCGGGGCACCATCCATAAATCGCTGGTTTTAAGGATATTCTGGAGATTTAGGAGTAATCAACGGTCGCCGGAAAGAGCAAAAAAGAGCACCAAAACGCACCGAAAAACGGATGGTAAGTGGATGGTGGATTTCTTCTCCCTGGCATCCCACCCCCGGCAGTGGTTGACGCTCCCCACGCGGAGGGCCGCGCGCGCCTGCGCGAAGGAAGGGAAAATTCGTCCCTGACGCGGGGTGTTTACCACCGCATCCCGAAGTGGACTTGATCCGGCATTCCCGATACTCTGGTCACATGAACAAGTCATGGAACTACGAGGGGGTGCTGATGAAGCTCTCGCAGGGCTACACCTTCGAGCAGGCGGCGAGGTGTTCGACCATCAGCCGTCAGGCGGTGTGGAAGCGGGCGAAAAGATCACCGGAGTTCCGGGAAGCGGTCGCCTCGGCGCGTGAGACGGGCAGGAAGGTCCGGGAATACCTGATTTGGATTCGCCACCCGTTCCGGGGCCGTCGCCCGCCCACGGGCAAGGGACACGGTGGCGTGCCCCGTTTCCGCTACGGATACTGTCCCCGGTGAGGCGCACTCAGCCTCCTCTCCGGGAAGCGCCTTGAATCGTCTCTGGTGCTCGCCGCTGGTGAAGTCCTTCCTGTCCATTGCCGTTTCCGGGGGACTGAAGAGGCACCGGGAGTTCCGCACGGAGCGGTGAAGGTGGATTTCAAATCAGAATTTTGCCTTCACGGATGCTCCAGCGACGGCGACTTCCTTCAGTCGCTTTCGAAAAATGATCTTCATGTCACCTGACGGTGCTTTCTCACGGTATCGGCTGGTGACGAGGGTGCAGAACGCCTTTGCCTTGAGAGTGGCGGTGATTTCCCCCGTTCCATCGCAGGGAATTGTGCCTCCCCCCCAGCGGGATGAGACAGTCACGAAACCTTGGCCGACCTCAATGGTCACCTCCCCCAGTAGCGATTTGCCAATCGCACGTTGGAGTGCTCGGCCGATGCTGAAAAAGTCCGCGCTTTCGATGGTGAAGATCAGTGTGTCGGGGTCGCTCATTCCACGAAGTCAATGAATGGCTTCAGCTTATTGCCATGACGGGTTGCACCCTAGTATCCGCTTCACTGCGGTGTCGAGGACTTGGTGAGCATCCGGCCACGACTTGGCTGGAAGGCGGCGAGTTTTCACATCGAAGTTGCCCCGATTGTGCTGGTCTCCTGACCTTCCGGGATTGCCATCATTCCGCTAGCTTCACGCCATCAATCTGAATATGTTCCGCCTGGTTGTCCCATGAGCCTCGTAAAATCCAAACAACGCGTCGCCGACCACGGGGAAGTATTCACCCCGGAATGGATGGTGGAGGCGATGCTTGATCTGGTGAAGGGCGAAACCGAGCGTATCGACTCGCGTTTCCTCGAACCCGCTTCCGGTAGCGGCAATTTTCTGGTTAAGATCCTTCAGAGGAAGCTGGCGGCCGTGGAACTGAAATACGGGAAGTCGGAATTCGAGCGCCAGCACTACGCCCTGCTCGCGCTCATGTGCCTCTACGGCATCGAACTTCTCCCGGACAATATCGCCGAGTGCCGCGCCAACCTGCTGGAAATCTTCGCTTCTTACCTCGGAATCCAGCCGTCGGACGACCTGTATCGGGCTGCGTTTTATGTCCTCTCGCAAAACCTCGTTCATGGAGATGCCATGAAGATGTTGAACCATGAGGAGGGCTCCATCCGCTTTGCCGAGTGGGGGTATCTTGGCAAGGGCAAGTTCCAACGACGAGACTTCAAGCTGGATTGCCTGACCGGCTCGTCCTCTTACAGCGCGGAAGATTCGCTCTTCGCGGACCTTGGAAAGCACGAACTTTTCACCCCTTCAAAAACTTACACGCCCATGACGGTGAGCGAACTGGCATCCGAAGCGAAGGAGGTGGCTCCATGAACGAGCAAGCTAGCTTCACCCTGCGCGGGCGGAATCCGGACGTGCTCACCTGCATCGCCAATCTCTCCAACGACGAGGTTTTCACCCCACCCGAACTCGCCAATCGGATGCTCGATACTCTTGCCGGAGCGTGGGCCGCGAACCACGGCGGCGCGAACCTCTGGGCGGACAAGTCTGTCACCTTCCTCGATCCCTGCACGAAGTCCGGCGTTTTCCTACGCGAAATCACCCGCCGCCTCACCGAGGGACTCGCCGGGGAAATCCCGGACCTGCAAAAGCGCGTGGATCACATCCTCACCAAGCAGGTCTTTGGCATCGGCATCACCCGCATCACCAGCTTGCTCGCCCGCAGAAGCCTTTATTGCTCGAAGCACGCACAAGGGACTCACTCCATTGCCAAGAGTTTCAAAAACGACGACGGCAATGTCTGGTTCGAGCGCATGGAACACACTTGGGGGGAAACGAAGTGCGAATTCTGTGGTGCGCCAAAGGCGATTCTGGATCGAGGCGACGCACTGGAGACCCATGCCTACGCCTTCATCCATACGGACAACATCCATTCTCGACTCAAACACATTTTCAGCAAAGCCATGCAATTCGACGTTATCATTGGCAACCCGCCGTACCAAATGACCGGAGGAGGAGGAGGGACAAATGATTCACCTATCTACCACCTCTTTGTTCAACAAGCCAAACAGCTTGAACCGCGACTTCTTAGCATGGTCATTCCTTCAAGATGGATGGCTGGCGGACGTGGTCTAGGTGAATTTCGGGCTGAGTTTCTTGCTGATCAGCACGTCAGGAAACTTGTTGACTATGAAAACGCAAAAGAAGCCTTCCCGACAGTAGGCATTGGCGGCGGAATATGCTATTTCTTGTGGGATCGAGATAACACAGGATCTTGTGAGTCGGTCTATCATCGTCGTGAATCCATTGTAGGTCCGCACATGCGAAACCTGAACGAGTTTGATGTCTTTGTACGCGATAACCGAGCGGTGAACATTCTCCATAAGGTGGCCAACCGTAACGAGCATTCTTTTGAGGATCTCGTCAGCGGTGATACTCCTTTCGGCTTGGCTACAAATTATGGAGGATATGCAAGGGACAAGAAGCCCAAAAAAGGCGAGGTCAGAATCTATGCGAATGTCGCCACCAAAAGGGTTACAGGAGCCATGCCCAGAGAAGATATTCAGAAGAATTCAGAGCTCATTGATGTGTGGAAACTGTTTCTCCCGGTTGCTGGCTCTGGAAGAGAGCGAGAGAGGAGCGGGGTAGATCTAGTGATCGGCCCTCCCATGATTGGCGAACCCGGTTCAGTATGCACTCAAACATATTTGGTGGCCGGCCCGCTAGAATCCAGAGATTGCGCCGAAAGCGTTCAGGCTTATTTAAAGACCAGGCTTGTTCGTTTCCTTATCTCGCTTCGCAAGCCAGCACAGCACGTGTTTCGTGGGATGTATCGATGGGTTCCCATTCAAAAATGGGATCGCATATGGACAGACGAGATGCTTTACAAAAAATACGGAATCACCAAGAGCGAGATTGAGTTTATCAACAGCATGATTCGCCCAATGGGTGAAGGCGCAGAAGATGACTAAGCCTACCATCGCCAACATCCTAGCGCCGAAGCCGGAGTTGCGCCCGCGCATTTACGCCTATTCCATCGCGGACAAGGCGCACGCAGGGTTGTTGAAGGTCGGACAGACGAGCCGGGAGGTGAAGAAGCGCGTGGCGGAACAACTCAAGACGGCGAGAATTCGCAACTACACCATCGAACTGGACGAATCCGCCGAGCGCGAAGACGGAACAATCATCACCGACCACGAGGTTCGGGCCGCACTAAAGAAAAAAGGATTTGAGAAAGATGGGCAGGAATGGATGCGCTGCACGGTCAAGGATGTGAAGGCGGTGCTCCACGCGCTCCGTGCAGGGCAACCCATCGCCGGATCTCGCGACCAGAACTTCCCGATGCGGGACGAGCAGGCCGAGGCGGTCGATGCGACGGTTCAGTATTTCCAATCCCGATGGCGGGAGAGCAAGAAGGCGGTGCCGCGTTTCCTCTGGAACGCGAAGATGCGCTTCGGCAAGACCTTCACCACCTACCAACTCGCCAAGAAGCTCGGGGCGAAAAAGGTTTTGGTCGTGACCTTCAAGCCTGCCGTGGAAGATGCTTGGCAGACGGATCTGGAATCGCATGTCAATTTCCATGGCTGGCAGTATCTTTCGCGCAGTTCCGGCGGCGATCCGACCACGGCAGACAAGCGCAAGCCGCTCGTGTATTTCGGTTCCTTCCAGGACCTGCTAGGACGCGACAGCGTGGGAAACATCAAACCCAAGAATGAATGGCTACACACGACGAATTGGGATTTGGTCGTGTTCGACGAATACCATTTCGGCGCATGGCGGGATACGGCGAAGGAATTGTTCGAGGGCGAGGAGGAGGCGGTCGCCAAGAAGGAAGCCAAGCTCGAATACGCCTCCGGACTGGAGGACATGAACGAGGATCTGACGGTGCTTTCGGAGAGGGAAACCGAGTTCCTGCCCATCACCACCAAGGCTTATCTCTATTTGTCCGGCACGCCGTTCAAGGCACTGGCCACCGGCGAGTTCATCGAGGAGCAGATTTTCAACTGGACCTACACCGACGAGCAGCGTGCCAAGGAGGCGTTTGCCAAAAAGTATCCCGGGAAGCGCAATCCCTACGGCGCGCTGCCGCAGATGCGCCTACTGACTTACCAAATGCCGGAGGAACTGCTGGCCATCGCCAGCGGTGGCGAGTTCGACGAGTTTGACCTCAATGCCTTTTTTGAGGCATCCGGCACCGGCAAGGCGGCGAAGTTCACCCACAAGCGCGATGTCCAGAAGTGGCTGGACATCATCCGTGGTAGCTATGCGCCCCGGGCAGTGGAAAGCCTCAAGACCGGCACGCGCCCGCCGTTCCCATACTCGGACGTTCGCCTGCTGCCCTACCTCCAGCACTCGTTCTGGTTCCTGCCCAACGTCGCCGCCTGCCATGCGATGGCCAACCTGCTGGCAGAGAAGCAGAATGTCTTCTGGCACGATTACAACGTGGTCGTTGCTGCCGGAGCATCGGCGGGCATCGGACTCGAAGCATTGCCGCCCGTGCGCAAAGCCATCGGCGGCGGATTCGACACCAAGACCATCACCCTGTCCTGCGGCAAGCTTACGACTGGCGTCACCGTGCCCCAATGGTCATCCATCCTGATGCTGCGCAACCTGACCTCGCCGGAAACCTATTTCCAGGCGGCCTTCCGCGTGCAGTCGCCTTGGTCGATCAAGAACCCCAATGGCGACAACCCCAACGAGGAGGAAATTCTCAAGCCGGTGTGTTTCGTCTTCGACTTCGCACCCACCCGCGCCCTGCGCCAGCTTTCCGAATACGGCATCGGGCTATCCCCAAACGAGCCGAACCCGGAGAACGCGGTGAAGGATCTTGTATCGTTTCTCCCCGTGCTCGCCTACGACGGCGCGAACATGATGCAGATCGACGCGGGTGGAATCCTCGACATGGCCATGGCCGGCACCTCCGCTACCCTGCTCGCCCGCAAGTGGGAGAGCGCCCTGCTGGTGAACGTGGACAACGAGACGCTGCGGCGTGTGCTCGAAAACGAGGAAGCGATGGCCGCCGTGGGGCGTATCGAGGGTTGGCGTGCGCTGGGCGACAACGTGCTGGAAACCATCATCAACAAGAGCGACCGCATCAAGGAACTCAAGAAGAAGGCCAAGGAGGGCAACCTCACAAAGAAGGAGAAGAAGGAACTCACGGACGAGGAGAAGGAATTCAAGTCCAAGCGCAAGCTGGTGCAGGAGAAGCTGATCAAGTTCGCCACCCGAATCCCGGCTTTCATGTATCTGACAGACTTCCGCGAGAACACTTTGCAGGACGTGATCACCAAGATCGAGACGGGTTTGTTCGAGACCGTCACCGGCCTTACGGTGAAGGATTTCCACCTGCTTGTGCGACTAAGGGTCTTCAACACCGAGCAGATGAACCAGGCGGTCTTCGCCTTCCGTCGCTACGAGGATGCTTCCTTGCGCTACACCGGCATCGAGAGTCACAAGGGTCTGTCGCACTACGGACTGTATGACACCGTGGTGGCGAAGGAATGAGCAGACCATCGCTTAGGTGAGCAGGTTTCCGAAGATTGCAGGCCGGTTGCAACCAGTTTCACGGCGTTATCCTTCGTCATCACGGCGATGACTTGAACCGGTTCCGGAAAAGTATGGCACCGGGACTGGCGAAGAACATACGGCTTGCCGAAAGGCCAGGAGAGCAATTAGATAGGTGTGTCCGGAGCGATCCGGGCCGGGGTGTGAGAAACCCCGCAACAAGCGGCAGGTGCTGGCCGAAACAGCGCCGACTCCAGGCCGAAACGGTTGGGGAGGCGGTGGCGCATGTCCAAGCCTCTCCTGCGGGGGTGGCTAAGGGCCCTCGCGCTCGTCTTGTAGCGAGTTCTCAACTCCCCGGCTACCCCGAGAAATCGGGGTGGCTGGTTTTGTTTCCACTCAGCGACAAGACACTGGCATGATTCCATCAAATTCAGCTCGCGATGAGCTCCCGGAAGGGATGGTCCGTCCACAGGCCACCTCTATGAGGGGCGAGAGCTTATTTCACGTGAGTCTGTCCGAGCTGGCCGCAAATCTTGGGATCAGCCACGACGAATTGCTCAGATGGCACCAGCGGGGATGGTTGTCATTCGAACCGAATCCCAACCAGATTTTGAATCAGTTCGATGACCCAATCATGAATGAAATCCAAATCATTCGGAACGTCGTTAGGTCGGGTTTGACGGACGCACAAATCGAAGTGGTTCTTTCCACATTACCCCGCCCACCGGCTCACAATCCCGACCGCCTCGCATACAGTTTTCGATATGGATGGATCTTCGTTCCTCCTCCACCCCAGATTCCGGATTCTTCCGAAGTCATTGAGCAAAATCTGAATGAGTGGATCGCGGGATGCGACCGGCTTACATTGGAGGATTTGCGAGATCAAATCGACGAAGTACTGGAAAATCTTCCCGAAGACACTCCGCTGTAGCCGTTTGACGAAATCAACCAGTTTGATTTCGGCCGCTCGGAAATGTTCCCGCAGGACATGGAGGTAGGCGACACCATCACACTTGGCGGCGAGATTTTTACCCTGATTTCAAAGCGGGATGGCACGGCTGTCCTTGAAGACGGCAAGAAATTCGGCACGCAGCGCGTTCCGGCGGATGCGTCACTGTGGTTCGACGCGGACAACAGCCCGTTCTTGGAAGAGGAAGAACTTGCCGCTGAGTCCCTTGTTGACGCGGCAGACGAGAAAGGCTATGAATCCGTCGATGAGTTCAACGAGTCAAAACCCAAAAGCGTTGACGAAATCATCGCCAGTGGACCCGCGCAAGAAGCGGAGGATTCTAGCCGCAGCGAGGATGATCGAGGAGCGCCGCCGAATGGCCAAGGCCAAGGCGGAAGTCGACAAGCTCAAGTAAAGCTCCCCACGTCCAAGATGGACGTGAAAAACGCGGACTCCCGCGAGTTGTTTGCCGACGACGGCGGATTCTCACTCGTTACCGACACCACGCAGGACGGCGACAAGATCGCGGCAGAGCGCAAGGCGAAGGAAGATGCCAAGGCCGCACAAGACGCTTTGCAGGGGGATATGTTTGGGGAAAAGCCAACCGCGCCAGAACCTCAAAACACAGACGCCCCGATCATCGCCCGATTGAAAAATGAACTCGCCCGCATGGTGGAAGTCTATGGATCACTGGATGAGGGCAGGACAAATGGCGCTGTCACTGACGCGGCATGGTCCTTCGCAGGAGATGGCAGCACATCACTCCGCCAAGATGCTCTTGAGTTCCTGACCGGCACGCGCCCGCCAAAAGCAAAGGCCGGGGTCAATGTGAGTGCCGCTGAACTCAAGAAATGGCTGAACGCCAATCCCGATGTTATTCCGACAAAGGAGCAATCCCCCACCCCGCGGCATTGCGGACACGCCGCGAAGTGACGCCCGTCACCTGCAACAGGGCACGATTGAGAATTTCCGCTACGGCATCCTCGGCGCTGGCGGGCACGATCAGAGCGTCGGTGTCGGGAATGCACGGAATCCCGTTCTTTTGAGACTCGGCCATGGCTAGACGGATGATCCTCGCCGTATGGTGCTGCAAAGGTCGGCTGATCCCGTGGTGCCCCTTCTTCTTGATGTCCTCGATGATGCCGACGGCAAGTGGGAAGGCGCGCCGAAACCGTTGGTATGCCTCGACGTGAACTGCCTTCGCTGTCGGCATGTTGATGGTCGATAGCAGGGAATATTTGAATTTTTCGCGGTCGCGGCCCTCGGCCAGATGCACGTAAATGTCAGTGGAATCCAGAAGGGAAATGAGATTCTGGCGTTCCTGTTCAAGCTTCTCTGTCCTCATGCCACGCTTTGCGAGCCAGTCGATTCGTTCCTGAATCACGCACGGCAGAACGCGCATGTGGGCGGATTCGATGTCACAGATCGCCACCGGGTTTCCGTGGATCGTGAGGTGTGGTTTGAGTTCCCTCGGAGTGGATTTGGCGAAGGAGTGAACCGTGCCGCAGGGATCAACGCTGACTTTTGGAGGCTTCATCTGATCGATGTACGCCATGAGGCTTTTGATGTTTGGCACCTTCTGGCCTTTCGTCATCATCGACAGAGCGAGATTTCTTCCCTCGTTCGATAGACCGACTGTGGCGAGGTCGGCGAGAAGCTGTCTGCGAAACGGGTGTTTCCGGTTCAAGCGTTTCTCGTTCCTGCGCCCGGCATTCTGGATCTTGTCGCGCTGCTGGGCGGAGAGCATCACCTCGAACTTCTTCGGCTTGCCCCGATTGGAATGAATTCGGTAACGGGCGGCAGTTTTCCGATGCGGAGCGACGACCGCTTTCCGTGCGACTTCCAGTATCCCGATCTTCACCAACAGCGGCAAGGGTTGGCCAATGGTGGTGGTCTTCTTGGGTCGCTTCAGCGAACTGACGTATTCCCTCGAAAGCCCGCAGGACATGCTGGCACCCGGACTCCTGGCATTGCCGGGGCCTTTTCGGACGAAGTAGTCGATGAGCATCATCAGACCGGTGATTCTCTTTCTGTACGTCCATTCCTGCTGGCTGTTCCTGCAAAGGAGGGCCTTGAGTTCTGCTTCATCCACCACACCAAGCAACACCCATGGTTGATAATCTGAGGGGGTTTTTCCGCTTCCCACTGAGGAGGCTTTTTCGCCCGCCACTGAGGGGGCTTTTTCAGCAAGACTGCCACTGGAGGGGCTTTTCTCGCCAAAAAAATCGAACTCATCCAGCGAAGTCTGACTCGCCACTTGTGGGTCCGTCTGAGGCTCTTCGCTGGCTTTCGCCTTGATCCGGCGCTTGGTGGATGTTAGGTTTCCGTTGCACTTCTGAATCCCATTCCCCGCGTCCGCATTGACCGTGCGGGCCGGGGCTTTTTTCTTGGGTGGATCGGGGGGAGCTTCCACGAAGGAAAACTCCGTTTGGCAGGGGTGCTCAGTCATCTTGCACCTCCTGTCCGCTTGAGCCATGCGATCACCTCTGAGAAGATGAATCTGCGGGATCGCCCCAGCATGAAGTGGGGAAGTCCTTTGTGCAGGAGTCCGTCAAGGTGCCGCTTGGAGCACTTGAGGCGTTGCGCCAGTTCCGTGCGAGTGTGGATCTCGATGGTCTGGCCCGTCGGTGCGTTATGGTTGGTCGCCATGCGTCGCATTGCGCCGAAAAAGCCGGTGCAATTGATCTCACCCAGTTCGATGCCTGAGCCTCAAGCGGGCGGACGCCTCTTGTTTCTTGATGGCAGATGGTATTCGGACGCCTCCACACTGCGCCCCTTTCCTTCCGTGTCTCGTCGCCTGGGACCGGTCTTGCCGTTCGGAAGCCAACTGAACCCCGTCCGATTCAGCAAGCGGGTGAACGTATTCCGGTCGATCAGATCGGCGGCGACTCCAGTCTGCCGGAATCCATCGCGCTTTTCGGGATGCTGGTGTTGAATCGCCTCCGCTTTGTTTAGCCGTGCGGCTTCAATCTCTCCGAGCGCGACTCTGACACTCTCCTTGGTCGGAGGCGCACCGAATAGCGCCGCCTGCTCAGCCAAAGCCCTGCTTAACTGCATGACATCGTCCGGATAGCCATCCTGCAATCCCTGAGCCGCCCGGACATATCCATTGACGCATTCAAGGAACTCTCGGTCTTTCGCCTCCGAGCGGAGTTCCATCTGTTCCTCAAACCAACTGATGAAATCGGCATCCGACGAGGCCACATCACACGGCACTGATTCGCCAATCGCCCCGGCTTCCAAGATTGCGTGAATCCGAGCGTCAGCGGCCCTCGCACGAGCCTTTCCGGCGCTCCTGAGTTGATTCGCAGCCTGTGTCAGGGTGTCAGCGGGGCCAAGTTCCCGGTCGGCCTCCCGAATCGATTCCTGGCTGAGCACATACGCCCTGCTCAACAGGAACCACACATTCCAAGTGCCGTCCGGGCGGGTCAGTTTGTTGGAGGCCTTCCGTTTCGCTTTGGTTGCCTGCTTCCACGCCGATTCCGGCTTTAGAACCACCTCCACCCACGTTTCGTGAAACACCAAGTAGCCACCACCTTTTTGCCCCGGACCGGCGGAGCAGATGGTGACAGGCATTGCCCCTCCGATCTTCTCAATGCTGTGTCTTGGCGGCTGCGGCTTGGGTTTCCTCATCCGGTCTGTCAGGTGGACGTAGGCCCAAGCCATCACGCCAGCGCCTCTTGGAGTACTTCGGGGTGCTTGAGGGCGATGGTGATGAGCATGCGGGCCGCGCCGGAGGGTTCGCGTTTGTTCTGTTCCCAACTGCGGAGCGTGCTGAGGCCGATGCCGAGCAACCCGGCGAAATCTTCCTGCGTGAGTCCGAGGGAGTGGCGGACTTTGGCGACTTCGTTCTTGGCGGCCCATGCCTTGGCGGATCTGCGGCGCTGGGATTCGGGATTCACCGCCACGCGGGAGAAGGTGCCGTCGGGCTTTTGCTCGATGCGGAACACCCTGGAGGGCGTGCGCTCGCCTTTCATCAGCGCGTCTTTCCTGGCCCTGAGTGCGGCCGCAGTGGGAGGCGTGGCGGCGGCCTTGGTGGTGGTAGCTTTCATGGTTTCTTGCGTTTGAGTTCCCTCAATTGGGCTTGGCTGAGATTCTCCGCCTCGTTCTTGGCGTAGAGGTCGAGAAGCAGGATGCGGTGATCGTCGGTGAACCAGTAGTAGATCACGCGAGCGCCGCCCCGTTTCCCGTGGCCCTTGGCAGCCCAGCGGAGTTTGCGGCAGCCACCGGAGCCGGGAATGATGTCACCGGCATCGGGTTGCTGAATCAAAAACATCTGGACGGCGAAGATTCCGTCCTCACCGATCAGGCGGAGCGCCTTCTCGGTGAACTCAGGGTCTTCCTCAAAGGTCACGGTGGGATTCTACGCGGGATTTCATGGCGGGCAAGGTCATACTCAGTATGATTTCCGGAATGGTCGGGATGGGGGATTGTCAGCCTGCTTTCTGGCGGGCCTTGGTGGCGGGTGCTTTCGTCGCCGCTTTCTTGGCAGCCTTCCGTGCGGGCTTGTCCACGGGCAGGACGCTGAACCATGCCTCGCCCTGCTTCTTCGGCACGGCATGGCGGTAGCGCTGGATCAGGAGGCTGGCATCCCGGACATGCCCCAGCCAAGCGCCCACCTTGCCGAAGTCCTCGAACTTCGCCGCCGCGTGGGAGGCGAAGCTGTGGCGCATGGCATTCTGCGGCCACTCGGCAAACCCGGCTTCGGCCCGCACGCTCAACAGTTCGCGGTTCAGCCACGCCTCGGCCAGCATGTCGTTGTCGCCGGGGATGATCTTGCCCACCGGCAGCACTCCTGCGGACTTGGCGGCATCCATCCACTGCTTGAGGCAGGAGGGAATCGGGATGAATCGGGCGGTGCCGGTCTTGGCCGCTGCGGCGCTCACCCGCAGTTCCTTTCGGGCGTGGTCAAAATCATCGTAGCGGAGGCGGCAGAGTTCCGCTCTCCGGACTCCGGTGAACGCCCATGTCGCCAGCGCCGGGACCATCTGCGGGTTGGACTTGATCGCCGTGCGCAACAGCCCCTTGAGTTGCGACGCGGTAATGGTCCCGACCTCGCCCTGGGTGACTTTGGGGGCCTTGCTGCGGGATACGGGATTGCTTCCCACCAAGCCACGATCCACGCCCCACTCGAACATCGCATGAGCGGCCCCGCGAATCCCCTTCACGGTTTGCGCGGTCAGGCCACCCGCCCGCATGGAGGCAAGCGCCCGCTCGACCGCTTCCGTGGTGACACTGCCCGCCGCCTCCTGCTTCGGGAAATACGAGACAAAGCGCTTGAGGCGGTATTTCAGCCCGTTGACATGGCTAGCCGAAAGCTCCGCCCGCTCGCGGCTGTCCATGAACTTGTTTTGAAGCTCGCTGAGCGCGGCAGTCGTCGCGGACACGGACAGGCGTTCAATGGTTCCCCGGATGACATCACGGAGCGCTGGCACATCCCGCCCGGCCGTATGCTCCTTCGAGACGTATTCCCGCCAGACCCGGAGCGCGTCGATCTCATCGCTGTTCACCGCCGCCGCCTTGCCGTGGCGTTTCCGTTCCTTGACCAGCGTGGCGATGTATTCGTCGGCATCCTCCTCATCCGTGAACAACCGGGCAACCGACTTGCCATTGGCATCGGTGCTGCGGACACGGAGATACTGCTTGCCGGTCTTCGGGTCCGTCCATTGCCTCGTCTTGGGTTTCTTCATGCACCCATTTTCTCCCATTTGCGCCACCGTGCGTCAAGGCCGATTTTGGATGGTAAGTGGATGGTGCTTGATTTTCCCTTGTAAAATATGGCCTCCCGATGGTTTCCTAAACCTTAAATACAGGTTCGATTCCTGTCCGGGGCACCAGTGATGCGACCAATGGGGTGGAGGTTCGCAACACGGTGAAACGGGCGTGGTATTCTTCACGGTGGATGGATG
>Ga0315904_10009104_pt1 | contig 13035 bp, 6 predicted proteins | sample LakEriMetagenome_6_FD_203529 | JGI IMG/M metagenome (GOLD analysis project Ga0315904, IMG submission 203529) | Freshwater fungal communities from buoy surface, Lake Erie, Ohio, United States - Buoy 12 MA120 | ecosystem: Environmental > Aquatic > Freshwater > Lake | place: USA: Lake Erie, Ohio... | reverse complement strand
AATTGGAAGTGGTTATGCTGGTACTGTAACTGATGGATTTATTGGACAAGTATTATGTTATAATAAAATGTTAAGTGACGCAGAAATACTTCAAAATTATAACGCAACAAAATCAAGATTTGGATTATAAAATATATGGGATTATCACATTCACCAAAAATATCAACTAGTGGATTAGTATGTTTATATGATAACAAAAATCCAAAAAGTTCAACTGGTACCAGCACTATGAGTGATATATCAGGAGTCACTAATATTACATTAAGTGGAAATTCAATGGCAGCTTCATCAGGATTAACATGGGCCAATAACATAACTAATATTACTATATCATTGTTGTTAGAAAAAACCGGTACAGGCACTGGTTATGCAAATCATCCTGTAAATAAATGGAGTGGTACATTAGAAACTGCGAGTTTTATATTGTATCATTTTGAAAATTATCAAAGTAATGGTCAAGACGGCGTATTAGGGTGGCTTGCCGGAGCAGGAAATGTTTGGCAATATGTTTCACCATATGGATTTGGTGTTATGGTTACTGGTAATATTTGGAATGTAGTTTTACAATATAACAGCAGTTTAGGTGGTCAAGCATGGATAAATGGAGTTAAAGCAGGAGGTAGAACCGGAAGTGGTATATTAGGCAATGGTGGATCATCAAGTGATATTGGCATATATGGACCAGATGGTTCTTTTACTTCCAAAGTACATCAACTTATGTTTTATAATAGAGAACTAAGTGACACTGAAATTGTTAATAACTATAACGCAATTTATAAATCAAGAATACGCACATAATATTGCTATAAAACGTAATAAACTTAATTGATTTAATATTTATAATCAATGAGTGCTAATTTAGATCAAGATCGTGTAAGATGGGCCGGAAGTGGTAGTGCTGTTACTTCTAGTAACATACCATTTGGCTTTTATTTGGATGAACCAACTCCTTCTACATTAACTGCAAGCATAGGTTATTTTGAATATGACTGTGAAAAAAGTGCAGAATGGGCTGCAAAGAGATTAGGATATCCAATCATTGATATTGAAATGATTGACGTTAATTTTTATGCATGTTTTGAAGAAGCTGTAAATGAATATGGCGCTCAAGTAAATCAATTTAATATTAGAAATAATCTATTAAATTTACAAGGATTAAATACCACAGACAATCCTAATATTACTGGTAAAAATGTTATTGGTACAGGATTACCATATATAATTCAATTATCAAAAGGATACGGCAGTGAAGTGGGTGTAGGTGGATATGTTGACATCAAAAAAGCTGCAGTTGAATTGAGTGCAAGTCAACAAACATATGATTTACAAACAATAATTGGTACAACTCTTGAAACAGGCAGTAGAGTTGAAATCAGAAGAGTATTTCACGGTCCACCACCAGCATTTGCACGTATTTATGATCCATTTAGTATGACTGGTATGAGCTACAGTAACGTGCTAAATGAAATGGGATTTGCTGGATATAGTCCTGCTACACAATTCTTGATGACACCAATCTTTGAAGATTTGTTGAGAGGTCAAGCAATTGAATTTAATGATATGGTACGTAAAAGTGCTTATAGTTTTGAAGTTGTAAATAATAAATTAAAGATATTTCCAATTCCAACTTATAATCACACAATTTATGTAGAATATGTTGTTGAAAAAGACAAATTAAGTAACGCATCAACATTTAGTAGTGGAAGTAATTATGATGTAGTTAGTGATTACAGTAATGTTCCTTATCAAAATGTAACTTATTATAAATTGAATGCAGTTGGTAAACAATGGGTAAAGAAATATTTCTTGGCATTGTGTAAAGAATTACTTGGTGCAATCAGACAAAAATATATTTCAGTTCCAATTCCTGGTGGTGAAGTATCACTAGATGGTGCGGAATTAAGAAGTGAAGCATCTACAGAAAAGGAAGCGTTAATTACACAATTAAGAGAAAATCTTGAAGCAACCAGTCGTAAAGCGCAAATGGAAGCCAAAGCGGATGAAACTGAAAAAATGACATCCATCATGAAAACAGTTCCATTATTAATTTATATTGGATAAAAAATATGCCACTATTTGGAAGATATTTTAGTCAACGGGATATTAATTTGGTTAATCAATTTAATGCTGAGTTGATGCGTGATATTATTGAAACATATGTGATGTGTTTCAAGATTTGCGCAGCTGAAACCAGAGTAAATATGTATGGTGAAGCAGCACCAACTGAAGGTAAATCATTTTTTCCTGGTGTTGAATTGACTGCTCTTATTGATAGAGCAGATATTACAACAAATGATGAAGGATTTGGTCCTGATAGAGATCAAAGTGTTGTATTTAAGTTCAGAGAATTGGCATTGAAAGATGCAAATTTCTATCCAGAAGTTGGAGATTTTATCTTATTCAATGACCGTTATCATGAAGTAAACAACGTTGTACAAGAACAATTCTTGGGCGGTCAAGCAAATAAATCTCACAGTATAATTTGCAATACACATTATAGCAGACTTAGCCAAATCAATTTGGTTAATAGACAATTTTAATTTATGTGGACAGGAAACAAAAACAATCCAGTACCTAATTACACAGATAAAACACAGGTTAATCCCGTATCTGCTAATGTTGTAAATCCTGCATTAGATACAAGAAGAGATCAAGATCCAAGAAAAAATAAAACAATTACGTTGTTGGATATTGATACATCTGTATTGGAATATCTGCAAAATGTAATCAATCCAACAGTTGTAGATGCTGGTCAAAATGTTAAAGTGCCAATTTTATACGGTAATCCTGAAAGATGGAAGGCAGGAAAAGTTGATGGATTTTTAAGAGATTATCAAGGTAAAATTCAAATACCAGCAATAATGTTCAAAAGAAATACATTTGGTAAAAATGAGAATTTAGTCACTCTAAATAGGTATTTAACTTATCCAACTATTACAAAATTCAGTGAAAAGAACAAATATGATAAATTTAGTGTGTTGAATAACAAAAGCGCACCTACCAATCAAATATTTGCAGTAACACTACCTGATCACGTTAAAGTTGAATATGAATTCATGGTGTGGACTGAATATGTTGAACAAATGAATTATGTTTTGGAAAAAATTAACTTTGCATCAGAAGATTATTGGGGAGATCCACAAAGATTTAAATTTAGAGTCAGTGTAGGAAGTTACACTAATAATATTGAAGTGTCAAGTGATAAAGATAGAATGGTGAGAACTACATTTCCAATGACGGTATATGCATATTTGTTAGCTGATAGTTTTGAAGATAGAAAATCAACTGTTCAAAGACTTTTGACTCCAAGAAAAGTAAATATTGTAGCAGAAACAGTAACTAGTGCTCAAATGGATGCAATAAACAAAGAGGTTAAAAATAAGAGTTATAGCAATCCATCTGAACCATATTACAACACTGGGGTAGGAATGTCTTCTAATGATGATAGTTATAGGATTCCTGTTCCAGAAATCATTGATAATTTAGAAAAATCAACAGAAACACAAGGTTATACAAAATCATGACCGTTTTTATTAAATAGTTTTATATTTATAACTAACCAATTTAATTTATGCCATATCTGAATGACAACAAACTAAACATAGTAATATCCCAAACAAGCGGAAGTGCGGATAATACTGGGAAATTTCCATTTACAGAAAGAATAATCAGTGGAAGTAATCTTTTTATATTAACTGATGCAAATGGTAATTTAACAGGCAGCACCAGTATTCCTGGTGGCAGTTTTACTAATTTAACAGTTACTGGAGCGCTGACTGCTAGTATTATTAGTGCTAGTAATTCAATAACAGCTGCAGCAGCTACTTTTGCTGGACCTGTTACGATGAGTTCTACACTGAGTGCTAGTGGTGGAATTATCACTAGTACTATTAGTGCCAGTAGCAATGTTTATGTAAGTGGAAGTTTGACTGTTGTTGGAAACATTGCTGGTACAATTGATAGTGCAAGTGCGATATTGATCACTAATACACCAACCACTGCAGGTACATATTATGCAACATTTGTTGATGGAACTACTGGTGTAAGAGCTGTTAGAACAGATAGTTCCGCATTAACATGGAATCCAAGTACAAATAAAATACAAATTGGTTCAGGAGGTGTTGGTGAACTTGAAGTTGCGCCTCAGGGAGGTGGAGCAGCATTAAAAGCATATGCTACTAATTCTAGTAGTTTAGCATCAGTAGAAGTTGGTGGTGGATCATATGAAAGCTCATCATTTTTTGTCAACTCTACTAGTGAATTTCAAATTAAAGCGGGAAGTTATTCTGATGCTTCTGTATCTTCAAGTTTACCATTTAAACTAACATCAGCAACCCAAGCTACATCATGGAACAATGGGGCTGTATCAATTAATGGTGGTGTTGGTATTGGTAAGAATTTGTATGTAAGTGGAAGTTTAAATGCTATTGGAGTGATTAGTGCAAGCGCAGGTTTAACTGCAAGCGCAATACAAGATGCTGGTACATTAACTGTTGTTGGAAACAGTATACTATCAACCGTATTTGCAACAAATATTACTGCGAGCAATATTAGTGCAAGTGGTAATATCAGCGCAAGTACTTTAAGAGTAGAAACAAGTATTGTTGACGGCGGTACTTTAACTGTTTTGGGAAGTACAGTATTGGGTGATACAACAGCAGATACTACTAGAATTACTGGTAGTACATCTATTAGCGGCAGTTTGACTGTTGTTGGAAATACAACTTTACAAAATACATTTGTTACTAATTTGACCGCTTCAATTATAAGTGCAAGTGGTAATATTAGTGGTAATGATGGTATATTTGCAGGAGATATTGCAGTAAATGGTGGAGATATTACAACTACTTTAGTAGGTACCGCAACATTATTTAATACAAATGCAACTTCAGTAAACATTGGCGGTGGTGCTACAAATACAGTATTATTAGGAAATGGAACAGGTGTTGTAAAAACTGCCGGCGATTTTGTTCTTGGTGTAAATAATATAATAAAAGATACATCAGGAACTCTTGGACTGACTGTAAGTTCATCATTAACTACAGTTGCTGGAGATTTACTGGTAGGTGGAAATGATATTAAAGACAATTCTGGTGTTAATAATTTAACATTAGGTGTTACCAAAGTTACCGTTCCATTAACTACACAGGCTACATCATTTAATAATGGTGCTCTAGTAGTTGATGGTGGTGTTGGTATTGGTAAGAATTTGCATGTGAGCGGATCAACTTTCTTATATGGTGATTTGACAATTTATGGAACTGGTAGTATCGTTAATATCAGTTCAAGTACAGTAATAATTGGTGATAACAGAGTTGTGTTGAATGCTGGTACCCCAATACAACGTTATGCTGGTATAGACGTATTTGATAGTGGTAGCGGTACATATACAAACAATGTAACCAGTTCATTGTTGTGGGACGCATTATCTGACAATTGGTTGTTGGTAAGCAACAATCAAACAACTGGAAACCCATTAACACAATCCAGTGCAATAATGATTGGTGGTCCAAGCGGCAGTTTTGGTAATGAATCACTGTTAACAGTAAATTATATACCAAAAGTTCAATCTACAGGTAAGAATTTACAAAACAGTGCATTAATTGATACTGGTACATTATTGACTTATGCCGGTACAGGAATTTCTGCGTCACAAATTACTGCTTCACAATTAACAGTACAATATACAGGCAGTATTACTTATGCTACTGGAGTATATATCACATATACAACTGGTTCATTTACAACAATTACTATTACAACTGGAAGTAGTCCTGGTGTAGGTGCTCAAGTTCCTTCAAGTCCAACAGCAACTGGATTGGCTGGTCAAATAAATGTAGATAATAACTTTATTTATGTTTATACAAATCAAGTTTGGAAGAGAGTTCCACTATCAACTTGGTTAGCTTAAAATAACTTAAAAATGTTTAATTAATTGATAACCCAAGATAATAATAAGTCTTGGGTTATTATATTTATACAAACTGAAATAGTCTTATATTTATAGAATATGCCAATTGGAAGCACAAATGTATATAATGCAGGAGATCTAATACTCAGCACAGTAAGTGGTTCTGGTGCATCTTTTACTGAAACAAAAATTATAGCAGCAACTAGCAGTTTAATTTTATTTAACTCATCCGCAACTCTCACTTCTCAATCTTTAAATAGTACCACCGTCGGTACATCCAGTTATGTTAGTGGCAGCACTTCAATAATTACCAATCTTACCGCAAGTAATATTAGTGCAAGTAACAGAATTCAAGCAAATCAAATAACAGCTAGTAGTATTCTTGCCAGTAACGGACCTTTGATGGTTACAGGAAGTAATGCTTATATACAAATTTTTCCTGTTGGTGGATTTCCATTACCAACTAATTTAACTGCAAGTTACATTTATACAAGTGGAAGTACAAATGATTTATATTTCACACAATATAATGGTCCTTATACCAATACAACACGTTTACGTTGGTTAGAAAGTAATTTGTATACTGGTATATTACACGGTGGTGTATTAACTAGTACTCCTGGTTCAACAACATTTACTGTTACTGAGGGTGAAGGTTTGATTGTATCATTGAACGCATTTACAGCAAGTGCTCCATATCCAACAGTTAAGTTGATTCAGTGGCCAACATCTACGCAACCAATTATAAACAGTGGAAGTGCTAAGATAACATATGTTGGTATTGATAATGTAGGAGCAATAGTACAACAAACAAATGCATGGGGCAGTAGTGATATAAATCAGTGGGACAATCAAATTGAATTAGGTGTTGTATTACATTTGAGTGGAAGTGTAAGCACCGGTGTATTTAACAGTCCTCAAATATCATATGGAATTCCACAACAAACAGATGATTTTCTCAGAGCGTTTGGTCCATTAAAAATCAGTGGTCATACACTACAAGCAAGTGGTAGTACACCAACATTAAGCATTAAAAAATCAAGCGGTACTGCTTATAGAGATGGTGCAAATTATGTAAACAATCCAAATCATCCAAGTACTGTTGTTGAAAATGCAATAACTTCTAGTAAAATTTATAGATATTACATTTCAGGATCTACACCAATAATTGACACTGGTATAGCTAATGCAGGTTATACAACTATTGATAATGATAATTATGTAAATACTGCAACTGGTCAATTAGCTACAGTGGGTAACAGTAATTGGACAATACAAAGAGTATTTTGGATTCCTAACAGTCCTACCAATGCATTTATAGTTTATTATGGTAATGCAACTTATTCAACTCTTTTAAATGCAGTAAATGCAAAAGATAGTGAACCTTTTACAGAATCACCTAATACATCATTAAATGCTATATTTGTTGGTTATATTATAATTGAAGGTGGTGCAGGTATAAGTTTATTAAATCCAGATGAATGTACAATAATTCAAGGTGGATTGTTTAGAAATGTTGGTGGTATTGGTAGTAGTGGCACAAGTCCTGTGTCTACTACATTGGCTGGATTGAGTGACGTAGCTTTAGCAGGTTTAGCTGAAGGTGATTTGTTGGTATATGGTGGCGGTCAATGGAGCAATAAAAAAACATTAATAGGAAATTATACGGTCAGTGGATCATTGAGTGTACAATCTGGTATTACTGGTAATTTGACAGGTACAAGTAGTTGGGCAACAAATGCGGTAACATCAAGTTTTGCATTAACTGCAAGTTATGTTAGCGGAAGTACGTCAATAATTACCAATCTTACTGCAAGTAACATTAGTGCAAGTGGTACAATAACTGCAAATTCATTTACTGGTTCATTTAGTGGTAGCATAACAAATGCAGTAACTGCAATATCAGCAAGCTTTTCAACAAACAGTTTAACCGCTTCATATTTAACACCAGCAAATAGTTATACAATCACAAATCTTACTGCAAGTAATATTAGTGCAAGTGCAACAGGTAGTTTTGGTATAGTTGGTATAGGTACAAGTAGTCCTACAGGTAGTTTGCATGTTAATAATAGTGTAGCTAATATACCAATATTAAATTTAGGTGGAGGTGTAAGTGTTAATAATGTTAGTGATTTATATGTATTAAATTCATATAATACTGCTAGCGGTGTTGGATTCGCTGCTAAAGTAATTGGTGTAAATATTTCTGGTTCATTAACTAGTGGAAATATACCTGTACAAAGAACAGTATGGAGTGGTGTAAATTCAGCAACTGCGATAGTATTATCCGCAGATGATCCAGGAGGTGGAACTGATGATAATGCGTTCCAAATATGGACATCCAATCAAGGAACATCTGGATCTGCATTAACTCAAAAATTTACATTAACCACTGATGGCAATGTTGGTATTGGTACAACAAGTCCACGAAGCGGATTACAAGTAAATACTGTTAATGGTGCTGCGGCAAATGAATATGCTGGATTAATAGTTTCCTCAAACTTAAGTTCTTCTAGAGGAGTAAATATTGCATATGATGCAACAAATGATGCGGGTATTATAACGGCGGTTCATGCAGGTACTGGTTGGAAACCTCTTGCATTACAACCAGTAAATGGTAATGTTGGTATTGGAACAACAAATCCAACTGCAAGATTACATGTCAGTAGTTCCACAGGTGGTGTTTTTGAAGTTGATACTGCAGGTGGTGCAACAACATTTTATGTAAGTGCAAGTGGTAATGTAGGTATTGGAACAATAACTCCAAATGGCAAATTACATATTGTAAGTCCTGATAGTACATATGCGTTTTCTGTAGCGGGTGCAACTAAAGGAGTAAGATTCAATATAAATTCAGCTGGTACATATATACAAGGAGTAGATAATACACTAGCCGGTTCTTATCAAAGTTTAATATTAGGTGGATCAGATTTATACTTTCAAACAAACGGACTTACCACTGCGATGTATATCAGTAGTTCTGGTAATGTTGGTATAGGTACAACTGCGCCAGCTTATAAGTTGACAGTACAAAATGATGCTGCGTCAACCAATGCGTTATTAGGATTGCAGAATTTTTCAACATCTGCTACAACAAATCACGGTGTAAGTATATTGCCAATATTGAGTGATAATACAGGAAGTACTGCTATTACTGCTGGTGGTTTGTATTGGTTAAAAGAACAACAGTGGACAAATGATACTACAAGCAGAGATTCTTATTTAAGAATTGATACCACTGAAAATGGTTTGGCTAGTGAAAAAGTTAGAATTACATCAGCAGGTAATGTTGGTATTGGTACAACAAATCCAAATTCAGCTAGATTACATTTATATGGACCTGCATCATTTGGCGCAACAATAAGATTAACAAATACAGGCACAACTGGTGGAGATTATTTTATAACAAGTACTGATGCTGGTTGGAATGCAGGCGGAAATAAACTATTAATTGGAAACGGAACGCCGGCATCTCCGAATGCAAAATTAATATTGGATTCCAACGGCAATGTTGGTATAGGCGTTGCATCACCATCTGGTAGATTGCATATAACTGGCAGTTCAACTAACGGGGAAAATTTAGTATATTTGTCAAAAGGTTCTGGCTCTATTGCTCAACATTATATAACTGCGGTAAATCAAAATGGCGTTTTAAATTATAGAGTGACATCTGATATAAACGGACATGCACAACAAATTTTATATCTGGCCGGAACTATTCATGTATATCATGATTCTTATTGGTCTAGTTATATAAATAACGCAAATTATACGCAGGGTGGATTGGCATTAGGAACAGGTAGTCTAACGCATGGATACGGTTTAACTATTGCTAGACCTTCTACAAGTGGTTCATTGTATGTAAGTGGATCTAGTATATTTACAGGCAGTGTAAATGTTAACGGTTCCGTTACATTTAGTGGTCCAATAATATATGACAATGCGGTATTATTGGATTATGGAAGTGCATCTACTCCTGTTGTTTCTACAAATTATGCAGTGTTACAAAATTTGACGGGTTCATATAACAGTGCATTTTTTGATTATTTTGCAAGTAGTGGAAGTAATTTTAGAGCTGGTACAGTGATTGCTGGGTGGAGTGGAAGCAGTATAAATTATACTGAATATTCAACCACTGATGTAGGAAATACAAATGAACTTAGTATGAGTGTAGATTTGAGTGGTAGTTTTGTAAGACTTTTAACGAGAGTGAGTACAACAATTAATTGGAATATAAAGAGCGCAGGACGATATTTATAACATAATATATAACAATAATAACATATTGTTTTTCTGGACAATGAAAGAAAAATAAACTATGCCATATGAATTTTTAGCAAAAAATGGCCTTATAAGCCAAGGAAATGTTACCGTTACGGGTAGCTTAATAACTTCCCAGAATGTTACCGCAAGCAATATTAGTGCAAGTGGCACAATAATTGCAACATCATTTACAGGTTCATTCAGTGGTAGTATTGGTACTGCTATAAATGCAACAAGTGCAAGTTATGCTTTATCCGCCTCATATGCTCCTACAAACACTAATATCACTGCAAGTTGGGCAACAAACAGTTTAACCGCTTCATATTTAACACCATCAAACATTTATACTGTTGCGGGTTTATCATCTGGTTATGTTGAAGTTACAGGCATAGCAACAATACCAAATACTGGAATATATAGACCCGCAGGAAAAACTTTAGGACTATCTGCTGATGGAACATTGATTTTAAAAATTGATGGTAATGCTTCTCCATATGTTACTTCAATTGAAACAGGAAATTTTATAGTACCATCAGGTTCAGTTGGTATAGGGGTTGTTAGTCCTGTAAATAAATTAGATATTAATGGAAATATTAGTGCTAGTGTCATTACCGCCAGTTTTTTTGGCACATCAAGTTGGGCAACAAACGCAGTTACTGCAAGTTTTGTTTCTAATGCATTTGTTCAAGGCGGTAATAGTTTTGGAACAACCGCATTATTAGGAACAAATGACGCAAATAGTTTAGCGTTTGAAACAAATGGTAGTACCAGAATGACTATTAATAGTGGGGGATTTATTGGTGTAAACACCAGCCCCACTTTAGATAGAAGATTTAATATATCAGATACTCATAATGGATCATTGGGTTCATCCTCATTGTATATTGCTACAGGTCAAAATCAAAACCAAGGATTAGCTACTAGTGCAAATGACAGTGGTATAACTAATCTTTATACTGTTAATAATTTTACTTCAAGCGCAGCTATTCAAAATCAAGCAAGTTTTAATCAGATGATTATCGCCGGAAGTGGAAGTTTTAGTGGAAGTTATAGAGCAGAAAGAAATGGAATTTTATTTTCCAATACTGCATCATTAGATTCAAGCGGAAATATAATTAACACTTATTTAACTAATCAAATTAGTTCTAATATTCCAACATTTAGTATTCCTAATTGGGTTGCTGGAACATATACTTATGTTGATTTAATTACAGGAAATTCTACTGGTAGTATTACAAATTTATATAATCATCAAATAAGTTCACCATTTCCCAGTGGGGGATCTGGTGGTATAACAGTTAACAACTCATATGGTATTTACATTGCTAAACAAAAAACAACAAATATTGTTACCAATGGATGGGGCATTTATCAAATTGATACAGGTGATTTAAATATATTTGCGGGTAAAACAAGAATAGGAAGTACGACTGTACCTGTTAATACACTTGATGTAACTGGAAATATTAGTGCTAGTGTAGTTACTGCTAGTTTGTTCTTTGGAACTGCTAGTTTTGCAACAACTGCAAGTAGTTTAGTTGCTGCAAATAGTTATACAGTTACAAATTTAACGGCTAGTAATGTATTGAGAGCTGCAAAAATTGCAGAAAAAGTAGTTACATTTACACCGTTGACAGGATCATTGACTGGTGCTCCTGCTTGGTATCGTATAATTAGTGGAAGTGGAGTCTTAGATTCTGGTCGTGTAAGAATGTCTGCTAACTATGATAATAGCAGAAGTGATATTGAATTTACATATGCGGTAAGAAATTATGATACTGATGGTGCCGGTGCATTTATTAATATTACTAGAGCATCAACATATAATAGTGTATTTAACGCAGTAAGAGTAATTGAAGGAACATTAACTACTCCATATGCAATTGATGTTTTAATTGGAAATTATTTAAACAACACAACACCAGATACTGTAACTTGTTTATATGAAAGTCAATTTATTGGTGCGGTATTAGATACCCCTACTTTTGTATCTGCATCTGCAACTGGAAGTAATAGTAATGTTGTAAAAACTGTTTATACTACATATGCATCTGGATATCCAAGAATAGGTCCAACTTATTCTGACGGATTAGCAGTTGCTACGGTTCAAGGTCAATTAACAGTGGGTTATAGAGGAAATTATGCTTATAATGCACCGTCTACAAATAATTATGCTCTTTTAGTAAGCGGAAGCGTTGGTATTGGTACAACCTCACCTGGTGAAAAATTAACTGTTTCTGGTAGTTCTTATATTATTGGTGGTACAGGCGCGGTTGGAACTGGACCTGCATATTATTTGGGTGATAGTTCAAACAAAGATATTTCTCTTACCAGAGTAGGTGCTGCCTCATTAGCTATAGGCAGATATTTTCCTAGTGCATGGGTAGAAACAATTAGATTTACCGCAGATGGTAATGTTGGTATAGGAACAACAAGTCCTGGTTATAAATTAGATGTATATACTTCAGATCAAACCATTGCTGGATTTGCGGGAACAAACTCAAGTCAAATTGTAAGATTTGGTAATAGCGCAGCAACACAATATACAGATTTGATAATGTTTGTTGCCGGAGGCTCAGGTGAAATATTTAGAAATGGTAGTGCAAACAGTTCTTTCGGAGGGGCATCTTCTTTAAATATTTGGAATAGTAATGGACCTATAGCATTTCATCCGAATAACACGACAAATGCAATGTTTTTAAGCAGTGCTGGTAATGTAGGTATTGGTACTACTAGTCCTGTTGCTAGACTGTCAGTTGTTCCAAGTGGTTCCGCATTTGATTCATCAAATACAATGGTTGCGTATTTTGCAAAAACAACAGCAAATGGTTATGGTTCAACATTTATAAGAGTTGCAAGAT
>Ga0315904_10009101_pt1 | contig 13039 bp, 22 predicted proteins | sample LakEriMetagenome_6_FD_203529 | JGI IMG/M metagenome (GOLD analysis project Ga0315904, IMG submission 203529) | Freshwater fungal communities from buoy surface, Lake Erie, Ohio, United States - Buoy 12 MA120 | ecosystem: Environmental > Aquatic > Freshwater > Lake | place: USA: Lake Erie, Ohio... | reverse complement strand
GGCCGGCTCGCGGAGCCGCCGGCGTTCCCATCGACCGAGGCGATCTACGGCGGCTCGCGCGTGGAGGCCCGCGGCAAGCCCGAGGGCTCCGGCGGCTGGAGCGACGGATCCTACGGCGCGGCCTGCGCGCGCTGGGTGCGGGACTGGGGCGTGATCTACCGGCAGAAGTTCGACCGGTTCGACCTCACGAACTACTCCGCCGACCGGGCGAAGCAGTGGGGCAACTGGGGCAACGGCGGCCAGGGCGACAATGGGCAGCTCGACACGGTCGCGAAGCGGCACCCCGCGACCCATGTCGCGATGGTCACGACCTGGGCCGAGGCGGCTGCGGCGATCGAGGCTGGGTTCCCGATCCCGGTCGCGTCCAATGTCGGGTTCGCGTCCGTCACAGACGAGCACGGCTACGCCAAGGCCTCCGGCCAATGGCTTCACGAGATGTGTTTTATCGGGGTCCGCTACAAGAAGAACGGCAGCCCGTCTGACGCCCTGCTCTGCCTGAACTCCTGGGGCCCGCGGTGGATCACCTACAAGGGCAAGTTTCCAGCCGACCAGCCCGACGGCTCGTTCTGGGTCGAACGCTCCACGGTGGAGCGGATGCTCGCCCAGCGGGACTCCTTCGCCGTCGGCTCTGTCGCCGGCTTCGGCTGGCGTGATCTCTCGAACGACGTGCTCTCTCCGCCCCCGCCCGACGACCGGAAGGCCGACCGGTCGCCGACGCTCGGCCTCGCCCTCTAGAGGATCTCATGAAACTCGACCGCTCGACCATGCTCCTCCTGGTGATCGTGTTCGCGGCCGGCTGGTGGACGAGTTCTCGGCCCGCCCCGACGCCTGGCCCGACCGACCGGCCGGTCCTCCGCTGGATCGCCAAGGCGGCGAAGAGCCTCCTCTGGATCGCGCTCGTCGCCGAGCCGGCGCCGCCTGACGCCTCGACCCGCGTCGTCCGGACTCGCGTGGACCGCGAAGGCTTCGAGATCCTCGACAACGCGGAGACCCTATGAGCCTCTGGCGCTGGCTGATCTCGTTCCTGACCTGGCTCGCCGCCGACCCCCAGGCGGCCGACCTCGAGCACCCCAAGGCCGCCGCGGCGGTCTCGGCTGCCCGGGCCTCCATGCTGACGGAGGCGGCGCCGACGCCCCCCGGCCCGACGCCTGTCGCCTGCGACTGCGGTCAGACGTGCGTCCGTGGAACGTGGAAGCCGGACGGCCGGATCGAGCAGGTCTGCCGCTGCACCTGCCCGCGGTGCGTCGCCGAGCGGGCGAAGGCCTGCCCGGACGGCAAGTGCCCGACGCCGCCGCGCTGAAAATCGTCCTACCGTAGGACGCGGAGAACTTCGCCGGTCGGCGATCCCCTCATATCGTGCGGGCGTTCACGGACCCGAACACCCTCTCGCAAGGATCACGACATGCCCTCCGCCAAGCAGCTCCGCCTCCAGGACGAGGCCGCCACGATCGCCACCGAGATCGAGACCCTCCGCAACATGACGCCGGCCGACGACGCCGAGCGCGTCAAGATCGAGGAGCGGCTGGCCGAGCGGTCCACCCGCGCCGGCCAGGTGGCCGACGAGTGCGCCGCGGAGCGGGCCCTCGACGCGAAGGTCGAGGCGCTGCGGGCCGTGACGACCAGCGACAGCGACAGCCGGAAGACGGTCGAGAAGGCCGAGACCCGCAAGGGCCCGGCGATCCACGTCCTGCCCGGCAAGAGCCTCCGCGGCTTCGGCACGGCCGAGGCGGCGGAGCGGGCCGGCCGTTTCCTGCGGGCCCTCGCCCGCGGCGACATGGCCGAGGCCCGGGCGATGGGCGAGACCAGCCCGACCTATGACGGCACGGGCGCCGAGCTGGTGAGCCCGGAGCTGTTCCGCGGCTACGTCGACGTCCTCGGCTACCAGTCGGTCGGCCTCCAGCTCGCCCAGGTCTACACGACCTCGAGCCACACGCTCGAGATCCCGAAGATCGGCGAGATCGCGGCCGAGTGGTTCGACGAGCACGAGACCGTGACCGAGGACGAGGCCGCGACCGAGAAGGTGACGATCGCCCTCTACAAGGTCGGCCGTATCCTCTCTTTTTCGAACGAGCTGATCCAGGACGCGGCCGCGGTCGTGAACCTGGCCCAGCTCGCGGCCAACCGGTTCGGCCTGGCGATCGCCAAGAAGATCGACGAGGTCTGGCTCCAGGGCGACGCCGGTAAGGGAATCGACGGCCTGGTGGACGAGGTCCCCGGGGCGAACGAGGTCGAGGCCGGCGAGACCTACGACGGGGCCGACCTGGCCTCGGTGGTTGGCAAGATCGACTCGCGGGCGATGAACACCGCCTGGGTGGTCAGCTCGGCCGGCTGGGAGCACCTCATGAAGTCCTCGGTCGTCTCCCAGTCGACGACCGTCGGCGAGCGGGTCCTCCCGACCGTGATGGGCGCCCCGGTCTACAAGTGCCTCGGCCTGCCGGCCGGGACGCTGGCCCTGTACGGCGATTTCTCGATGGCGACCGCCGTCGCGGTGAAGTCGAACGGTCTGGTGATCTCGGCCTCCGAGCACGCCGGGTTCGCGACGGACGCGGTGAAGTACCGCGGCCTCCAGCGGTTCGGCCTGTCGAACCACGACGCCTCGTTCGTGGCGAAGCTGGTCGAGGCCGGTAGCTGAACCTGACCGCCGCCCCCACAACGACGCCCGGCGGGGGCAAGGATGCCTCCGCCGGGCCGTTGTATTTCAGGAGGACCCCGTGGCCGCCGAGCACCTGGAAGCGATCCGCCTCGTGAAGACATACCGGGGCTACCGCTCCGGGGTCGTGATCCGGGCGACGGCTGGACTCGCGGAGCGGCTCGTTCACGATGGGCTGGCGGTCCGCGAGCCGCAGCGGTCGCTCCTGGACGAAGCCCGGGACGGCCGCGTGGAGCGGGCGGTCGCCACCCAGGCGGCCGCCGAGGTCAGGGGCGCGAACTATGGCCGATAAGGTCCACCTGTCCGGCGCGACATACAAGGGCGTCCGCATGGACTCCGGCTCCCCCGTGACGACGGTCGAGGTTACCTTCGCCCCAGGCGAGGATCTGCCGCCCGGCGATCTCTACGCCACGGCGACCTCCAGGTCCGACACCGTGACGCTCGTCCCGGTCGACATGACCGGCAGCGACGGCGTCGTCGTCGTCCAGCTCGACCTCGACCCGCTCGACTTCGACGAGTACGGCCGGCGGACCTGGGCGGTCGAGATGGGCACGTTCGACGACAGTTCGGGCGAGACCCATTACGTCATGTTCTCCGGTTCCGTTTTCTTCACCGTCCAAGTCCCCGCCGTGATCGCCTCGACCACCGTCCAGGAGGCCGGATCGTCATGACGCCCGACACCGTCCGGATCATCACGCAGCCAGCCGCCGAGCCGATCACACTGGCCGAGGCGAAGGCCCAGCTCGGGATCGTCGAGACGTTCGACGAGTTCGACGGCCTGCTCGCCGGCATGATCGCCGCCGGCCGACGCTACATCGAGAAGCGGCTCGGCCAGACCCTCGTCGCCACGGAGTACCGGGCCACCTGGGCGGACCCGCCGACCGACGGCGTCCTTCACCTGCCCTACCCGCCGTACCTGTCCGGCTCGGCCTACGGGCTGGCCGTGACCGCCGGCGGTGACGAGGTCGCCGCCGAGGACCTGGAGGTGGACGAGGATTCCATGCCGGCCAAGGTTGACCTTCCGAGCGGCCTGTCCGGGAAGATCGTCGCCACCTACTGGGGCGGCGTGGCGGACGGTGCCGACGTCGAGCCGCAGCTCCGGGCCGCGCTCCTGATGTACGTTGAGCACGCCTTCAAAAATCGGGGGATCCTGGCCGAGGACTCCGCCGTCGAGCTGCCGCAAGGGTTCGAGGCCCTGCTCGCCTCCGCCAGTCACTCCGGGGGCTGGTGACCTATGGGCGTCCTTCCCGCCGGCATGCTCCGCGAATACTTCGCGATCGAGTCGCCGACCGAGACGCGGAACGACGTCGGCGAGCTCGTCCAGACATGGGACGAGGTGGCCCGGGTGTTCGGCTCCTACCAGGCGGTCTCCTACGCCGAGCTCTCCCGCCGCGGCCAGGTCGGCGGAAACACGTCGGCGACGGTCATGATCCGCTACCACCAGGGCCTCCAGGCGAACTGGCGGCTCCGGTGGCTCTCGCGCGACGAGAACCGGCTTCTCTACATCTCGGCCGTCGTCGAGCAGGGCAACCGCGAGGCGATGGAACTCTCGGTCGAGGAGGTGGCGGCGTGATCTCGATGAACTTCGACCAGGTTCAACGGGAGATCGGATCGAGCGCCGCCAGGCTGCTCGCCATGCCGAAGCACATCGGAAAGAAACACCTTCTCGCGGGGATGCGGCGGTCGATCAAGGCAAGCGGCGGCCTACAAAAACTGCGGGCCGCTACGCCCCCCGTGAACACCAGACGCGGCCGCCGCAGAAAGGGGGAGAAGGCCAGGAGCACGGGCGAGCTGCGGCGGGCCGTGATGACGCGGGCCAAGTGGATCGGCCGCAACCGCGACGGCGTGGCGGTCGCCGGCCTGGGCTACAAGTACGGCATGGCGAGCCGGAAGGCGATTTGGCACGAGTTCGGCACGACCCGGATGAAGGGTATAGCCATGATGCAGCGGACGTTCGAGTCGATCCGCGAGCCCGTGAAAAACAACCTGGCGGCCGAGCTGGCCGTGGCGATCGAGAAGGCCGCCGCGGAGCTGGCGTCCGGAATGAATCCCGGCATGTCGGCCCGCGGCCGGGCCGCCGGACTCTAGGAGGCCACCATGCCCAGCGACTCCGAAGACCTGATTCAGGGCTGGCTCCGGGCCCGCCTCGAGGACGCGACCGGCTGCGACGCCTGGCCGCTGATCGGGCCGGTGGCGGAGCCGCCGTATGTCATGTTCGCCCAGGCGGGGCAGACGGACGAGGACACCCTGGCCGCCGACGACGAGACGCTGACGACCGGCCAGTTCACCGTCGAGGTCTACGCCCCGGGGTACGCGGAGGCCCACCAGATGGCCCGCGACATCCGCCGCGCCGTGCGAAACTTCGCCGGGTCGTCGGGCGACCTGACAATCGCACGAGTCCTGGTCACCGACTCGAAGGACCTCGACCCGGCCTTCGAGGACGGCCAGAACAAGCCGGCCGCCTACGCGGTCGAGATCAGCCTCTCGATCTCCTGGATGGAGTGACCTATGCCAGCGCTCGCAGGCCTCCCGACGATCTCGTCGCCGGCCGCCCTCTCGCTCCCGGCTGGATGCACGAACGTAAAGGTGAAGACGTCGGCCGCCGACCCGACGAGCGGCTCGAACAAGGTCGACGTCACCGACCTCTCCGACACCTCGCGCCAGTACCAGGACGCCCCGCTCGTCGACGCCGGGGCCGGGGCCGCGGACGGTGTGACCTACACGGTCACCTGCTCGTTCTTCGGCACGCCGCCGGCGGTGAACACGGACGAAGAGGCCACCGGCTGGCTCTGCACCGAGACCGAGGAAGAGTACGCGGTCGGCGACATGATCAAGGGAACCGCGACCTTTGTCTACAAGGCCCCGGAGGGTAGTTGATGCCAACGCCAGCCAACGGCGCCGCGCCTGTTCTGCCTGTTTCCGATCTGACGAACGTCAAGATCAGCCGCAAGGGCATCGACACGACCGGCGGGTCCAACCGCCTCGATGCTTCGACGCTGGCGCTGAATCCTGGCGACGACCGGGTGTACGTCAACGGCCTGCCGGATTCCGGCGCCGGCGGCGTGGATGGAGTGTCGGCCACGATCACCTGCTCGTTCCTCACGGCGTCGGCTCCGGTAGCCGGGACGGACTACACGATCGACGGCGATCAGTACCGCTGCACGGAGTCGGAGGTCGAGTACGCCGTCGGCGAGCTCGTCAAGGGCACGGCGACGTTCGTCCTCGTTCCGCCTGATCCGGGCTCCTGATCCTCCAGCCCCGCGGGGGATCGCATGCCAGCGCCGGTTTCGCAAGGGTCGACCGTATCCTTCGCCGGGACGCCGATCGGCGAGCTCGTCGGCTGGAACCTGGTCCCGGCGACCGCCGTCACGACCGAGATCACGAGCACGGACTCCGTGTACCGTGGCTCCGGCGGCCTGTCCCGGGTTGTCAAAGAATACGACTGCACGACCGTTGACCCGGGGACCGTATCGGTCAGGCTTCTGGGGTGTCCGCCGTATCAGGTCGAGGACATCGGGCTCCGCGGGACGCTGGTCGTCGACTTCGACGGCGGGGCGCTCTCGGCGGAGGCGATCCTGATGGACTTCGAGGTGGAGGGATCGGTCGGCGATCTGCTCCGCGGGACGGCAAAGTTCCAGTTCACGGGTGCCGAATAATGCCGAAGCCTCTGGATCAGATCCTCGCGATCGCCGACGAGCCGATCGCAGTCACGCCGCCGCGGTCGAAGGCGTCCGTCCTCCTGCGATGGCCGTCGTTCGCGGAGTGGCATGAACTGTCCGTCGCCCACCGCAAGCTCGACGGCGACCCGCCGGCCGAGCTGATCGCCCGGACCGTGGCGATCTGCCTGTCCGACGCCGACGGCGGCCGCCGCTACAAGGACGAGGACATCCCGGAGCTCATGAAAACGAGCCCGCGGACGCTCATGTGGTTGTACGTCAAATGCTGGGAGACGGTCCTCCGCAACGACGAGAAGGCCATAAAGGACGAGGAGGGAAACTCCGACGCGAGCCGTGGCTGACGTTCGCCCACCGGCTCGCGGCACACCTCGGGATACCGAACGTCGCGGCGATGATGCGGTCCATGTCGGTCCGCGACCTGCGCCGCTGGTTCGCCCACTACCGCCTCGAGCCCTTCGGGAACGACTGGCGGCGGACGGCCAGGGAGGCGGCGATGATCTGCCGGGCGCTCAACGCGAAGGTCTCGGAGGAGTTCGAGGAGATGTTCCTGCCGACCTATGACCCGAGCCGTCCGACCCAGACGCCCGAAGAGATCGCCCGCGAGCTGGCGAAACTGAAGCACCTCACGCAGCCCAAGAAACGCAAGGACGCGAAGTAATGGCGAGCACGATCGGCAAGGTGCGGGCGGTGTTCACCGCCTCGACGTCCGGCCTGACGTCCGGCGTCAACGCTGCGGCCGCCTCGATGCGGCGAATGGAGAACGCGGTCGCGGGCCTCCGCGGCCCGATGTCTGGACTGCTGGCGATCAACGCGGCCAGCTTCTTCGGGTCCGTCACGTCGTCGGCCCTCGGCTACGCCCGATCCCTGGCCGGCCTGGTGGTCTCGACGACCGACGCCGTCTCGGCCCAGAACGACCTGGCCGGCCGCCTGGGCGTGACCTATGGCGAGCTCGCCGGCCTGTCCTACGCCGGGTCGCTCGTGGGCGTCTCGATGGAGACGATCGGGGCCGCGATGACACGGGCCCAGGTCGCGTTCGCGAACGCGGCCAACGGCTCACGGACGGCCGTCGCGGCCTTCGACGCGATCGGCCTGTCGGCCGCCGAGCTCAACGGCATGTCCGCCGAGCAGCAGTTTGAGGCGATCGCCCAGGCGATCTCGCAGCTCCCGACGGAGGCCGAGCGGGCCGCTGCCGCCGTGCGGATCTTCGGCCGGGCCGGGGCCCAGCTCCTGCCGCTGTTCAACCAGGGGGCCGCCGGGATCCAGGAGGCCAGGGCCGAGGCCGAGCGGTTTGGGCTCACGCTGACGGACGCACAGAGCGGCAACATCGACGCGATGGGGGACTCGTTCGACCGGGCGAAGGCGGCGATCACCGGCGTGATCAACCAGGTCGTGGCTTACCTGTCCCCGGCGATCAAGGCGGTCTCCGACACGTTCTCGAACCTGATCGGCAGCGTGGGCGGGGCCAACATCGGCCAGACGATCGGCGAGGGGATTCTCCAGGGGGCGCGGTTCTTTGCGACGATCGTCGACTACTTCATCGCCGAAGGGACGCAAATCTGGGAGTACGCCTCGCAGATCGGCGGCCAGTGGAACGCGGTCTGGGACGCCGCCTCGCGGGCCGCCTCGCTCCTGTCGGGCGTGGGCCGGTTCTTTCAGGGGGCTCTGCTGACCGTCGTCGTCGCATTTTCTGGGATCGGCCAGGCGATCCTGACGGCCGTCCGCTCGGCCGCAGCGTCCCTGGGGTTCGACACCAGCGGCCTCGACGTGGCGCTCGCCAGCCTTCAAGGGTTCAACCAGCAGCTCAGTAGAGACATAGATGCCTCGTTCAACGCGGCCGGCGAGAACTTCTCGGCGGCCTTTGCCGACACGGACCAGTTCGCCGCCGCCGGCGAGGCGATCGCCGGGCCGGCGACGCAAGCCATCGACGACGCGATCGCCCAGGCCCAGGCGGCCGCGGCGGCCGTGACGGAGGCCAAGCCGCAGCAGGTGGACATCCAGCAGACGGTCACCGTCGACGCGAGGCAGGCGATCCAGGGGATCGAGTCTCGGTCCGCGGAGGGGATCAAGGAGATGTTCCGGATCATGCGTGGCGACACCGGTGACCAGACCCAGGAGCGGATCGCTCTCGGGATCGAGCGGATCGCCGACAACACCGAGGACATGGGGTTCGACGTCGAGGTCGTGGACCTGGCCCCGGCGGCTGGAGGCTGATATGGCGATCATCTACGCGCGCGAGATCCCGAAAGAGCGGACCGCCACCGGCAACTACAAGGACGGTTACAAATACAAGCGCGCGTTCTTCGTCCGCACCGACTCACCGACGGAGTCGCTGACGGACATCTCCAACGCGCCCGGGATCGCGTTCCAGGACCTGCATCCCAACGATGCGTCAGCGATGATGCAGACGTATGACATCAAGCCGGCCGACGACAGCGGCCTGTTGTATGTCGTGACGTTTGATTACGAGAAGTTCAACCCGGATGACCGGGAGCCGCCGCCGGGCGAGCCTGGCGGGATGGATTTCAAGCCGCCAGTCTGGGGCGGCTCGAGCAGCGTGACGACCGGGCCGGTCTACGAAGACGTTACCGGACTCATGATCGTCAACACGGCAAACGATCCTCTCGAAGGGCTGGAGAAAGAGTATGCCGAAGAACGTCTCACGCTGACACAGTATTACGCAACCCACACCCAATGGATGGCGCTGTCGCGCGAATATACGAACGCCGTCAATAACGCGACATGGAACGGAGGGGCTATCAGGACCTGGAAATGCCAGGGCGCGTCGAAGAAGCTGAACATCGAAACAAAGGACGGCGCGACGATCGTCTACTGGGAGGTGACGTGGGATTTCGCGTATCGTGCCGACGGATGGGATCTCAAACCGTGGAACATCGGGTTCAACGAGCTGGCGATCGACCCCGAGACCGGCGGCTATTACGCACGAAAGACGATCAAGGGCCTTGACGGCCGCCCAGTGAAACAGCCGGTGGCGCTGGATTCGAACGGATTGGCAAAGACGCCTGGCGAGGCTCCCGACGCCCTGTCGTTTCAGGTCTACGAATCGAAAGACTTCAGCTCGGCGTTCGGCCAACTGTTCACGCCAGGCTAAACGTCATGACGCGACGCCTCGACAGTTCGGACCGCGGCGTCCTCGTGACGCCGGAAGCGATGCGGCGGATCCAGGCCGTGATCAATCGCGTCGACGGGGACCGCCGCCGCGTGGGCGCCCCGGAAATCCCGACGGCCTTCGACGACGCGAGCCGGCTGATCATCGGCCGGGTCGGCGAGGCTTGGCCGCGGGGCACGTCTGCGGCGGTCGAGGTGATAAACCAGGAGCAGTGCGACCCGGGCAGCGGTGATCCCGGCAGCGGCGGCGAGTCGGTGGACGCTTGGAACCTGTCCTTCGACGTGGCCGCGAACTCGACTGTGATCCTCGGCGAGGCCGAGAACGGCTGCTGGTATCTCGTGACGGCGGCCGGCGACTGTGACAGCGGATCCGGCTCCGGCAGCGGCTGCGAGTGCCCGGCGATCGGCGGGCAGGATCTAACGCAGCTCGAGGGCTATGACGCGACGAAGACCCAGGTTCTCGCGCATGAGTTCGGCTGCCTGAAGTGGATCGACACCACCGAGTGCGACGGGGGCAGCTCGTGACGCTGATCCGCCTCCAGAACGGGCAGGTGATCACCGAGGCCGGCAAGGTCGGAAGCGCTCCGGAGTGCTGCTGCGGGCAGAACAACTGCTGCCAGGTCTCGTTCACGGTTCATTCGGGGCTGTGTCCGCATAATCCGCCTTTTGATTACACCGAAGAGGAGTTGCAGGCATTTTGCGACGCGTTTCAGGCGCAGTACGACTGCCTACAGGGAGTCATGGAATCGCTTGGCTTTACCGTAACACAGGGCGAGTGGCCTGGCTGTGCGGAAAACATCTGCCCTTCCGAAGACAATGTCCCGAACTCCGTGCCGTGCCGCTGCTCTTTTCAACTCACCGGGACGGCTCAATGCTGCGGGTTTCCTAACGGCGACATTGTCAACAACCCGGAAGGCCTGTTTGGCATCGACCCGAACTGGGTGGACCTGTGGGCGTATGACGGCGACCCGTGCGGAATCGCTGGCACGGATACGTTCGTCATTTGGAACTGGCAGTTTTCGTGCAATCAATACACACAGCCGCAAATCCAAATGGTGAATGACGTGGTCGGCTACTGGATTCCCACCTGCAATCCGCTGCCATGATTCAGTGCTCGCTCCGACACCTCGAGGCCCGCTGCCGCGAGCGCGGCTACACGCTCGACGAGGTGCGGCCGTGCATCGTTGCGGAAGATGGCGACAGGATCACGGTAGACGAGACGCACGCGGCCTACCCTCGGGCCCGCCGGCCGGGCCTGGGCGACATGGTGAAGGCCTCGCTCTCGGCCGTCGGGATCACCGAGGAGCGGGTCTCGCGCGTGATCGGCCAGCCGTGCGGCTGCGCGAAACGGGCCGAGGCCTTGAACCGGCTCGGACGCCGGATCGGGATCGGTTGACCCGCGGCCCGCGGCCCCCATAACGAACAGCCCCCAGGAGGCACGGAAGCCTATGGCGACGGTAAAGGAGATCGCGGCGGCGGCCCGACGGATCGTCGAGGACAACCCGGACCACCCGGCCCGCGGCCTGGCCCGGATGCTCGTCCAGGAGACGAACCGCGCCCTGACGATGGAGCAGGCAAGGAGCCGGATCCGCTACGCCCTCGGACTCAAGGGCCAGGAGCACCGCAAGTGGGCCCGGTCTCCTCGGCCGCCTCGCCAGGCCGGGCAGAAGCTCGCCATGCCGGCGAGCGTGGCCGAGCCGTGGGTCCCCCACGTCCTCGAGGTGACCGGCCGGGTCGGGATCATGTCCGACGTCCATGTCCCGTATCACGACGAGGTCGCGGTCCAGGCGGCCGTCGACCACATCGGCGAGGCCGGCGTCTCGGCGATCCTCCTGAACGGCGATATCTGCGACTTCTATTCCATCAGCCGGTGGGACAAGGATCCAAGCAAGCGGGATTTTTCCGGCGAGCTCACGGCCTGCCGGGAGTTCCTGGCCTGGCTCCGCGAGCAGTTCCCGACGATCCCGATCGTCCTCAAGGCCGGGAACCATGAGGAGCGATTCAACCACTACATCTTCCAGCACGCCCCCGAGCTGTCGAAGGACCGGCTCGGGAGCCTGCCGGCCTGGCTGCACCTCGAGCAGCACGGGATCCAGTACGTCGACGACCAGCGGCCCGTCCTGGTCGGGAAGCTGCCGGTCCTCCACGGCCACGAGCTGCCCCGCGGGATCTCGTCGCCCGTGAACCCGGCCCGCGGCGCGTGGATGCGGACGAAATCGTCGGTCCTCCAGGGGCACCAGCACCAGACGAGCGGCCATAGCGAACCGAACATGTGGCACGAGGAGACGTTCTGTTGGTCGACCGGCTGCCTGTGCGACCTGACGCCGGAGTTCTCCCGCGTGAACAGATGGAACCACGGCGCGGCGATCGTCACCGTCCACGAGGGCGGCGAGTACGACGTCGAGAACTTCCGGATCTCGGCCGGCAAGGTGAGGCAGTCGTGAGGACGTTCACCATCGGCGGCCGGCGGTGGCGGTGGAGATACCGGCCGATGCGGACGCTGTTCGGCCTCTGCGACTACACCGCGAGGGAGATCACGATCGACTCCAGCCGCGGGCACGACGGCCAGGCCCGGCTCGATACGGAGATCCACGAGGCCCTCCACGCCCTCCAGGCGTTCGCGACGGAGGAGCATACGGCCGAGGTCGCCGGCACCCTGGCGGAGATCCTGTACGGCCTCGGCTACCGGCTAACGGAGCAGGTCGACGGCCGCGGCTACATCGGGGACTAGCATGCCGCCCGCCGTATGGCTGTCCCGCGACGAGCTCGACCAGGCCGAGCGCCAGGCCCGGCGGTTTTCCGGCGCCTGGACTGGGACCAGCGGTTCTCTAGCCTCGCTCGTCGTCCATCTCGTGCGGATGGTTCGACACCTCGAGGAGCAGACCGTGAAGGATCCCAACCACCCAGGCTACGGGGCCGACGTCGTGACCCCGGCCGAGTCCCTGCTCGTCCACGCGGGCAACGTGATCCGCCAGCGGCGGAGCACCTACGGCCCGCCCGCCGAACACTTCGCGAAAACGGTCGCGGCGGTGAACGCCATATTCGGCCACAAGTTGCGCGAGCCGCTGACGATCGCGGACTGGGCCCAGATCATGATCATCGACAAGCTCGCCCGCCATCAGGGCGCCGCGAAGAGCGCGGACACGCCGGTGGACCTCGCCGGCTACGCCGCCTGTCTCGCGGAGGTCGAGGCCACGGGGGCGCCGTCATGCAGTTCGACCGCGTCGTCGTGATCTCGCTCGCCCGCCGGCCCGACCGGCTGGCGGCGTTCATCGGCCGGGCCGAGGCCGCATGGCCCGGCCAGCGGATCGAGGTCTGCCCGGCCGTCGACGGCCAGGCCGAGCAGCGGCCGGCCTGGTGGAAGGCGACGCCCGGAGCGTGGGGCTGCTACCGGTCCCACGCGGCCGTGATCGACGAGGCCCTCGCCGACGGCGTCGAGCGACTGCTCGTCTTCGAGGACGACGCGACGTTCGTCGCAGACTTCGCGGAGCGGCTCGCCGCGCTCGTGATTCCTGGGACCTGCCAGCAGCTCTACCTGGGCGGGCAGCACCTCTCCAGGCCGGAGCCGGCCTACGAAGGCCTGGTC
>Ga0315904_10009100_pt1 | contig 13040 bp, 8 predicted proteins | sample LakEriMetagenome_6_FD_203529 | JGI IMG/M metagenome (GOLD analysis project Ga0315904, IMG submission 203529) | Freshwater fungal communities from buoy surface, Lake Erie, Ohio, United States - Buoy 12 MA120 | ecosystem: Environmental > Aquatic > Freshwater > Lake | place: USA: Lake Erie, Ohio... | reverse complement strand
ATAGACTAAAGTACATTCACACTATTGATGATGTCGATATTCATACGATTTTATCAAATTTCAAACCAGATGGTATCTTATCAATTGGACCAACGTGGCAAGACTTCGGAAAAATGGGTAGATGTAATTATGATTTTCGTAGGATGTGGATCCACTCCGACCGAATTGATGATAATTCTGGAGAAAATATACTCAATTGCCTTTCTAAATCTATGTTGGAACCATTCTATAACACATCTCCTTTAGTGAGTGTCTTTACCCCAATGTATAACACAAAAGATGTTTTATTGAGAACTTACGAATCTATGAAAAATCAATCCTATGATAATTGGGAGTGGGTTTTAGTTGATGATTCAAATGATGGTGGTAAAACCTACAAGATTGCTAAAGAAATATCAAAAAATGATCCAAGAGTCAAAGTTTTTGAATTCAGAGAAAAAAGTGGTGGGATTGTTGGGGAATCAAAATATAGGACTGCCAGCCTCTGTTCAGGTAAATACTTAATTGAATTGGACCACGACGATATGTTGTTACCTGATGCGATCAGTCTTACTGTTGACGCTTTTAAAAGATACCCAGATGCTAAATTTGTTTATTCTGATTGTGCGGAAATTGATCAAAACCACAATTCTTTGACTTATGGTGACGACTTTGCTTTTGGATACGGTTCTTATAGGGATGAAGAATTCAATGGGAGAATATACAAAGCAGTTAATACACAAAATATTAATCCAAAAACTATTCGACACATTGTGGGGGTACCAAACCACTTGAGAGCGTGGGATAGATTTTTTTATCACTCTATTGGAGGACATAATAGAAAATTATCGATAGCTGATGACTATGAACTTTTGGTTAGGACTTTTTTACATACAAAATTTGTAAGAATTCCTAAAATGTTATATCTTCAATTCTTTCACAATTCTAATACACAAAATGATTCAAGAAAAGATATCCAAAGAAGAGTTAGAATAATATCAAGTCATTATAATGAGCAAATAAAATCGAGATTCGAAAAACTTGGTGTCAAAGATTGGGCATATGAAGGTGATTCGGTTTGGCCAATTAACACTCCAAGTCGATTCGGTAAAGAAGAAGGTGCAGTAAATTATATTTACCAATTCGATACTCAAGAAATGTCTTACGATTTCTCAAATATGAATAGTTTTTCTATTTTGAATTGAGATATTTGGTGATTTTATATATAAACAAAAATAATTGCAATCATGGCAATACAAAGTTCTTTTCCGAAAGTAGCTGACCAAATTATTAATTTTAACAAAAATGTTGTAGATATTCTTTCAAAGATAAACACACTTACTACATCTTCAGATCCATCGGTGACTGTTAACATTCTCGACCCATCTGGAGTAGCAAGAGAATTCAATCTTCCCACAGTTGGTTTTTTGAAATCGGAAATCGATAGATTAAATAATAATATAAACTCTATTTACTCAATCAATGAAGCTGGTGCTCTCATCCAACCTGTAAATGGTACCAAATTCAAAAAAGTAGTTACGGTTGACTTGAACAGAGAACCAAATGACATTGGTGATTTGAATTTGGTCACCTTTTTCAAGAGTGGTAAAAATTGGTTTTTTGACTCATTATTAAATCCACAAATTTTTGTCGAGATCGATCTATCTAATAAAGTAGAGAATAATGTTAGAAAAATTTTATGTCGTCGATATATCACTGAATTCGAAAGAGATTCAGATGGTAATTTTACAGTGAATGGTCAAAAAGCCTTGGATAGTTTTAATTTATTATTCAGAAACAAAAATGATTTCACTCTTGAAGCTTATTTGAGTTGGCATGAAACAACTGCTGGTGTGTTGAATCAATTTAATCCAAACTATGATGAACAAATGTTCGATTTAGAACCTAACATAGTTGAGTTTGATGGTACATTTACTGTTCTAAAAGTCGAAGAGGACACTCTGAATAAGAAACTTTTTTATCATTTGAACTCTTTGACATATGTAAAAAATCAAGTTGATCAAAATTCCGAGATAATACAACAAGAAAAGGAACTGGCGGTCGGTGATGAAATGATAATTAATACACCAGCATCTTATACAAGATATAAGATTTTGGAAATTTCGAAAACAGCTCAAAATCCAAGAGTTAGATTCGAAAGAGTTGAAGGTAACCAACCAATCCCATCTGGTGTGGTTGGTGTCTTGAAAGTGTATTCACCTGTCATTTATAATAAAAGAGTAAAAATCAGTGTTGGTTTTGATGAAAGAAATGTAACTTTTATCAAAGCCCTAAATATGGAAAATTATATTCTGTCCAAGAATTGGAGCAGTGGTATAGGATACTATACAAATGACCTTTATGAGTTTGATTCCAGACAAAGTCTACCCGATTATTATAATACAACCATAAATGATTATGGTGAGGTTCTCAAAGATTTGGTTCGGAAAAAAACTCCAAATTCTGTAGCTAGTAAACCAAATTCGCCCGTGTTGGATACTGGTGATTTTAAGGTTTTACAAATAAACAAACATCAAACAGATTCACCAGATGGTTTGAGATTGAGAGATTTGAGTAATCAACAAAAAACTCTACAATCAGAAATACAACAGTTATTAGCGGCTATAGAGGAAAAAAGAAAACAATCGAAACTAACTGCTTTTGCATCGGATAGCACTAGAGCCCAATTCGAAAACGAGATTCAATTACTTAATAAAAAATATGAGAGTAAACAAAAGCTATCCAATTCGATTAACACCCAAATTCTGACTCTTTCGAACTCACTATCGACCAAGATTGAACCTGTATACAGAGTTAGAGGGTTTTTCCCATTCCCAGATCCAGTAATACGGGCTGGTGGTAAAGTACAAGAGATTGTTCAGTTCAAAATTCAATATAGATATTTATCCAAGAATGGACAAGAATCACCTATTGAAACATTCAAGTTGAATAGTGGTACTAATAATTCAGAGTTGGCCGCATTTTCAAATTGGAGCGAACACCTTTCTAACTTGAGGAAAAGATCTTTCAACAAATCCACTGGTCAATATAGTTGGGATACCGAGGATATAACAAATCCTGATGTTCCAAACATCAACCAAGTTGATATACCGATAAAAATTAATGAGAAGGTTGAAATCAGAATCAAATCGATATCGGAGGTCGGTTATCCGGAATCACCTGTAGAATCAGATTGGAGTGATTCAGTGTTTGTTGAGTTCCCGGATGAACTAGCCACAGTGGCAACACAAAATGACGCTATCAAACAAGAAGCACAAAAAGAAGAATTACAAGTTGCTGTTAGAAACGATCTCACATCACTTGGGGTAGACACTCACCTTTCGGAGCAACTAAAAATCGGTAATATAACTTATTACCATACGACTGAAAGAATCTTGTCAGGTTTCAGAGACTCAAATAACAACCCAATGGATTTGTTCACGTACCTGCAAACTCTTCAAGATAAGTTGAAGGCTCTTGAGGATAAAGTTAATAGAGTTGCGGGTGAACTTGAGATATCTATAATTAGAAATAGTGAGGTATTCATAGTCAAAAATGGTTCTGAAATAGCGTTTAATGTTGAATTGGAAGATTATCTAGATTTCTATCAGGCTCCAGGTGTACCGAGTGGTAGAGTTTATACGAATAGTATTTATGTAGTAAAAGATTTCTTATTGAAAATACGTAATAAATCAACAGAAAGTAGTCTCGGACTATTATCGAACAGAGTTTATAATTCTAGTACTAATGCTGCTGTATACAGCGCGGCTGCTCCACAAGTTTTCTGGGTCGATGAACAAGATCAATTATTATTGTCCAACGCTTCTGGTATCACAAAAACACAATTGGACAATCAGTTTATATGGTGTGTCAACTATGACGGATTGAACCAAAATACTGTCACCAAACTCGGTACGAATGTTGGAAACGACTTTTTATTGCAACAAAATAATACCTTGGTAAAACCATTGTCTACAAACGAATACAACATCGGTTTTTCTGGGGTTTCTATTTTGAGTTTTGTGGGTAACAATTTATCACTTCTTGATCGTTCTAAATGGATTGATCCATTTCCTTCAATCAGTTCTACTACAAAATTATTAACCACCATACATCCTAGAATATCTTCACTTGAAGAGATACAAGAGACAAATGCTGATAAGGTTTCTTATCTAGATGGTGGTGCTGAAAATGATATAAATATCCCATTGAATATCTATTTCAAGATGAATGCGATGGACAATAGTAAACCAGGATTAAACTACGAATATGTGAATTTGAATGGTATAAAAACGACTGTAAAACACGTGAAGAAATTGAAATTCTTGTTGGAGAACGAAAGTGATAACAAGCCTTTCATATTTACTGTGAAGTTTACATTGAACAGAGCTAAATTGATTGTTAAAAAGACTATTGAATCCACACCAGTGGCAACCATATCAAACAGATAATGAAGAGTTGTGCTTTAATAAGAACTAATGTCGGATTGACGACTAATGTAAAATTGGTTGTAAGATCAAATTATGGTCTTTATCTTGACTCAATTGTATCTTCGCCCGAATTATCTTCGAATAGATTTAAGAAATTTCAATTCGATAAAGATACGTATTGGGAAGATATAGTTGCTACATTTTTCCAAGGAACACCCGTTGATTTGGCATTTAAAATCAAGTATGATGAGGATAATGATAAAATGTCTACAGATTTCGCTAATCAGTATGATGACTTATATCAATATGGAGCTAGGAATATAGTAGAAAATAAATTTTATTCTGAGGAGTACGAATATTTTGCTCCACTTTATATTAATAAGAATTCACTACCGACTAATTTCATTGTTTTTAGAGTAGACGGACCGGGTATAATCAGATTGACCAAAGATAATTTCAAAGAACAGATACTTCAAAAAATGAAGGTAGTCAAAAATTATGACTTGACACTAAAAAGTTATCTAGGTCAGTGGATCAATAACAGTATTAAAATCAACAAGTCTTATCCGAATAATAGTTTGTATATAGATTTTAGAAGATTCGAGTTTTCTTCTTGGAGAGGTATAGATTTCGAAAGAGGTGGATATACAGAGAAAACATTTTTACTTGATAGTACACTCGAATTTGAACAACTTTATTCTGAAATGGAGAAGTTAGTGTTGGAAGGTTACAAAAACAACAAAATAATTTTTCCGAATGTCATAAACTTCAGTTTTCTATTTGATGATACACCGGCGACCCCTAATAGCTTGAGAAAGTGGTCACTCAATAGATATCTAGGATTTTATTTAGATGAGATGACGCTGGTAGATAAAATTACTCCGAACAAGCTACCTACCTTGAAGAGTGATGTGTTGGTTGATAATCAAAACATAATTTATTCACCTTCGGGTGGTTCACCCTTCTTGAATGAGTGGGAAGTTAACGATTACCCTTATATTGAGATTGATGGTGTTTATTACAAAATAGAAGAATTCCTTCAAACCACAAGTTCCGCAATCAGAAGAGTAAGAAATACAAGGAATACCTACGAGGAAAGAAGATCGACCGATGTCGTAACGAAATATAAAATCATATCAGAGAAAAATTTGAATGGTAAACAGTTCCAAGATTTAAATAAAAATTTAATTATTGTCGATGAAAATAAGTTTCTAAAATTTCAAAGTGGTAATGATTATGTCATAAATATTTGGGACAAAGCTGATGTTTGGTTGATTGAAATCGGTGATTTATTTCACACATTGGTAAAGGAAGACGGTAAAATTAAAATAAACACAGATTACGGATTCAAACAATCAGCTGAAAAGTTTCAATATTATATAAATGGGGAAAATTCCGAATTGTCAAAAAGTATAGATTTAGTAACTAGGAAAGATTATGGTCCTGTGGAGTTCAATATCTATAGATGTAAATTTACTGATATAAAGGACTTTGATACCGATATTGTCGATACAAAACATTCGGAGTTTGAGTATGAGAAGACGAAGGAGTTGACTGAAACTGATGAGCCAAAAATGTATGTACAAGATTTGGAATCCACTAATAGACCAAGAGATTATGTACAATTCAAATTGCAGAATAAAGTAGTTGATATACCAGTATCTTCTGAATACGCTGCGAATTCGGAACTATTTAGATTGGTTGAGAATGAATTGAATCCATTATGGAGAAAAAATCCAGAGAGGATGAAATGGGGGTATGTTGGTTCTATATCAAATTCAGATTATCCATATCTCTTAAACAACAATCTTTTGTCCGAGGACTACAACAAATCTCCAAATCCTAAAGATACTGTATTACAAAGGGAAAAAAGGAATCTTGATCATTTTTACACAATCAATCCCGATAGTAATCTTTATTCGAACCATAGTTTGCATGTAGAGGATTCTATGAATGGAGTCATAAATAAGAATTTCAAGTTCGAATTGGATAAATATCTTGGTGTTAGTTATAGTCTTGATTATTTTTCCTACTTTTTTGGTAAAAAATCATATTTTGATGATGGTGCAATATCTAGACGCACACAAAAATATTCATATTTTCAAACCGGAGATCAATCCACGCCAAATATTACACTCTTCAAAGGGTTGAGATTTAAAATTTCAGAAATTGAAAATATAAATTTGACCGGAAACAAAATAGATAAAATTAATTTAAGAAATTCAAATAAATTTGATTCTTGGAAATTTTCGGTATTGGTATCTAGTAATGAACATATTGTAACAAATTTTGATGATGATATCAATTCCTTGAGACTTTTGAAGTCTGTAAATCCATTGAAGTGGAGAATAATAGACGAGTGGAAACACGAAAAGGACTATCAAAATAATAATTTAGTTATTTATGAGGATGTTTTGTATCGTAGTTTGACCCAATCCAGAATAGTTGAGCCAGATATAAATCCCAAGATCTCAAGTGATTGGGAAATTTACAATTCTCCAAATATATTTTACAGTCCTTTATTCGAGGGGTTAACTAATAACAACATGAGTGCTTTCGGTTCAAATTTACCACCACTTGTCTATAACTCTGGAGAATATTATTATTCAGATGGTAGAAATAATTATACTTTTTGGGATAGTAGTCTTACATATTCGGTAAATAACGTCGTTACGTACAAATCCAAAAATTGGAAGTCGTTGATCAACAACAATCGAACTATACCAAATGAAGAATCGGGGTTTCTGACGAATTCGGTTTTTATAAATTCTTGGGAGGAAACTAATACTCCTACAAGGTGGAAAAATGTTGAGCTTTGGAAGAATGACTTTGAATACATCGATCCAACTTGGGACGTTATTAAGTATACTTCTGGTAACTACGTAATTTACAACAATGTTGTTTATGGATCGACACAATCACCGAGGTATTCTATTCCACCGGATATTGATACCAATTGGAGAAGAATATACAGTTTAGTGCCAGATACAACATATTTCTATGGTCCATCCATTACATCTAACAACATAATTGAAATGAATGGTAAATTCTATCAGTGTGTCGCGAGTAGTTTGAATTCTAGTGTATCAAGTGATATATTTGTAAACTACTCATTGGATAATGGTGTGTATGTGATTATCAACGAAAAATTCCGAAATATTTTGATAAATGTTTATGTGAATGATAATACTTACACAGATGTGATAGAGAGTAGTCCATCAGTTTGGGATTTTGATAAAAATAATTTAATGAACACTAATCGAGACGACATATATTCTACTATTTTTTCCAAACTATCAACAAATAATTTGATGAACGCTTTGAATGATTTATCAAATAACTTTGGTTTCAGTGATAAGGTGAAATATATTATCGTAGGTGAAAATTCGACGAAAATTTATGATTTCAATGACCTTAAATCGGTGGGTGGTTTACCATATCTACTGACTTGTGAACCACCGGATGAGCTAATGGTCAGAGCTAGATCTAACATCTATGAGCCATTGACCTTAAAAGCCTCGGAAATCAAATCAAAAAAGATTTTGAGTGATTCAAATATCGATAATTTAACAAAGTTAAATTGGTATAATGAAATGCACCTAGCTTCCAAAATTACGCAAAATCTACAAACGGCAATAATTTTACCTAGCTTCAGTGGTTTGAAAAATCAATTATATTACAGAATTTACAGATTTTCTGGCTATTATTCTCCAATATTGAGAGATATAGATCTTTTTTCTTCACCGACTATCGATGAAAGCGAGACGAACTATAAATTTGATACTGACTTAACATACTTCGGTGTTATTAAACAAAGAATTGTTTCCAAAGTGAATAGAAAAAATTCCTTACTAAAATTGAGCAATCAAGCAAATCTAAAATCCATATATCCTATGATCGATGAGTTTGGATATCATATTGTAGATTTTTTTATGTTTAAATCTACTTGGGATTTAGAATATCACTATGAAACACAGGAATACGAGCCAGAGGTACAACTATCGCAACTCGAAACTAGAAGAGATGATGTAAAAGTATCTACCTTCAAAAATAATAATTCAAATCTACTTTAAAATGAAAAGAAGTTATATTAGTCCAGAGTTCAAATATACTCCAGTTTTCGGAACATTCAATATGGAGGAGGAAAGTTCTTATTTTGGTTCGAAAATGTTAGAAATCGAAGACTCATTGACAGTTGGTGATGAAAGTATAATTTACTATCAAAATGAAAAGAACGAACAACTGGATTTGGAAAAAGAATACGACTTCACTCCTCTTTTCTATAACACTGTATCTGATAAAAGAACCAATCATACGATATTACTCGATGAATTCCAGACACAAATAGAAAAAAATAACTACGCTAAATGGATAATGAATATAAATATTCGGACCATTTTGAGAAATTATTTATTTGCAATTTTGAAAAGGAGTAGAACTTTCGAAGGAGTTTCAAACGATATGACAACCAATCAGAATGTAGACTTTGCAATAAAGGAGTATATTGAAAGAAACGTGATAAATCGATATACATTTTCGGGTATTGATCTATACATAGTACCTGTTGATTTGCTCACCATAGGTAGTCTAAAGTATCAGAATATTTGGGATGAAACTATTGTAAACGATCAATATAAATTTACAAAATTTTCCACCGTAACAGATTTTCGTTTTGAAGATATACAAGTTTTCTTTTCCCAAAATTTTTCGGCTAGTCAATATGCATTTAGATATTATTTCAATCTAAAATTTACAAAATTATGATGAGTAATAGGGATTTATCACAATATGAAAGAAACTTAGTGTGTTTTTTGAGATTGTTCCAGAATCGACCTCATCATCTGGCGAAATATTTTGTAGATAACAACTGTTTCAATGAGGGTTTTATAGAGAATATCTCTAAAAGTAAGAAATTGATTGATATAGGTGAGAAATATGAAATTGGTGAACTTCCAAATATTTATTTTACAAATTTCAAAGAAATGTTGAAATTCTACGAGAATCTATCCTATGAGTATAATGTTGAGGGGTTAGATGAAAATAAATTGAGACAAGAACTTAATGATAAATTAGACGACTATTTGAAATTAGAAAAATACGAGGAAGCCATTAAGTTAAGAGATTTCATGATACAAAACAACATTAAAAGAAAAAATTAATATTGACTAATAAACTTGTTAACTAAATTATAATAGAAAAATAGTTTTAAACAAGAAATATATGTCGAAAAAATTTTATGGTGACCCAAGGACCTTACACGGGGATCTTTTCGAAAATGTACCTAATCAAGAAACGGTTGGAATGACCAGAGAGGGACTTTTAGAATTATATAATCAATATGATGTAAATATACCTCAAGTTGGTCAGATAGTAAATGTAATTTATGTTGGTTATTCTGCTGCTGGATACAACTTCGAAGGAGGATTTAAAGATTTTGTGAGAGTTGAAGACAGACCGAATGAAGCTAAATATCTTCAAAACATAGAAATTGGTGATAGTATCGATCTATTTGTTGTCAGTATTGATGAAGATAACTATCATATCAAGGGAAGTCTTGTAGAGTTGTACGAAAATAGAGCTAGAGAGATTCTGACTCAACTTGAGGAGGGTACTTCTGTTTCTGCGTATATCAAGGAAATGACACCGGCTGGTTACAGTGTAGAACTTCATTTCGAAGGTGTGACATTAGCTGGATTTATGCCAAACACCCTTGCTGGTATAAACAAACTCTATAAGCCGGATTCTATTGTTGGTACGACTTTTGAGGTTATGATAGAATCATACTCATATGAAGAGGGAACTTATATTGTGAGTCGTAGAAAGTATCTACAATCTTTGATACCTGATGCCATAAAGTCTTTAGAGTCTGGTAAAATATATATTGGTAATGTTACTGGAACAACAGAATTTGGTGTATTTGTCGAGTTCAACGAGTGTTTGACCGGAATGATTCACAAGTCTAACATGCATCCAGACTGGACAAATAGAATCAATCAAATAACTCCTGGTCTTTCAATTGAGTTTTACATAAAGGAAATCATCAAGGACAAAATTATTTTGACACAAATTTTAAGAGAAACCCTTTGGGATACGATTAAAATTGGTCAAACTTTTGAAGGAAATATCAGAGACATAAAGCCATTCGGTGCACTAGTTACATTAGATAATGAAACCAATGGATTGATTCATACATCTGAAATAGAAAAGTCCAATCAAAAACTTTCGATTGGTAATAGTATAAAGGTTAAGGTTATAGCTGTTGATAGAATGAATCGAAAGATTTTCCTATCTGTAGTATAAAAAAAGGGGTCTGATTAAGACCCCTTTTTTATTTAACCAATTCGATTATTTGGGAAACAGTAAAATTTTGTATTACATCAAAATCCGATCTTGTTAATCCATAAAGTTTACCAGACTTGGATATCGCCCAATCTATCACATCTAATTGGTTTCGAGATTTGTCACAAGATGATGAAATCAAAAATTGAACGAGAAGTCTTTCCTTTTCTTCCTGAGTGAAATAATCGAACTTCCTTTTATGTTTACCGACCATTTCGGTGTTAGTTTCCTCATCAAATATTTCTTTCAAACCAATGTCTCTGGTTTCTTGATTTGTACATTTTCTGAAATTCCAAGAGGAATAAAATCTTTCAGAACCCTCCAATTTTATTTTTATGTCAGTCCAAACAGTTGCTCCGTAGGTAGACTTATGATCACGGAACTTCACTTCTTTAACTTTGTATTTTCTACCTCTTATCAAAGTTTTTAGACTATCATATAGTGGGACTACATAATCATTTACTTTGAGATTTTTATCTATCTTGGTCTGTTCGCGTTCGTTCAAGACTAATTGGTAGTCTGGACATAACCAATTGATAGACTGAAAATCCTCACCAACGCTCGGTTTAAAGTTTTCCAGTGGGAAAGTTTGTATAGAGTTTTCAGTTAGATATATTCTAATTGTTGGTTTGAAGAATGAATATCCCTTATTATTTTGATTATTGAAGGACACGGCTTTATAGGTAGCACCTTTTACTAACTTGGTTGTTGATTTCTTACAAATTACATTCATAACGGTTTATATATGTGAAATATTAACAAAAATAGTGAAAAATTGGGAACTTTACAAAAAAAGATAGATATAAATAAAAAAAAATTTTTATGAAATCTGAAACTATTTCCGAAAATGTGAATGAGGAAACCATTCAATCTCTTGGTATGGAGCCAAACGAAAAAATCCAAGTTGAGTTGTCTGATGAAGAAAAAGCAAGAATGGAGGAAGTCAAATCTTTAGTCGAAGCAGAAAAACTTGATCCAACAACATCAATGAATATTTTAATCAATGCTGTTCAATTGGCATTTGATTCTGATGTATTTAACGATTTGGATAGATACCTAATCGCTAAATCTCTAAACTGTTTTAAATCTTATGTAGATAACGGTGAGGACATTTTATTGAAGGTCTCCTAATCCAAACTAATCATATCGATATCCGATGGATAGTGTTTTTTTAGAACACTATCCATTTTTTTATTCATAATTTTTTTATGGACTAATTTTATCTGTGATTCAAGTCCAACGACTATGTCAGACTTGTAATCCCCATTGTTATTATAATTATTTATGATATAATCAGATTTTGAGTTTTTCACTGTTTCATCCATTTCGTTATTCAAAATTTTTTCGATTGTCGGAATTGGGTATGATGTAAGATATTTCATATCAGATTTTCTACAGTGTTGAGGTCGGTAACAATTGATATTAAAATTCATAAGTTTATCCAATCCTCTTTCGAATAAATAATCGAACAAAAAGATGGTATAAAATTCTTTATTGTGTTTGATTCTGAATAGTTCATATGATTTTAACAAATCTAATTCAATAATATCAAAAAGTTTGTCAATTTTTTTATTAGTGTCGAATTTTTTCGAATCGAGTAGACCAAAACTATATGAATCGTCTCCGAAAATTTCTTTAATATTTTTGATATGTTTGGGTGAGTGGTTTATCAAAAATTTGACTACTAAATTAGCATCAAACAAAGGAACGTCGTAGCCTATCAATACTTCTGATACCTCCGTTTGTCCTGAATAATAATTACCTGTCAATCCAACTTTAAACATATGACAAAGGTAGTTGTTTAGAATTTGATTTCCAAAAAAATTAAATATAATATATACCTTAAAGTTTAGAAGACATGAAAATTAGTAAAATGTTAGAAACATATTCTGTTGGGACAAGTGTGGATACCAAAACTTTGGATTTGATAACAAATGAATTCAAAGATTTAATTATCGAAATTATATCTGAAAAATATCTTCTTACAAAAATATCTGATCAGAAAACTAGAGATGTTTTAAGAAAGAATATTAGTAAGTTGATTATTCAAGAACACAATACACTAACAATTCATCATTACAACATTCTGGAAAATTTGAATTTGTGTATCGAAGTTGAAATGTCGGATAAAATTGTAAAGAATGAATCGAAAGACACTTTTGGTAAGTACAAATTTTCCGATATTTTGGAGAAGGGTATTTCGGAAAAGGAACAAATCAATAGATTCGAAATTAGTGAATCGAAATTCTTGACAGATTTGGAAGATGTCATTCGTAAATTCACAAACGATGT
>Ga0315904_10009098_pt1 | contig 13041 bp, 17 predicted proteins | sample LakEriMetagenome_6_FD_203529 | JGI IMG/M metagenome (GOLD analysis project Ga0315904, IMG submission 203529) | Freshwater fungal communities from buoy surface, Lake Erie, Ohio, United States - Buoy 12 MA120 | ecosystem: Environmental > Aquatic > Freshwater > Lake | place: USA: Lake Erie, Ohio... | reverse complement strand
CTTTTTCTTCTGTTGACTCTTTTAATCTTTCAACAGCGTTAATGTAAAGATAATGAGGAGAATTGACAAATTCACCAGTTTTCATGTTCAAATAACATATATGCTCATCAAGTGTATCAAATGTAGCTTCATCATGAACCAACTCTACGTATGGTTTGGTTCTGATATGATTGTCGCTAATAATCTCACCAGTGAAACATTTGTTAAGCACATATCGATTAAACTTTCTGCTATCTTCTTTGCTGTACGCAAACACATTTACCCCTTCGGTAACACTAGCAAACTTAGATGCCATATCCTGTACGTTTGTAATTGGTGCGCTCATTACTATACTGCCACCTCTAACAACAACAATGTAAATAGGAGTTGCTATTGATGTGTGGTGTACATAGTGAAGATACCAATCCCGGGGATCTGTATGCTGCGTAATGTAGTTCTCAAAATCTCTGATATTTTTTTCGAATAGCTGATTGAGAAACAAGTTCTGCTGAAATACTGACAAGCTATCAAAAGAAATAGCTGGGCCGCCGTATACAACGACAGCCACAGCAATATTTCTACTCTGATACTTGCTAAAAGGAAATGTGTCCATTAGCCGATAACTTGATATTTGTTCTTATCATTTTTGTAAGCAAATGCTGTCTTAAAGTTAAAGCATTCTTTCACTTTCGTAAAGAACGAAATAAACATTGCCCTTCTTCTCTGCTCTGTATCACTAGACTTAATGATGCCTTTGATATCAAATGTCTGCAACATAGCATTTGCATTGACAAAGTTATGCTCGTGCATTAAACTAGCAAGTTCTTTCATTTTGGCATTTAAATCAGTGCCATTAAGAGTTTCCTCTTTAGTTGCGGCATTAAACATTTCAGCGCCTTTTTCCTGACAAAGTTTTATCATTGCAAGGCCTGCAAGCATACTATCAGTATCGGCATCATCATCGATAGTGTTTAGTATCTGATTTACTAGATTCTTAACACGCATTCTCATAATAAACTCACTACCCTTGTATGGAATACCAATGTTTTTACAGATGTAAGTAAGCAATGCCTCATCAGCTTCGTCAATAGAATTGTACATGCTTTTGCCTGTTTCGTAGACATTGATATAGCACATATCTGCAACAAACTTACGTCTAGTTTTAGCATCGTCGTCAATCTCTTCAGATTTTTCTGTTGCTTTCTCGGTCATATCTGCACGCTTTAACTCAATGTAACCATACTCATTCTCGTATTCTTTCTCTAAGTCAATGTTGTTGTCTTTAAAGAACATACTAAGAACATTAGGAGAATATGATGCCATAGTCATTAGATTGGCCTGCAAAAACACAGTCATTGCATACGATGCTCCGGCTTTGTCAACAAGGTCTACGCCATTGCTAATGCTATCATCAAGCAAGTGATCTATACAAGCTTTCAATGTATTATTGATATGCATACCTTTAAAGAAAGCAAGTACAGCATAATCTAGTGATGCTCCATCTTGATTAAGTCGCTTCATCAATTTAAATACAACATCTTTTCTTGCTTGTTCTTTCAAACTAGTAATCTTACGATTAACGCGCTCAATAGCAGCATCTTGCTTTTTCTCTACATAGCTTTCTTCTGCTTTGACACTTTCAATCAAAGATGGCTTGACAAAGAACTTGATGCTACCATCATAATCCCAGCAAGCAACCTCTTCAGGATGTGTACCCATATCACATGGGACGTAGCCCATAATAGAATATCTATCAACGATTTTGAGTTTGTTATCATCGATAAACTTTTCCCAGTATGCTCTTGCTCTATCTTTTGTAGCATCACTATCAGATGTTCTTGGCCTATCAAACATATTACCTACATTGATATACCATTTCTCTTCTTTAATATTTGGATGCACATTGCCATATAAATCAACAAAGCTTTCTTCAGGAACACTTTCAGATATTTCCGGCATGCAGTAGTTAGACAATCTTACTATTTCGCTGTCATCAAGTGCTTCTCCTTCTGTATGCAAATCACGATCATAAATCTCTTCAATAATCATTTTCTGAACAGCATCAGGCATATCGCACAATGCAGTGGCACCAGACTCATCGATAACACCCTCAAAGCAGAGCTTGATAGCTTCTTTGTTTAATGCTGCTATCTTACGAAGAGATGTTGCTCTATTGACAGAAATGCCAAGCTGACTAGCAATCTTTGGCAGTGTTACACCTTTGACAGCAACAGCCTGTCTTATTGCATGGGCCAGTGTAATAAAGTGCTGCTCACTACGAAGTACATTCTCAGTTAATGAATCGACAATGTTAATGCCATCCATGATATAGACTGGTATCTCTGCAGTTACTCCAATCTCCTTACACAACTCTTCATAACGAGTGACAAATGTCATTGCTCTAGTATAACCGGCACGAACAACATACTTGCCTTTTACTTGCTCGCAGATGATTGGCTGCAGTAATAATGAACCAGTCTTTTTGTAGGTCTCGACCATTGAACCATACATCTTATCAATAGCATCACCATATGGAGTAGCATCATTTACGTCATAATCTATGCCGGCAAACCTAGGATTAGGTATAGAAAAGTCAAGCAAATCTGGAGTTACTTTCAACATTTCGTTTTTAATTTTAATATTAGAAGCCATACAAATAGTTTAAAAAGTAGCCTGCACACAGTTTCCTTGTGCAGGCATGGTGAAATAATAATTAGAACGGCAAATCACCTACAGGTTGCTCATCTTGTGAGCAAATCCATGAACCTGATTCATAGTACCAGCCTTCAATCCAAGTTGCTTTATAGCGAACTGTAGACTTTTCAATCTTAGTATTATTGTCAGTCCACTTTTCAAGCTTAGGTAGTACGCGAACAACAGCCATCTGCTTTTGCAATACTATGTCTTTTACTTGTCTTACAAGTTTATCGCCATAGGCAATGCAATTAGCATAGTACGGATCACTCTCCTGCTTGTTGCCATCTTTGTCTTTCCAGACATCTTTGATAAGGACAACAAACTTTACGCCTGGTCCTCTTTCGGTTGTGAACTCTTCTACTTTAGTGTCAAGGATTTTGCCCGACAACTGTGTGCCAGGGAGATACTTCTGTGTTTTCATGATTAAAATATTAAATTTGGAATAACTTGTTTAGATAATACGCCAGCATCGTGTAATAGAAGAAGCACCGTAAATAGTCCTCTCTTTGTGAATACCGGGTATGTTGTCATCTTATCTGCATCGTGGACATTGTAGCCAAAGCCATAAGCAACAAATTCTTTAGCGAGAAAATAATTGTTTTTGTAGTTTGCATCATTCATATCCTGTATAATGATGCCATGCTCAACCAATACTTTCATTGTATCACGCAGTAATACTTTGTATTTATTGAATAAGAACTTATGAAAATCAAGTACATGAGTTTCTTTCTCAAAGTTCTCAACAATAGTTTTATTGTCTTCGCACATAGCACGGTAGGTATTTATGCTTAATCCGTACTCTCTGTAAAATGAATCTTCTTCAACTTCAGTATGTAGTTTATCAAGTAGTTTAGATCTTTTATTCTTTAACTCCTTATCTTCCTCGACATCTTTCTGCTTTTCTTGATAAGTATGTGGTACTATTACTGTTGTGTCTACAATATCTTTACGATATGCATTCTTAAGCATCGTAGTAAATATCTTCTCGAGATACAACTTCATATCGTAGTTACACCAAGTGTACATCTGTGCAAGCCAAAGATGTGATACAACGTAGTAACACATATCAGCTTTAGAAAATACACAGGCCATGGTAATTGTCCTGCCAATCTTATTGAGTTCTATATTTGTTTCCGCTATAAACTCATCTTTTGGTGTCCAGTTGCAGGCAAGTATGTAAGAGCTACAAACAAGAGGACATTCGATGTACAAATGCCCTCCAATAAACTTATGTCTATATTGTTTTGTGAAGTTCCTAAGCATAGAATCTTTTACTATCTTAGGTTTTGGCTCTTTTATTACCTTTGGCTTTTCAGTAGGCTTTCTTTTAGCCATGCTTGTGCTTGGCTTGCTTTACAATATGCTCTCTTCTTATGTCATCTACAACAAAATAATTGAATTTACCTTGTGTGTAAGTATAAATGTACTTGCCATAAAGAAGTGTAGCACCATTCTTCTTCCAGTTTGCAAGAATGCCATCCAAGTGAGTAGCTATTATTGCACCATCGCCATTATAAAGCATGGTTTGAATAGCCTCTTCAGTCGGATATTGAGGTTTAGTGCGCTCTGGTACATCAACAGTAGGCTTTGGCAATGTAACTACCTCAGTCTTTGGAGATATCTTTGGAGTTTCAATGTCCATACTATGAATCTTGTCAGTATCTTCACCGGTTGGGACCATAAAAATATTCAACAAGAAATATTTCATAGCATAAGTCATAGCCTTGCCCGGTGATTTATCCTGTGAGTCAATGCCATGGCCAGATGATTGACCTTCAATGTGTGCACCTGATGTATGATAAAGCCTGAAAGTAAACACAATATCAGAGAATATTTGTTGCTTCTGCTTTACAGCACCAGTTTTAGAATAAGGATCTAGCTCTTGCCAGCGCTCGTGCTTTGTTTCCTTTTGTATCTCTACAGGAACACAGATAAGACCATGAGTAATCATGGATTTTCTGATAGTATCTCTAACTTTTTCATCTGATATTCCCTTGTAAGAACCAGAGCCGGTACCAACAGTATCATCTTTCTGCAGATAGTTTACCTCAGACATTACATTGAGGACTGCCTCAATCAGTTGTATATCTGGTGTCTTTTCTTCTGATGATTGTTTCGAGATTTCTGTCTTCGCCATATCTTCTTGCATAACTAATTGTGAAATATTTTATTTTAGAATTCTTCATTGCAGTAAATGACACTTCGACATTGTTCCTGATGCAATGAGATACAGACTTGAATATATCATGCAGCATAACGCTACATATATTTTCCATTTCTTTTTCAGGTACAAGCATATCGTAGTTTAGGAAAAGTCTTTCAAACTTATCTTTGTGCTTGGCATACAAATACTTTCCGTACTCGCGTGCTGGCATCTCAGCATGATTAGACCTTGCCAGTCTACGTCGTATCATATCAAGTCCCATAGTGCTTTATAGAAACATATTGGTTCGTTAGCAAACATTTTCTTAATTTCGGCATGTTCAGGAGTATATATCTTATTGGTAATTAAGATATTTTCTTTGTCATTAACCCAAGATTCTAGATTCTTCTGAATAAATCCTTTTAACGACAAGATATACTCGTCAGGAGTATTATCATCCTTACATTCCCAAAGATACAAAAACCATTTCTTAATGATAAATAGAAATCCACTATATTGTGCATCATCACGCTCTTTGCCAGTGCTATTTGTACCTCCGCTAATACGCAATGCAGCATTAATCATAGTATCTTTAGTTGACCACTTATCGCCTTTTTCAAACCTAGACCACGCAAGAGCAAACAAACGAACTATTTCTCCTGGTTTTCTATAGTCTTTGATAGGTTTGATATTGAATAAGGTTTCAATGTCATCAATAAATGTTTCTATCTTATCTTGATTCCAATCAGAAAACTCAATAGTATTTTCATTGATTACAAGATAAGCATACTCATCGTATTTGTAATGGTATTCACAATCTTTTGATTCCGGTATGTATTTAAGTCCTATGTACTGATAGTAAATATCAACAATTCCCTCTATTTCAGATGTCCAGTATAAATCTTTTGGACAGGTAACAAGTTTGTTTTTGATAAAATAACTATATAAATTATTCTCTACAGTACCATAGTTATTATCAAACTTTACATCAAACTTCTGGCAGATTGACATAACAACATCTTCTGTTTTATGCTCTGCTTTTTCATCCACAATAATTGATAAAAAGTAAAGGGCATTATACCTTTTTAGTGATAAATGCCCTTTTATACAATTACTTGCGCTATACACAATACTATTCATCAAGATTTGCTAAATTATAAGAGTTAATAATATGCCTCAACTCAGCTACGTACCTACTAGTAACGCCATCACTTGCAGGCCATGCACAAGCACTTGCATAAAGATATCCACCTTTATCAGCAAGTCTTTTGGAGTCTGATGCAAGCATACGACTATCACTACATCCACAAATAGCAGCAAGCCAGGCTTCTCTTTTGTTTTGAATGTTTATTAGTCTTGGAGCATAAGTTTTATTCAATAGCTGCACATGATTCCACATAGACCACCAACGAGATTCATACTTGCGAAAATGATAACTGATGGTCTTGCCATTGATATTCTTATCGTAGGCTTTTACACTACCAGATATACCGCGTGATGTTTCTGTTTTACCACCCATATGACCAAACAAGTTGTTAGCTACAATAGCTAGTCTACTGGTACCATAACCTGATTCAAGAATAGCTTGTGCTGCAATGATACTGGCCGGGACATTGAACTTAATAGCTAAGTCTTTAGCATTCTTAGATATCTCATCTATAAATGCTTGTCTTTCTTTGCCTATTCTAGTTCTTAGTCTTGCTAACTTTTCCTGATCACCTTTTAGATGATGACCATGAAACTCACTAGTTGACATATACCCACGCTTAGACCAACCATCTTCATCATATCCAACATCAGGATATAACTCATCGGCACCAGCATGTATGTACTTATGTTCAACAGATTCTCTGCTAGTCATTTTGCCGTTAGAATGACTTCTTTCAGCTACACTAGTGCCGTAATCTATAGATTTTGCTGTTGGTTCATCAACTATGCAATAAGCTGCAATAGCAACTATCAGCAAGAATAAAGATACATTGATTGTTTTCATAACTTTGCCATTAAAGCTGTTAAGGAATTGGAACTCTTCTCTCGTTCTTCAGCGAACACTGGTGAAGTTTCCTTTCTTATGGTATTCAAGTTATCTATACCAGCAACAAACATAGTATAACGCTGTGTGCCTACAAGCTTTTTCATTTTACGCTTTCCTTCAGCACAGATAGCTAAACGCCATTTATCTGCTAGTTTTAGATCAGTAGCTACATATATCAGGCCTTTAGGACTATCATATCCTCTGATGCCATATATTACATCAAGTACATACTGAATATGGAATGACAACTCAGGATAATACAACTCACCTTCTTCATCTTTGACAGCTGGATAAAACATACAGCTAAGTATGTCAGATTCCTGCTGTGGTGTTATAAAGGCCATGTCCTGTATTTCTTTATTGTCAACGCTAAACAATGGTGCCTTGCCTGCTTCTATGATACTATCAATACATAACCACATAGGAACAACAGTTTCTATTGGTTCGAAGTAGATATCACATAGTGCTACTTTGAATACCGGGTCTGCATACCTTACCTTAATAGTCCAAGGTGCTATAAGGTATACCTTTTCTAAGAATAACATAGCTATAAGATTATCAAGCTCTTGAAATGTTCTTATGCAATCAAAACCAAAAGAACGCAGCAAAGAGTTCCTCTCAACTGCGTCCTGTGGTATGACGTTCTTCTCAGAAAGGAGGTTTAGTAGCTCCCGTAACGACATTATGTGCCGACTTAATATGTTCTACGATGCTACTATAGGTTGACATAGCAAGATGTGCTTCCTTATGATGTTTAACATCTTGATAAAGCCTATGCGGTATGTCTTTCAGCGCATCTTTGTATACTTCGAAGTACCAGTTAAGTGGATCAAAGTAACGCACTTGTTTGTGTTCACGAAGCTTAAAGAAGTTATCTATGTTTGGCACCAGATGTGCTTTCTTGGACTTCAATAGTTCAAGCTTTTTGCCTTCGAAGTTTAGCTGCATATCCATAGTAAACAATAGTTTGTTGCGGATAGCACCGATATTTTCCTGTGCTTGCTCAGACATCTTGTACAATAGATTCACTGCTAGCTTTAGCACACCAAGTGTTACTGGCTTGGTTGCTACTTTCTCGTAGTAGTTTTCTAGTTGCATAGCCATACGAAAGCATTTGCCTGATGTGTTACCCATACGAGCGATAAGCTCAAATGTAGGTAAGAAGTTCATCTCTTTCAGCTGTTGCTCCTGGCTAGAAACACTTAATACATTTTCTGCATCTTCTGTTTCCAATAGATGCTTTGCTGTATGTGATGTGTGTTCTGACTGTGAGTAGTATATAGGTTCTACACCAACGAGAGAGTTTTCCCAAGTAAGCATCTCTTCCGGTTGTAGACTAATATACTTTTGAAGTATTTTTGCAGCGTCATCAGTCTGAAACCCAATAAGGTTAGTGCTGATAGAGTAGTGATCACCACGTTCGGTATCACCCATGAACGATGCAAGGACTTCAGCTATTCTTTTCTGTTCCTGCTTTTTCATTGTTATCTGATTAGTAATGAAAACTTCTCTACTATTGTAGCGCCAGGGACATCAATGCCTGATTCCAGAGCTTCTTTTATAGCAGTTTTGTTTGGTTCTATTTTTAAACGACAATATTGTGATGGAATATCAGCATCTTCTGCAATCTCTACAGATTTGTTTCTCCTTGTTGAGATGCTGACGAAGTTTGTTTTAACGCTTCCAAGCTGAACAATAGATGATAATAGGTTATCTTCAAGTCGCTCAACTGACTTGTCATATGTTCTAGCTGCATCAAGTAATCGTTTTGCTTCCCTTTTAAGGAGTTCAGACTTTGACTTAAGCTGTCTAATGACAGCAGCATATCCCTCACACTTTGATTCCCTATCATGTTCAGTTATGATTAATTGTTCTTCAAGTTCTGGTGTCAACTCACCGCCATTTTCTTCGATCTGCTGATGCAATCGGAACATGTCATCATTGATGTTAAAAAGATTCTTTGCCATTATAGTACGTTGTTTTCTGTGGTTACTATGTTAATCAATGCTGGATTCAAATCAAATACAGCTCCATTTGAAGTCAAAACATACCAGTCATCGTTAAATCCGCTGACAATTTTACCTTGTCTACCATTGTAAGTAACTATATCACCATCACGATATTTGTATGGCATACCGTAAACAGTAGCATCTTGCTTTAGCCAGACGTTGTTATCGTTCTCACTTGAATGTAACCAGAGTTCACCATCGGTGCTCATTCTTAGGCTTTTAATATCAAAGGCCAAGAATACTTGATCACCTTCTTTGTAGTTTCTTTCAGATAGTTCCGATGCTTTAAACTTTTCCATAATCGATTGTTGTTAATAAAAATGCCTGCAGACTCGTTTGATCTACAGGCATATAGTTGTGAAATAAAATGTTTAGTTTTTGCTAACACAGTCAAACGTGTTCATCAGCTTTGTAGCAACCTCATCACTAAGATCTTCTTGAAGATAACCACTACTTGTATACACACGCATGGTCTTTATTCTCTTAGTTCTAAACTGAGTTAGGTTATACTCATTGCCGAAGTTACCACCAAAGTAAATGACAAAGCTACCTTTACAGTTGAAATCATTTACGTTGGTCATGGTAATTCTTGTATCATCATCGAACAACACTTGAAGTTTTGCTCCTTTTTCGATACATTTACTTGGCCCACCAACAACATCAATGCTCCAGATAAGAATACTTGGCTTTAGAAAGTCGATAACAAAACCCTTGTTACCTGATTCTGAAACAGCAATACGTTTCTTGATGGTTAATGTTTTCTTGTCATCCATCTTATCATAATGGATATCAAGCATGTCACAATCCTGTGCAAACAAAGACACAGACATGAGCATAAGCATACTAATCAATGCTTTCATTTTCTTGTTTGTTTTTAATATGTTCTTCAATAAGTTCCTCGATAGATCTGTAAGCAAGCTCCCATTCGTGTGGAGGAGAACCGCCTTCGTCTATCTCATCGATTGCAAGATAAATGAAATCCATAATATCATTAAATAATTCTGGATATTGTTTAATCATATTATCTGCAAACATTGTTACTGTTCTTTTGTCCATCATTTGTAACCAATCATTGTGCAAAGAGGTCCCAAGATATCAGCTACAAGCATAACAGCTTTAGCCTTAGGTCTTGCGTTGTCATTTAATCCATCTAATCCTTTGTTTAACGAAGGATATGATGGCATGATACTGTTCCAGTTTCCTAATATGCAACTGCTACTAATAACATTGCATTCTTCTTGGATGCTATTTGTTTTTAATGAACCGGTTCTGTCTACAACAGTATATGCTTTGGTCATAGCAGCACTAAGCTCTTTACCATTACGCTTATACTCATGTGCTATAGTCATAACATAGCTCATATCTTTCTTAAATCTTGGCTCATATCTCTTACGCGCTAACTCTACAAACAATGTAGAGATATAATGTGATAAATAGCTGAATCCAAACTGTCTGCCCTGGTACTCATAGTCCCATTTGTAATGGAAGAAGTTTCTATGCTTTGCTTGCAAGCCGGCAAACTTTCTGACAATAGCAGAGCATGCATCAACAATAGCTTTCTTCTCTTCTTTAGTAGCCAGCTCGCATTCAAAGGTTTCTTTAGCCTCGATAATCTGAGCTGAGAACTTATCGATTGTTTCTTGAATATCTCTCATGATAATATGATTTAAAGAATGAAATAAAAAGGGCAGCCATTACAGCTGCCCCAACACTTATAAAACAAACACTAGTCTAATCTTCAATATCGTAATGATATACACGCTGGTATTCATCATCACGCATAACTTTTACGTTGGTATTGTTACCTTTCAACTGTGCAACAGCGCATTCGTATGGTACTATATACCCATACTTGTTGAAGTACACAGGCTTATAAACTAAATCTTCACCAGATGTATATTTGTACCCGGTAAACTCTATTGTTTCTATGTATGCTTGTACAAAAGATGATAAATCTCTTACAACTATTTCAGGCTTTATGTCGCTAAACACAGCAAGACATTCAACTAAGTCTTTACTCTTAGCTAATGATTCAAGATTATGGTATGCAATAATAGTATCGTACTGTCCTAAATCTTCTTCAGGAACAGCAATAGATACCTGTACTTCCATAAGATTGTTATCACGCTGTCCGAATACAGTACAAGCATTCATTAGTAATACGATAACCGCAATAATAATAGCGTTTACCATATAGTTGTCATAATTGTTTTTCATAACTAGATAAATGTTTTAAATGAAATAATCTTTTTAATCTCTTCAATACTACTCACTGCATCAGCATCACCACCATCGTCGTCTTTACTACTTCCAACGATAAGCGCATTGCCAATTAAATGTTGTTCTCCCCAACTATTACCTGGTACGCTAATGACAAATCCATTCCTATTTGTTTGGAATAATCCTTCATCATCAACGTACATGTAGTCGCCATTGTTAAAAGAATATCCTCCAGTGATAACATCGCAGCCTATAAGACTGCGAATCTCTCTAAAGTCATTGCCTTTAATCCTGGCCTCGTAGACATTCTTGTCATTGCTATCTATGAATATCGCTCTCATAACTCTGATTCATTATATAAGTTATTAGATGCAGCTATACACAAGAAACCACCAATGATATAAAGAACCATAATAGTAGCACTAAATAGTACACTATATGAATGATCATCAGTAACTACAAATACAAAGCTACCTACAAACGCAAAGATACCCATCAAGAAAAAGATGGCGCTAAAAAATAGTTTCATTGTTAATGTGTTTTAGAAATAAAATAATATTGTTTTCAAATGTTTCGCCAGTTACAGTAGTAGTTATATCATCCAGCTGAATCACATAACTACAATGATGTAAGTTCAGCTCCTGTAAATACAAATCGTTGCTTCTCATGATTTCTATAGCTAACACTAATCTGTATGATGTATTAAACCAGATGGTTAACGCAACAGATATACTCTCATGTGTTATCTTCCTCAACTTATCATGGAACTCTGTGCAGTAGTCATAACAATCACCAATATCAAAATGATAATCATTATATACATAGTGTCTTGTGCTACCCTCGAAGAACTCTAATCCATACTCATCATCAGATGATATACCAGAGGTTTTAATAGCATGCATCACCAACTCATCTGCTATGAAACTTAAATATGTTCCAATAGCATACTTCTGTTGTAATGAACTGCTATCAATCATAGATTGTAACAACAATAAAGATAGCTCCACATCTCCAGCCAAGAATAATGTAGAGCATTTCTTTATCATATCATCTAGTTCTTGCATGCTGGTCCTATTATAGCAAAGAAACTAAGTACAGCAGTAACTAATGTAGGTAACTGTGTCCAAGTACAGTAAAGGAACACAGACAATACTAATGTCATCAGCATTCCCCAATAGTTAGATATAAACTCTTTCATAATGTATATTTAGTTTAGTTAATAATCACCTATAAATAAAAACATTCAATCGCTAGCAGTATCAGTAGTATAACACTAATAGAGTTGTGCGATATGACATAGAGTAGAGTAATGCGCAGCAAGAGGTAGCCACTCACACCTTTTCCCTATCATGTTCCACGTGGAACAATAGCACTAACAGTCTGACAGTCAACGCTATAAGTATAATCATTATCTAATAGTTGTGCCTCTTACTAACAGTAGTATGAACATTCTAAAAAAACCCCACGTCCGAAGACGCAGGGATTTCTCTTAATTCTGTGGTACAGGTATTCTTGTCTCGACTACGGCTTTAGCAGCTATAGTAAGATGTAACTCTGTACCAATCTCGAAGACGAACTCGCCATCCTCTAGGAATTGGTCAAGTATCGAATCCTTTCTCATTTGATCGATTAGTTGGAATGCTCCGATAGTTCCCTTGTCAGTAAGAATACAAGCGGACGCCTTAGCACCCCAAGTACCTTTACCGATAAGTTTAACTTCGTGGTCACCTTCTTTCATGAACAGCGGCTGATTTTTCTCGCCCTTTTCAATGATTGAATCAACTTTGCCTAATGAAACTTTTGATGTGCTCATAATACATGAAATTAAAAGAGTTAGATAATGATTTAACGCGGGGGTACGATACATTAAGTGCCCTCCCGTCTTTTTTCTTTTTCCTCTACCAAAAACTTGTATAGAACACACTATCTGTGTATATTGTGCCATTATTCGTTCACTA
>Ga0315904_10009097_pt1 | contig 13041 bp, 17 predicted proteins | sample LakEriMetagenome_6_FD_203529 | JGI IMG/M metagenome (GOLD analysis project Ga0315904, IMG submission 203529) | Freshwater fungal communities from buoy surface, Lake Erie, Ohio, United States - Buoy 12 MA120 | ecosystem: Environmental > Aquatic > Freshwater > Lake | place: USA: Lake Erie, Ohio... | reverse complement strand
GCAATGCAATAAAACCTATAAATCCAATCACTCGTTTAGAAGAAACTTCTCCACTTTTCGAATCGGATAACATACTTTTAATAAAGCCTTGTTTGTTTGCCATACTTATTTCCTATTAGCAAAACTCGTTCAGATTATTAACTTTATTATAAATATGTTTTACTTACAGTTAATTAGATTTTTTTCATATGTTTCTAAAGAATATACTGATATTTTAAGTGTACCTAATTGAAATGTACCAACTTCCCCAGAATCTTGCAGTATTTCTGCTAATTGTTGAATGTATGCAAAATCCTGATTAGTCATTCGTTTACCATCAATTTCAACTACAATATCATTTTCAGCATGCGGATCGTTTGATCCTACACAAAACACTCGTTTATCTAGTTCAAATTTAGTATTTGGGTGTTCGCGATCAATGTAATGAGTTGTTAAAACCTGCATATCATCATCGATATATATTCGGTCACACCAAGGTTCTAATAATTCAAGCAATGAACTTGTACATGATTTAACAACAATCGCAATATTATATTTTGGAGGAATAATTGGATGTTGATATTCATTGTTTTGTATCCAACTTCCCCATTTACGTATATAATGTTTAGCTGCTTTATTTTTCATATCGTGAAACTCAACATCTGATGTGATCTGTTCGATTCCATCTTGGAACTGACCACCTCTACAAGTTAGATGATATACCAGAGAATCTCGACTCTGTATGCACTTCATTCCTGATATAATCATTCTATTGAATATGTCAGAGTCTTCGTGGTAGGAATGAAAATACTCATCATGCAACCCAATAGACATTATATCACTTTTATAACACACCCATGGAGCAAATATACCATGTGTCACCTGGTCTTTGTACTCCTCGACAGCTTCACCAACAAACTGCTCAAACTCACTTAACTTAAAATCCTCTGGATACATTCCGAAGTCTTTAATAATTTTTTCAAGTCCGGGAGGATGAAGTGGTGGTTCTATTCTAGTAGCGGCTACTACTATTCCTGGCTTTAGATGCTTGATAAGGTTTACATCAAACCCTTTAGCCATATACATATCAGCATGGAACATACATACGGCATCAGTTTCTGCAACCTCTATGCATCGGTTATAGCCGGCTGCAATGCCTTGTGGTTTGTCTTTATGGTTTATGATGTGGTCAATTTTATTTTCTGCTAACCACTCTAGAGTGCCATCATTACTCGAATCCACCCATACAATTATCTTATTATCGTATGTTGAATTTTCTTGAATACTCTTTATAGATGATTTGAGGTATCTTAGATTATCTTTACTTGGAATACAGAACGTAATTGTTTTCATAATTTTTAAATATTTCGTTTTATCATTCCCCACTTATCAAAGGAAGGAAAGTTACCCCATTTGTGTAACCAATTTTTAATATTTTTTTCTTCAGCTTCTTGTTGTCGTCGAGACGATTGTCCATCATTTTCTTCTAAACGATGCGAACCCCGGGCACCAAAATGCCAAACTAAAGAATTAGTAGTTAAAATAAATTCATATCCTTCATTTAGCATTCTTAAAAATAAGTCCATATCATCAAATGATGCGGGTGCAAAAATAGGATCGTTGCCTCCTATATAATCCCAATCTGTTTTTTTAATTAATCCAGATACACCTTCTCCCTTAGGTATTTCGATATCAGGATTCAATTGTTTGAATTCCGTTGCCCATTCATCAAATAGTCGTATATCAAAATCATCATGATATGCCCCAAATGTGTCTTTAGATACTATTATGGTTCCAGGTCTGGATTCCGAATCACCAAACATATTTGGTTCTACTCGATGGGATGATACCCATAATTTTTTATTAGGATACTTTTCAAATATTTTTAAACATTCAATGTCCCAATTCGTAGTAACATAAAAATCGGAGTGTAGAAACATAATATATTCAGTCTTGACATTTTCAGCACATATATTCATTCCACCCCCAATGCCCTGTACAATTTGATTATTTGGCTCAATAATTAAAGTTAAGTTATATTTTTCTTTGTTAGAAGCTAACCATTCATTTGTACCATCGATACAATTCTCTGCATAAATAATAAACGGGGCATCTTTAAAATAACTATTTTTTCTAACCGAGTCAATTGAAATTTTAAGATATTCTAAATTGTTGTATGTAGAAATACAAAACGTAATCATACTATTCATATACTATATATAGCTCCTTTTTCCCTAAATTCCAAGAATTCATTTTTATATTTTGATGTTAGAAAAAAGTTATGCATATTTTGGTCGGCGTGCATACAAAAATCAGATTCTTTTAATTCTATAGCACCAGACTTAAATGTTTGGCTAACTAAGTGTGATAATGTAATGTTATCACTTACTCCAATTTTAACTCCAATTTCTTTTGCTTTTATACCTGCATAAAAATCCGGGCCCCATCCTAAAAATAATTCATCTGGAAAACTTATGATGTATTCTACAATGTCTCTACGAAAAACGGGACACATAAAATCTATAAATGATACTTCGCGAACCGTACCAGTTCCCCAATTCCACATCTGTCGCCAATGACATTGATCAGTGCCGGTATTTGTTATAGAAGGGGAGTATAATGCTAAATCATTTTCCTGCATTTCTCGAAGCATATTATCTATCAATCTAGGTCCATGAAATATTAAATCATTGTTAAATAAAACAAAATAATCATGATTACTATCTAGAAAATGCTGTAAAACAACATTTAACCCGCCGCCGAAAAAAAGATTTTCTTCTAAACGGTGTGTTGTAGTTTTTGCTAGTTCTTTTGTAGATCCGTTGTCTACAATCATTAATTCATGTTTAGATAAATTATTACCTCGATGTAATTGATTGACTAAATTATCAGTTAGTTCTGGTTGATTGTAATTGAGAGTTGCGATTAACATATTATTGATTTTCAGTTGGGTGATAACAAGTAAGTTTTGTTACTAAGTAACTATGGTTGACTAAATTATTTTCTCGTAAAAATGCTGACATTCTAGTCCACATATCGGCATCCGATGGTTCAACTTTTAATTCTTCCGCATAAACATCCCTGTATAATAATGGTATTAACATATGATTTATACATACCGAAGAATGTATGACACCACCTGGGATCGGTAAATGATGTATTATCGATTCATTTAAAGATACTGCTGGCAAATATGTATTGTAATATGTGGCACATGTGCATATAAATGCAGCATCTGGATCTGTTTTAATTACATTTGCAATACTTTCTAGATGGTCTATTTCCCAATAATCATCATGATCTAAATGACAAATATATGTTAATCCTCGATTCTTTGCAATTTTAATTCCATAATTACTAGCATTTACGCCTCCAGCACACCATAATTGATGACTACCAATTGGGTATTTTTCTCGCTCAACCGCGGTTAATAAATTTTCGTAATATATCTTATCGGTATCGATTATACTGTTAGCTAATTCTACAAACTCATTATTATTTTCATACTTATCACCTATTAAAAAAACTTCGTAATTGTTATGAGTTTGATTTTTTATAGATTTTAAAGCACGAGTCAAAAGTAATGGAGTAGTTCCATCTATTTTTTGATATGTTGGTATGATAATTCCTATTTTCATAATTTTTGTATAATAAAACAATTTCCATCAATAAATTCAATTGGTCTAGCTCCTAATGTATTTTTTACAGTCCCAATTATATTATATGAATTTTTTAAATTAGATACTATACTATCAACCGATGGTTTTACTTGAGGTGAATACTGGTAATCATTATAATCATCAAAAATGATATATCCGCCACTTTTTAAAAGTTTAGAATACATTTCAAAATCTAAAATAACACTATCATAGGAATGATCCCCATCTATAAAAAGAATATCAATTTCATCTATATATTCTATTAATATATTAAAGGTTTTTAAATCATGCGAACTACCTTTTATATAATTATAATTATTATTATGTTTATTCAGTTTATTTACATTTTGTTTAACTATATCAGGATTAATCGGATTTCCTAAATCTATACTAAATACATTAGTATTTTCTCTTTGTAACATTAAACAAGCAGAACCTCCAGCATAACAACCAATTTCAACATAATTCAATGTATAATTAGGTGGGTATGATTTCGCAATATCATATAGTATATGATAATGATGGTGAAATGTTTGATTATTTATTTGTTTTGAAATGGCTTCAACTTCATTTAATGAAGTTTGAGTATAAATTGGTTTCATAATTTATCCTAAAAATTTATGGGAACTTATTTCTCCCCCAATATAGTTTGATATTCTATATTCGAATATATCATTTTTATAAATTGAACTTAAATATGATAATATAATATTACCTTGTAAATGTTTAGTATATTCTTTATAAAAATGATTAGATATTGTTTCATACTCAGGATGATTTATATTCCATCCAAAATATTTAGCAGAAATTACAGGAATACTATAAAAATCTATTCCCAAATTTTCTATCTCATTTTTATAATTATCAACAGAGAGTTTCATAGACTCATAATCGTAACTCCATCTACTTTGATTTGACTCCCGTAATTCCGCGATTATAGAATTTCTAGCACCATCATACCACCCAGATGTTATGTACAAACATTTATCGTCCGGACAAGAATTTGTAAATGTTAAAAAGTCATTCCATAATGAAATAACATTAGAGTCTACATTAAAAACTTTCTCAAAATTATTTAAGTTTTCTATATATTTTCCAGGAAAACAATTTATTTCAGATATAATTCTTCTCCTTTCTTTTAAATTAGTTATATGTTTGTAATTTTCTATTACAATTATATCATCCCATCCATTATTTAATAAATGTTCTTTTGAATTTACATCGTCTGTTATATAAAATTTAAAAAAAGAATCATCCAATAATTGCGGTGCAGGATTTAATTGTTCATATCCCCAAAGATTTTTAGTTATGTATGCTTTCATTATTTTATTTTTTTATATTGTTCCTGAGTCAACAAATATATTTTGACCGGTTATGGATGACGACCCATCAAATATTATAAATTTGATAGTTTCTGCTACAGAATTTTTATTTGTTTCCATCTTTAAAGATGTTCTTTTATAAATTCTATTTTTTTGATCGGAACTAAGCCCATCGCTCATATCAGTTTCCATAAATCCAGCAACTACACAATTAGAACGAATTCCAAACTCGCCCCATTCTCTTGCAGTATTTTTAGAAAATGCTTCTAATGCCCCCTTTGTTGATGCGTACATAGATAATCCTTTGTATCCGGTGTGCACACTTATAGAAGAAATGTGTATAATACTACCCTTTACTTTATTAAGTATAAAATTTCTTAAAATTGATTTTGTAATCATGATTGGATTTAACACATTCGTTTTAAACATTAAATCTAGTTTATCAAAATTTGCATTTGTGATAATATCATCATATGCAACAGCAGCATTATTAACAAATGAGTCAAATTTTAATTTATTTTTTAAAATATAGTTTGATAATTCGGTTACACTTTCGGTTAAACTTAAATCATATTTTAAGTGAATGAAATTATCAGGAAATAATTTTTTTAATTTATTTAATTCTCCAGTATCGCTTCTGCTAATACCATATATAATATTACCATCTTTTAATAGCAATTTTAATAGAACTAATCCAAGACCCTTTGATACACCTGTTAGCAAAATTGTTTTCATTTTCTAATTAATTTACCGTTTGAAGTTGTATTGATAGTATCTACTATATTTATTTTCAAAGGGATTTCGTATTTATTTAGTTTTTTATTCAAATCACTTTTAATTTGTGTAACTTTAATATCATCGTTAACAATCACGTCAGCGACTACTATTACTCCCATTACAGAATTTTTCTTACCATATACAACTGAATTGGAAATGTATTCTAATTTATTAATAACTTCTTCGATTTTTAGAGGATTTACTTTAACTCCGCCAACGTTTATCATATTAGCGTCCCTGCCAATTATTTTAAATTTAGTTTCATCCAACCACTCAACAACATCCCCAGTATTAACCCATTTTTCTCCATCTTTAATAATTATGTTATTGTTTTCTATTTTTACAAATATACTAATTTTTTCTGAGAATTCAAAATAATCTTTACTAGATGCGAATAATGTTCCAAATTCTGTTAATGCATAAATATTTGTAATTTTAGCATTAGGAAATATTTTTTCAATATGTGTTATTAAATTAGCATCAACCACTTCACCACCCAATGTAACCTGTTTTACATTTTCAAATACCACATTTCCTAATAATCTATAAAAAGTTGGAGTAGCAGATATATGAGTAATTCTATACTCCGTTATAAGATCAATTATTTCGGAATATGGTTTCTTAAACAAATTTACAATTTTACCGCCATTTATATAAGATTGTAGTATAACCTGCGAACCTGCTATTTTTGTCCAATCATAGGTCAATCCCCATATGGTATTTTTTAAATCATTTTTTATTTTAATATTTTTTACTAAAATATCGTATGAGTGAATAATTTCTTTTGGTTCGCCTGTCGTACCTGATGTGGTAAATGTAATGTTTTCTTTATTGTTTATTTTTTCAATAAATTTTAAAATACCAATGTCATCAGTAGAATTTGTATTATTTAATATAAAACTATTCATCTATTTTACTCAATATATCCGATATAGTGTTGACATTACTTTCTTCAAATATATCAACACCATACTCATCTTCTATTAATACAGTCAAATGTGCCAAATCCAACGAGTCCATTCCAATATCATCTCTTAAATGCAGATCGGCATGAATTTCCGATATGGGATTTTCAGTTAAAACTTCATTAATCAACTCCAATAAACTTTTTTTCATAATCTAAAAATTTTTTTAATCGTTTTCCTAATAATTTTGATGGGTTACCACTATATATACCGAAATCTTTACAGTTTGATTTTATAAGTGTTTGTGCATAAATCGAACACCCGATGCCTATATTAACATTTGGTAATAAAACTGATCCGGTTCCTATAATTGAATGTTTTTTGATATGTATTTTTCCGTTAGTTACCTTTTTAAATTCATTTGGTATCATGGGATTAGTCATAGACATTCCGGTGTAATCATCTGAACTACTATAAATTGAAACTCTACCCGATATTCCTACAAAATCTTCTAATATAATCTCACCACTTCCAATTATAGAAGTATAACATCCTATATGAACATAATTACCTATTTTTAAACTTGTCGAAGGTGATAGAATTACAAAGTCGTCTATTCTAACATTATTTCCAATTTCTATATTCTGCGGAGAGTATATACAACATTTATTAGATATTAAAACATTATTTCCAAATGTTTTAAACCCAATTTTTTGCAATTCATCTTTTGATAAAAACATATATTCTATTTTTTATAAACATCGAATTTACTTAAATCCGGATACGGTAATTCCAGGTCTTCATTATGTTTAGGTGTACCATCCATGTTATAAAATTGATTCATGAGAAGTAGTCCCCTAGCTGCCAATTCCGGCATCATATAAAAATTCCAACCTAGCATATCAAAATGATCATCATGGTATGAACACTCTCGTCTACCACTATATCTTGCTCGTTTAAACCAAAGATATGCATCATGATTATCTGTTAATATAGCTCCACCTTTAGATAATTTAAAATGTTTATATGGCCCAGTGAACGAAATACACATATGAGTTCCGCTAAGATACATATCAGAAGTAAAACGCAACGCTGAATCCCAAACATTAGTAGGTTCTAATTGATATGCACCCTTTAATGTAGTACCAGTTATTGTTTTAAATTTAACTTTCCCACCAGCATGAATTATTTCACATGGTACTGATGGATATGTTCTATTAGGTATAGTAATTTCTAGTTCTTTTATATTCTCATACATTAATGCTAGAAATAATGCATTACTTTGATTATCAACCGTAACAACATATGGGGCGCCGGTATAGTCAGATAATCGTTTTTCAAATTCATTTGTTATATCATAAACATTTTTCATAATGTATCGTAATATTCGTTTTGTTTTATTTGTCGTTCAATTGCTTTAGGATGATACAACGACAATGCCTCTGTATCATCAGGTAGCATTGAATAGGTCTTAAAACCATCTAACCGCTCATGCACCTTGTTCTTCCACTGAATCTCAGGTTCATTCTTGTAAATTCTCCATTGGTAATCCGGCCAGTTAACCCATCCCATGGCATTCACGTTCCATCCCCACTTTGTGATATGTTCTTGAGTTAATCCATCAACTGTATTAATTCGTGGAACTAAATACACATCGTTGTCTGGATTAAGCTCTAACAGCTCAGGCAGATGTTGTATTAGCAACTCATTTGGAATCTCATCTGCATCGATTTGAAAAATATAATCTCCAGTACAGAGTTGTGTTAGTTTATTTTTCCAATTAGCGAAATGACCATCAAAGTGATCCTTATGCCAAGCGAACTCTCCATTAACAGAGTGAGTCCTGAGAAAAGCTTCGATCTCAGGATCACCATTTGATTCATCATATAAAATAACTATGTTATCAATAGGCCGTTTGTGTTCCAGAAGAAATGTAATGAGCCGTTGAATCTCAATAAACTCATTACATACTGTTATAGCGTAACTTATTTTCATACTGTTATTTTTTTAAAAATACTGCCTGATATCCATGATGTATTAATTCATATGTTTCATCATACATAGCATTAAATATTTCTACACCTAACTGCGGAGAATTCGAAGGATGTAAGTTACTAGGATCTTTCCATGCAAAATCATCAAATATCAAAATACCACCGGGCTTAAGTAATTTTTGTGCAAAATATGCATCTACAAATGTATCATCTGCTCTATGCGAGGCATCTATATAAATAAAATCGTATGTTTCTTTTACTTCAAATCCTGGAAGTATTTTCTGAGAAAATCCTTTATGAATTTTAAAATTTATATATGGAAAAAATGATATGTTATGATTAAAATTATTTTCTATAAAATTATCAGTAGCTAATCGGTCTTTTGTTCCTTGCATACCTGATTCATTTAATGAACCGCCAAATGTATCAACAATATCATATTGATAATTTTTAGATCGATCAGTTAACACATTTTCACATAACCAAACCGTAGCTCGTCCTTCATAACACCCAATTTCTAAAATACTTTCTATGTTCTGAAATTCTTTGAAAATTTGTTCCCACAAATGTATCATAGGATCAAACCATGATTCAGTAAACTTATATTTATCGGAATATGTAAACATTAGGCTTCTACTTTTTTAAGTTTAGGTAATTCTATCTTTTTTAGTTGGGGTAACTTAAGTTCTACTGGTTTTGGTATCTTTGATACGCCTTCGATGATGTGTTGTAATACGCCTTTAAACACCTCTGTTACAGCGGCTTTAGTAAAATTGCTATTAACATAATAACGTTGTCTTTTAGCAATCTCACACCATTTCTTATAGTTCTTTTCAATTTCTTTGAACATTTTACTTGCATATCCATAATCCGGAGTAAACCATTTAGCTTCACCAATCAACCAATCATTTTGAGCTGATGGATGTATTTCTGTTAATCCACCTGGGAGTGCACAAATGAAATCCTTTTTAAGAAAATCTGCTTGGCCAGAATAATGTGGTGCAATTATTGGTTTGCCTGTAGTGGAAAATTCTAACAAAGGTCGACCAAATCCTTCTGCTTTAGTAAATGAAACCATTGCTTTAACTTTAGGGTGATTATACAATGCATTCATTTCAGCATCCGTTAGTTCTCCGTGAAGCAAATACACATTAGGAAGTTTTGCATTACCGAACATTTCTCGTATCTGATTGATTTTATTTTCAATCTCCATACGATCTGTAACACTATATGTAGCACCGCTTGTTTTCATGATTAAAGCTGGTGCTGATTTTGTGTTTTTATATGTTTCAAAGAAGCAATGAACTAGTCCACTTAGATTCTTTCTGTCTTGTCCAATAACACCTTGCAACCAATGTCCTACAGTTAAAAATGCAAATGATTCTGGTATTGCATCCAATGCATCAATATTTTCAGTTACGTTTTTATTGCTATATACAGTTTCATTAAAATACTCAGGAACTACCTGTAAATTAGTAGTTATTTGCAGATTATGTTTCTTAGCAGTATCTTCAAATACCTGTTTAGTAAAATTGCTAGGCACAATTGTTATCTGCATTCGGTTGATACATTCAATCCATTCCGGTCTACAAATATCACCTTCCGTACCAGCAGTTACTCCAATATTATATTTTCCAACTGCTTGAAATTCATTTGGAACTGATATCTGAACCCAGACGTCTGGTTGTTCTGTTAATGGTAGTGGAATGATTCGAAGTTGCCAATCTATAGGTATTGGATATGTCATTGGTGTATGTCCCCATGGCAATGATACTAATTTTACATCCCAATCTGATTCTGTTTGTTCTATAAAATATGAAACGATTTCACGGGCATGATGTCCATATCCTGACTGTGTCGCTACTGGACTTGCTATAACTACTTTTCTCATTGTGCTACTATTCCTGTTTGTTCATAAACTTGCTGATCTACTCGATTCAACGTGTATAATGGTCTAGGTTCTCGATATGCTGTAAATAAATAGTTAAACATTGCAATCATCTTGTTACCCATTGCTTCTGCAGTTAATCCATTATCAAAACAAAAACTACGTCCCATCATACCATATACCGTTCTTTGCGAGATATCCATATCGTACCAGTACCGTATAGCATCAGCTACATCTTCAAACCGTACTCGATCATCAAAAATATACGGTGTTTGCGGAGATCCTTGTAGAGATCGATTGCTTGGAAATACTGGTTTTACCCAATGTCCATGATTTTTATACTTACCGGCATGATTAGTAGAAAATTCACCATCGAAACGAATCCATTCTCCGGTTTCATCGGTGAATCCGCACTGATCCTGCAACCCACCAGTAACATTGTTAATGATGGGAGTAGCTGACAGCATTGCCTCGGTACTACTAAGTCCCCAACCTTCATTAGATCCTATATTAACAACAACATCTGCTACGTTATACATTGCATTGAGTTCTGCGGCAGATAATTTTTGTTCAGAGAATATAATTTTGCAATTTGGCGCCAATGTTTTTGAAACAGCTCGTAAGTCAGTACCATTTTCGTCAACAGCCTGAGTATGCATTAACAATGCGACTTTTGATTGTTTTTCTGTTGGCAACGAATCTACAAAATGTTTAAATGCTAAGATTAAGTCACCTGGTTGTTTTCTTCGAATATTTCGATTGTTCCAAAATACTACAAAATCTACATTGTTATTGGTTTTGATTTTTTCATATACTTGTTTATATGTAGCATCTGTATCTGGGAGTGGTTTAAACATGTTATGATTTAATCCATGTGGGACAAAACCAGTAACAACATCATTCCATTTGATATCCGTTACGACACTATCTGTGGCATCATAATCTACAACCCCAAATCCATTTTGTTTTAGCACTTCTCTATGGATATTGTCTGATTGTTTGCTGATTCCCATAATCATATCGCAACTACCGTAAAAAGGTGCGTTCCACATTGGATATGGTAAATCGTCCCAAATAGAATAATATGTAATAGGAACTCGAAACGTAGTTTTAATTTCATGTTCTAATGCATAAAGCCATGTCCAATATCGAGGATCTGTAAAATGTAGAATTGCGTCTGGCTGTTCTTGATTTAGTATAGCAAATAGAATGTTTCGGTCTCCATACCCATTCCATGGAATCAATTTAACCGATGCATTAACAACTCCAGTTTCTTTAGCTACTTCTTGAGATAAGTCAAATGCTTTACCAGCATCCGGATGATTGATTGCTGCTCCTAATTGGATCCAATCAAACTCTTTAACGGTATTAAAAATGATTTCTTTGCTAATGGTTCCTATACCAGATGGAAGCCGGAAATCGTCGGCTAACAGCAAAATTTTCTTTTTTGCAGGCTTGTTAGGATCAATCTTTTGTAACTTTGGTAACTGCATTTATTATTCCTTATAACTTTATTATAAATATGTACTAACCTAAAATAACCACCGGTTTATTGAGCTTTTTGCTGTCGTTATAAGCTGTTTTCAATACCGGGTCCAATGCTTCTTCGTTTGTCAAAATCATCATGTAATCACAATGTTGTGCAATCAATTTCATTCGATGATGAAGCTGACTGAAATGATATTTTTTGCCATAATATGATTCTGGCATTGCTGAGTATAAATTATATCCTGAAAATGATGGATTGTATTCTTGATAACGGATGCCAAATTCTAATGCATACTTACGTACCATACTATTAGCACCCTCAGAACCTCCAGCTCCTATGACTACCAAATCTTCAGAAAATTTCTGTTTAAGCTGTTGCAGTGTTTGCTGCACTTTGCGTTTATTCTGCCAACCCGTATTTCCAATTACTGCTACTTTAGTCATTTTTCTTGTCACGAATAAATTTAACACCTTTTGGCATATGACCATATACCGTACGGAGCATTGACTCTAATAATTGTCGATTTTCTTTGCTGGTAGGACCATCATGGTTTGTAAGCAAAACATAATCACACTTCTGCCAACCAACCCCGACTGTCTTGTGTCGTTGCAATTCAAATTCATATAAATAAGCGTGTTTATGTTTAAACCGAATCATATCCTATTATAATTATTTTTCTTCACGAATCCTATTTTCTTTAGGACAATTTGTATAATCTGTTTTGAATGGACAATACTTGCAGTTTTTATCACCTTTACCTGATACCGCTCGATATGGTTTATCTGCAAGTTTATTTCCTTCTGCATCAAAACAATGTTCCACAAAGTTATCAATCTGCTTCTGCACTTTCTTCTGTGTTACTGTGCCAGATGATGGTCTAAACAATTGTATTCGTTTCTGTGGGAACATGGATTCTTCTATCATCTTTCTTTTAACAATGAAGAATTCAACTATGATGTTTTCTTTTGGTACTCCAAACTGTTCCGAAAACTTATTTTTATACACAACTAACTGAGCTGCTTTAAGAG
>Ga0315904_10009095_pt1 | contig 13044 bp, 9 predicted proteins | sample LakEriMetagenome_6_FD_203529 | JGI IMG/M metagenome (GOLD analysis project Ga0315904, IMG submission 203529) | Freshwater fungal communities from buoy surface, Lake Erie, Ohio, United States - Buoy 12 MA120 | ecosystem: Environmental > Aquatic > Freshwater > Lake | place: USA: Lake Erie, Ohio... | reverse complement strand
CAGCACAATCGAGGCAATGTCCCTTCTACCAAATACGGTATACCTTGGACCGTTGCATGGGCGACTCAAATAGAAAACCGTCAGCTTGCGCTTCAACTCGAAAAAAAGTTAAAAAACCTCCATAGCAGAAAAAGGGTGATTCATTTCATCAACAAACACCCTCCTAATCCTGAAATTCTTGCGTTGTTCGAGTCTGCTGACAATCAAGGTACCCCTTGATGTCCGCAAAACGGGGCTTTTTTTTTATAGCACTCCCCTATTCCTTTTGGGTTTTCAAACAGAAATAACCTTTACTTTTTGTGGGTATTTGTATGGATACCGTACTTGAATTGAATTAGCTTTGCAGAGAATTGTAATTTATGGAATTTGAAGCAGTCATAGGACTTGAAATCCACGTGCAACTTCTTACTAAAAGCAAGGCTTTTAGCTCAGACAGCGCGGATTTTGGAGCCATGCCAAACACCAATGTGAGTGTTATAAGCCTCGGACACCCGGGCACCCTACCCAAGCACAATAAGAAGGCTATAGAACAAGCTGTTAAAATGGGTTTGGCCCTAGGATGCAATATTCGGAAAGTGAATCACTATTCAAGAAAGAACTATTTCTATGCCGATTTGCCGAAGGGATACCAAATCACACAATTCGATACCCCTATTTGCAATGGTGGAGTGGTGACCGTGAAGCCAAGCAATGGTGGAAAGAAAGAGATTCGCCTTACCCGAATCCACATGGAGGAGGATACCGGCAAGAGTATGCACGATCAAGATATGTATGACTCTCTTATTGATTACAATCGTGCAGGAACCCCACTCATAGAAGTGGTTACTGAGCCCGATATCCGCACCGGCGAAGAAGCCTATGCCTTCGTAAGTGAAATCCGCCGTCTGGTTCGCTATTTGGATATCTGCGATGGAAATATGGAAGAAGGCAGCTTGCGCTGCGATGCCAACGTGAGTATACGCCCTAAGGGCAGCCCTACTTTCGGCACCAAGGTGGAAGTTAAAAATATGAACTCCATAAGCAATGTGAAACGCGCAATTGACCATGAGATACAAAGACAAACTGAATTGGTGCTGAAAGGTGAAAAAGTAGAAGGCGAAACCCGCGGTTTTAATGCGGTTCAAGGTACAACCTTCAGTATGCGTAAGAAAGAAATGGTCAATGATTACCGCTATTTCCCTGAACCCGATTTACCACCCATGATTGTGACCGAGGAATATCTGAAAGCCGTGCAATTGAATATGCCAGAACTCCCAGAAACCTTGTACAATCGCTTTACAGCAGACTATCAGCTGTCGGCCTACGATGCAGGTGTATTGACCGACGATAGAGATACTGCCTTGTATTTTGAGAAACTCGCAGGCATCTCTAAAAACTATAAGGCAGCCGCCAACTGGGTAAATGTACATATCAAAGGCTATCTCAATGAAAATGGATTGGATATACAGCAATTCCCATTGGGCCCCGAAGCCATTCATGAATTGATACAAGTGATTGAGGCAGGTGTGCTCAGCTCAAGTGCTGCTGCGCAAAAGCTGTTTCCAGCCATGATTGAGAATCCGCAAGTTGCAGTAAACACACTCATTGATAAATTAAATCTGGCCCAAAACAATGACGATGGATTTATTGAAGCCTTGGCCGATGAAATTATAGCCAAGTTCCCCGATAAAGTGGCAGAGTTTAGAAACGGGAAAACAGGCCTCCTAGGCATGTTTGTGGGTGAAGTTATGAAAGCAAGTAAGGGCAAAGCGGAACCTAAAAAGACCAACGAAATCATTTTGAAAAAACTCAACGGGAACTAAAGAATGCCAGCAATTTCTTTCAGAACTACTTTCTTCCACTTTCTGAGTATTTTTGCTGTTGTTGTTCTTGCTCCTACTGCTTTATTTGGTCAGAACAATCCCAATTGGCCTGACCTGAGCTATACCCCACAATCTTTTTTACACCCCGAATTAAACAACTTTCAGTTTTATCAGCGGGATGCATTATCCAGTTTGTTTCAAAAGCTTGCCAATTCTGAAAATAAAAAAGTAACGCTATTGCACCTTGGTGACGCTGCCGCTATGGCGGACCAATCTACACGAGAGGTTCGCGATTTTTTGCAGGGCACCTTTGGAAATGGGGGACGGGGAATGGTTTTTCCATACGCTGTGGCTCGATGTCTTGGCCCTAGCGACTATTCAAGCAGCGCAACCGGCAAATGGATGTATGCAAAAAACATTGAACCCGCGCCCGAGTTTGGTGTTGGTGTTCATGCCGTAAGTATCAAAACACTTGACAGCATTGCATCCATAACCATGACCTTCCAGCAAACAGCAGGGAATCGCTTGCGCATTTTCTTGAAAAAAGATTCAGAGAGCTTCGACTTTACCGTGACTGCAGGCGCAGAAGTGCAGCTGGTAACCGTGACCAAACAAGTTTCTGATAATGGATATATCGATCTTACCTTTAAAAATAGCATAACCAAGTTCCATATTCAAGTAAAAAAGACCCAGGCCACGCAGAAGCATTTGCTGTTTTATGGCTTTTCATTAGAAAATACAGCAAATCAGGGCGTTGTATATCATTGTTCTGGAATGAATGGCACGAGCTTCATGAATTATGTGAACTCCAGCGAATTTGCCGCGCAGGTAAAGGCAATACAACCCGATGCCGTAATTCTAGACCTAGGCTTTCATGAATTCTGGAAAACAGGATTAAGGCAGCAAGAATATTATGAGCACATGAAAAAGATGGCTGAGGTATTGCGCGCGAATTGTCCGGGTGTAAGCATCATCTTTAGCAATGCACAAGATATTATTCGGGGAGGCTATCCCCTTCCTGACGGGAGCACCGCTTCTGACCTAACCGCCCAATTTTGCAAAACCAACTTAGCCGCATTTTACGATTGGTACTGGATAGCAGGTGGTAAGAATAGCATGAGGCAATGGAACAGCAGCAATTTGGCTGCATCAGACCTCATGCACCTCAATGCGCAAGGATATTTGCTCAAAGGGCAGCTTATGGCTGAAGCTTGGTTCAAAACCTACGACTGGTTTATCATGAATGACACCCAGGTAAAGTGGGTTCACAATATCGACACCCTGCTCATAGAAGCCGCGGCGGCAGATACGGTGAAGAAGGATACATCAACCGGCAATGGATGGATTTACCATACCGTAAAATCGGGTCAAACCTTGTGGTCCATTGCAAGCACGTATCAAGTAACAGGGGCTCAAATACGTGAGTGGAATAAGATGAAAGGGAATTATATTTTCACCGGGCAGGTGTTAAAAATATATACACGATTGAATATTCCTGCAGTGGCAACGGCCACAACTCCGACTGACAATAGTCCAAAACCCATCAAACCTGTAAAACCAAAAGGCCCAGCGCCTGTGTATCACAAGGTAAAATCAGGTGAAACCCTTTATGGTATTGCACAGAAGCACAATACTACTGTAGCCAATATCAAAAGGCTCAACAACATGCGGGGCACGACCATTAAAAAAGGCCAAGTGCTGCGGGTGAAGTAAAAGGGTTATGGGCGGTAAGTCTGCCTTCGCAGCATTTAATTGCTCTTACCTGAAAGTTTATAAGCCACTACGCCCACCCATTCTTTGGCCAGGGCATCAAATTTCTGCAGTGCTTCTGAAGAGGGTATGAACCAATCTGAGAGAATATACTGACGTGCGGGATTGGAGAAAAATTGTACCGGTTTGGGAACCACAAGGATTCCAGCTTTGGAGAAGGTAGCTTTCGCCCTTGGCATATGGCTGGCAGTAGTAATCAGATACACAGGACCCAAAGAATGCGCCGATTTAAGGATTTTAGCCGTTTCTACGGCATTTTCATAGGTGTTTATTGAAATGGTATCAATTAATATTTTTGAGCTGTCTATACCCATTCCTATGAGATATCTTCGGGCATAAATACTTTCAGGACGTATTTTACCCGTTATCGAGGCGGCACCACCACTTACAATTATGGTATCAATCGTGTGGTTTTTGAACAATTCAATGGCCTTGTACAATCGGGCAGCTGCTTCTGTAAGTACCACTTCATGGCGGTATTCATCATAATCTGAGAACCCCCCTAGGACGACTGCGACGCGCGGGTTTGCTGCGGTTTTACCCAAATGGCTGGGCTCCCATAGTATCGCCAATTCATTTACAAGCACCTTATTCGAGCTCAGAAACAACAGGGCTAAAGCGATGGCTACGAGCAGTGTTTTCCGTTTGGGCTTTTTGGCAAAGAAGGACCACATCAAGAGCACAAGCAGCCAGAACAGCGGGCGCAGCAGAGTAGTAAGTATTTTAGATACGATGAAAAACACAAGGCAAAGGTAAAAACAAATCTGATAGAGGTGGAGATTCTGATGTATGCAACATTCGCAGCCCAACCGGGAAACATAAAGGCCACAAAAAAATCGGCAGAAGCCGCTTGATTGTTTTTTTGTGATCCCGCTGGGACTTCCCGATACTCGCTTTGCTCCGATCGAGGATAAACTTCTCGTCCTGCGGGTTCTACAAAAAAAAAGCACGCTAATGCGTGCTTTTATTTTGTGATCCCGCTGGGACTCGAACCCAGGACCCATACATTAAAAGTGTATTGCTCTACCAACTGAGCTACAGAATCGTTCCTTTTTTAAAGGACTGCAAAGGTAATATTATTAATCCCCTTTGTCAACCCTTTGACTAAAAATATTTTCTAAATGTGTAATGTATTTTGGTTGTATGGGCTCCCAAGGAGGCCAACATGCTCAGCATTTTAGGATTGAAATCCCCTATCCAGGCTAATTCTGCGACTTTAATTTGGGGTGTGTTCTTATAGCTTTCATAACATTTCATGATCATCCCTGTTTCAATACCTAAGTTTTGAAAATCGGGTACAACCCCAAAAATAATGCCCCGAACTTTATCAATACTACCTCGGCGAAGCATGAATTGAATCTTGTTCCACCAATTCAATTTGCCTTTAAAACTCCTGAACAACTGATTGACCTCTAGCATACTGATGTAGAAACCGATAGGTCTTTCACCCGCATAGGCGAAAATGGCAAACTGCTTTAACAATACAGGTTTTAACTGTTTTAACCGCGTCATAACCATGTCTTGGCTCAAGGGTTTAAAATCTTCATGATGGGCCCATGCTTCATTATAGATTGTTGCAAAATCGCGGGCAAACTTTTCTTTTTGTGCCCAATCGATAGTCACAAATGTATACTTACCGCTTTGCATCACGCGTTCAGATAGCTTTGCGAAACGTTCAAAATTGAACTGCGCTTCTGTGATTTCAGAGGTAGATTGTTCAATTTCTTTTTCAAATCCATAGGCTTCAAAGAAGGCCCTGTAATAACTGGGATTGTAATTTTCTCTATAGGATGGATAGGTATGATTCTCTACCAAGAGTCCCCAGAAGGTATCTCTGTCTCCAAAATTAATAGGCCCATCCATATAGGTGCAACCCTGCTCAATAAGCCACGTTTTGCAGGCATCAAAAAGGGCAAAGGCAGCATCCTTGTCATCGATACACTCAAAATATCCCATGCCGCCCATCTTCCCTTCTTTTTTCACACGGTAAAATGCTGCGACACGCCCAATGGTATTGCCATCGCGCTTCAGCAAGAAACGCACCGCATCGCCATCTTTAAACACGGGATTGGCGTCCCTGTCGAACACATGTTCTACATCGGTAATTAGGGGTTTTACATACAGTGGGTCCTTGAGATACATGATATCCTGAACTGCATGAAATTCAGCAATTTCCTGAGCACTGGATACTTGGACAAGTTGAAACATGGGGCAAAAATAAGCAAAGCAATCAGAATCTATGGGTTAGGATTCAGGGATATCTTTTCATCCCCTTCTTTCCAAGCCGTATAGGTTATGATAAATTGGAACATTTCGTCGGTAGCCCGCATGCTAGCTCCTCCGAATTCCAGTCTCTCTCCCACCCACTGCGGCGGATCGAATGGATTGTTGGGGTTCGCGCGGGTGTTGTCAAAAGTTGCGATAGCCACAATTTCACTGCCCCTGGGCACAGGCACCATATGGGTAAAGGTGTAAAAGTATTGCCAACGAAAATCCCACTTGGGAATGCTAATCAGCGGAATTGTATCTCCATTGGGTTTAATGGCGTAGGCCAAGAAACGGGTACCTAACATGTGCAGATGAGGGTTTATGGTGAGTATGGAAATATTCTCACCGACCATGAAGCGCGTGCTATGCTCTGTTTTCTTTCCCGGAGGAATAGAAAGTGGCGGAACAATGGGACTCAACCCATTGGTACCTAGCATAATTTCGCTGGTAGGGCGCTGCGGTGCTTTGTCCGTGAAAAAGAGATTAATCACACTCTTATCCATCACTTTTCTATCAGAAGGACCATAGTGCATGTCGTTGCCGATGAATGCAAACTTGCGACTCAAGCGCACCGTGCCGATACCCGCAGGATATGCAGTGCCCAACACACCGGGCAAATAGTTTACAGCACTGTGGATACGAAATGGCCTCGACCCGTCGTCATTTAAGAGATTTAATTTGAGAAAGTCTTGGTCATACTCCCCTTCTGTGATTTCTACTTTCAAAGGATTATCCATCAAATTGGATTTCAAGTCGAAGGGATAGAGTAGCAAATGGCCATTAAAATGGTGCACCAAATCGGGAACCCCAGCCACAAACTCTGCGGCTTGCAGGAAGGTGTCGTGCGGCAACTGGCCTGGAATTTTAAAAATAAAAAAGCGGTCTTTCCCATTAGGCATGAGCAACACAGAGTCTAAATGAAGCACCATATCTGGTTTTCCAATATTGCTTCTCCACTGTGGCAACTCCAACTTAGGGAGCTTGTCTATAGGTCCTTCAGGGGCGCCTTGTTTTTGCCAGTCTGCAATCATTTGAATCTCAGCATCGCTGAGATATTTCTCGCCTATAAAATGCGAATAGTTGGGATCAGCAGGCCAAGGGGGCATACTTCTGTTTCCAGTAACCCGAACGATGGTTTTCAGCTTTTTCTTTACCTCTAAATAGCTTGTAAGCGGAAATGGGGCTGCGCCACTTTCTCTATGGCAAGGGGAACAATTCTTAAACACCAATGGGGCTATATCTTCTGTGAAGGTATATTGTTTCCCAAAGAAACTGCAGGATACTGCCAGAGACAACGCCGCGATAAGAAAGAAAATCGTCCTTAATTTCATGGTTCTATAAAGCAACCGTATGCTTCTGTTTTGCGCGTATAATCTACTTTGTTTTGGAAGATCGCATCCAAGGCATTTTGCAGATAGAAGATGCTGGGCTTATTGCGGTGTTTGCCCGTTTCAAAGGCATAATTATCCCAAGCGCCTTCGTACAATTTCTCAGAATTGGCATTCACTACACAAACATAAGGGGTTACAGTCACATCAAAAAGCCGTGCCATGCTTCCATCATCAAAGTATTCCTTGCTGCTAAACGGATTGCGCGAATTCCCTGGCTTACCTTGAATCACACTTACCAATTTCCAATTCGGTTTTTCTTGCAGTAAAGAATCTATACGGGCAATTTCAGGTCTGTAGTATTTACACAAGGGACAATCATCGGAGAGAAACACAAAAACTGCAACTTTTGTACTTGTATCCAAACCCAATTTTGGATGGTAAATAAGACTTGGCTTGGTATTGTTACACGCGCTGAGAGTCGCCAAGAGCAGCAATGCCGCAATTGCGAAAAAGAGGGCCGATTGAATGCGATTACTGAACACTTTCAAATGCTTTTACAAAGCGCACACCCAAGTTTTGGTAAGGCGGAATGTAATCATACCACTTGTCATTATTCTTCAACTTCTTATCTAAGGCTGCCCAAAGGGTAACCCAGTTTACCTCCCCTGTTCCGTCGCGCATCATCTCACACATATCTTTCAAGAGCACATCATTTACCGTCCAAGTGCCTACCTGTTTGCTGCTCACGATTTGCGCATCAGAAGCATTGTCCAGCACACGTGCAATGTTCAAATAGCCCCCACAGCTTCCGAGAATTGCGATTTTCACATTATTGGTAAGCAAATCCACCGTGCCTGTAAGGTGGTAACTATGTCCGCGATGCACCACAATATCCGGGTAGCGTTTTTCGATTTCAAACAGTTTGCGCAGTACCTCGAGACCCATTTCTGATTGGGGTTTGTTGCAATACAAAACAATTTTCTTGCCTTTGGTAGACTCGATGCGCGTGTAATGCGCCAATTCGGTCACCTTCCATCCTACAGCAGTTTTGAATTGTTGTACAAACCTCATATAAGCTGCTTCTCCATCTTCGTCATCATAGAACACATGTTGTTGGACATTTTTATTATCTGGAAACAACAAACCCGCCTCTACTTTATCCAACAGAGGAATATCAAAATTGATGCTTTTACCGGTAATGATTTCAGGCATACCTCCTGCCAACTTAAAGAGCAATCCATAGAGTCTGGCACCGTATGTATTTCCGTTGGCATAGCAGCGGTACAATTCAAACTTCAACCGATCACTCATTTTTTCGCGCAGGGTGCTATCCGTAATTGAGCCAAAAATATCTGCTACTTCCACCGCGGGTTCGAGGTTGCCTCCTGTGGTTTCCAGGCCTTTTACAATCTCATCAATGAGTAAATCCTTCTCACCTGCTGTCATAGTATTGAGCACCTTTTGCATGGTATTATACCCTGCGCACATTTGAACAAACGTTCTAAATTTATTCCAGCCTTGTTTTTGGAAAAACACATACATAGAACTGTCGGTTCTGCGCTGCATAAAGCGGTTGAACAAGCCCAAGAAAGAAGAGGTGAAAATCTCATCGCGGCTGTAGACCATGATATTGTAGAGTTCTACGTCGCTTAGTTTTGAAGCAATAGCAAAACGCACTTCGTCTTTTTCATCGTGCAACAAATTGATTTTCCGAATCACCTCCAAACTATGCTGGGTTAACTCTTGATCAACCGAATAAACGCCCAATATTTCTTTACTGGCACGCAGCGCACATAGCTTTTTGAACCATGCATTTTTATTCTGCACGAGCAATTCACTGCTATCAATAGAAAGGCCGCGGTTGTACACCAACTCTATATTGGTATATCCAGAACTCGCACGGCCATATTCTTGGAAAATCTCATAGAGTTTAAGGACAACAGGATCCTTGCTCATTTGCAAGGTATTGTTTACGGGGTGCGAAGTTCCAAAAAACTGTTTTACCGCATTGGGGTCAAAGTGGGCAACGGTTTCAAGGACCGATAAAAACCATGTTTCTCTATTGTAATCGAGGTACTTGGTAAGCACATCATAGGGTTTTTTACCGGCTGCAAAGGTGAGAACATCGCGGGCATAGCTTCTTTTAACAAAATACGGAATACAATCCAGTGCTGTGAGCACATGATTTTTGAGCAGTTCCATGTCTTTTTGCGCGCCTTGGTTTTGGCTGAGCTTTTCGACCATGGAAAAATACTGTTCGAAATACGCCAAGTATCTCACATTGTTCTTATTGATATTTTGCAGGACAATACTGAGTGCTGCATAAAAAGGTTGTTTTTCTTTTTCGGGAAAGGACGTTGCGGCTAAATTTTGTTGAATCCTATCTACGGTTTCAAAGAATATTTTCTTACCGCGTACATTTTGTGCCATGGTATTAAAGAGCACCATGCTGTCCTTTTTGCCGTCGATAAAGTCAATCCGTTCTTGTTGCGTGTTGCATATCTCCACCATGGATTCCACGGATTGAGCACGCAGGACTCCCGTGTTTCCTAGGAAAACTGATCCAATCGCGATTGCGCATACTGCCACAATACGATGCCGCAAGCCACGGATATGTTGAGTGAGTGTTTGGTTCCAGCCTGAGGTATTTCTATGCATACATCGCAAATTTCAAGTACTTCTTCTGATACACCATCAATTTCATTGCCAAACACGAATGCGAGTTTTCCACCCGGCCAATTTATGTCCTGCAAAGACTGCGATTCTCGGGTTTGTTCCACTGCAAAAATCACATACCCTTGGGCTTTCAAAAGTTGCAATACATCTACTGTTTTCGGGGAATAGGTCCAGGCAACTGCCTTCTCGGCACCAATGGCCGTTTTGGTAATATCTCTATGCGGAGGACAGGCGGTAATGCCACATAAATAAATATGAGCACTGCGAAATGCATCTGAGGTTCGAAATACAGAGCCCACATTATGCATACTGCGAACATTATCTAGAACCACAACATAGGGCAACTTCTCTGCCTCATGAAATGCCTCAGTCGACAGCCGGTTGAGTTCAGACAATTTTAATTTCTTCACGCAGCAAAATAAAACCATGTTATCGAGAATAAATATAAATATGAAATAAGTCATTGGATAGGTGCAGTTTGTAAATAATTTTGAATAATGAAAAAGCAAATCTTCCTTGTTGCTCTTGTTTTCATTTTTATAGGCTGCTTAAAAGAGCCGAGAAGTAAAATTGAAAAATTGCGGGGATTAAAATGGTCAGGCACCTATGCAGCTGCTGTTGTTGATGCCGACTTGAATTTGAACGACGCAGTTGAGCTCGTCACAGGCCTAGTGCAAGGCGGCACATACGGCGATGGAACCTTATACCTAGCATATGAGGAAATGGAATTTAGCAAATATGGATACGAACTGGTAACGGTTCCCAACCAAAGCGAAAACAGCACTTATGAGCTGAGCAGCGGAGAAGAAGGACAGCTGGCATCTGGGAGTTTTACAAAGTCGCTGAATTTCAACTGGAATTTCTCAGTAAACGGAATGGCACAAACTGATAGTATTTGGATGGACAGAGGCCAAATAGCTCCTGTTATATCGAACAGATACAACCATCCCTGCAGTGGGGTTGCTATTTTCCCTGACTTGTTGGTTCAAGGCCAACCTTTAACCGTCAATTTTACAATTCCAGCCAACGGAACGTACTCAACCGCTGCCTCTATATTGGGAAGCCATATAGACCTGAGCAAAACAAGTCCATTTCACAATCAATTGCGCGTGCAAGCGAGTATTACTTGGACCAACTCAGGGTTTGGATTTTCGCCAAGCGACGGCATTGATGTAGGGTTTGCAGCGAGCAACATGGTATTCAATAGGGTGTTTGGTACTATGGGTACCGTATCGCTGCTTAACGCCAGCGATAGCATAGAAATATCCTTGTTTCAGAACAACTTACCTGGCAATGTAAACTTTGAAGACCCCAAGTTAAAAATCAGCATTTCCAACAATACAGGAATGCCACTCAGTTTGGAACCTTCTAACTTACAAGCCAATTACGAGTCTTTGGCCAGTCAAACCATTACAGGGGCGCCTGCAGCCTTAAACATTAGCGGAGTATCGTATAACAATGCGGGAAGCACATTAAAAGACTCCATCGTGCTTGACAAGAACAATAGCAATATCAAAGGATTGGTAAACAACCAACCACAGTATATTTCCTATTCTGTGCAGGTTACAGGGAATAAGTTTTCAAACCCCAAGGTTTTTGTAAGTTCGGATTCAAGGGTGGCGGTAAAAGTCGCATTAGAATTGCCCTTCCATGGCTCATCCAATGGGCTCACCTTGGAGGACACCGTAGATTTCGACGCGGGCAGTGTAGATGGAATAGAAATCATAGATTGGCTCAATATACGCTTACAAGTAAAAAATGAAATCCCGCTTTCATTGGGAGTTCAGGCGTATTTCTTAGATGCGCAGAATAAGATATTAGACAGCTTATTTCAACCGTATCGACAGCTTATCGAGGCGGCCAAAGTGGATGCTTCAGGGAACGTCACCGCGGCTTATGAGGATTTGTATGATATCGAATTTAACAAGTCTAAAATCAATGCAATTCTTCAGGCCAAGAAATTGAAGTTTAAAGTTATTGCGCCCACAGCCTTATACAATGGTTCATCCGTACCCATCAAAATAAGCAACCTACAGCATCTCAAAATCAAAGTTGGACTTCATACTAAATTATCTGTAAATGAAACGTTATAATCTTCTCGCAGGATTGATGTTTTTTGTTCTGGCTGCGCAAGCCCAACAAAACTTCACCTTATACCCTATGCGCAGCATTCCTCAGTCGCATTTGTTAAATCCGGCAAACACACCTGATTCTAAGTGGCATATTGGAATACCCGCATTAAACAGCACCTATTTACAATACAGCAATGGCGGATTCAATCTCAACAAGTTTTTCAGCGCAGTGGAGCCCACAGGGACGGATACAACCGTTTTAAATTTGAATAAGCTCTTGGATATCATGTCTAAGAAAAACTATATCGCTTTTAAAGTGGAACAGAGCTGGCTACAAGGCGGTTTTAAGTTTCAAAACCATTATTTCCATGGTTCTATCATAGAAAAAGCGAATGTCCGCATTTCTTTACCTAAAGACTTATTCCGTTTCGTAATTGATGGAAATGGAGGTGCGAATTTGGGGCAAACCTTTAGTTTAGCGCCAAAAGCTGAGGCGATACATTACAGAGAGTTTGCGCTTGGCTATACCTATGCTTTGCCTGGCTCCATTCACATCGGCGGAAGAGTTAAATACTTGAAAGGCTTTAATGTATTGCAAACCAAAAGTCTTGTTGCTGATATCACTACTGATCCTACAGACTATGCCTACAATATCAAAGCCAATATAGAAATCAATTCTGCAAGTTCATTTGCGCAACTATTGCCCACCAATGGCAGCGATACCGTAGACTTCGGGGATCCTAACTTCTTTAAAAGCAACAACAGTGGCTTGGGATTCGACCTAGGTGCAAGTTGGCAAATCAAAGACAAACTCACATTAAATGCTTCCATCTTAGACATGGGTTTTATTACATGGAATCAGAATACAGTGAGCTATGTTAGCAGAAATCCCAATGCTGTATTTCGCTATGATGGCATAAAAATCTCTTCTAGCGACACCCAGGCATTTGAATCTTATTTCCAGAAGTTGGGCGACACCTTGCTTCAAGTTTTTGCAGTGGACACCGTAAGAAGGTCGTTTCGGACAGCCTTAAGCACAGAGTTTTTTATAGGCGGTCAATATCAAATCAATAAAAGAAGTAGCGCAGGTGCCTTGTTTTACGGGGATTTTTACAACAAGAGATT